>LWDU01034522.1_pt1 | contig 10193 bp, 9 predicted proteins | sample 727161 | NCBI WGS metagenome assembly LWDU01 (sample SAMN04566230, study PRJNA314399) | hydrothermal vent metagenome | isolation source: deep sea hydrothermal plume seawater | place: Mexico: Gulf of California, Guaymas Basin | collected 2004-07-11 | reverse complement strand
CCCTAGACCAGAAGTACCTTGAAATAAAATATTAGATTTTTTAATTACTTGTTGTAAACTACTTATATCTCGTTTTTTCGCATATTCTAAAATAGTTTCAACTTCACTTAAAAAATTCATAGAATGGTCAATATAATGACGCAAGAAGTCGACCTGATTCATCTCTGATTTTAATGAAGAAACGCCTTCTATTAACCTTTCAAAATTAATATCTTTTTCTGGCATTGTATCGTTCAACATTTTAGAAATGGTTTGAGTTTTAGATACGACAGAAGATAATTCTAGATCTAGTCCGCCCAACACATCAATATCACTGTCAACATTTGACATCCAGACTAATTATCAATAATTTCTGGTTTGGCATAACTATCAGAACAAAATAAAGGGTTTACAGGAGGCCAAGATGAATAAAGTGTTAAGTTATTATTTTGAAACCATTCAATTATTTCTGACACACTTGGGGCGTCAATTTTTGGATTGATATACGTATCATATATAATTGCCATACGACTTCTTCTACCATATTTTTCCGCTCTATCCAAATGATCGGAGAAAAGTAAATTGGCATATTTTACAATTTCATGCTCTTTATTAGTAAGTGAATAAAGAATTGCTCTTTGTAAATTTCTTTGAAAAAAACCTGCATTATTTGCAATTCCTATGACACAAAAGCCGCCCACTTCCAGGTGCTTTACAAGATGATTAAATGCTCTGGATTTATCATTCGTATGATGAAGGACGCCATTAGAAATAACTATGTCAAATTTTTCACTTGACTTATAATCAAACAAACTCTCATTCTGAACCCTGTAAATACTATTTTTTGGTGCGAATCTACTAAAAATTTCCAGCGACCTTGTATATGCATCTTGATTAGCTTCAACAAAAGTACCTTCTGCTCCCCATTGAAGATAGAATGAAGAATGTTCGCCAGTACCAGAACCAAACTCTAATAATTTACTATTTTCAAACATTTTTGGCGGTAAATTTAAGCGGTGTATATATAGATTTTCCATATACTTTTTACGAATTTTATATTCTTTATCACTCTTTTCTATATAGTATGTCGATGGGTTCTCTTTTTGATAAGTTTCAATAACTCTATCCTCAACTTCCTTTATTTGTTTTTGATTCATATTTTTTAATGGAAAAATTTAATTGTAAAATATATTTTTTCATTCATAACCTTAATAAATACCCGATTATGATTCTGCTTCTGCTTCTAAAACAAGCATTTTCAAAACTTTCTCTAGCCCTCTTCCTGTCACTATTTTAGCGCATCTTATTGACATTACTTCAACATTATTGATTATAAAATTCAAATGTTTGTTTAATTGACTTAATGATTTAAGATTTATCTTTGTTGCAAGTCCTTCTAAGGACATGTAAGACGCAATCATTTCTTGATTTTTTTCCAAAACAACTAAAATTGATGGTAGACCCAAACAGCACCTTTCCCATGTTGTAGCTCCTGCTGCACCAATTGCAATATCTGAATTCGCCATAATTTCTGCCATATTATTCACATCTACCCTTACGTCAATATTACCAGACATAGAGTTAGCCAACTTTTTGATATTTTTCAAATGTGGGGCTTCTATGCCTAAAATTAACGTTATTTTTAACTCTTTTATAAAATCACATTTTTTTAATGATTCTAAAATTTTTCCAGTAATATTGCCAGAATCAATGCCTCCCATAGTAATCAACAAATGAACAGGATTGCAATTAATACGGCGTTTTAAACTGTACTTTCTCCACTTACTAAACTCAGGTCTTAATATAGCATAATAGGATCCCAATAATAGCTTACAACTACTAGGTACAAAAGATTTATAGTCTATTTCCTTCCGCCCAAAAGTCTGGTCAAGCAAAAGATCACAGCAATGTTGTCGATCAGCTAAATCATCAATAACCATTAGTCTTTTATGCACATCTTTAAGTTGTGACTGCCATATTTTATCAATACCATAATGATCTACAATTAACCAGTCTGGATGTATATCTTTTAAAATTTTAAAACATTTTTTTGCGTCATTATCTTGGGTATCTCCTAGCCAATTTGCATAATACAAATCACTGTCCTTTTCTAAAATAGCATAACTTTTCGACTTTAAAATATGGACAAAATAACCTTGTTTTTGGATCTTTGCAATGAAATTTCCTGGATGATCTCTACAAATAAATTGAATGTTATTATTTTCTTGTTTAAGTGAATTGGCAAGTGTCAAACAACGCATAATATGTCCTGCACCAATTTTTGAAGATGAATCTACACGAATGACAATGTTCATTTTAGTAGTTTTGATTCTACCAATACCTTATGCATTAATTCAGCTCTCGTCCAATCCTCTAAGGTATCAATATCTTGCACTAAATATCTTGGCAGAACATAGGGAGTTGAGTTTTTATAAAAAAGAGGCCTTTCCTCCTTAAAAGCTACTGACAGCCCCCAGTAAAATTGGCCTGCATCATGATAAGACGCTTCTAGATCTTGTGAACGTATTTTAAAATTTTCAGGATGAAACATGTTTATTCTATTTTCCTTCGTCAACTTAATAGCCCTTTGAATAGGAGAAGCGAAGCTTGCCACACTAAAACAATAATCTGTTTTTTCTTCTATAAATTGTTGATATCCTTCTACAATAGTTTTCTTTTGAACAAATGGTGCTGTTGGCAAAATACAACAAACATTTATAGGCGCTTCATCATTGCCCTCAAGCCATTGTACGGTGTGCTTAATGACTGGCAAAATACCTGAAAAATCATTCGAAATCTCTGTTGGCCTTATAAAAGGAACTTTAGCTCCATATTTTTTTGCAACTTTTGCGATCTCATCATCGTCAGTAGAAACAATTACCTTATCAAAGCAATCACTCTGTAAAGCTGCTTCTATAGAATAAGCAATAATTGGCTTACCATTAAAAATTTTAATATTCTTCCTAGGAATTCGCTTACTTCCGCCTCGTGCGGGAATTACACAGATATTCATGTAGTATTCAATGCACTTAACTTTCTATCCTGCTGTATACAGAGCAATAACACTATATTTTCCCTATTTTACCCTTATTTATATTAATCCAATTTTGTAACGTTTCAACAGTCATCCAATCTTTGTTAGTATTTGAACAATAAGTAAAGTCAGGACTAACTTTTTTCCCTTTATTAACTCTAATAGGGTCATCACTCCATTGATTAATAGCCGGTAACACCTTGTAATAGGTGCCGTAATCATAAGTGTACTGAGCATCTTCAGCGCCAATCATCTGTTCATGTAATTTTTCTCCAGGCCTTATTCCTATAATTTCTCGCTTTGATTCAGGATGAACACTTAGTGCAATATCCGTTACTTTCATTGATGGAATTTTTTTAACATATATTTCACCGCCCACCATGTCATCAAAAGTTTTCCAAACAAGTTTTACTCCGTCTTCTAAAGTAATCATAAAGCGCGTCATTCTTTCATCTGTAATAGGAATTTTTGCATCCTTTTTCAATGAGCAAAAATACGGTATAACTGAACCGCGCGAACCCATAACATTACCGTATCTTACAACTGAAAATTGTGTAGAGGCATTGCTAGAATATGAATTGCTGGCAATAAATAATTTATCGGACGCTAGCTTTGTCGCACCATATAGATTAGCAGGAGAGCTTGCCTTATCCGTTGACAGTGCCACTACTCGTTTAACTTTTCTATCAAGACAGGCATCTATTAAATTCATTGCCCCATTAATATTTGTTTTTACACATTCAAAGGGATTATATTCTGCAGTAGGAACAATCTTAGTAGCAGCCGCATGCACAACATAATCAATCCCATCTAGTGCACGACTCAATCTATCTTTGTCCCTCACATCACCAATAAAAAACCTAACTCGACTATCGTTACTAAATAATTTTGCCATTTCCCACTGCTTCATTTCATCGCGTGAGAATATTACAATTCTATTTGGATTATATTTACTAAGAGTCATGCTTAGAAAAGCATGTCCGAATGAGCCAGTTCCACCAGTAATTAAGATATTTGAATTAGATAGCATTATTTATAACTAAGTGTAAATATGAAGATTAAATTTTACTATATCTACAAGAACTATTCGAATATCTTTTTTTGTATACAAAATAAAAAATGACTTTTACTTTAAGTTCCTTACGAACCTCTAACAATGCGATTCTTAAAGCCACGGAAATAACCTTTTATTTGACCGTTTACACTCCATCCAAGAATATCAATCAATTCATGGTTAGTTAGTTTGTTATTGGCAATTTCTTTTTTAGCCCATGATAATTGACTTATGGCATCTTTAGGATGGTCAAAAAATAAGAATAAAAAATTATTTCTTAGCCATTCTAAACTTTCAACTTCTATGCGTCTATCAAATTCCTCTTGAGTCTGATATTCAGTTTTAGTATCATTACCCCTAGTAGAAATAAAGGGGCCACATATCGAAATCTTACAACCAGCATAGGCAGCATATACAATATGCGATCCCATAGTTGGAGTAGTTACAAAATCAAAATAATCCAAAATTGTTCTCATTCTAATTAATGCATTTGCATCATCTGGTTTTGCTCCAACTATATATTTAAAGCCACGTGAAACAATACTTCCAACCAATTCTTTATTGAAAAAATCTTCCCAAAATACACAAACAAATAACTCAGTAAAAGAATTCTCTATTGTCAAAAGATAATCAAGATAATCATTAATAGTAGCCAGGTGTATTGGATGAGATGCGTCAGAATGCGGTAAAAAAGATAATAGTGAATTCTGCTTTCTAGGAGTCCCAGTATAAGTGGTGTATGAAAATGGCAAGCCATCTACATATACATGCAAATAACCTACAGAATTTAACACATGCTTTTGTTCATTTTTTGCGACAACAACTGGAGTATTAAAAGGAAGGACATTACAGCCAAGTGTATACGCCGATGGAGAGTCCCACCATACCCATCCATGGAGCCAACTACAAAAAGACCTAGGAGTATATGAAAAAGATAAGATATCCGATAGTAAATTAGAAAAACCAAATCTATCAACCTGATTCCTAAGTACAATTTTTTTATAATTCGGTAAGTCAACCATGTGCAAGTTATGTAGTTATTATCTTAGGTCCCTTGTAATTCTTTAGATTTCATTTTTTGATAAAAATGAATCTGCATTTCCAACAAGATCTTTATAAGATCCAGATTCGACAATTGAACCACTATCAAAAACAAAAATTTTATCAGAGTCCTTTACTGAAGATAATTTATGTGTAATTGAGATAATAGTAATACTATGGGCAATCTTGTTTAATGCATTCATAATTAAACGCTCTGATTCATAATCCAAGGAACTAGTTGCTTCATCAAGGACTAATATCTTTGGATGTCTAATTAGTGCCTGAGCTAATACAATTCTTTGCCTCTGTCCACCTGATAACGCAATTCCTCTATCTCCAACAGGGGTATCAAGCTGCTGCTTACTCGAACGTATAAAACTATCAATATTTGCAATGGATAAAACCCTCCACATCTCTGATTCAGTCGCATTTGGATTTGACCAAAGTAAATTATTTTTAATTGTACCATTAAATAAAAATGGCTCCTGTTGAACATATCCAACAGTCTCTAAGAAACTATTTAAATCCATCTTATTTAACGATTTTCCATCAATCAAAACACTTCCAGATGAAGGCTTTAATAGTCCTAATAAAATGTCTGAACATGTTGTCTTTCCAGACCCTGATGTGCCCACAAATGAAATGTATGAATTCTTTTTAATAGTCAGATTAACATCAACTAATGATTTCTTATCGGAGGTATGAAAATAACTAACATTGTCTAACTTAATATCCTTCGAAAATCCTTTAAATTTTTCCAATGGCTTAATATCCGTCTTTAAAGAAATATCTCCAAATAATTCATAAAATTGCTTTAGACTAGGAATAGCCTCACTAATAGTTGAGAGTGATACAGCAACTTGCGATGCTATAGGAGTAATTCTAATAAGAGCAACAAGCGCTGCAACAAGCGCAGTGGGATCTTCTCCAGAAGAAATAGCCAAGTATAAAGAAATTAACGTTACAATAATACCAAATGTTCTAAATATAAGCGGCATAGAATAGGTTGCAGTTTGAGACAATACAGCATCTTCAGAATGCCTCTTATATATTTTTGAATACTCATTCACAATATACTGGGAACGGCCGAACGATAAAACTTGTTTAGCATTCAAAATGGGTTCAAATAATGCATGGGACGTCTCATTCCCTGATAATGTTGTTTTAGAACTTAGTTTTGCAATCGTTGTATTGAAGACTGATAAGAATATAAAAATTAACAACATAAAAATTAATGTTATAGTGGTCATGTATGCTGATAAAGAAAAGGATAGAACTAGCATAAACAATATTTGCACAATACTTGAAATCGCCAGAAAAATACTATCAACGCCATTAGAAATTTGGGTAATTTCCCTTTGAAAAGTATTTTGCATTACTCCAAATGATTGTGAATTAATGAATTTTAATCCTCGGCTAAAAAAGGAGAGCATTCCTTTAGATATAAAGTAATAATTAATTTTGTATGAATTTCGCCTACTTACCGAATAAAAAATAACTTCAGTTAACATGCCAAGCAATGTCCCTAGCACAAAAACCATTATACTAGTACCAAGCGTATACTCTAAATCGAATGATGAAAGAATATCAATGAATAGTAATGTAATTTTCTGAAGGTTGATATGATCATTACTAGCCAAAAAATCAATTAATGGAATCATAAAAACTACAGATAGTACCTTAATAAATGTATCTACAATCAATAATAGTAAATACAGCACAGTAAAAGAAACATTTAACTTGACATAGTCAATCAAAAACCTAAAAAACGCGCTACAACTAGTAAAAATTTGATATATAGATCCAAGCATTCTTCTTTTATTGGTCACTCAACAAAAAATATGTTATGCATCTTGTACGTGGTACTTACTAGCGTGTATTTTAAATATTCCATTATAAATTCAAAGGTTAATTACACTAATCAAATTTTATCTTTTTCTTAATAATTATTAATAATTGCAATATGGAAACACCTATTGAATAAAACAATAGAGAAGGGCATTGCTTACTAATATTCTTTATAGTAAGAAAAAAAAGTGCCGGGTTTCTTGCAGTCAATGATGACAATAACGCTCTTGACACACTATCGGCAGCACTATCTTTTGCCTGAATAACGATAAATCTATTAAGTTTATTCATATCATCTTTAGTAAATAACTCCTTCCATATTTCAATAATTTTTGATTTTTTTATAGTCTCTTTCAGAAGCCCACACCACACTATTCCTTTTTTAGTTGCTTGTTTATTTAATTGGCTTTCATGAGAACGCCAAAATATTTTTGCTTTTGGGTCAAATCCACTATCGCCATGTATAGAAAATTTTAAAACTTGTGTTAAATCATTATAAGTATCGTAACCACCATATTTAATTAACAAGCTCTTTTTTATTGCCATTATTTCCCCCGGAGCTAAAAATAAATTATTGGGATTACCCTCTATCAAGTCAATAGATAGTTTCTTTCCATCTGTATATTTTGACCTATCGTTTCTCTTTCTTAAAATTTCACTAAATTCTTTATCTATTTTTCCATTAACGTCTATCGCTACTGGCAAAGGTGCAGCCGTAACGCAATTCTTATTCTCAGTGAATAGCCTCATCATTCTTGAAGCATAATCATACGACAACACATCATCGTATGATAAATGTGCAAGTATATCTCCATTAGAGTGAAATACTGCAGAATTCCAACAAATAACTGTAGGTATTTCTACGTTTTCCCATGAAAATTGATTTTCTTCGAATTTTATTATAGCTGTATTTTCATAATCAGTATAGATGCTATATAAATACTTGGAAACATCCTCTTTTGCGCCGTTATCAATCAATATTAACTCTATATTCTGATAATCTTGATCTAGAATAGATTGAATAGATTGTTTTACTAAGTCTAATCCATAATAACAATCGATAAAAATAGAGAATACTGCCTTATTTAAATCATAATTTTCCTTAATTGGATGCAGATATCTATGATTAGAATTTTTTGCCTGTTCTAGAAAAGTCACAACTTTTAGTTAATTATTAAATACTGTTAGATTGTCTTAATAAAGATATTGTTTCTCCAATACCGCGTCTCAAATCACCTGCAAATACAAATCCTTTAGATTTAAATCTATCACACAAAACCTCATAAGAAAGTTGATTCATAATTTTATTGTCCACAAATTCAACTTTTAAAGTTGGGACAAATTCTTTTATAGAATCAACAACGTTTCTCACTGTTGAGTTATGTGTAAGAATATTATAAGTTCCTCCATCAAATAAATCATTATCAATAATAAATGAGATAGCTCTTGATGCATCAAACAAATCAAGGTACGGACGCTTTTGATCATACGCCGTACTCCAAACTGTAATTGACTGTCCCATGGCCGCCTGCCAACAAAACTTATTAACAGCAGTATGAAAACGCATACCGGATGAGGCGCCGAAAATAGTGCCAAATCGACAAGAAATTACTTTTAGCCCATCACTTTTACTCAACTGGGAAACCAACTCTTCCTCCTTGAGTTTAGTTTCAGCATAAGGACTCTGAGGTAATAATTCATCCTTAGAGCAATTCTCATCAACTACCTCATTTTGCGTACCATACACACTTGTTGTTGATAGGGAAATTAACCGAGCGCCTGTCTTAACACAAGCATTTGCAACCTTTACTGTTGACTGGTAGTTATTCTTTTCAACTTCTTCTGCTTTATCAAAACTTCCTGCAGCATCTGTAATAGCTGCTAAGTGTATTACCACACTAGCACCAGCAAAAACTGTATTTAAGTCTAGTTGCGTAACATCACCTTCTATAAAGCGATACCTTCCCATTGGAGGCAAATTAAATAAGGATGTGTAACGTTGAGTCATCATATTATCAATCATAACAATTTCAGATCCTGGAAACTGAATACCTAAATCTCTAATAATGTAAGACCCAATATGACCAATCGCTCCAGTTACTATAATTTTCACTTCCACTTCTCCTTCAAAATTAAATAAATATTCTCAACACATAGACTAAAGCTATTTTTCTTTATGGGTTATTGCTGTTTTTCTATCCTTCACATGATGTGATTCCAATAGATTGTAATTAAAAAACCATCTACCCTTTTTAGATTTATAATCTATCTCATCTTCAGGATCTATAGGGTCTATACCGTGATACATACCTGGAAAGAAAAAAATCATATCTCCTGCTTTAACCGCTGAATCTAAATGAATTTTACTCTTTGTATTTGCATCCCTAACAAAGAACCCTCCACTGTGGTAATCTTTTCCAAATTCTGTGCCGTAAATAGCACAATTAAGCCAACTTAAATTATGCGGATCAAAATGTTCAGAAATCTCTCCCCCACCGCTAGGATAATGAATAACGTGCAATCTTTCAATGATTCCATCAGATGGAATATTTTCATGGAACTTTTCATCGTATCCATTTATAACTTTAGCAATAGAGACTTTCTTAATTATTTTAGCAATAGCATCATAAGGCTTATTCCATGGAAAAAAATAATATGAATGATCAATCGCCCTATACCCGCTTTTGTACTGGCTAGGAGTGGAAATATAATGAATATTATTAACCCCATCTAACATTCTAGCTGATGGATCAGACAACCTTAGAGCTTTTCCCTTCTCATGAATTTTTGTGATTATTTCTGAAACCTCTGATGCGTCTATCGCACCTCTCAAAATTATTACTTTTCCATCAAATACACAATCTGCTATTTCTGTAATCAATGATAGATCCCTATTATCAACACCATTACAGAAATCATCATAATTCCATTCTTTAATACCTGTAAAATAATTTGAAGGTTTAATTTTTTTTGATCTTTTCTGTAATTCTTTTCCAAATAAGTTCATATTATTAGTTTTTCCTATTGATAAAAATTTGCATTGTAACTTATAAAAATTGACTCTCCTTGATGTTAGTCAATTATTGCGTATTAAGTATTTTTTAAACTCGTCATAATTTCGAATATATTCTTCTTCGTTAAAAGGCTGGTCACATAGCACTGTAAGAATAGAACTATTCTCCAAATATTTCTGTTCTGCCCATACTCCTGGCAGAATCAGTAAACCCATATATGGTT
>LWDU01037936.1_pt1 | contig 10195 bp, 6 predicted proteins | sample 727161 | NCBI WGS metagenome assembly LWDU01 (sample SAMN04566230, study PRJNA314399) | hydrothermal vent metagenome | isolation source: deep sea hydrothermal plume seawater | place: Mexico: Gulf of California, Guaymas Basin | collected 2004-07-11 | reverse complement strand
CTTCGAGACGGGGCAGGCGAGCCCCGGCGACCAGCGCTGGAACTACCAGGCCTTCCAGGGCCTCATCGTGGACGGCCGCCAGCTCCCCGGCGGCCTCGCGGCGGATGTCTTCTGGGGCAAGACGCAGCCCAACGGCGGCCTCCCCAACGCCGACCTCACGCCCGGCGCCACGGCCCCCGGCGACTCACCGATCTACACCGGCCTCAGCGGCGACGCTCGCGCGCTCCCCTCGTTCATCACCGGCGGCCGGCTGGCGAAGACGTTCGGCGAGAACCACACCCTCGCGCTGAACACGATCTACAGCTACCGCACCCTGGACAGCCTCTCGAATGACCGCCGCGAGTATCAGGTCCACACGGCGCAGTTCGAGATCGGCGCCGCGGGCGTGACGCTCAGCGGCGAACTCGGCGCGAGCCTGTACGAAAGCCCGACCTACTCGTCCGAATGGGGCGAGGCGCTCATGACGCGCGCCCAGACCGACGCGGACCTGACGCAGCTCCCGCTGGATCTCCAGATCTATCAGGTGGGCCGCCACTTCTTCAACGAGAACGGCGAGATCGCGACCAACAACAACCCGCAGCTCCAGGCCGATCCGCGCTGCGCCGTCGCGGCGGGCGGCGGTTCCGCGGGCGGCCTGATCACGCAGGTCGGGCAGCTGGCGCACAACCGGCGCGGCGTCAACTTCAACACCGCGCTGGACGCCGGCCCGGCCACCTTCGGCGTGGGCTGGGGCCTCGCGCACGAGCTGGCGCCCACGACGGACGAGATCTCGTACATCCACCGGGTCAACGGGCTCGCGGTCTCGCGCATCTACAACCCCTTCCCCGCCGAGGCCGTCTGCGCGACCCAGTTCGGCCCGCTCGGGCGCAAGTTCTCGTTCTTCCGCGGCGTCTTCGAGCGCGTCCCGCTGAGGGACGTGGAGCCGGTCACGGGCCTGCCCACCAACCGGAAGTACTTCCACGCCGTGGACCTGACTGCGAAGGCCCGCGCCACCGTCTTCGACCGGCCGCTCTACTTCTTCTACCTCGGCAGCTTCGGCTCCGCCAACCGGTCCGCCCAACTCGTCCCGCGCGACGACGACACGTACCTCTTCGTGCAGTACCACGAGCTCGACGCGTACGTCGGGCTCTGGGACACCTTCCTCCTGACGGGGTACCTCGGCATCGAGAACGCGCGGGGCGGGCAGTTCACGGAGCTCTCCGAGACGACGGGCGCCCCCCGCGACCAGCTGGCGACCGGCGTCGGCGTGGGGTTCGACTGGAATCTCGCGCCCAACGCCGGCCTCTACCTCCGCCATCGGTGGATGGACTTCGAGGACCGCAGCTTCCCCGAGGACACCTACGCCGGGACCGAGACCACGCTCGAGCTCAAAGTCTTTTTCTAGCCGCCATGCCTCCTCTCCGCTCAGGCGTTCTCGCCCTCGTCGCGGCGCTCACCCTCGCGCCCGCCGCCCTCGCGCAGGGCGCCCCCACCGATGACGACGACGGCCCCGGGGTCCAGTTCAACGGGCTCGGGCGCGCGTTCATCCAGCAGGCCGATCTCGGCGGCACCATCGCCGAGGACGACACCTCCACCGCCCGCTCCCTCTCCGACGGGGAGTTCGTGCTGGATCTTGCCATCAACGCACAGCCCAACCGCGTCACCGAGGTGCAGGGCGTCCTCCGCCTCCGTAACGAGTTCGGCGGGTTCTTCGGCTCCGGCGTGACCGTGGAGGTGCGCGAGCTGTGGGCACGAGGCATCGTCGCGAACGCGGTGGAGTACCGGCTGGGCGACATGGACTACGCGCTGACGCCGTACACCGTCTACCTCCCCGAGGCCGACGGCGTCGTCAACACGCCCGAGGTCTTCGAGCCGCTCCGCCAGCGCGTGGCCTACGAGGAGTTCTACACCGGCCGCAACACGCGCCGCATCCAGGGCGGCCACCTCGACTTCGGCCTCTCGTTCAGCCAGGTCGTGGAGTCCGTGGACGCGCGGGCCTTCCTCGCCCGCCTCCGCCCCACCGACTTCACCACGACGCCCACGCGACTCATCGGCGGCGGCCGGCTGGCGGCGACGACGAGCCGGCTCGGGCCGCTCGCCTCGCAGGCGCGGCTCGGCCTCCGGCGACGCCAACACCGGCATCCGCAACCACGTTCTCACCGTGGACGGCACCCTCGCGATCCTCGACCGCGACGACCTCGCGCTCTCGCTCCTCGGCGAGGGCGGGCAGTCCATCGCCAAGCGCTCCCGCCAGCTGGACGATGGCGAGATGGAAACGGACGAAGAGCTCTTCCGTGAGCGCGACACGTTCGTGGAGCTCGGCGTGGAGGCGGCGTTCCCCGAGCGCGGCATCACCGCTACGGCCTACGTCGTGGACGTGGGGCCCGACTTCTTCAGCGCCGCCGCGCAGAGCAAGCGCGTGGACTACACGCAGTCGCTCAGCCAGTTCAACCGGATCGGGAACGACCGGATGGAGCGGACGATCGGTCTGTTCGATCTCTCGCGCGATCCCGCGGTCTACACGTACCGGATCGAGGAGCAGCTGATGGCCTACGACCCGCGCTACAGCAACGTGATGCCGTACGGCCGCGCGACGCCCAACCGCCGCGGCCTCCGGTTAGACGCCGACTACCAGCCCGACGAGAGCCCGGTCCAGGCCGGCGTTCTCGTGGCGCTGCTGCGCGAGATCCGTGGCCAGGGCACCGAGGAGTTGAAAGACTTCGTGCTCGTCCGCGCCGAGGGCGACCTCGCGTTCGGACCCGCGCTCGGGATCGACCGGGACTTCGGCCTCTCGCTCGGGCTCCAGTTCGAGAACACGAGCCGTGGCGGCAACGAGTTCGAGACCGTGGACCTCACCTCGTTCCTGATCGAGACCGGTCTCAACGTCGAGGTCTACGACCGGCTCGACGTGCTCCTCGGCGCGAAGACCCGCCAGTCGGACGGACGCGACTACGTCCCGGACTACGCCAACTTCAACGACGTGGACGACTTCCCCGGCCCGTTCGTCACGGACGACGCCGAGACGCTGCTCGGCGGCGGCCTCCGCTACCGCTTCGCGGACGACGTCTCCCTCTCCCTCCAGTACCAGCACTACTGGTACGGCGACGACGCCACGCCCGACGACGACTTCGAGGTCGGCCAGGTGTTCGCGCTCTACCGCATGCTGTTCTAGCCCACCGAGAGATGCCTCGCTTCCCCTTCCCGACCCGGAGCGCGCTCGCCGCCGCCCTCGCACTGGCGGTCGCTCTCGGCGTGACCGGCTGCGACCACACCACCGATCCCGACGGCCCGCTCCTGACGGACCGGTTCGGACCGTTCGACATCCAGCAACCTCTAGCGGCGGACCGCGCGACGGTGGACTTCTCCACCGGCGAGGCCGTCACCTTCACGGCGCAGTTCAACAAACAGACCGCATGGGTCCTGGAGATCACCGGCCAGGAGAGCGGCGCCGTCCGACGCATCGAAGGCTCGTCCCGCCAGCTGGACGCGTCGAACGCGCGGTGGACCGGCCGCACGACCGAGCTCCCGCTCTTCAAGGACGAGGCCGTGACTGCCCGGCTGTTCTTCCCCAACGAGCCCGGCTCGGACACCACGAGCGTGGACCTGGATGTGACGGGCGCCCGCGTGTACCCCGGCGAGATCGTCGCGGACTTCGAGGGGGGAGACAACGTTCGCATCGGCAACTTCGAGTTCGAGTTCGACCTCGGCGCGACGGGACCGAGCAGCGAGGTACCCGCCGGTGAGGGCGACTTCTTCTACCTCCTCCGCAGTACGGGCGGCCCAGTCGTGGCCGACCCGTTCTTCATCGGCCTGATCGATATCCTGGCGCCCGCCGGGCAATCCTTCCACGCCGTCCCGACGACCGTCCCCGAGGACCTCTTCGTCAACTTCTTCCTCTACGGCTTCGGCACGCCCAACACGATCGCCGTCGTCCAGGTGATCTCGGACGCGAACGGAAACGGCCGGTTCGAAGACGGCGACGCCGTGTTCGTCGCGTTGGACTCACCGATCGACTTTACCGGCTGGCGGGCGTTCTCGGCGAACCTCGGCGACCTCGGGATGACGGAGGCGCAGGCCCAGGAGATCGTCAACGTGCGCGTGGTGCTGATCTCGGACAACAACGGCCAGCCCTCGCCGCCGCTTCCCGTGGACTTCGGGATCGACTACATCACGTTTACCGCGGGCTCGCCACTGCAGCTCTAACCCGCCACTGTTCCCATGTCCGCCCGTGCCTTCTCCCTCGCGAGTCTCGCCGCGCTCGTCGCCCTGACGGGGTGCGTGCAGTTCGTGCCGGAACGCCCCCGCACGCTCGCGCTCGCCGTGGAGCCGGAGATCTACGCGGACGCCGACGACGACACCGTCTGGTTCCAGGAGGACGCGCGCTGCACCCAGGGCGCCATCACCTCGGACGTGGTGTACGACGGACAGCGCGCCGTGGCCGTGACGTGGGACCGAAACGTGGAGGGATGCGAGTGGGCCGGCCTCGGCTTCGGCTGGGACAACTGGGTGGGTAAGGACCTCTCCGAAGTCTTCCCCTACGCCGCGATCCAGATGCGCGTCCGCTCCGCCGAGGGCCGGATGTACGGCCTCCCCATCGTGCTGACGCTGGAGGACTACGCGGGCGGGATGGGCTTCGCGTACACCGCCAACCAGTACTTCGAGCGCCCCTTCATCGACGAGGAGTGGCAGACCGTCACCGTCCCGCTGGCGGACTTCGACCTCAGCGTCGAGAACCTCGACCCGACGAACGTGAAGCAGCTCATGTTCGAGCTGCAGCAGTCCGGCAGCCTCTACCTGGACGACATCCGCCTCGTCTGGTACGAGGCGGAAGAACAGGAGCCGTGGCTTCTCCCCATTACACTCTTCGACGACGCCTTCATCAATGACGACGGCTGGGGGCTCGTCACCGACGTCTGCCAGTCGGTCGAGCTCACGTCCACCGACCCCGCCAGCGGGGCAGTGGCTCTGCGGCTCCGATGGGACACCTCGCAGGACCGCTGCTTCCGCGGCTCGGCGGGCGTGAGCTGGGACCAGTGGTACCCGGTGGACGTGACGCCCATCGCGGACGCCGCCGCCATCCAGTTCCAGGCGCGTCTCGCGAGTGGATCCGCCCCCTCGGTCCCGCTCCAGATCGGGCTGGAGGACTACGGCAAGCGCGTCTCCTCCGCCCCGCTCTCGGCCACCTTCGCCGCCAGCGGGTCGCTCACGACCGAGTGGCAGACCGTCACCATCCCGTTCGCCGCGCTGGACGGCGATGCGGACCTCGCGAACGTCAAGCAGCTCGTGATGCTGATGGACGGCGCCGGCGAGGTCTTCCTCGACGACATCCGGCTCGTCCGCCGCTAGCCCCGCTCCCCATGCGTTTCTCCGCTTTCCTGCTCGGCCTCGGCCTGCTGGCGCCCGCGTTCGCGCAGGCCCAGGAGCGCGATGCCGTCACCGACCGACCGCAACCCTCCGGCGTCATCGACGCGGACGTAGAGTCCGAGGGCGTGATCCCGGTCACGACCCGCCGCAATGCGGACGGAAGCTGGACGCTGCTTCGCGGCGGCGAGCCCTACTTCATCCGGGGCGTCGGCGGTCAGACGCAACTGGATCAGGCCGTCGCCATCGGCGCGAACTCCATCCGGACGTGGGGCGCGGGCGAGGCTATCGCGATCCTGGACGAGGCGCACGCGCGCGGGCTGACCGTCACCTTCGGGCTGTGGGTGGGGCAGGAGCGCCAGGGCTTCGACTACAACGACGCGAAGGCCGTGACCGCGCAGTTGGAGCGCTTCCGCGAGGTCGTCCGCACCTACAAGGACCACCCCGCGATCCTGATGTGGGGCGTGGGCAACGAGAACGACCTGTTCTACGACGACTTTAAGGTGTGGGACGCGATCAACGACATCGCGGAGATGATCCACGAGGAGGACCCGAACCACCCCGTCATGACCGTCACCGCCGGCCTGGACGTGGCCGAGGTCAAGCTCATCCAGGACCGTGCGCCCGGCATCGACATCTACGGCGTGAACACCTACGGCGAGCTGGCGGGCGGCACGCGCGAGTTTCGGTCGTGGGGCTACGAGGGCGAAGACGTGGGCGTGCTGCTCCGCCGCGCCGGCTGGGACAAGCCGTACGTGATCGCCGAGTGGGGACCCGACGGCCACTGGGAGGTCCCGACGACCTCGTGGGGCGTAGTCTACCGCTACCGCTACGAGCGCGGCATCGCGGCGGACACGACCCACCTCGTGGGCTCGTACGTCTTCCTCTGGGGTCAGAAGCAAGAGACCACCCCCACGTGGTACGGCCTGTTCACGGAGGACGGCGACGAAACCGAGGTCATGGACGAGCTCCAGTACGTCTGGACCGGCGCGTACCCGGAGAACCGCTCGCCCTCCCTCCTCTCGCTCACGGCCAACGGCCAGGACGCCTTCGCCGATGTGATGGTGGACCCGCGCGAGACGATCACGTTCGAGGCCGAGGTCACCGACGCCGACGGCGACCCGATCACCTACACCTGGGAGCTTCTCCCCGAGAGCACGGATATCCGCGCCGGCGGTGACGCCGAGAACCGCCCGGACGCCGTCTCGCTGGATGTCGTCCGCCGCACCGGCGGCACGCTCGCCATCCGCGCCCCGCGCCGCGAGGGCTCCTACCGGATGTTCCTCTACGCGACCGACGGCAACGGCAACGCGGCCGTCGCCAACCTCCCGTTCTACGTCGGCACCCCGCCCACCACGACCGCCTCCCGATGACCCGCCCCCTCTTCCGACTCGTCCCGCTGGCGGTCGTCCTCGCCGTGATCGGCGCCGCCAGCCTGGCGGGCTGCGACAACTCCGTGGAGCAGGTCGTCCCGGACGCGCAGGAGACGCCGGACGGCTGGGAGCTCGTCTGGTCCGATGAGTTCGACGGCGACGCCGTGGACCCGGCGCGATGGGACACGCAGCTCGGGAACGGCTGCCCGGACCTCTGCGGCTGGGGCAACGGCGAGTTCCAGAACTACACCGCCGAGAACGCGGTCGTGAGCGACGGCACGCTCAAGATCACCGCGGAGCGGGAGATCAACGGCACGGACACCACCTATACCTCGGCTCGCCTGCGCACGCTCGGCCGCGGGGACTGGACGTACGGCCGCTTCGAGATCCGCGCCAAGCTCCCCACCGGCCAGGGCATCTGGCCCGCCATCTGGCTCCTCTTCAGCGAGGACACCTACGGCGGGTGGGCCGCCAGCGGCGAGATCGACATCATGGAGGCGATCGGCAGCGAGCCCGGCGAGGTCTTTGGGACGCTCCACTACGGCGGGCCCGCACCCGGCAACGTATTCTCAAGCCGCGATTTCCAGCTCACCTACGACACCTTCGACCGCGACTTCTACGTCTTCGCGCTGGAGTGGGAAGAGGGCGAGATCCGCTGGTATGTCAACAATGTGCTGTACCGGACGGAGACGGAGTGGTACAGCACCGGCGGCGCCTACCCCGCCCCGTTCGACCACGACTTCCACCTCCTCCTCAACGTGGCCGTCGGCGGCAACCTGCCGGGTGCACCGGACGAGACCACGACGTTCCCGCAGACGATGGAGGTGGACTACGTCCGCGTCTACCAGCGCGAGGAGTAGCCGCGCCGGAGGACACAAAGAGGACGCGGCGTCACCGCCCCGGCGCCACGTCCACCTCGATCCGCGCGATGGCGCCCGTGCGCCCGAACACCGCGGCGCTGTCCTCGCGAGAGAGCGCCGCCCCCTCTACCTTGCGCACCGTCCCGTCCGCCTCGACGACGCGGACCGCCAGCGCGTCGGCGCGGCGGTAGACGATGGGCGTGGCGCACAGCGTGAACCCGAGCGTCCCGGCCCCCGCCGGCGGCGTCCACGAACGCGAACGTCGCGGGCCCGGAGAGGAACTCTTCGCCGCGGAGCAGGAGCGGGTTGAACACGAGGCGGCCGCCCTCCACGAGGACGCCGAGTTCGCCCCAGCGGCAGAGCACGTCTTCCTTGACCTGCCCCGTGAGTCCGGGTTGCTTCGCGCCCGCGTGGCCCGGCGTGTGCGAGTACGCGTCGGCCGGGAACGCACCGAAGACTTCGGGGGGCTTGCTGCCGCCCAGTCCGGCACGCACGTCGTAGTACGCATCCGCGAGGGCGGCGCGGGTGGCCGGGTCCGTCGCGCGGAACGTCGTCTCCTGTGCGGCGAGCGCCAGCTTGGAAACCATGTGCCAGTAGATGCTTCCCAGCCCTTCGTAGCCGAAGAACGTGCCGGAGCGCCCGGTGAAGGCGTGGTGGTCGAACACTTCCTCGAACACGTCCAGGACCGACTGGCGGTCGGCGCCGGAGACTTCGTGGCCGGCGTCCGCCAGCGCGTCGAGCGCGGCGCGCACGTCGTCGGCGTTGCGGAAGGAGCCGGGGAAGTGGAGCCCGCCCCGCACATCGCGCACGACGAGCGAGGAATCGCCCGCGTCGAGGAGCCGCGAGAGAAGCGGCGCGCGCGTGAGAGTGTCCGAGGGGAGCGTGTTCTTCTGGAGGAAGCCTGGCAGCGCGCGGTCCGGGTACAGCATGTAGCTGTGCTGATCGGCGCGGTACATCTCGCTGGCGCGGAGCGCGCGGAGGAGGCGCAGCGAGGCCTCGGGCGAGAGCACGCCAGCATCCAGCGCGGCCGCCTGGCCTTCGAGCATCGGGTAGAGCGTCTCCACCTCCATCGCGCCCTCGCCGATGCGGAGCAGGTTGTAGCTGTGGACGAGGCCGTCCTCGCGCCAGCACTCGCTCAGGCTCTGGTCCACCGCCGCGAGCGCGCGGCCGAGCATCGCGCGGATCTCCTCGGCCGGGACCTCGCGCGGTTCGTCTGAGAGGCCATCGCCGTAGATCGCCTCACGGTAGCAGCTCCCCGCTTCGCCGAGCGCGTCCGCCACGGCGCGCCGCTCCTCCGGCGTCAACGCCCGACTGGCGGCGGCGCTCGACGCGCCGAACGTCTCGCCCAGCGCGTCCGCCAGCGCGGCGACCTCTGGCGAGAGCGCGAGCGGCCCGGCCCCGTCCAGGAGGTCGCGAAGGAACGCGAGGTAGGCGCGGACGGCGAACAGCGTGACGACGGAGACGCCGTTGCCCACGAGGGCGTTGTTGGCGTCGTTCCACTCTGGGCGCTGCGTGTTCATCCAGATGCCGCCGCCGGGGATGAAGTTGGTCAGCTTCGCGAGGAGCGGCACGAGCAGCTTCTCCGCGAGCGTGACGAGGCGCACCTTTCCCTCGCGGTTCCAGACGAGCGTCCCATCGGCCCCGACGGCGTCCACGCGGCCGTCGATCCGGCGCGCTTCGTCCTCGTCGTAGGCGACGGTGTCCTGCGGATCACGGAGGATGTCTGCGTACGGCGCGATGCGGTACGGAACGTTCGCGTAGGAGAACCGGCGCTCGCCGAGCAGCGCCGCCAGCCGGTCGGGGTCGTGCGCGCGGAGCTGTTCGAGCAGGCGCAGGAGGTAGATGATCTGGTGATCTCCCCAGTACCCGATGTACGACCACGGATCGTCCGGCTCGATGGTCTCCCAGTCGATCCCGCGGTCGGTGATGCGGTACGGGTTGTAGCCGTCGGCGGTGGAGGCGTTGACGAACGTCGTCACCATGCTCTCCAGGTAGCCCGGGAAGGAGCGGCCGAGCGCCTCCCAGTTCTGGAAAATGTCGCGCCAGTTGCCCTCGTAGCCGTGGCGGACGCCGCCGTCCGCGTCGCGCACGTCGATCGTGAAGTGGTTCCACGGGCGCGAGGGGTCGCCGTGGCGCCGGCAGAAGTGCAGCGGGAGGTACTGCGCGATGAGCCGCTGCAGCTGTGGACTCCCGCTCTCGGCCCGCTGGCGGAGGCTCTGGACGGGCAGCGCCTCGGGCAGCGCGCGGAACCACTCGGCGTGCGCGTCGGCGACGGCCGCGTTGTGGTGCGCGACGAACGCGCGGACAGACTCGCGCCGGACGGTGTAGCCCTCGTCGAAGACGCCGCCGCGCATGACGTTGTAGAGCACGTTCATGCGGTGGCGGGCCGTCGCGGGCTCATCGCCGGTCACCTGCTCCCCGTCGGCCGTCGCGATCAGACGGTGGAGGCGATCAGAACCGGCAAATACGTCGTCGTGGACAGCCGCGCGGAGCGCGCCGGAATCCCCCAACGCCTCCTCCAGCGCGATGACATCGGCGGCGTCTTGCTCGATCTCGGCCACCACGTCCCACGTTTCGGCCTCGCCCGGAGCGAGCGCCAGCGTGGCGTGCACGAGGTAGGCC
>LWDU01043353.1_pt1 | contig 10200 bp, 13 predicted proteins | sample 727161 | NCBI WGS metagenome assembly LWDU01 (sample SAMN04566230, study PRJNA314399) | hydrothermal vent metagenome | isolation source: deep sea hydrothermal plume seawater | place: Mexico: Gulf of California, Guaymas Basin | collected 2004-07-11 | reverse complement strand
GGTCTAAAAATGATAAAAAGGAAATTGAAATCCACTACAAAAACGGAATAGAAAATGGTTTGAAGACTGAATGGGACGAAAAAGGAAATATTATCTATGAGAAAAACTTTGTAGATGGTATTGAAAAAAATCCACAAATCCCCGCAAAGAATAATCCACACTAATCTTCTCAAGAATCTTTAAATTCTTATTGAAACAACCCTTGCTGAGGATCTCGGGGTTTTGCTTGAATAAAATCACCAGACCTTGATGGTTATTCCCATTACTATGGCGATTTCACAGCACTTAAATAATCCCCTCATCCTTCTTTAGGGAAGACTAAGTATTGGATAGCTGGAGGTCCTACAGAAAATTAAAAATCTCCTTTAAGGTGGTCGGCAATTTCTGTTGCGGCGGATTCAAAAAGGTTATTATTGGAGCCACCGGTGATTCCGCCAGAAACCCATGCGTCAACTTCCCAGGCGCCGACCATATTGTCTCCATCATAAAGTGCAACTTTTACCCGAAGTGTGCCTTTTCCGGAATCAGCCATACCCATAGTTGCTATGCGGACAGCTCGATTCCCTTCATTGAATTCCATTACTTTATATTTCAATTTATAGCGGGCATTATTTCCAGTTAGGGTATAACCCGTAAACTGAAGCTGTTCTTCAATGGCTCCCTGTATTTCGGAACCTGCATCCATAAGGCTAAAATCACTGGAAGTCATGTCCACAATCGAAATTGTGTTTTCAAAATTATTCCACCGCTTTTTGGTAACAGAATCTACCCCTGAACAAGCTGTGAGGGTTATAAATAATACCACTAGAACTTTAGCTGTCAATCTCATGGTTTTCCTATTGAAAGGTTTAATTCTCACTGTCATTCTAGCAAATAGCAGATATAAAATTCAATGACTTCTCTGCTCACTTGAACCAATGCAATACAGATTCTTCGAATTTGCTGAACCAGAGCTGAATTTCTATTGGGATCAGGCTATTGATATAAGTCATATAACCTGTTGCCAGAATGATACCCAGTACGATCAACAGGATCCCGCTGAACAGGTTGGTGGTATGCAGAAAAAATATTTTCCCCCTAATGGTAATATCCCACCCTTTACCTCGAAGACAGGTCCAGAATAACCCATCTTTCGGCAAGTTGCTGCAAAACGTGGCGACAAGAATGAGAGGAAGTCCGAGTCCTACTGCATAAAAGAATAATAATAGCATGCCTTGTAAAATAGTTTTTTCTGCCGCCGCTAACATAAGAATACTTGAAAGAATAGGTCCGACACAGGGAGTCCAACCTAATGCGAAGGTCGCCCCAAACAGGAAAAAACCAATAAAAGTGGAAGTTGGTCGGCCTTTAAAGGTAGCCCCGGAAAAACCTTTGCCGAACAGGGTCATGACACCGAAAATTCCAACGATGCCTCCCCCAATTTGAGTGATCTGGAAAATATAGTCTCTAAGAATTTGACCTAAAACGCTAGCGGAGGCTCCCATTGCCACAAACAAAGTTGCTAACCCGAAAAAGAAAGCCAAAGACATGAGTCCCATACGTGAACGGTCTGATTGGGCGGTTACTGCGAAATAAGCGGGAAGAATAGGCAATGTGCAGGGGGATAAGAAGCTGAATATCCCGGCAATAAATGCCAATAAAGTCAGAGCCACGATTCCGGATTCTGGCAGGTCGGGTTTGGGTTGGAAAGGATTTAGTGGAGTGGGGTTAGAAACGTTGGATTCTATTACTTTGGACGAAAGGGAGGATTGAGCGATTGTGGATGAAGAAACTGAATTTTTCAGGGTGTTGCGAAAAGTTGAGGTGTTCGTTTTCATGAAGTCGGGTTGGCTGGTACTCGCACATCGGAATCCCACGTCTGGAGCTGGTTCGTCGGCACTGGAGTATTGCCGGTAACCACTGCGGGAAAACATTTTGATAGCCTGACTGTACATTGCACCAGGAAAATGTCCGATATCGCTGGCAGAATGGCCGCGTAGAATTTTCAATCTGGCTTGGTAGTACTGACTTTGGTATGTGCTGTCTTTGTAAGGCTGGTAATCGTTGTCCACCCATTCCCATACATTGCCGATCAGGTCATGAACACCTTCTGGGCTGACGCTTTTTGGGAAAGTTCCGACCGCCATGGGCATATTTTTACTACCGGGTCGGTTCGAAAGATTTGCCCACCCTGGCTGAAATGAGTTCCCCCAGGGATATTCGCGGCCTTCTTTGCCTCGTGCGGCACGTTCCCATAGTTTTTCTGTGGGTAATTTCTTTTTAGCCCATTGACAGAAATTTGTCGCATCGTACCAACTAACTTGGGTCACCGGCTCATTATCTTTTCCTTTCGGAAAATTTAAACCATGCCAGTTCGGAGGGGAAATAGCACCGAGAGCATCGACATATTTTTTATAGCGTTTGTGAGTGACCTCATAACGGTCAATATAAAATTCTTTCAGAAAAATCGTTTGCTGTGGAGTTTCATCAGCGTACCAGGGTTTCGGAATACCCATTGAGAGTGCCTCGGCAGCCGCATCCTCTTTATCTGTGCCAAATATAAAAGGTCCAGGAGGAATATAGACCATATCTCTTTCAAGAGAAAAATCATTTTCTGACCATCCTGCCTGAGGCCAAAACAAAAGGATGCCGAACAGGGGCAGGGCGATGGCAAGTCTTTTCGTTAAAGAGGAAAACAGGGGTGGGATTATTGAACGGACTAAATTTTTTGCAAGCAAGGAAGGGAAAGTTTTCATGGACAATCTTTTCAATTTTTCAAAAGGTTTTCAAAGTACAGTAGGTTATCCGGGGAAGCCCAGTCTTCTGCCCCTCTCAGTTCTCCGATGATATTTCCTTCAGGGTTAATCATAAAAGTCGTGGGAAGGCTGATCACTCCATATTTATTGCTGGCCTGCAACTGCTGGTCTAAAAGAATAGTGAATGAAAGATTATTGGCTTGGATAAAAGATTCCACAATCTTTGCGCCGAACATATCGTTGGAAATGGCAAGCAGGGAAAAATTTTTGGTTTTAAAACGTTGATAGAGGGTTTCTAGTGAGGGCATTTCCATTTTGCAGGGAACGCACCATGTAGCCCAGAAATTTACCAATACATAATTCCCTCTATGTTGATTAAGGCTTACTTCATCCCCACTAAGAGATTTAAGGGTGAAGTCCGGTGCTGGTAATTTATTTTCAGATTGTGCCAGGGTTAATGTAGATGAATACAATACCAGAGCAAAAGCCAGTGAGTTTAATAGTGCGATTTTTTTCGCAAAGATCATAAATCAGTAATAGAGATGGGAAAATACCGGAGGATTACAGTTTCAGAAAAAAACCTGCCCCTTTAGTGAGTCTTTCAACAAAGGGGTGTTTGGTTTAATTGGAAAAGAGGAAGATTTAGTCTACCGCTTCAACGCAACGTACCATTGGTATGGCCTTTTTAAGCGCTTTTTCAATGCCCATCTTCAAGGTCATAAGGGAACTGGAACATGAAACGCAGGCCCCAACGAGCCTGACTTTTACAACACCATCTTCAATATCTACCAGTTCGACGTTTCCGCCATCCTGAATGAGCATAGGGCGCACGCTTTCCAATACTTCTTCTACTTCTTCTCTCATGAGATCCCTTATTATTAGGGTTACCCTGTTACAGGGTAGGCAGCTAACAATACCTGCCGGGCAACCAAAAGTTTCCGGGCGTTGCTCAAACCCGGTCCACTGCTACCACGCCGAATGGTTAGCCTCTGTTCCTTTGTTTCTACATGTTCTGGATCTTTAGGAATGCAGTCTACAGGACAAACTTCCACACATTGCTCTTCTTCATACCATCCCACACATTCTGTACAGCTTTCCCACTCGATTACAAAAATGTCATCGCCTTCTGAAATCGCTTCGTTGGGACATTCGGGTTCACAGACGCCACAGTTCACGCAATCTTCGTTGATCAGCAGAGCCATAAAAGATTCTCCTTTGATGAATATATAACGAAAACGTGCCCCGGATTTAACTCGGTGCTCGTTCGAAAGTTTTTGCTTCCGGACTCCAGGCAAATAAAGCCTGATCCCGGATTTTTTTATCATAAATGGAAACCACCAAATAGCTGGCCTCCGGGTAAGTCGGTTCCCCATCAAACAATGCCATTCTAGAGTCCTCTTCCGAGAAATAGGCATCATGCTCGGGATGGGAATGATAGAACACTTTAATAGGAAGTTGTTTCGACTCGACTCAATATTATATGCCGTCCGGGCATCCCTGACAAATGTTTTGGGATCCTTTTCATGGAGCTTGTTTTGAATGTTGGTGCATCGGAAAATAATATCCTGATCATTATAACCGACTTTCCCAATTACGATTCCGCAACATTCAAAAGGGTATTCACCCACTGCATGCCGATGAATTTCGTCCAACTGCTCTTCAGTGAGTGGGAACATATATCATTCTGTGACGTTTGGGGTTTTATGTCAAATAGTTTTGCTGGTGCTTCAAGGGTGGGTTTTGACGATTAGATCATCGTTGACCGCTATCTGGCATGCCAAGCGAAAGCCATCGGGTTTTTTGGCTAATTTTTCCGTTTCCGTTTCATTTCGGGGCTCCACCTTTCCCGCAATGATCTGGACAGTGCAGGAGGTACAAAGACCTCGGCCTCTACAGTTTAGAACCTTATAAATATGGGGGTAAATACTGAATTTATTACGAATAGCGGCTTGCCGGAGGTTTTCTCCAGGTTCGACCTGAATGGTACGGTTTTCTCTTTCAAAGTGGACTTTGTGCATAATTATTATAAGGAAGTTTTAAGTTTATGTTTTAAGGATTTTACCGGACCCGATACCGAATGCACAATCATTTTCTTCTGCTCAGCTTGGGGCTGTATAATACCCCTTCCTAAACTTTCATGCCCCAGAGGGGCACAACGAGTAATAACCCTCATACAACTTAATTTGCTACGCACTTTAACCCAGCTTCATCGCTATTAGGGTGTGGGAAGATAGGGGAGTTGAAACTCTTTAGACTGAGTTATCCCTTTTCAAAATGGGAAAACCATTGCTCATTTAATCCTTCAAAATAAATTTACGGGAAGGGTTATCACAGCCACCGACCGTTGGCCGAACTAGGAGCAGGCTTCTACTTGTATGAAATCTCTAAGTTTGCCTTTACCCCAATATCCGTAAAATGCGCTTCCAGCAGTAGTGCAGGTTGTTGTCATGTGGATGATCTGCTTTTTTTTAGCGTCTCCCTTAAGTACTCCTACCTGTGAGAATGGAGGGATGCAACCTCCGCAATTGGCACAATGAGTAGAGTAGTTTTCGCACAATTTGTGTAGGCAGGACTCACAAATCACTGGATCAAATAGGAAAATTTCTTCTCCCAGATAATCAATCATAGTGGGTAATGTAATTACAGGCCCCCCACATTCTTGACAAACCTGGATTGTCGATGAATTCACAATAAGCCAACAATATTTTTGGGTGTGATTGCTAGCAAATTGTACATCAATTTGGAGGATAGGACCATTATTTGTCTTAGGTAGGTAGGTTGTCGAGCGGGGCTAATCCAGCAAAAAGGAAAAATTTAAAAGCGTTAAAAACCATCGAAACTCCCTATTTTTGATCTTTAAAGGCATCTTGCTAGCGAGGAAAAATGGGTGTCAATCATTTTTAAATCAATCTGTTTATTACTTAACATGTGATTTGCTAGTAAACAAAATTGCTTGACAGGATAGGTACCCGTTTATATACTCCCATCCTCTTATTTGGTAGTATGTAATACCTTTCTTGATTTTGAAGTGAGGGCGGGTAGCTCAGCTGGGAGAGCACCGGCCTTACAAGCCGGGGGTCACAGGTTCGAGCCCTGTTCCGCCTACCATATATAAAACGACCGCGGGGTCGTAGTTCAGTTGGTTAGAACGCCGGCCTGTCACGCCGGAGGTCGCGAGTTCGAGTCTCGTCGACCCCGCCACGTTTATATCAGGGGATTAACCTTCAGGGGTTAATCCCCTTTTTGTTTTTATCTGTCTTGTATGCACCACTCTGGTACCCTTCTTGACAATCGTTATGTTTATTGCTATATAACGATTGATCTGTTATGCATTTAAAAATATTTTGGTGGGGCAATGAAGAAAAATAGATGGTTGAGCATGTGGATAGCAGTATTGATTCTAATTGGACCTGCAACAGGCTGGTCAGGAGAAGTTTATGTAGCGGTTGCGTCTAATTTTTTAAGTCCGCTCAAAAAAATTTCCGAACGCTACGCTCATGATACAGGAAATGAATTAATCTTAATTTCTGGGTCGACCGGCAAGTTATATGCTCAGGCACGAAATGGCGCGCCCTTTGATGTTTTATTGGCGGCAGATGTCAAAAGTCCGACCCTCCTTGAGAAGCAGGGAACTGGTATCGCCGGAACAAGGTTCACCTACGCCGTAGGGGTTCTGGTTTTATGGAGCCTTGATCCAGAAAAGATACAAGGGGTGGATGCTTTAAGGAATATGACCAAGGGAAAGTTGGCAATAGCCAATCCTAAAACGGCTCCTTATGGTAAAGCAGCGAAGGAAATTATGTTGCAATTGGGATTATGGAAAAAACTGCAACCGTTTCTGGTTCGAGGGGAAAACATTGCCCAGACTTTACAATTTGTGGCTACAGGAAATGCCGAGTTGGGGTTTGTGGCTAAATCACAGGTAGAGGACCCTCGTTTTCAATTTAAAGGAAGTTCGTGGGTTGTCCCCGCTAACATGCATGATCCGGTTAATCAACAGGCCATATTATTAAAACCTGGGCTGGATAATTCTGCTGCAAAACAGTTTTTGGAATACTTAAGAGGCCCTGCTTCGAAAAAAATCATACGGTCTTATGGTTATCATTTTTTAGAAAAAAAATAATATGGATATTCCTTCGATAGATTCAGGACCTATTTGGTTATCCTTGCAATTGGCGGGGGTGACGGTAGGACTTCTTTTGGTATTCGCGACTCCTGTAGCGTGGTGGCTGGCGCATACCCGGTCCCGGTTCCGGGTCGTGGTGGAGGCGGTGGTGGCTCTGCCTTTGGTTTTACCTCCTACGGTGTTAGGATTTTATCTTTTGATCCTTCTGGGGCCTAATGGCTGGGTGGGGGGTCCGGTCCAGGCTTTAACAGGTTCTGTTCTTTCCTTTTCGTTTACCGGGTTGGTTTTTGCCTCGATGCTTTATTCTTTGCCCTTTGTGGTTCAGCCTCTTCATAGTGCTTTTGAGTCTGTTGGGAAAATTCCAATGGAAACGGCCCAGTCGTTAGGAGCTTCTCGTCTGGATGCATTTTTTACTGTGATCAGTCCTCTGGCACGCCGGGGTTACCTAACTGCGATCGTATTAGGATTTGCTCATACTTTGGGGGAATTTGGTGTGGTGTTGATGGTGGGTGGTAATATCCCCGGAAAGACCAAAGTAATTTCAATCGAAATTTATGACCGTGTTGAAGTTATGGAATATGCTCAGGCACACATTCTCTCTGCGGGATTACTCCTGTTCTCATTTTTCGTTTTAGTGATGGTTTATACCGTCAATCGACGACTTCCGGTACAGGTGACATGACCCATTTATTAGAAGCAAAATTTAAAATTACCTATCCAGAGTTCAGCCTGGATGTGGATTTAAACCTCCCGGCAAAGGGGGTCACAGTGGTGTTCGGTCCTTCAGGTTCTGGAAAATCAACTTTGTTGCGTTGCCTTTCAGGGCTGGAAAGAGCTCCTTCTGGATTTCTAAAATTGGACGATCAGGTTTGGCAGGATGAAGGAATTTTCATTCCCATTCATCAAAGAAAAATTGGTTCGGTGTTTCAGGAATCGCGCCTGTTCCCGCATTTAAATATTCAGGGGAACCTGTTGTACGGTTATCAACGGACTCCTCTCGTAGAACGCAATCTACATCTTGATGAAGTGGTGCAAGTGCTGGGGTTGGGGAGTTTGTTAAAAAGATACCCTGAGAAACTATCAGGAGGAGAGCGGCAAAGGGTGGCGATTGGCCGTGCCCTGCTCACCAGCCCAAATCTATTGCTCATGGATGAACCCTTAGCCTCACTGGATATGCAACGTAAAGCGGAGATCATCCCTTTCATCAAAAAAATTAAAGACGAGTTTGAGACGCCTATCATCTATGTTACGCATTCCATGAATGAAGTGCTCCAACTAGTAGAGACCATGGTGATATTGAATTCGGGAAAAGTAGTGAATTGGGGTCCGGTGGAAGAGGTTTTTTCGGATGTTCAGTTAAGGGATGCTGTGGGAGATGGGCAATTGGGAGCAGTGCTCGAAACAACAGTTTCTGAACACGATGATAAGTTTGGCCTCACCCGGTTGGACTTTATGGGTCAGGTTTTGAGTGTTCCCAAACAAAATATTCCTATGGGAAAAAAATTAAGGGTTCATATTCATTCCAAAGATGTGAGTCTTGCGACCGCAGCCCCTGTGGGAGCCACCAGCGTGTTGAATATTTTAAAAGCGAAGGTGGGAAAGATTGGCGCTATTGATCCCAATGGATATTCCGTAGATATTGAGTTGGACGCTGGCCGTCCGATTCTGGCAACAATCACTAGAAAATCTCTTTCCAATTTAAACCTGCAAATAGGTCAACCTATTTTTGCTCATATTAAAGCCATCAAAATGGTTCATGAAATGGACACCTAGTTAGAGACTTAATTTAAATCTCGAACAGCTCGGACACCGCCATTGATACAGTTCGAAAGGTTTCGCCAAAAAGACCGCCCGGTCACGAAATAAGCCGTGCGCGTGCAACAATCTGCTAAATCATTTTCATGGTATTCGGCTGACCAATACCAATAGGCCGCACCATCCGCAAATTGTTTTGACAACTGTTATTTTCTATGGTGTTGTCATAAATCATTCCATACTCAAACACCATGGGCAATCTCCAATCGGAATGGCCTCCAGTCTTAAGATTTGCAACATATTCTGTCGCCTGATACCAGTTCAAACATTTCCCAAGATCGGCAAAGCTGTCTTTTTGGGTCCACATCAAGTGAGTCTTAGTTTCGGTTAATGTGCCATCCCCATTATCAACCAGGTGAATTCGTGATTTCGGCGGTGGCGGAGGTACCCATGGGGGCGCCTCATAGGACTCGGCCCATGCAATAACCGCATTCAGCAGGCATGCTAAGAAAATTACGATTTTCAGTTTCATCATAAATAAAGTCCTGCGACCTGACTGGCATAGCCATTATAAGGCAAAGTTTTTACCGTCTCCTCCTTGCCGGGCATTCGTTCGAAAATTTGGTGCCACCGGGCATAGGGGATATCCGGTTGTACATTTGCATCAAAATCATATTCCAAAGGTGAAAGGGACGTGTAAAAAGTTTCCGGTTTTTCACGAGTGAACTCAATGCGGGCAATGGATTTAATACTTTTGAATCCATATTTCCACGGCACAACCAGTCGAATGGGGGCACCATGCTGACCGGGGAGTGGGTGACCATAGACTCCTGTTGCCATGAATGATAAGTCATGCCGAGCCTCATCAAGCCGCAAACCTTCTGTGTAAGGCCAGGGTTCCCAAAATCTTTTTTTCTGTCCAGATGCGATAACGGGATTCAGAAAAGTGGTGAACTTGATATAACGGGCTGAGGTAAGCGGTTGGAGTTGATCGATTAAAAGTCGTAGCGGGAATCCGGTCCAGGGGATCACCACCGACCAGGCTTCCACACAACGCAGCCGATAAACCCGTTCCTCCAGAGGGAACTTTCGTACCCAGGATTCAACGTCGAGGGTCATTTGATTTTTGACCAGTCCACGCACTTCAATTTTCCAGCCATTGGTTTGAAGCTTGCGGGCGTATTCCCAGATGCGCTCTTTTTCTACGCCAAACTCATAAAAATTATTGTAACGGGAGGCGATGATCTCGGGAGTGATGTCTGGTGAGGAAAGGGGCCATGCATTGCTAAACGGGGAAAACCCATAAAAGGCGGCCAGGGCTGCCGAGCCCAGCTTTAAGGAAGTGCCTAAAAACTCCCGCCGGCGCATATATATATTTTCCGGCGTCACTTCCTTTTCTGAAATTCCCCACGGTTCAGGAGTTTTTATTCTGGTCATATTTTAGCCTCAAGCGGAAAACCCCGTTGATATAGGGCAAAAACTTATTAAGCCGCGATAACTCTTGCTCACCACTTAAAGCTATTGCTAGTTTACCCCTGCGGGGCACGAAGGCTAGGGAAAAATATCACGGCCACCAGCCGCTTG
>LWDU01033827.1_pt1 | contig 10201 bp, 12 predicted proteins | sample 727161 | NCBI WGS metagenome assembly LWDU01 (sample SAMN04566230, study PRJNA314399) | hydrothermal vent metagenome | isolation source: deep sea hydrothermal plume seawater | place: Mexico: Gulf of California, Guaymas Basin | collected 2004-07-11 | reverse complement strand
ATTAGATATTCTTTCAAAGACTTTTTCAACACTTAACTTATTTAAATCATCGACTTGTATTGCTTTAAAATTTTCTCTCTCAATACTAACTTTGCGTGCTGTTGTGTGTTTTCCAAATAAGGTTATTCCTTTTACATTTAAGTGCGCTGCCATATGAGCTGGGCCTGTGTCATTAGCAACAACAAAAGAGCTACCTTTAATTAAAGAAGATAATTGTGAAATGTTTAATATCTTTTCATCATCTAATATTGATATTCCATTGATACTTTTAGTTTCATTAATTTCTGAAGGTCCTGGTGCAACAACAATTTTATATTTATCATTATATTTATTTTTTATTAGCTCAATTAATTGATTGTAGTAAGGCCACTTTTTAATATGTAAATGTACCGAACAAAAAGGGAATAAAACTATGTATTCTTTTAAATCATATTTATTTTTTACATTGTCTATATTTGTGCACGCCCAACTAAAGTCAGGTTTTAAAGTATTAAAAGTATTTAGGCCTGAAGTTTTTAACTGGTGATCAAATCTATCTAGAACTGGGTTTTTATCAAATTCTTTTTTTGGTATACTTGTTGGTAGAGTAGTTTCAGAACTAGACCAGATATCAAATTTTGATTTTGGGAACAAAATATTTTTATAAAAGGTTGTTCTTGATGAGTTTTGAAGATCATAGACTTTTTTAAAATTAAAGTTTTTTAATGTTCTTGTTAATTGATAAAGGTAAATAAGATTAAACCTTGATAATCTTTTGTCTAAAATAACATTATGAATAAATGGATTTTTTTTAAATAATTCAAAATAGGGTTTTGTAGTTAACAAATGTATCTGGTCTTCTTTATGATTTTCAGAAATATCTTGAATTGCACCACAAGCTTGCGCTATATCTCCTAAAGAACCATGTTTGATAATTAAAATATTAGACATATTTTTAACAACTTAACATAATATAAAATTTTATGAATAAAATTCTAGTCGAAGTATCAGTGGGAGAACTTTTGGATAAAATTTCTATTTTAGAAATTAAAAAAGAAAAAATTAAAAACCTTGAAAAACTAAAATTTATCCATGATGAACATGATATTTTAAAAAATCAATTAGATCAAAATGTTAAATCTGATGATAAACTTAATAATTTATTTCAATCTTTAAAAGAAATTAACTCTAAATTATGGGTTATTGAAGATGACAAAAGAATGTGTGAAAAAAATTCAGATTTTGGAGAAAAGTTTATAAAACTTTCAAGGGATGTACATTTTCTTAACGATGACCGTGCTAAGATCAAGTTGGAAATGAATATTCATACCGGCTCAAAGATAAAAGAGATTAAAGAGTATACCTCTTATTGAAAACTATATTTTCTTTCTAAGTACTTTATTAAATTGTGTATTAAAAAAGTCATAAATAAATATATACCTCCAGCCACAATAAATACTTCTATTGGTTTAAATGTTGTTGATATTATATACTTAGCTACACCAGTTAAATCCATTAATGTTACTGTGCTTGCCAACGAAGTTCCTTTCATCATTAATATAATTTCATTACCATAAGCAGGTAAAGATTGTCTAATAGCCACTGGTATTTGAATTTTATAAAAAATTATTTTATTTGATATACCTAAGCTTTTTCCTGCCTCTATAATTCCTGGTTTTATTGTTTCAAAAGCTGATCTAAGTATTTCAGATGTGTAAGCTCCTGTGTTTAATGCAAAAGCTATAATTGCACACCAATAAGGTTCTTTAAAAATAACCCAAAGAAAAGTTGATCTAAAATATTCTATCTGTCCTAAGCCAAAATAAATTATAAATATTTGAACCAATAAAGGTGTCCCTCTAAAAACATATGAGTATCCGTAGGCAAATTTATTAATAATAGGGTTTTTATTTAGTCTTAAAATTGCAAATAAAAGACCAATAAATAAACCAAAAAATAAAGATAAAGATAAAAGTTTTAAAGTTACAACTGTTGCGCTTAGTAACTTTGGAAAGCTTGTAACCATTATAGTTAAATCCATTAAAATCCTCTATTATATTTAAATTCAAGTTTATTAATTAACTTCATACTTAAAAAAGTAAGCATCAAATATAGAAGTGCAGCAAAAGAATAAAAGAATAATGGATCTCTTGTTGATCCTGCTGCAATGTAGGATTGTCTCATTATCTCAACCAAACCTGTAACAGATATTAGAGAGGTATCCTTTAATGTTATTTGCCAAACATTGCTTAAATTCGGTATAGCAAGTCTCAACATTTGAGGCATAATTACTTTTAAAAAATAGATATATTTTTTAAATCCTAAAACTTTGCAAGCTTCAAACTGTCCTTTGTCTATTGATTGAATTGCACCTCTAAAAACCTCTGTTGAATAAGCTCCTGAAATTATACCAATAGCTACTGAGCCTGTAATAAATGCATTAATTTCTATATATTCAAAATAACCAAATATAGAAGCTACGTACATTATTGCTCCACTCCCACCAAAAAAAAATAGATATATTACTAATAATTCAGGAACGCCTCTTATTACTGTTGTGTAAGAGTTTGCAATAAAATTTAATAATTTGTTATTTGATAATTTTAGTGGTGTAAAAATAAGTGAAAATAAAAAACCAATGATCATTGCTGTGATTGAAACAGCGATAGTCATTAGAGTTGCGTAAAACAACTCATCACCCCAGCCAGTTTTTCCGAAAGATAAAAGATCCATATCGAAAGGGCGACTAATTAAATAGCCGCCTTTTCAAAAAATTAATTACATAGATGCGTCAAAACCAAAATGTTTGATCGCAAGCCTGCTTATAACTCCATCTTTTCTTGCTTGATCAATAGCTTTGTTAAAAGCTTTTAAAAGCTCAGCATCTCTTGCTCCTAGTGTTCCACCTAATTGAGAGGCCTGTCTTAATCCAACACCAACACCATTCCCAAATGCTCCCCCTGACAGATTTTTCTGCATAATCAGTAAAAGCAACTGCTGCAGCTAATGCGGCATCACATCTTCCAGAAGCTAAGTCTAAGTTTACTTCATCTTGTGTTTTGTAAGTTCTAACATTAACTTTACCTACATCACCTGACTCTAAAAAGTTTTGGTGAATAGTTGCTGTTTGTGTACAAACAGTTTTTCCAGCTAAAGCTCCAGTTATAGTTTTAAGTGCTTTCTTAACGCTTGAACCACCTAAAGTTAGATTTAGTCCTTCTGGAGTATCCATTCCCTCTAGGTCTGAACCTTTCATTACAGCTAGTGATGCAACTTCATCAGCATAACCTTGTGAGAAAGTAATTACTTTTTTTCTTTCATCAGTAATTGACATCCCAGCCATTATTGCATCAAATTTTCTCATTTGTAGAGCTGGTATCATTCCATCCCAATCTTGTTCAACAATATCACATTGTCTTCCAATGTATCTGCAAAGCGAATAAGCTAATTCAACCTCAAATCCAATTAGCTTACCTGAAGCATCTTTTGAATTCCATGGAGGATAAGCGCCTTCAGTTCCAATCCTAATTTTATCAGAAGCGTAAACATTTCCGACAATCAATAAAGAAGCTAGAACTGAAAAAATAGTCTTTTTAAATATACTCATTATTTTCTCCTTTAATTAAAAAAATATTATTTCACAATTTTAATAGTTTAAAAAGAAAATTTTAATGATTAATTGAAGAAGAAAAGTTCCAAGAACAATCATAGCTTGGAATATAAACCCTATCTAAAGTTGTATTTCCAAAATTTTTATTAAAAACATCAAGCCATTTTTGTACTTGTAGGGGTTTTTTATCTTGACTGCCTACCTGTGCGGTGATCACACCATTTGGCCTCAATATTCTAATTAGCGAATCCATATTTTTTGCAGCAAGATCTATGCAAAATTGATCGTCATTAAGATCTACAAAAATTTTATCATATTTGTCATCTTCAACTGATTTAATATTTTCAAAGGCATCTCCCCAAATACATTTAACAGAATTTTTTTCAGTAGATTTATTTCCAATTTTCCCTAAATGTTTATTACAAACATCAACCACTTCTGGATCTAATTCATACCAGTCTATAAAATTAAATCCTTTTGAAATACATTCTCTAGTAACACCTCCATCACCTCCACCAATTATAGCAGCGTTCTCCATATCTTTATTAAGTTTTAATGCAGCGTTAACAAAAGTTGAGCTATATAAATGTTCATCATTTGTAGCAACTTGAATTTCATTGTCTATAAAAAGAGATTTTCCAAACTGTTCTAAATCTAATATCTCAATATGCTGCCCTACTTTAGATTTAAAATCTTCAAGTACATCATTTACTACATAAGATTTTTGTAAGCCGGATGAACTATAAACATCATGATAAAGATCTTTAGTATCTCTATTAAATTCTTTTTTAATTATTCTTTTGTGTTTAAATTCTTTTTTAATAATATCTAAAGCAATCGATGGACTGATATTTCCACATGTAAAAAAATCAAAACTTATAATTTCTTTTTCTGGGAAAGTATGAAAACTGATATGGCTTTCTGCTAATAAAGCTAAAATTGTAAATCCTTGTGGTTCAAATTTATATTTGGAAATCTTTAAGACAGTTACATTTGCTGCTTTTGCAATCTTATTAATAACATTTTCAAATAAAGAAGGATCATATTCCTGAGTAGTTCCAATAATATCTAAGGTTATGTGTTCGCCAACTTTTGTCATAAAAATTACCCACTCTTATAATTTTTTATTTTATCTAAAATTTTTTGCATTTCTGTAAATGTAAGAATTTTAGGTTTTCCAAGTTTTAATGTAATTATGTATTGTTGGCAAATATTTTCAACTTCTTGAGCAAGCTCAAAAGCTGTGGATAAGTTTTTTCCAAATACAACCTGTCCATGATTTGACATTAAACATGCTTTTCTTTTTTCTAATGCTTTAATTATATTCACAGATAGTTCATTGGTCCCAAAAGTTGCATATTCAGAACATTTTATGTCGTCTCCACCTGCTAAGGCTATCATGTAATGAAAAGCAGGAATTGATTCCCCATGAGATGATACCGCTGTTGCATGTGGTGAATGAGCATGGACTATTGCTTTGGCTTCCCATTTACTTTTATAAATATCTTGATGAAATCTCCACTCAGAAGATGGATTTTTTCCTAAATTAAACCAAGAAAGAAAATCTTTTTCCTCATTTAAAGATAAAAAGACAATGTCCTCAGGTTTTAAAGTTTCATATTTTTTCCCAGAAGGAGTTATAAAAAAACCCTCAACATCATCCTGAATTCCTCTGACAGATATATTTCCAGATCTTAAGGGTGATAAATTTGTAGTATTTAATTTTTTTGAATATTCAATTACTTGTTCTCGTTCTATTAAATTTAACACTTTAATTATTTATTTTTATTTTTCTTTATTTCTTCTTCACAAAACTTTTTTGCTTCTTCAAGATCTGTTATCTTGGATTTAGATAGTTTTTGACTTCCCGCTAAACAAGCATCAACTGCTCTTTTTAGATTATGATCACTAAAGTTCAAAATAACAACCATGCCCAAAACTATAAAAATAAATATTAAAATATTTTTTATCATTTGAACAATCCTTTTAATCCTTCTGTAGATGCTTCACAAATACCTTTTTCAGTAATTAATCCAGTTACATATTTTGCTGGTGTAACATCAAAAGCTAAATTCATAGATTTACTTTTTTTTGGATAAATTAATACTTTTTTAACACTTCCACTTTCATCTAAACCTTCTATATGAGATAATTCCTCTGAATTTCTTTCTTCAATTGGAATATTATTAAAGTCTATTATATCCCAATCAATTGTTGAGCTTGGTACTGCGACATAAAAAGGTACATTATTATCATATGCAGCTAATGCTTTAAGATAAGTTCCAATTTTATTACAAACATCACCTGTTGATAAAGTTCTATCAGTCCCAACAATGCACATATCAACCTCTCCTCTCTGCATTAATATTCCGCCAGCGTTATCTGCAATTATTGTATTTGATACTTCTTCTTCATTTAATTCATATGAAGTTAAATTAGCTCCTTGATTTCTTGGTCTTGTTTCATCAACCCAAACATGCACAGGAATATCTTTTTTATGAGCATGATAAATTGGTGAAGTAGCAGTGCCCCAATTAATTGTTGCCAGCCATCCAGCATTACAATGAGTTAGAATGTTTACTGTATCCTTTTTTTTATTATAAATTTCTTCAATAATTTTTAATCCATTTAATCCAATATTTTCACAAAACTTAACATCTTCTTCACAGATCGCTTTTGCTTCATCTAGAGCTATTTTTAAAGTTTCATTATTATTAACGCCTGATAATTTTTTTACCATTCTATCAACGGCCCACTTTAAATTTATTGCTGTGGGTCTTGATTGAATTAGATCTTCTGAACTTTTTTTAATAAAATTAGGATCGTTCTTTTCCATAATAGCTAAAACCATTCCATAAGCTGCTGTTCCACCTATTAGTGGCGCTCCCCTAACTTCCATATTTTTAATTGCATTAATTGCATCTTTAACAGTTTTAAGTTCTTTGATTATAAATTGATGTGGTAATTTCGTTTGATCTATAATTTTCACAACATTATTTTCAAACCAAATTGTTTGATATTCTTTGCCTTGTATTCTCATTTTTTTAGAACTCTTCCAGCAATTGTTTTGAGTTTATCAATTGTCTTTTGAGTTCTTTTTTCAGGCGATGTAATAATAGCCACATCTAAACAATTATTTGCAGGATCCTTTGGATCAATATGATTTTCAAAGTTATCAATAATATTTTTTATCATTTTTTTTGCCTTTTCAGCGTTGCCTAATAATACTTTAATAACTTGTTGAACATCTACATTTTCATGATCTGGGTGCCAACAATCAAAGTCGGTTACCATTGATACCGATGCATATCTAATTTCTGCTTCTCTAGCGAGTTTTGCTTCTGGCATATTTGTCATACCAATAACATCGGCTTTCCAGGATCTATAAAGATTTGATTCAGCTAGTGTAGAAAATTGAGGACCTTCCATAACTACATAGGTACCTCCCCTTTGATATTCAATATTTTCTTTTTTAATTGCTTCTTCACAAGCATTCATTAATCCAGTTGAAGTTGGATGAGCCATAGACACATGAGCAACAATATCTTCACTAAAAAAAGTTTTCTCACGGGCAAAAGTTCTATCTATAAATTGGTCAACTATAACAAATTTACCTGGTGACAGATTTTCTTTTAATGATCCTACGGCAGATACAGAGATAATATCTGTAACACCTAATTGTTTAAAAGCATCAATATTTGCTCTAAAATTGATTTTAGATGGAGAAATAAAATGACCACGACCATGTCTTGGCAAAAAATAAACTTCTTTATTATTATATTTTGTTTTTAAAATTTCATCTGAGGGATTTCCCCATGGAGTATTTAAATTCAATAATTCTCTGTCTTTAAATTCTTCAACGTCATAAAGGCCACTCCCACCGATTATTGCTAATTTATTATTTGCCATATCTATAAAATTCTTTAAGTATTTATATATTAATACTAAAAGAAATGAATTTAAAAGACCACATAAGATCTATTCCTGATTATCCAAAAAAAGGAATACTATTTAGAGATATTACTACTTTAATTAAAAATGAAGAAGCATTTACCAAATCAATAGATGAGATAGTAGAAAGATCTAAAAAGTTCAAATTTAATAAAATTGCTGCAATAGAGTCTAGGGGCTTTGTATTTGCTTCAGCAGTTTCTTATTTATTAAAAAAACCATTCATTTTATTTAGAAAAAAAAACAAACTACCTGCTGAAACTCTTTCTGTAGATTTTAATTTAGAGTATGGGACTGCTACTATGGAGGTGCATAAAGACTCAATGGAGCAAGGTGACTCAATTTTGCTTATTGATGATTTAATAGCTACTGGTGGTACAGCGGATGCAGCCGCAAAATTAGTAGAAATATCTACTGCTAAAGTGGCTGGATTTATATTTGTAATAAATCTTTTTGACTTAGGTGGTTGTGAAAATCTTATTAAAAGAGGCCATAAAGTAGAAAACTTAATAGAATTTCCTGGTCATTAAAAATTTTATATACTCATTATTTTTTCAAAAAATTTTTCATACTCCTTATTTATATAAATACAAGTAACTCCAATTTTAGAAGTTAAGAAATAATTATTTTTTAATAATAACTTATGACATTCACTATTAGTTATAATTTCTAAGTTATAAATATTTTGTTCAATACTTATTAATTTTGGTTTAAACTTTGAAAAATTAAAAGTAGATATTACTTTAAAATCATTTCCTTCAACGTCTATATTTAAAAAATCAATATTTGTAATATTAAATTTTTCAAGTAAATCGTTTAATCTATAAGCTTGAATCGTTACTTGTTTCTTAGAAATATCTTCAACTAATGAATTTTGTTGATTTATTTTTCCATTTTCATAATAAACTGTCTCACCATTAAAATCTGTAACTGCAGCATTAATATTAAAATCTTTTGGTCTAGCTAATTTGAACAAGTCAATTGAAACTTTGCTTAAATCTACATTTAAACCATTCCAATCTTTTTTATGAAGGTAATAAGTTAGTGAACCTTTAATTGGATGATAACATCCAATGTCAACATAAAATCCTTTAGCATCATTTTTAAAAAATCTTCTTATAAAAATATCTTCACCAAACTCACCTAGATGCTCATTTTTAGATGAGTTTCTAAATATCTTTAATTTTTTGTACAAATAGTATGTTAAAAAATTTTTAAATAATAACTCTTTAAATTTCATATTAATATTAAGGTCTATACCAAGACTTTTTTCCAATCATTGCATTATATAAACCCAAAAATCTATAATAATATTTAGTTTTTTCAGTTTTGTTAAAAATTATAGAGTAAAATATAGTTTTAAAAAAAGATCTCACTAAAGTTCCTAAAGATTTTTTAAACGCGAACATATAATTATTATTTTTTTTATAATAATAAAATGAAGACCACATTAAATGCCAATTTCTTAATTTTATATAAGATAATTTATTATTTAGATCAAATGCAAAAGAGCCTTTTTCACCAAAGTGATCAATTAATAAAGATTTACTACTATAAATATTTTGACCTAATAATTTAGTTTTTCTGCATAAATCTGTTTCTTCAAAAAATAAGAAAAAATTTTCATCAAATAAATTTCGGTCATTAAATTTTTCTAAATTAAATAGCATTGAACAACCAACAACCCAGTCGACTTTTTGTAAATTAATTTCATTTGTGGGCAATTTATCATTATAGATTTTGCTTTCAAATAGACCATAAGCTGGTTTATCCATTTTATGTTTTTCATATTGAGACCCAATAATTGAAAAATCTATACTTTCAGTAAAATAAATTTGAATATTCTTAAAATAATTTTCTTTACATACTAAATCTGGATTTAAAATTAATGCGTATTTAGTTTTAACTTTTTGTAATCCAAAATTGTGGCCTCTTCCATAGCCTAAGTTTTCACCAGTTAAAAATACTTCAATATTAGGGTTTAGTTTTTTATAAAACTCTTGATTTTTTAGTTCATTAGAATTTTCTATTATATTTATTCTTACAGTTTTATCTATAGACATAATGCAATTCTTTAATATTTCTTGATTTGTTCGATAAGTAAGAATATTAACTGTTAAATTAGATAATAAATTATTCATAATTTATTAGATTTTGAATTATTGTAATTTCTCAATTTATATAAGTTTTATTTTTTTATACAATCAGCATATCAATAAAAACTGTTAATTAATTGATAAATACAAATTGATGCCACAATACAAACAGTATAATTAGTGTTGTTATAAGTAAAAAAATGCAAAAAATAATAGTCACTGGTGGTCTTGGATTTATTGGAAGTAATTTAATAGCAATTCTATTAAAAAGAAATTATTTTGTAATCAATATTGATAAAGTTAGTTATTCGTCGAATTTTTATAATGTTAAAGATTTTAAAGATAATAAGAAATATAAATTTGTGAAATGTGATTTAACGAATAAAAAAAAAATTCAAACTATTATATATAAGTACAAACCAGATTGTATTTTCAATCTTGCTGCAGAGACGCATGTTGACAGATCTATTGATAGTCCTGATAGTTTTATTAATAGTAATATTTTAGGCGTTTTTAACTTACTTGAAATTTTTAGAAAATATTCAAAAACTAATAAAAAGACCAA
>LWDU01043332.1_pt1 | contig 10204 bp, 6 predicted proteins | sample 727161 | NCBI WGS metagenome assembly LWDU01 (sample SAMN04566230, study PRJNA314399) | hydrothermal vent metagenome | isolation source: deep sea hydrothermal plume seawater | place: Mexico: Gulf of California, Guaymas Basin | collected 2004-07-11 | reverse complement strand
TTCTATTTCTCAAGTCACCGTTTATCAGAATCAGGTCGAAAAAGCATTAAAAGTTTTAAAACGCCAGCTCAATAAAGAGGGATTCTTTAGAGAGCTCAAGCAACGACGATTTTACGAAAAGCCCTCCGTCAAGAAAAAACGTAAGATAAAAGAAGCCATGAAAAAGCGAAAAGCGGCAAAGCGACGCTCAAGATCTTTATGGGATCAATGATTGAATTATCTGAGGAGAAATCAATGACCTTAGTCTTTTTGCTGAAACAGGTTAAATCCATGGATTAGTCCTTCTCAAGCTGTGGCAATAGAAAACAACACCACGGATGGAACGAAAAATAGCAGTAATTGTTTCTCTCAAGACAGAAAAGTAAGCGAATATCCTTCGCGTATCGCAATAGAAAAAAGGTGACATAAAATCAACTCATGAAAGGGAATGATGGAAGACCTTATCTTTTTCACACTGGTCATTTCGATGATTGCCAATTTTATTGTGTTAGCGATTTCACTTAACCATCCAGATTCATTTTCTCCAGTCAGCCTTTCTCCCATTTCGATTTCTCTGCAAGGATACGTTTTTTGACTGATCGCACTCAATTCAATCAACTGAGGAGTTGAGCTCTCTGAGTCTGAAAATGACGGATTCGAAAAGTGAAATATAGCTTAAGTCACATTAAATTCATAATTCTTAACTTTTAATTAGAAGGTATTAAAAAAATGACAGAATCAACCAAAACAGCAAAGGAAGTATTGCAAGAATTAATTGATAACTTCAATAAATCAATTGAAGAAGCCGAGGTTCGCAGAAAATCTGCATCATCAAAAAATGAGAATTACAAAATAGAATATGCCGCAGGGGAAAAGCATGCTTATGAGGATGCAGCGAAACAATTAACAAAGGCCTTAGATAAGATTTAAGATCCTTCACCCTTCCCGATCGATGCCAGATTATTGGTAAAACCAAGAGTCCGCGATGCTAAAATTAATTGCAAAAGGAGTAGAAAGGATTGCCAGACAGGAGTTGAAATCCGAAAAAAAATGCACTACTAATCAGAAAAAAACAGCCTTAATTTATTGCGAAAATCAATTTGGCCTGGTGGACGGAAAAACTGCAGCAGCGTTAGTCCGACACTCTGAAATCTATACCATCGTTGGGGTAATTGATAGTTCATTGACGGGAAAAGATGCAGGGGAAGAACTGGGAGAGGAAAAGAGTGGGATTCCAATTTTTTCTAGCCTAGATGACTCCTTGAGGAAGCTTGCCTATATACCAGATTTCTATATTTACGGAAAAGCTCCTTTAGAAACCTATATCCCAAATAATGAGAGACTAATGATCTTGGAAGCCATGGAAAAAGGAATGGACATCATTAGCGGTCTCCACCAGTTTTTCTCAGAGGACTCAGAATTTGCTCAAGTAGCTGCCCTGAACGGTATCCAAATTAAGGACATTAGAAAACCTCCTCTTTTAAAAGATTTGCACTTTTTTACAGGTCAAATATCTGAAGTAAATGTTCCCGTAATAGCTATATTGGGGACCGATTGTGCTTGCGGTAAAATGACCACCGCAGTGGAACTCAATAAAACGCTAAAAAATCTCGGAATAAAATCAGTACTCGTCGCAACAGGACAAACCAGCTTGATGCAAGGTGCAAAATATGGAGTATCGATAGATGCGCTTATTTCCCAGTTCGTGGTGGGTGAAGTAGAAAACTCTGTTGTTCAGGCATTTAAAAACGAAAGTCCCGACATCATTTTAGTGGAGGGACAAAGTGCCATCAGTCATCCCTCTTTCATGAGTTCTCTCGGGATCTTGAAAGGAAGCATGCCGGATGGAATTATCCTTCAACACCCTCCCGCCAGAAAATTCCGGTGCGATTTTCCTCGACTAGCAATGCCTTCTGCTGAAAGCGAAATCAAACTGATCGAAACGATCGCAAAAACCAAGGTAGTGGCGATAACTTTAAGCCATGAAGATATGGATGACCATGAGGTTTTAAAGGTAATAGAAGATTATGAAAAGAGGCTTCAACTGCCAACAACAGATGTTTTGAACTACGGGTGCCAAAAACTCGTTCAAGCGTTAATCAAAAATTTCCCAAAGCTGGAAAATAAAATCAAGCGAGAAAACTATAAAATCTTCATAAATGGAAAAGTACAAGCGGACAGGTATCTGAAAGATAAAAATGAAATCGTCCATGCCTAGAATCGAAATTTCCCTATCCCAAATACGAGAAAACACAAAAAAACTATCTGAGTTATACATGCAAAAGGGTATTTCCTTAATGGGTGTGACTAAAGCGGTACTTGGAGAGCCCTCCATAGCCAAAGCAATGATTCAGGGTGGAGCCAAATTTATTGCGGACTCGCGTATTGAAAATATTCAAAAAATGAAAAGTGCAGGAATATCAACTCAATTTGTTCTTTTGCGCACACCCTTAAGCCAGGCTGAATCTATCGTCAAAAATGCAGACATTAGTTTAAATACTGAGATCGAAACTCTTAAAAAACTTTCCTATCATGCGAAAGGACAGAATAAAATCCATCAGGTAATCATTATGGTTGAGTTAGGCGATCTACGTGAAGGGGTACTGCCTTATGATCTACCTCAATTTGTCAGGCAAACCCTTTCTCTTCCCAATCTAAAAATAATTGGTATTGGTTGCAATTTGGCCTGCTACGGTGGAATTAAACCTAATGATAGAAACATGCGTGAACTCTCCGAATTGGTTGATTTATTAGAAAAAGAATTCCAAATTGATCTGGAAATTATTTCAGGGGGAAATTCAGCAAATTTTGAGTGGTTTAAATCTTCTCAGGACGTTGGTAGGGTTAATAATCTCCGTTTGGGTGAATCAATTCTTTTAGGTTGCGAAACTGTAGGTCGAAAAGTGATTTCGGGTTTGCATACGGACGCATTTCAACTTATTGCTGAAGTTATCGAGTCTAAGAGGAAGGCATCTGTTCCACTTGGAGAAATTTGTCAAGATGCTTTTGGCAATGTTCCTAGCTTTCTGGATCGAGGTGATCATCAAAGAGTGATAATTGCTTTAGGCAGGCAGGACGTTCAAGTATCCAACTTGAAATCTAATAACAAGCTAGAAATGATAGGTTCTAGCAGTGATCACATAATTCTCGATGGAGAGAATCACAATTTAGAGGTCGGAGATGAAATAAGGTTTGGTTTGGATTATAGCGGTCTTCTCGCAATAATGACTTCCCCTTTTGTTATTAAGCAGTTCACAGATAGCAATGCCCACGTGGCTGCTTAACAATAAGGTGAGGAACCGAAACCGTGTGTTAATCCAATTTTAATAGAAGCCAACCTGCAATTCCCTTTTGCCCGTTCAATTCCCGGTTGGAACCGTTCCAAATTGCGGTGGCGATTAGAACCGATTGTTTGAACTGGACATCGTTGGAATTACTATTAGTTAAAGACCGGTTGAAAACGAGGCGCCATTTATTATTTTTCCATATTGCTACGCCGTGCACATTCTGCTGGATTTGAGCGGTCAAAGTGCTGAATCCTTCTGCGTTTAAATCTTCAATAGTCTGGGAAACTAGTGGGGAATTCGGATTATCTCTCACTCCGGGTTGACCTCTTTCTCCGCCTATCGATTTCCACTGCCAGATATTGACAGGCTTTTCTGGTTCTCCCATCGTAATTAGCGGGACCTCCTTACTGTTAGTGACCGGAAACATCAAAGCCGCCCGGTCAACGTATAAGGCGGAATGATCAAAGTTACTATCTCTAGTCAAATCATCCCACTCCAACATAACCGCTAGGTCTGACTTGTTTTTGACTGCGCGTAAGGTGACATACTTCGTGGAAGGATTAGGCCATTTGGGATTGGTGATCATTTGTGGCCCGAGTTCAACTTTGACCGGAACAGGTCCCTCATCCCAAAAAGGATCATAAGGATCATCCGGGAGGTTTCCGTCATGGTTGGCTACAGTTATAGCAGGGCCACAACTTTCATCCTGCAAACAACTTTCAACATTCGTACTACAGGAAGAAATGAATAGAGCGCAGAGCAAGACTAGCATCTTTAAGCCAAAGGGCCTTATCGTAATATGTATCATGGAAATGGAATTAATAGACTTCGATAAGGTGTTCAACGCCATGTTTCAATTCAGGGGTGAAGGGGCCAACCAAAATCAGGTTTAGGTTTTCCTTACTAAAGGTTCGCTTAGCAACTTCCACTATTTTATCTTTCGAAATCTCCATGATCTGGTTTCTCTCTTCTTCCAGCGATATTTCTTCTGAATACAAATGAGGAAAGGCGTAACGTATGACTTGCTTATAAGGATCATCTATCTCTGAGTCCAGATCAAACATATACCGTTTTTTTACATGGGCCACTTCTTCATCCGATGGCCCATTACGGATAAAGTTTTTAATTTCGAGTTTTTCTGGCCGCACCGTTACATCAAAATCCATCGTGCCGATATCTGACATACTGGTTGCCCGGCATTCCACAGAATAGACCAAACCGCGCTCTTCTCTAAGTACCCTTTGCAAACGAGAAGTGAAGCCATCATCAAAAATTCGGCTTATCAACCCCAGAGCTAGAAAATTCTCATGGTTATAAGAGCAGGATCGAAAACAAATTTGCAATTCAATCTGACTATCGGAATCATGCTGAAAAAGAAACTGTGGCTTAATCTGATTTTCCGAAATACTACCAATAAAATGATTCTTTGAAATAGGAGTCACGCCATTTTGTAAATTGGAAAAGTATTTTTCTGCTAATCGCAGGTTCCGTTCATGCCTAATAGGCCCTGCCATTGCAAGAACCATATTGCCGGGAACATAATGAGAGTCGAAATATTTCCGTAACATTTCTACAGAAACATTTTTTATCGACTCTTCTGTCCCAATAGTAGGCCAGGACATCGGTGTGCCCGGATAAAGAAGTTTGCAGGCATGATTATTGATATCGACATTAACTCCCTCTTCATTAAGGTCCTCATAATATTCTTCGAGAATTATTCCACGCTCAATCTCAATTTCTGGAAACGTGGGCGAATTGAAAAACTCTGAAAATATTTCCATTCCTCTCTCCAACCCTGAGATATGTGGGCTGAACCCGTACTGCGTGTATTCACCCAGAGTGGATGCGCGAAGATCCTGACCGATTTTTTCGAATTCCATATTTAGTGCGATCGAATCGGTATATTTCCGGTTTCCTCGGAACATCATATGTTCCAGAAAATGAGAGATCCCATTATTCTGTTTATTTTCAAAACGCAACCCGGCCCGGACGAACATAGACACTTCCATAGTGTGAATATGGGGCATTTCCACTGTCACTACCGTCAGGCCGTTGGGGAGAACATTCATGAAATGTTTTAATGCGAATTCCTTTACTTCCATATCGTTTGATATCTCATAAGATAGTTAATTTGTTAAGGAAAGGCATTATTGCATAAACCGGCTACCAACTCCCAGAAAGATACCTTCAAGATAATATAAGTAAAGTCAGGCTACATAATATGGAGGGGGGCTCTTAATTCCTTTATTCAAACAAAATGGAATCTTCTCCCAAGAGGGTTTGAATCTTTTGTATCACATCATCTGAAGGATGAATACGCAGTTCTGGAGCCACTGTGACAATGCGCTCCTTGTTATCCGGAAAAATAAAATGCAGGCGAGTTTCATTTTTCCCTGTATGAGAAGCAAGAATCTCCTTCACTGCCAAAAGAGTCTCACGCTCCAACCCCAATGTCCTGAAATGAATCATAACCTGACCATGAAAATGCTGCTTCGCGTCGGCGAGTGGGAAAACTTCTCTGGCAATAACTTTTGGCAGGGTACCTTCCGAATCCACTTCCCCTTTTACCAGCAATGGCGCCTCCTCAATTAACAGATCTTGAACCTGACTGTAAATTTCAGGCCAAAGAATCACTTCAATGGACCCCTGCAAGTCTTCAAGGGTGATGATCCCCATCTTATCGCCCTTTCGCGTAGTTTTTGGAAGGTGCTTGATAGGAATTCCTGCAAGACTCACCGCTTTTCTGTTCCCCGCTTCCGCAATGGTTGCAGAAGTCGCATCGGTGAACCAGGACAACTCTTGCGTAAAACCATCCAGTGGGTGGCCTGTGATATAAAATCCGATACTCTCCTTTTCCAACTTAAGTCGATCTCCGTCGCTCCACTCCTCAAAACTAGAGGAAGAAAAACTATTTTCCCCCGTATCGACCTCAAAAGAATCGAACATGCTGGACTGCCCCACCTTCTCGTCTCTTTGCTTAGCCTGCCCCTGTTCCATACGCGCTTGAAGATCATTCATCATTCCGGCTCTACTTTGTCCCAGACTGTCGCAAGCACCACTTTTTATCAAATTTTCAAAAACCCGTTTGTTGGCCAACTGCATATCTACGCCCTCGCAGAGTTGTTCAAGAGATTCAAACCGGGTTAAATTCTCCCTCGCCTGGATAATACTGTCGATGGCTTTGCTCCCTATATTTTTTATGGCCCCAAGACCAAAAACAAGTTTGTTATCACAAACCGAAAAATCGTGATCGCTCAGGTTCACATCCGGAGGTTGCACGGTAATCTTCATCTCGCGGCAATCATGGATATAACGTAAAACTTTATCGGTGTTATCCATATCACTGGTGATTAAAGCCCCAAAAAACTCCAGTGGATAATGCGCCTTCAAATAAGCAGTTTGATAGGAAATCTGAGCATATGCAGCACTATGAGATTTATTGAACCCATACCCAGCGAACTTTTCCATGAGGTTAAAAATTTTTTCAGATTTTTTTTCATCGAATTTTTTAGCTCGCGTACCATTCATAAATTTTTCACGCTGGGCCGCCATCTCCTCAACCTTCTTTTTACCCATGGCCCTTCGCAGCAGATCCGCATCACCCAGGCTGAACCCTGCCAGCACACTGGCAATTTTCATCACCTGCTCCTGGTACAGGATGACGCCATGCGTTTCTTTGAGAATGGATTCCAACTGAGGCAGGTCATATTTTTCCTGCATGGTCCCATGCTTCCGTTTGACATAATCGTCCACCATACCACTTTCCAAAGGACCCGGTCGGTACATCGCCAAAAGAGCAATGATGTCTTCAAAACTATCCGGCTTTAATTTTTTTAGAAGGTCGCGCATTCCTGAACTTTCTAGCTGAAAAACTCCAAGCGTTTTCGCATCGCAAAGGAGCTTGAAAGTAGCAGGGTCTTCCATGGGGATGCCCCCGATATCCAACTCAATATTTTTTGACTTCTTGATCATCTTCAGAGCATTATCAATCACCGTCAGAGTTCGCAAGCCAAGAAAATCCATTTTCAGCAGACCCAGTTTTTCCACACTACCCATGGCATACTGCGTCACCACCTCGTCATTACTGCCTTTATAAAGCGGACAAAATTCCGTCAGTGCCTTGGAAGAGATGACTACCCCCGCTGCATGAGTGGAACAGTGGCGTTGCAAACCTTCCAGGTTTGTGGCAATGTCAAGCAGTTCAGCAACCTGCGGGTTTTTCTTACGCAACGTGTTAAACTGCGGCTCTTCCTTAAACGCATCTTTAAGCGTGACATTCAACTTATTAGGCACCAACTTGGCCAGTTTATCGACTTCCCCATAGGTCATATCCAGAACTCTCCCGACATCACGGATAACCCCTTTAGCATTCATACTCCCGAACGTGATAATCTGGGTCACATTCTGATTGCCACCATATTTCTCAGTTACGTATTTGATCACTTCATCACGCCCATCCATGCAGAAGTCAATATCAATATCCGGCATGCTTACCCGTTCCGGATTCAGGAACCGCTCAAACAGTAAACCGTATTGCATAGGATCGATATCGGTAATTTTAAGAGCATAGGCCACCACACTACCCGCCGCAGAGCCACGACCTGGCCCAACCGGAATCCCCTTTTCCCTGGCGTGGTGAATAAAGTCCCACACAATCAAAAAGTAACCGGGATACCCCATATCCTTGATAATCCCAAGCTCCCGATCCAATCTTTTTATATAGGTTTCACCATCAAACTTAATATTGCGGTTTGCCAACTCTTCAAATCGATCATTCAATCCCTCACGGGAGCGTTCCTCGAGATAAGTTACGAGGGTATAAGATTCCGGAACAGGGTAATCTGGCAGATTAAGTTTGTCGAACTCCAGCTCCAATTCACAGCGCTCGGCAATCTTCAAAGTGTTCTCAATCGCCTCTGGCGTTTCCTTGAACAGCTCGATCATTTCTTGTGGGGATTTGAAATAAAATTCATCCTTAGGATACTGCATGCGGTAAGGGTCGGTGATGGTTTTCCCTGTCTGCAAGCATAACAGAATCTCATGGGCACGAAAATCTGTACGGTCAATATAGTGGCAATTATTGGTAGCCACCACCGGGAGACCCAGTTTTTTACCAATGCCGATGATCTCTTTATTAATCCTGTCCTGATTTTCAAGATGATGGTTCTGCAATTCCAGGAAGAAATTACCTTGCCCCAAGATCTCTGCATATTGACTGGCTACCTTAATAGCACGCGGAACATTCTCGCGATTCACGTTATGAGCAACCTCTCCGCGAACGCAGGAGCTTAAAGCAATCAGCCCTTCCGAATACTCTGCCAACAGTTCCTTATCAATGCGTGGCTTATAATAGAATCCTTCCAGATAACCCTTAGTCACTAACTTTATAAGATTTTTATAACCTGTTTCGTTTTCAGAAAGAAGGATAAGATGATAAGACGCATCGCGGAGACCATCCTTGGTGGATTTCTCAAGACGGCTTTCAGGAGCTACATATACCTCACACCCGATAATCGGCTTGATGCCATGTTTCCGGGCCATGTTGTAAAATTCAACAGCACCAAACATATTTCCATGGTCGGTCATCGCCACAGCCGGCATGCCAAACTCCACCGCCCTCTCAAATAAAGCAGAATGACGGATCGAAGAGTCCAGTAAACTATAGGAAGTATGAAGGTGGAGATGTACAAAATTAGCTAGTTTCATGACACCACTAAATACCAGTTTGCCTACCTTAAATCAACTCTGGATAGAAATAATAAAATGCCCCAGGAATTCGAGTGAACCCAAAACTAATACACTCTAAGAATTTAATTACTTATAAAGCCTAACTCCAAAGACCAGAATTTTTGGTATCCCATTAAAATTCATATAACTATTTAATTTTTACGTGAGACCAATCACTGTCTGAAAACTTTTAATATAAACAATCCAAATTAAAACCTCAGTCAATTAAAGATTATAATAAAATAACCAAATTAAGGTCATTAAGCGAATCACTTGAACGTTATGATTCTTTCACGTGTATTAATTATTTGAAATCCATTATTCAAGGTTCTAAAAACAAAAGAATAATGGAATGGTGAAGGAGAATCTTGGGTCGAAAATTTGGCACTGTAACGGCACTCTAAATATAGAGCACCTATCTATACTTGAGGGCGACACCATAAAGGAACCACATTTAAAATAACCTTCCCAAAAAAAACAGCCTATATTGAGAAATTAATTCTCTTCAGTATTGCTTTACCTTTACGAAAGAAATAAGGCTTTCACAGTCAGTAAAACTGCAGTGGTCACAATTCCAGCCCCTATAAAGTTAAGTACAACCCAATCGCTGCCAAACACAATAGCATTAGGTGGAGTCGCTACGGGTAACATGAAAGCAAAGGATGCGGCCAACGTTGCCGGCACCATAAACAATAGCGGGTGAATATTAACCGCTATCGCTGAAAATCCAATTATAGGAAGAATCATGGTTGTGGTAGCAGTATTGGATGTCAACTCTGTCAAAAATGTTACAACAAGGCAAATAGTGAGGATCATCAGCCACAAAGGATAATCCGAAATACCCGTGAGTTTAGCACCAATCCATTTATCTAGTCCGGTAGACCCAAATCCATTAGCTAGAGCAAAGCCACCGCCAAACAAAATCAATATACCCCATGGAACTTGCACCTGAACCGTTTTCCAGTCAAGCGCAAACCATTCCCTTTTTCCATTCAACTCCAACCCTTTTGCGCCATTTACCGGAAATACCATCAGCAGTACCCCCATGGCCATGGCTACGGTAGAATCGTGTAAAAATTTTGGATCCGCAAACAAATCCGACCAACCTGGAATTGTATACTCACCCAATAAAATGGGTCTACGAAAAATCCATAATAAAGCTGTGAGACAAAACACACCCGCCACGATTTTTTCAGCGCGATTCATCAATC
>LWDU01036343.1_pt1 | contig 10206 bp, 9 predicted proteins | sample 727161 | NCBI WGS metagenome assembly LWDU01 (sample SAMN04566230, study PRJNA314399) | hydrothermal vent metagenome | isolation source: deep sea hydrothermal plume seawater | place: Mexico: Gulf of California, Guaymas Basin | collected 2004-07-11 | reverse complement strand
ACCGGTCTTCGTCGACAACAGCGTGCTGCTGTCTGTCGGGCAGGATCCGGAACACGGTGAAGGCGTCGGCCATCTGTACCGCATTGATGCCACTAAAAAGGGCGATGTCAGTCCCCAAATCGCCGACGGCGACACCTACAAAGACAATTCCAACACCGCGCAGATCTGGCATGTGGGTGGTGTCGATGTAGACGGCAGCATCACAGGCGAAGAAAACGGCCTGCTGTACCGACGGACAATTTCAACAGTCGCCGTCGCAGATGGACTGGTCTACGCACCGGATCTCAGCGGCTTCCTGCACTGCGTCGACTTCAAGACCGGAGAGAAAAAGTGGGTCTACGACACGTTTGCGGCCGTCTGGGGATCGCCGATGGTGGTCGATGGCCGAGTACTACTCGGTGACGAAGACGGTGAAATGGTCATCCTGAAAGCGGGCGACAAGCTGGAGGAAATTGAAACCAAAACCTTCAACTCATCCATCTACAGCACACCGACCATCGCGAACGGATTGATGTTCGTCTCTGACCGATCAACCCTCTACGCGATCAAAGTCAAGTAGCCGATCAGATCTGATAGTCCGGCCAGCCAGCTTCCTGTTCGCGTTCCGGCTGGCCTTTTCCTCTCAGACGTCGGAATACCAGGTGCACAATGACGCCCCACAGGACAGGAAGGGCGATACAACAGCACGCAAACCAAACCTGAGACGGCAGGTCGGCGACGGCCGCCTGCTGGGTCTCAGATGTCACTGCAGTGACACTGGCGAACGTCCGTAACATCTTCAACATTTTCCCTGTTGTCGATGCCACGCGTCAGCCCAGGCGTTACATCGCGATACGCACAGCCATCCTGCGAATCGAATCCACTCGGTAAACATCACGACCACGGGAGTCCCTGGTGGAGGGGTCAATATGGCCGTGGACGTCCACGGGATCGCCATCAGTCAGACCACCGATCTGCTGCGATGACACAGCAAGACTCAACGTGCCACCATACTGGTCATTTCCAGCCACGCTGTAGTTGATGGTCCAGTGGCGACTGTCGCCATCATAGCGAAGTACGCCCCTCAACCAATGATAGTCTTTGGTATCAAACCCGTATTCCACATGCCGCGCACCGACAGGCTGAATGGAAGAGGGTCGCGCCACAGTGTTTCTGCCAGGTTCTGACGTCTGAGTCGTGGGTATTCCACCAAGATCGTTATCAAAATTTCCAGGGTCGCGTGGGTCAGGAACAAAATCCTCATTGTCCTCCTCGAAAAACTGCCCATTATCAGCAGGTCGATCAAAATCGTCGTCGGGATCACGGTCGTACGTCTGCGGATCGTAGGGCGGCGCATCCGATTCCGGAATCTGCAGCAATCCGGGCGACGCCTGATTCAATGACTGCGGCGGCGCGTACATCATCGGCTGACCGTATGGTCTTCCGTGATACATGCCCGGATTCATGCAGCCTGCCAGGCCCATCAGTCCAGGAATAAGAAGCCGGATGGCCACGATTTTGGCGCGATTCTGCTGGAAACACATAGGAAGACTCCTAATTCGGGACGACGCTCCAAATTGGAGAGTGCGACGCCGAAGAAACCCGTTGCATGCGGACGTAAGAGCGCACTTAAGCAGGTCAAGAGTGAGGAGAACTGGAGAGGAGAATTGACAGGTTTTCTGCCGATCAGAGAGACCAACCAGCACGAAGTGCGTGAGATTTAGCCGATTCGCAAAATCGTGTCCATAGGTCTTTGCCGAACCTGACTGTCGCGCGGCCAGCGTTGCCGATTCATCCACAGCCCGGAGAATCCACCGACACGACTCAGCGTTCGACAGCGAATGTGCTGTGCCTGCGAATGATTGACGGGCTCTCATCAATACAGCGCTAGTGCATTGTCACAGTTGAATCTTCGGGTTGCAGATTCGTGGCGTAAGCTTCCAGCTTGCGATTGATCAGGAGAAACACACGGCAAGCAGGATGCTTACCCCACTTTTGACAGTGACGAAGCGCTAGTGGTCTGTCCATGTTGAGTTTACCAGTAGCGGAACTCGCCAGGAGTTTCGGCCAACGACGGGCAACACCGAAAGGGTTGGCGACTTCCGCTACCGTCAGCATTAGAGCAGTTTACTTATTGTCGTACACGATACTGGCTCGTGGGAGTAACGAAACTGCTATCGCAAAACGTTCTTCGCGGCCACAAGTCAGCGTGAAACGCTGTAGTAAACTTAATGTGGATACAGCGCTCGTGCTTCGTCAAGTCTTGATTTTGGGGCAGCCGACGTCATCAGACTTTGGACGACATACAGAAAATCCTCCAAACTCCGGCGAGTTCGGCTACAGAACAACCCCTGTTCTTAGACTTGACCACGCGCTAGTCGATGCCCAGATTTCTCTCGATATTTCGAGCTTCCTGAGACATCATCGAATTCTGCCACCAGCGATCCGGATCGCGTTCCCGTTCCTGGTCTGCTCGCCCCTCTTTGCCCACAAACCCCCATGGATCGGGTTCATCCTCCATTTGGACAGGACCGTCGTGAGGATTTGGCTTGAACATTCGAATGGACTGTGAAACGGCGTCGCGCCCTGCGTTCATCATCGTGCAACCAGTTGACGTGACAGACAGAACTGCCACGATGTACAAATAGGTCGAGCGTTTCATAGCAGACTCGCAGACGTAACCCGCCCGCAATGATGCGGTGGATCGGAAAGACACGATAGCCGGAATGGCGTGAGAGAGAGGAGTCTTCCATATTGTCAGATTCTGAAAACCGCGCCCAGAGGAGTTTTTGCATGGAACCGCTGGACATTCTTGTCGTGGCACCGCACCCCGACGATGCTGAAATCAGCGTGGGTGGCACGATGGCCCTGTCGTTGTCGCAGAATCTGCGCGTTGGCGTCCTTGAACTGACCACTGGAGAGCCAACCCCGCATGGCACGCCCGAACTGCGCCGCGAAGAAACGCAGCGGTCAACTGAGATTCTGGGCCTGACATGGCGGCACAATCTTGGTCTCCCCAATCGCAGCCTCCAGCCAACGCTTGAAGCTCGGCGATCAGTGGCAGAAATCTTTCGGTCGACAAGACCACGAATTATTCTGGCTCCGTATTGGCAGGATGCCCACCCGGATCATGTCGCCGCCAGTAGTCTGTGCGACGATGCGAGGTTCTGGTCGAAGCTTAGCCGGTCCGATATGGAGGCAGATCCATTCTGGCCGCCGACGTTGCTGCACTACTTCAGCATTCACCTCAGAATTCACCCGGCCGCCTCAGTTGTCGTCGACATTTCCGCTCACATCGACACGAAGATGGACGCGGTCTCAGCGTACCGAAGTCAACTGATCGAAGGACGGTCAACGGAGCATCCGACGGTCCTGGACGATATCCGCGATCGAGCACGCTACTGGGGCTGGTCCATCGGAAAGGGCTACGGCGAACCGCTGCTAAACCGTGAGCAAGTCGGCATCGGCAGTCTCAACAGTCTGCTCAATTAATCGTCATCAAAGATGATCAGTTCCTCGGAATCCCCTGCATCGTCGTCACTGGATTCCAGATCGTAAATGGGTTCGTCGATGACCTCGATCTCGTTGGTTTCTTTCAGGGTTTCCTCGTCGTCAGCCAACACATCATCCGCCAAAGGAATGACGTCATCCACGGCCTCAGCGAAAGCAATCTCATCCGCAGGGCTATCTGGAGCAACATTGTCAGCCGGCCCATCTCCCGAATCAGACAGCTTCAATTGTTCACGGCCCTCAACCCGAGCAACGGGAAGTGGAGCGATTTCGTCAGCCACCGGAGAGACCGTTTTCCTGGCTTCGATTCGGGCGTTCGGGTGAAACAGAAACTCGACATCGCCAATCGCCACACGATCACCGGTTTGCATCAGTGATTCTCGATTGACACGTGCACCATTCAGCCAGACGCCGTTCAGGCTGCCGAGATCTCTGACAAAGTACGTTTCGTCCACCTGGACCAGACAACAGTGCCGTCGCGAAATCTTCGGGCTCTCTGTAATCACGACATCACAGTCGGCACCGCGTCCAATGAGAATGACGGCGCGATCGATCGCAATCAACTTGCCTTCCCCAACTGGCTGAAGCACGGCCACCATGTCTGAGTTACCTCGGTTATGTCGTAGCGGCAAATCGCCACACGTTGTTTGCATGAGCTGCTGGAAACACCTGCCTGATTTTCCAACGGATCATGCTGAGTCGCCAACAAATTGCAGCTGTTCACTTCAGAATGATCGGGATTTGAGCCATCCTACCGGAGGAATCTGTGTGCGTCGGCCACGTTCTTTAACGAATCTGCGGTCCTTGAGGCCTAAAACGCACATAACCCCACGAAATCCGACTCCAATTACCGTTTGCCTGATGCCATGAATCTGTTTGCCGCTGAAGAAGAAACGAATCGCGAAAAAGCTCGGCCTCTGGCAGCGCGGATGCGTCCTCGCAGCCTCGACGAATTCTACGGGCAGCAGCACATTCTCGGCGAAGGCAAGCTGCTGCGGCGCATGGTGGACGCAGATCGACTCGGTTCCGTCATTTTTTACGGTCCTCCGGGGATCGGCAAGACATCCCTTGCGGAACTGATTGCGAGACACACGAAGCGTCGTTTTCGCCGGCTGAACGCAACCGGGGCCGGCGTTAAGGAAGTTCGCGAACTTCTGACAGAAGCAGAGAACGCTCTTAGCTCCGACGGAACTCAGACCGTTGTGTTCATCGATGAACTACATCGCTTCAGCCGAAGCCAGCAGGACATCCTGCTGCCTGATGTTGAATCCGGCACGATCTCGCTGATCGGGGCGACAACCGCCAATCCATTCTTCTCACTGGTCGCACCGCTGATCAGTCGTAGTCAGATCTTCGAATTCCGTGAACTGGATACAACGGACCTGCTGCAACTCATGAACGCAGCGCTGCAGGATTCAACACGGGGGCTTGGAAAACACAGTGTGGACGTCGAAGACGATGCGCTGGAACTGATCGCAACACTTTCTGATGGCGACGCCCGGCGTGCTCTGATGGCCCTGGAAATCGCCGTGCTGTCCGTGGCAGCGACGACAAAAAAAGTCGATCGCACAGTGGCTCAGGAATCGCTGCAGAAGCGAGTGATCCGATTCGATCCAAACGGGGACGATCACTACGATGTGGCCAGTGCTTTCATCAAAAGTATTCGTGGCAGCGACCCCGACGCGTCACTGTACTGGCTGGCCCGCATGCTGGAATCCGGTGAAGATCCACGTTTCATCGCCCGACGGCTGGTGATTTCTGCATCAGAAGATATCGGCAACGCAGATCCTCAGGGGCTGTTGATCGCCACAGCTGCATTTCAGGCCACCGAGACCATCGGCATGCCGGAATGCCGCATCAATCTGGCTCAGGCGACCACCTACCTTGCCTGTGCACCAAAATCGAACGCGGCGTACAAAGCGATCGACGCAGCGTTGCAGGACGTCCGCACCGATTCCGTGTTGCCCGTCCCCATGCATCTGCGCGACGGCCACTACAAAGGTGCGGAAAAACTGGGCCACGGCGTGGGTTACCAATACGCACACGATTCAGACGAAGGATGGGTCAATCAGGATTACCTGGGCGTTCCCAGGCAGTACTATGAACCCGTCCCACGAGGCCACGAGATTCAGTTTCGAGCCTGGGTCGACAAGCTGCGACTGCAGCAGCGGACGTCCACGAATGAAAATGATTCGTAAGGATTCGTTGGACGGCCTCATCGAAATTCCACACAGAATATTCCGACCGAATGATTCCTGATTCCTTGTGTCCGTTGATCCTTTTTCCCCGGAGCCTCTCATGAGCCGAACGATCCAGCGACGCCAGTTCGTCAAAGCCTCAGCCGCACTCGCCGCCTGCAGCGTCCTGCCATCGCCGGTGAAGGCTTTCTCGCCGAATGCCCGACTGCGCACCGCTCATGTCGGAGTCGGGGGCATGGGCGGAGCCGACCTGAAGTCGGTTTCTTCTCACGCGGGCGTCGAGGTTGCAGCGCTGTGCGATGTTGATGCAAAAATCCTTAAGGCAGCCGCTGCGACATTTCCAAACGCTCGCACGTTCCGGGACTATCGCGAGATGATTTCCACCGTGGGCGACACGATTGATGCGGTCGTCGTTTCCACACCCGACCACACACACGCTCCGGCAGCGATGACCGCGATGAATCACGGCAAGCCCGTCTACTGCCAGAAGCCGCTGACGCACGAGGTCTTCGAAGCCCGCCAAATGCGACTGACCGCACAGAAAAAAGAGCTGGTGACCCAGATGGGCATTCAGGCGAGTGCCGGACTACCGTATCGCCGTGCAACACAGATGATTCAAAGCGGCGTGATCGGAAAGGTCAGCAAAGTCCTCGCGTGGTCGTATAAGAACTGGGGCTACGACGGTTCGGCTTTCACGAGTTTCGACGACGTCCCGCAGAACCTGGACTGGGATCTCTGGATCGGCACAACTGCCATGCGTCCGTATAAGAAGGGCGTTTATCACCAGGGAACATGGCGGAAGCAGATTGACTTCGGAACGGGAACGCTCGGCGACATGGGCGTGCATATTTTCGATACGCCATACCGAGCTCTGGCGTTGACGTATCCAACGTGGGTCAGGACAACCTGCCGGAAACCAACCGGCGTGGGACACCCCGAACAGAACATCGTCGAGTACGAATTTTCCGGCACGCCGTACACCACCGATACAATGCGCTGGACCTGGTACGACGGCGCCGACGCGCCGCCAGCGACGGAAGGCCTCGGTGTGCCGGAGGGGCTGAAGCTGCCCAACCAGGGCGCACTCTTCGTCGGCGAAGACGGCACAATGCTGCTGCCACACGTGTCCGAGCCGCAACTCTTTCCCGAAGACAGGTTCAATGATGCCCAACGTCCGGAACTTGAACCGCGCAACCATTACCACCAGTGGGTCGATGCATGTATGGGAACAGGGGAAACCAGTTCGCATTTCGGTTACGCGGGTCGCCTGACGGAAGCGTTGCTTCTGGGAGTCGTCGCCAACCGTTTTCCCGGCCGAAAACTGATGTGGGACGCCGGAAATCTAAGTGTCACAAACCTGAAAGAAGCGAATTCTCTCCTCAAACGTACTCCCCGCGAAGGCTTCCAGGTCGCTGGGCTCTGACAGAACGAAGCACGCGAAAGTAATCCGTCGCCGGCACTCCGCCACTCACGCATTGTCCGCTTCGACCGCACCCAGAATCCGGTCAAATACGTCGGGGACGGCGCTCAGGACTCGCGACCAGTTGTGAATGAACGGTGACTCGTCGGGACGACTGAGAAACTCGCTGCCTGCCGCCAGGACGACTCGGCTGAACAGTTCCACAGTCGCTTCTTCATGATGACGATCCAGCACCAGTCCACTCATCACGGCGTCGTTGTTGTAGTGGTCAACCAGGTCCAGAGCGGTTCGATAATAACACGCCTTCAGCGTTCTGAGCATATCCGCCGTAATCACGACTCCTTCGACCGACAGCTTACGAAACAAAGCCTTGCTGATGTCATGAGCCATCCGGTGCAGACCGCCTGTTCGATTCTCTTCTGACACCGGCTGATGCTTGTGGTCATAGCTGTCCGCGATGTCCACCTGACAGATTCGGTGCAGGTTGCAGTTGCGATACATCTCGGACAGAGTGCCGATTTCCAGTCCCCAGTCGCTGGGAAAACGCAGCGACGAAACCACTTCCGAACGCATGGAAAACTCGCCCGCCAGCGAGTAACGAAAGCTGCTCATGTAATCAAGATATTCGTTGCGACCAAGGATCTGTTTCAGAGCACTGAGCAATGGAATCACCAGCAGACGATAAACACGCCCGTTGAGCTTCCCGTTGGCAGCTCGGTAGTAGTAGCCCTTGCAAAACTGATAGTGGAATGACGGATGCGCCAGCGGATATAACAGGCGAGCCGGCATGGAACGGTCATACGTCAGAATGTCGCAGTCGTGCAGAGCGACGGCTTTTGATTTTCCGGATGCCAGAAAGTAGCCCAGACAGTACCAGACATTGCGGCCCTTGCCAGCTTCTGTTGGAGCAAGTCCTTCCGACTGCAACGCAGCGTCAACGTGACGCAGTCGCGTGCCATCGTTCCACAGCACTTTGTGGTTCTGCGGCAGTTTTTCGAAGAAGCGGCGAGCGGACTGAAACTGAGTTTCGTTCGCGCGATCAAGGCCGATGATGATCTCCGAAAGATATGGAATCTTCGCCAGTTCCTCGACAATCGGCCCCATTGCCGGGCCTTCCAGTTCCGAATACAGGCACGGCAGCAGCAGCGACATGGGAGTGTCTTGGGAGAAACCAACCAGTTCTGATTCGAGTTCTTCCGTTGACCGGTTCCGAAGATTGTGCAGAGTCCCGATGATTCCGTTCTGAGCAAAATCCGCCATTATTTCGGAGCTTTCGTCTGTTGAAACGACGTTGAGTCTCAGAAAAAGGGTCAGGCACCAATAGTGCGAAGCACCCGAAGGGCCGTTCCGGCTATTGGTGCCTGACCCTTTTTCTGACTTCGTGCATTCTATTGATTTCCATCGTCGAAACCCAATTGGTCCAGCAGTCGCCCGACGGATTCCGCCCAACCCGCTGCACCGTCTTTGGAGGCCACGATTCCTCGATGCGGGTCCACGTCAACATTCAGCCGACCATCCACCGCTGGAATTCCGATTGGATAGTCGGCTATGTCCAGCATACTCTGATCGATCGGGCTGTCACCGATCGCGGCAGTCGTGATTCCCCTCGAAGTGGTTTCACGATATCGGTCGGCCACCTGCCGCATCGCTTGTCCTTTTGTCGCATGCCCGGCAACATGCCAAAACCGCCCGCCCTTTGTCAGAGTCAGATAGTGTTCCGTCAACTTCGTTCGAAAGACGAATACGTTCTCGTCGGTATCGTCCCACAGAAGTGGTTCGGTGCTGTGTCGTTGACACGCAAGTTCCGCTTTATCGCGAGGCAGATCCGTGTTCGCCATCACGCCCTCAACGCCCAGGTCGACGAACGATCGGAACTGGAAGTGTTTCTTCAGTTCTGCCAGCACTTTAAGAATCATCGAACGACTGGTCGCAGTTGCCACGTTCTCAGCTGGCACCGTCGAGACCTCGTTCTGTGGCAACAATGAATCCGACCAGTGGATGACACCACCATTTTCAGAAATGAATGGTGCTTCGGGCACACACAATTCGTGCCGCAGTTCGGTCATTTCAGCGACCGTCTTGCTGGAACTCAGCACGACCGGCACGCCCAGATGCTCCAGGCGTCTGAGCATCGGCTCTGCTGCCGACCAGTCGTAGTCCGCTTTGTTCAGCAGACAGCCATCAAGATCCGAAAAGACTACCAATTGCGTTGAAGACTCGTCCATGCTCGGATCATGATCAACGATGAACAGCCGTCAACCGTGATCATCGGAATTTCTGACTGCGAGCCTGTGGATTAGGCCATTCAGTCGTGCAGGCAGCGTCCTTGAATCGTGTGGCGGGCGACTACGCGGCGGGTCGAACCTTTGGCTGCGAAGCATACCACTTCAATGCGCCGGTCAGCCGCGCTTGTTTTTCGCCGCCGGGCAGATACTTGAGTGTGGCAGCTGCCAGAGAGGCGACGGGACGCGGAAGAGCAGCCGTCAGACTTCGACGCAGTTCAATCCGTTGACCAATCGGCCGTTCCTGAAACCCAAGTCCTCGTTTGAACAGGTCGAGTGACTCGCCACCTGGCTGCAGCGATTGCAGTCCGATGGACACTTCAGCGATCTCGTCGCGAGCCATGGCCCATTCCAGAAACGTGAACAACATCGCGTTGTTGGGTCGGTACTTCAGCTTGTCCGCACTGGATCGAACGATCGAGATGTATTCTCTTGAACCAGCCCGAAAGGAAAGCAGGTAGGCGGCCAGTTCCCCGTCATGCCACGCCGCCCATGCAGTCGCCGCAGGAGACGCCGCTGCGGCTTCGAAGTAATTCTTCCAGTACGCGGCAAAGTCAGTCGGCAATCTGCGCCCCTGACGAATCAACGTATCAGCATGTAACTGAACGCCGGCATCGCCCAGGTCGCGAGGGTCAAGCTGACCAGCCGTGCAATTGCGCAACCCCTGTCGAGTCTTATTGCGTGCCTTGTTGACCAGCGTCGGCATACCGTAGTTCTTATCGGTAACGACCTGCTGAAAACTATGGACACCGGTTTCCAGGGAACACGAATACCGAGCCATCAGGCCGTTGTCGCCCAGAATCTGTGGTGCGTCAAA
>LWDU01040504.1_pt1 | contig 10209 bp, 6 predicted proteins | sample 727161 | NCBI WGS metagenome assembly LWDU01 (sample SAMN04566230, study PRJNA314399) | hydrothermal vent metagenome | isolation source: deep sea hydrothermal plume seawater | place: Mexico: Gulf of California, Guaymas Basin | collected 2004-07-11 | reverse complement strand
GCGTCTTCGGCTCAAATAGCTCAAACTGACAATTAGAGGGCGTACCGATGATCAAACAGATGGCGGCCGGAATGGTAATTCTGTTGGCGACCGCCGTCTCGGCGAGCGGCCACGATTATTGGCTGCAGCCGCAGCGGTTCTTTCTAGCCAAAGGAGAATCGACAGCTGTTAAACTCTTTGTTGGCGACCATTTCGTCAGCGAAACGGATCGACCGGTTCAGAGCAAGAAAACCGTCGATTTCCAGCTTATCTCTCGGAACGAGGCGACCGACCTTAGGGTCACCAAGGACAATGGGGCGCGGACCTCTGCGTTCATTTCTCCAAAGAACCTCGGTAGCCACTTGGTGGTCATGCAGCGAGACTGGAGCCACATTGAGATCGAAGCGGCAAAATTCAACAAGTACCTAGAGCATGAAGGTCTATCTCGCATCCTTGAACTGCGCCGCAAAGCGGGTGAAGCAAAAACTGTGGGCCGAGAGCGTTATCGCCGCTATCTGAAAGCTCTGGTCCAGGTCGGAAAGGAATCCGACGAGACCTTCAAACGCAAAATCGGCCACCGCCTTGAGATCTTGCCGCACAGCCATCCGTCTGCCACCACTATCGGCGACGACATTTCTCTGTCGATCTTGTTTGAGGGCAAACCCTTAATCAATGCGCAAGTCGCAGCCTATAATCGCCACGACGACCAGACGAAAACGCACGAAGCGCGAACCGACGAACAGGGTCGAGTACAGTTCACACTCGATCATTCGGGACTCTGGTTGATTCGCCTGGTCCACATGCAACGATGCGACGACGATCCTGAGTTCGAATGGGAGAGTTTTTGGGCCGCCTACTCGTTTCAACTGAAGTGATCGGCACAAATTGTTGCCACGTGTGATCACCGAAAATCGAGCTACCTGCTAACTCGTTATAGAATCTAGCGTGCTATAATCGCGACACGGTAGGTCAATCCGTGTTAGTAGACCGAGTTTCCCCGTGGTTTCAGCCACATTGAAAGAGGACCGTACATGCCGCGCGCCTACCGACTCGGCCGACGCAACTTTATCGGAATCGGTCTTGCCGGTGGTTTGTCTATTTTCAACGCTCCGGCCAGATCTACGGCGAGGGAATCTCAGAGCGGAGCGAACAACCGCTCGGGCCGCGCAAAAAATGTATTGATCATCTTGGAGCAGGGTGGACTCTCCCACACCGACACCTGGGACCCCAAACCCGACGCACTCGCCGAACACAGCAGCGTATACCGTCCGATCTCGACCAACGTGCCGGGAATGCAATTCACGGAACTGTTGACGCACACCTCCAAGGTGGCCGATAAGTTGAGTGTGATTCGCTCGATGCACCACACGTCGGGCATCGCCAATGGTCATCCAAAGGGCACGCAGTACGCGCTTTCCGGCCATTTGCCAATCGGCCCTGTGGAAATGCCAGATATTGGCTCGGTCGTGGCACACCGCATCGGATCGAATTGCCGCTTCCTCGCTCCTTACATCATGGCACCTGGAAATCACGAACAAGCGAAGATGACCCGTGGCGGTTTCCTCCCGCCGGGATCTCAGGTGTTCAAGACGGGCGGACGCGATCTGTCGGAACCCGGCTGGAAAGTGCCGGGCCTCGGACTGAACAAAGCGATTGGCGAACAGAGATTTCTGAGTCGACTGGGTCTACTCGGTGATCTCGACATTGGCCTGCCAACCAACTCCAGCCAAAACGCTGAAGGATGGGAAAAGGCGATCGCCCAGGCGCATGAGAGCTTGTTGCATCCGAGCAGCAAGACGGCATTCGATCTCGAACGAGAGCCCGACAAATTGCGTGACACATACGGTCGCGGTCATCGCGGACAGTGCTATCTGCTGGGTCGCCGCTTGATCGAACAGGGTGTACGATTCGTGACCATCGACGTCCGCGAGCCGCTCACCACGAAAACGCCCGGCGGTACCAACCTCAACTGGGACCATCACGACTTCATCTACGCGACCGGTACTTGCAATCTTCCCGGCGCGGGAGGAGGCGGACGCGGCCGGTATGGAATCGGCACGTGGTGGATGATGGGAAGTGTCGATCAGGCATTCGCCGCGCTGATCGAAGACATGGACCAACGCGGCTTACTTGAGGATACACTCGTCTGCTTCGTCACCGAGTTTGGCCGCACACCAAAGATCAACAAAGCCCAAGGACGCGATCACTGGACGGGCGCCTACAGTATCGTGATGGCCGGCGCTGGCACACCGGGTGGCCAAGTGGTTGGGGCCTCGGATCGCCATGGCGGTTACGTCACCGATCGCGCCTACACGCCCGACGACTATGCGGCGACAATCTATCGCAAACTTGGCATGGACTTGAATGAGCCGCTGCGAACTGCCGACAACCGCCCCATCTTCCTGGCGGCCAATGGCGAACCAATTCGTGAAGTGTTTTGAAGTTGGCAATTGTCCGTCGGCGTCACGCACGCTCTACTCTTCACTGTCCGCCAGTCTTTCGTATTCTGCCAACAGTGGCCGATAGGCATAAGCATTCAAGACAGCGATGAGTCCGCGATCGCTTTGGTCGCGAGCGACATCCGATAGTGTGTTAATGCAGTTGTACATCTGCTCCAACGCGACTTCGAGTTGCTCGATCGCCATTTCGGTGTCGCCGGCCTTTTTGGCAAGGGCCGCTTCGCGTACGGCTTTGACTGCGGCGAGATACTCGAGTACGTACTCACCTCGTTTGGCATAATAGAAAAGGATCGGCTTGGCATCTCCGGCGATCGCACCATTCGCCCGATATAATTCGATCATGTATTGCGTGTACGACTCGTTGGCCTCTTCCCACCATTGTGGTATCGGACTGGCGATATAGTGTTTCATCAGCATTCCCTGGACTGGAAAAGCGAAGCCGAGGTCGTTCTTGTCGATCAAATTTGTCGCGTGTTCCAGATGCTGACGCGCCATCCACAAACGGTTTGAGGCGGACTCGTTTCCGGTCGCCGTTAGCCACAGTTCCTTGTGAGCTGCCTCCGCAGTCAAACGGACGTCCCACGACGCCCGTGACAGATGATAGATGTCCGGATCCAGTTCGGCAGGTATCCAGTAGCGGGTCGAGAAGCCCGACCAGTTGTTTGTCTTGAGATGGCTGACAAGCTGCTCGAGGCTGGCCGTTGCCGATTGAGGAAGGATGCCCACATTGTCATCAGCCAAGGTCAGAATCAACTGGCTCTCAACTTTTTTGGCTGGCACGATTTCGAGCATTTCCCGGTTCGCCAACACTCGTCGAGCCGTGTAGTCGACAAAGTGCAAGGTCCCGGCGTTTTCAGGGATTACGAATGGTAGCAAGCTGTAAAGTGCCGGATCGATGCCGGTGATGACGAGATTGACAGCGTGGCCATTGGGTGATTCCAGCAGGCTCTCGTCTTTGAGCAACTCTTTCAAGAACGCCAAGGCCACGATATTTCCTTTTACCGACTGGATACCCCGATCACCCGATGCGATAAGGGATCGGTCGCTGGCCGTTTGCAGAAGCTCCTCCAGCGACGGCGCATCTTTGGCTAGACCCGGTTTGAGAATGTTCCAGGCTGCATGGGCGTGTTGCCCCCACTCCGGAAACTCCGGAATGGTCAAGTAGATTGAATCCAGGTCCGGATACGTTTTGATATACGCGCGGATTTTGGTCGCGACAAGTTTTCGCAACGTCGCATCTCGCGGTCCCTGTTCCGCCGTTGGAATAATAGTCAACGAATTCAGGCCTCGCCCGACCCTCGACTCCGGAAGAACTCTCTGAAACTCACGTGGAAACTCCAAGGGCGAAATGCCGATTCCAACACTCATTCCCAGTTCTTTGGCGGTCGCAATAATTCCCTGCACATATGATTTTCCGGCAGCGCTCATCTCAGTGGGCGTCGTACAACCAGAGAAATGAGGGTTCTCAAATCGTGTTTGACCACGGAACACTTTCTTGCCTACGGTCTCGCCATCGACCGGATACTGTTCGCCATACCACAACATGGCCGTTTGCTTTTTCACGCCAGCGAATTCGTAATCGACAAATGGCTGCCAGGGATAGACTTGCAGCAGCAGTCGGTTGAACTTCAATTTTGCCAGTTGTTTCAAAACTCGTCGGTGTTCTTCAATACTCCACGATTCAGGGCCCACCGCAAAGTCGTTGATCGTGCGCCACGTGCGAGTACGAAGTTGTGGTTCGGACATGTGGTCGAAATCGGCCAAGGAAAGTGATTTCGGCGTGTTGGGGTACATGTCACCTCGAAGCAAGTAGCGTGCGCCGAGATGATGACCAAACTCGTAAACGGCCCATAGAGTGGCGGTCGGACTGCCGCCGCCAATGATCAGCTGTTGGCCTCGCGAAGACTCATGACTCTTTAGCACAAGACCTTGGTCGGACAACACCGGCCAGCCGCTGCCGATCGCACGCTTGATCTCTGGATTTGTGGCTGGACTGCCGATCATGATAATATACGCTGCACGGTTCGGCATTTTCGTCGCTACCACCCCCTCAACGTCCGCGAACAGCCGCGGCAACATCGCCGCCAACTCGTCGGCCGCGTACTGTTCGATCTTGGGTGCATTGGCCCCAATGACAACGTGTACACGTTGGGCGGCAGCCGAATAAGACGCCCAGCTGCAGAATGCGATACCGAAAAGGCAGAGGCGAGAGACGTGTTGGCGCGAACGTGTCATGTTGATGTCCAGTTGACGAAAATGCGTTGAATGACTTTGAGTGGACGGGAAACTGCCAATCAATCCGTTGCGGCTCCAAAGCAGAACAACTTATTCACAGTACGGACGTAAAGTAAATTGTTCGCGATCGCTGGAGAGGCAACGATACTGTCGCCAATGTCGTTTTTGGCGACGATGTCGACCTCATTTGCTGACCGGAGCACAACGATACTCCCATTTTCGCCGGGAACGTAGATGTACCCGCCGGCGGCAACCGGCGAAGCGAAGTAGTTCCCGTAGTTGCGAATTCGCTTCTTTTCCCAAACCACTTTTCCGGTCTTTAGGTCGAAGGCCGCGGAGATTCCACCTTTCTTGACAACAAACAACCGGCCATCGTAAGCCAACGGTGATGCGATATTGGACGCCGCACGGTGGCTTAGATTCCAAACCAAATGCGTCTTGGTCACATTGCCCTCACCCCCGCCGCGAACGGATTGGATGATATTTCCTCCGCCGGTCATATTCGTGGGTGATTGAAACGCGAGATCAATTTCGTTGTCGACCAGGAATCCATCCTTGTTCAAGTCTCCTTTTTCGAACTTCTGATGAAATGCTTCTTCCAATTCGGATTTGGCGAGCTTGCCATCCTGGTTCGTGTCGCGCCATTGGAGCAGGGCGTATTTGAGCACTCGGTCGGTGTCGCCATAACTTTGCACCGTTATGAAGATACGATCTCCGGAAACAACTGGAGTGGTCATGATGGTCCGCAAAAGTGAATTACACGACCATCTCTCCTGGCCCGTGCCTGGATCGTATCCTATCAATTTGCCACTTCCAGCGACGACGATGTCCGTCCGCCCATTCACGGTACAGAGCACAGGTACGGCATAACCTCCGAGCATCTCCGGTCGCTCCGAGTGCCATCGGACATCGCCACTCTTTTGGTCGAGGGCAACTAAGTACGGAGCGAGGTCATCATCTAAATTGAAAATGACCATATCTTGGTAGAGGATCGGCGAGTTTGCCGCACCCCAACCCATCAGATAAAAAGGTGCCGGTAGCTTATGTTGCCAAAGAAGTTCACCAGTCTTAGCGTTCAACGCCAACATGCCGAGCGTACTGAAATGAACGAACACTCGTTCACTATTTGCTGCGGGCGTTGACGATGCATGTTGATTCGGCGGTGTGATCTCCGGCAGTTTGCTGCCCGCATCAAATTCTCGCCGCCAAAGCCGCTTACCATTCTTGGCGTCGAGCGCCATCACGATAAACTTGTTGTCCTTTGTCAACATGGTCGTTACGCAGCGACCGGACGCTACGATCGGACAGGCCACTCCCTTGCCCAACTCGACCGACCAACGGACATTGTCGGTGGCTGAAAACTCAACCGGCGGATTGTCACTCTCCGTCGACACACCCGACGCGTTGGGGCCACGGAATTGTCCCCAGTCCTCCCCGCGAGCCGTTGAGTTCAATGATAGAAGAATGATCGAAGTGAGCGTGAAAAACCAAGCGGGGACGACGCGAATGCGTAGCATGAGTCCTCTCCAAGAATCGAGACAAACAACCAGGCCTTGAACCAGACTATCGAGATTTCTTGCCGATGCAAGCGAAAATCTGTGGCGCACGGTGCCGCGGATGATTTACTTTCAACATCCTCAATCCGACTGCCGTCGGGCGAATTTCAGGCCTGTTTTCGTGAAACGGCGATGCGGCGGCGTTGCACATCGACATCCAGTACCTTGACGCGGACCACGTCGCCGACCGAGACGACATCGCTGGGAGTCTTGATGTACTCGTTGGCAAGTTCTGAGATGTGGATCAAGCCATCCTGATGCACGCCTAGGTCCACGAATGCACCGAAATTTGTGACGTTACTTATGATCCCTTCCAGAATCATCCCCTTCTTCAAATCGGCCAACTCGTTGATGCCTTCTGCAAATTGAGCCACCTTGAACTCACTGCGAGGATCACGTCCCGGCTTTGCCAATTCAGCAACAATGTCCTCAACTGTCGGCAAGCCGCAACGTTGGTCGACGAAATCCGCAGCGTTCAGTTTGGCAGCCAACGTCCCATTGCCGACCAGTTGCCCGGTGGCGACGCCCAACTTGGTTGCCATCTTCTTCACCACTTGGTAGCTCTCTGGGTGAACAGCGGAGTTATCCAATGGCTGACGTCCGTCTCGAATTCGCAAGAATCCGGCCGCCTGTTCGAACACTTTGCGGCCCAGCTTGGGCACGTCCAAGAGTCTCTGCCGGCTGTCAAACGGTCCGTGCGAGTCTCGATGCTCCACAATCCGCTCGGCCAGCTTCTGGCCGATGCCGGCTACGTGCGACAGCAATGAACTGCTGGCCATGTTCACGTCGACGCCAACCGAGTTGACGCACGACTGAACTTCCCGCTCAAGACCGTGGCGGAGCCGTGTTTGGTTTACGTCATGTTGATACTGGCCAACTCCGATGGATTTCGGATCGATCTTGACCAGTTCACCCAACGGGTCCTGGAGCCGGTGCGCGATGCTGATCGCACCCCGCACCGTGACGTCCAAGTCGGGATATTCGCCGGCAGCTAACTCACTGGCGGAATAGATCGACGCGCCGGACTCACTAACGATCATCTTCGTCGGCGTTGAACCCTCACTCTCACTCGAATATTCCTTTAGCAATTCCCTGACGAACGCGTCCGTTTCGCGAGACGCGGTACCGTTTCCAATGGCGATCAGCTGGACGTTATGGCGAGCAATCAGATCTTTCAGCGTGGCGGTTGCCGCGGCGACATCGTTGCGAGGTGGCGTGGGGAAAATGGTGCGGCTTTCCAAGAACTTGCCGGTGCCGTCAACGACGGCGACCTTGCAGCCGGTTCGAAAGCCCGGATCGATCCCCATCGTGACTCGCGGGCCCGCCGGCGGTGCCAACAACAACTCGCGGAGATTCTGGGCGAAGACTCGTATCGCTTCCTCGTCTGCACGCTCCTTGAGCCCTTGCAAGGTAGCCGATTCGGCGGCCGGCAGCAGTAAGCGCTGATAGCAATCCTCGACCGTTTCCAGTAAGTCTCGATGAAACTCGAACAGGCGGTTGGTCGCCAAACGCGTCTTGAGTTTTCGGAGTACATATTCGTCGTCCAACGCCACGCTAACACGCAACAGACCGTCTGCCTCACCACGTTTCATTGCCAACAAACGGTGCGACGGAATCCTCTTCACTGGCTCCTGATGGTCAAAGTACATTTCGAACTTGATGGCTTCTTCCTTCTTGCCTCGCTTGACTTGCGATCGGACTCGCCCAAATCCGTTCGCCTGGTCGCACAGCCAGCGTCGTGTCTCGACATCTTCCGACCAATGCTCCGCCACAATGTCACAGGCACCCTGGAGGGCGGCCGGTTCGTCCGGCACATCGTTTCCTGGCTTGACGAATCGTCTCAAGACGTCGGACCGCGACTGCCCCAGCGGACGCTGAGCTAACAGCAAATCCGCCAACGGCTGCAAACCGCGTTCGCGAGCCGTGGCCGCTCGCGTCCGCCGCTTGGGTTTGAAGGGCAGGTAGATGTCCTCCAATAGTTGCTTGTCCTGACACTGCTCGATCTCGGTTCGCAAGGCAGCGTCCAGTAACCCTTGCTGTTCAATTGTTCGCAGAATGGTGGCTTTGCGGCGGGCCAGCTCTTGCGCTTTCGCCAACGCATCTTCGATCGCCCGCAGCGCCGTCTCGTCCAAACCACCGGTGGCCTCTTTACGATATCGAGCGATGAACGGCAATGTGTTACCGTTCTGCAACAATTCAATCGCTGTCTTTACCTGCGCCTCGGCAACCCCAGTCGCAGTAGCAATTGCCCTCGCGACTTGCTCCAAATCGAAACAATTGAACGTCGAACTTCCCATGACCGCGAATTCCCTGACAGCTCTCGTACCCGTATTGAAGTGACTCTACGGTTAATGTAACCGTTCAGAGCCGATCGCGGTGCAGGGGGTGGGCTATTCAAATATCTGGCACTGGCTCTGCCGGTTTATTGAGACAAGTCGTTGCCCCATCGTTGCAAGGCAATGCGGATTTGAGCTGCGGGCGCTAGCCTCGGGTTTTTGCAAAATCACGCGATGCTAACCACACTCGCCTCTGAGAAGCTAATTCTGCAGAGCAGGCAACAAACGAATATGATATCGATCTACAATGTGGTTCTATCTGTCCGAGTTCTCTCCCATTGCCGACGTAGAAAAAATGAAGTTATCCTCGGTCGCGATTATCGTGACGGCTGTTCAGTTCGCTGGCGGGCATCAACACACCGCAGTCCACAACCTCATGGTAGTTCTCGTACATGCTGACACGAAGTCGCCGGAAGGCGGCGGAACCGTGACGAACTCAGTGAGCATGAAATTGAAGCGGATAAAATCGGGTAGCTTTCCGATGGGCAGTCCCGTGAGAGAATCGAGGTCGGCCGCATATCCGGAACACAGAGTGCGAATTGGCAACGACTTCTATATCGGTGTGACGGAAGTGACTCAGGGCCAATGGTACGCGGTCATGGGCACCCGCCCTTGGAGCACGCGACAGTTCGTTGAGGAAGGAAGAGATTACCCGGCAACGTGGGTCAGTTGGAATGACGCTGTGTCGTTTTGTAAACGTCTTAGCAAGAAAGAGGGCGTGACTTATCGCTTGCCGACCGAGGCCGAGTGGGAGTACGCCTGTCGCGGAGGCACGACGACCATGTACGGATTCGGAGACGATGAATCGACATTGCCGGACTACGCGTGGTTCGCCGACAACGCGTACAACATCAACGAGAGGTACGCGCACTCGGTGGCCACGAAGAAACCGAACACCTGGGGGCTTTACGACATGCACGGAAACGTCTACGAGTGGTGCCAAGACCGGTTTGCTGAATACGAGAGTGCGCCTGCGGTCGATCCGACGGGTCCCCAGGGTGGCTCTTACCGAGTCTTTCGTGGCGGCCACTGGAACAGCACGGCTGGACAGTGTCAGTCATCGAATCGCAGTCGTAGTTTGCCAACCTACCGAGTTATCAACTTAGGTTTTCGCGTGGTTCGAGTTCTCCCGAATCAACTCGCCCCGCTCTCAAGCGACAAAATAAACCGAAATCGATAGCCGCTCGTTCGGGTCGGCCTGCTGGGCCCAAATTGGCGTCCATTTGCCGGCTCGCCTCGTGCACATTATCCTAGGACACTCATGCCTGCCGCGGCGTCCGCAATGCGGCGTTTTTCCCGTCTGCCATCCCCACGACTTTTTCACCTAGATTTCCGGATATCCCATGCGTCGCTCGATTTCGATCTGCATTCTTACTTTCTTCTCACCCATCCTAGTTTTCGCAGCAGAAGTTCAGTCAGGGTTGATCGGCGAGTTTTCTGACGGTTCAACGACCGTTCGAGAAATCGTGCCGACGGCGAATTTTACTTTGAGTGAAAACGAATCGATTTCTACACAAATTGACCCAATGTTCTCCGCAACTTGGACAGGGTTACTTCGTTTGAATCGAGGGGGGGAGTACTCGATCTACGGAGCGTCGGACCTGCGGATTGATGGCGAGAGAATTCGTATGGGCGATCCAATCG
>LWDU01044647.1_pt1 | contig 10211 bp, 11 predicted proteins | sample 727161 | NCBI WGS metagenome assembly LWDU01 (sample SAMN04566230, study PRJNA314399) | hydrothermal vent metagenome | isolation source: deep sea hydrothermal plume seawater | place: Mexico: Gulf of California, Guaymas Basin | collected 2004-07-11 | reverse complement strand
TCTACAGAAACTTTAAAACAACCACAATTAATATCAATTCCTCGAATCATCGCCTGCGATAAAGCGATAATAAATACACACATCATTCCAGCAGTGATTATTGCCGAACCATCAAGCATAACACCAAAAATTAGGCAACATCCAACAAATAACTCTAAGATCGGTAGAATAATAGCAACAATATTTTCCAGACCAAAAGGTAATACATTATAATTCCCAATTATTTTTGCAAATGCTTCTGGGTGGAGAATTTTATCAAAGCTTGCAGCAATCAGAACTACACCCAATAATATTCTTGAAAATAATACAAATACTGAACGTTGTTTTAAACTAATCATGGACCTATTGGGTGGCCATTTTCATTCCATTCAGTCCACCCTCCTTTGAAAACATATAAATTATTAAAACCTTCTGCTTGTAATTCATAAGCTAAATCTTCACTTGAGCCACATTCGTCACCACTGCAATAAACCACTACAGGACTATCTTTTCCTTGGAGACTATCAAGCTTAAATGTTAGCTCGAAAAGAAATGGAACATTCCAAGCACCCATTATATGACCATCAGTAAAGTATTCTGGCTCTCTAGCATCTACAAATACTGTACCTTTCTTATATAAATCAAGCGCTTGTTCTAATGTAATAGCTAAAAGCTGCGGTTCATCAACTGTAATTTCAATATTATCTGCTACATCAAGCTCCTTAGCAAGTAAAGGAATACCATCAGTGCGAACACCATTGACAAATAAACTAAATACTGATGAGAAAACTATTAATACAAAAACCTGAACAGATGGCAATCCTATGTTCATCCAGATTTAATACCCTTTTTAAAATTCTTTTCAAATCCTGGAGAATTTTTCATGAGATTATTCTTAGGTTTAAATTTTGTAAGCACTTCACACTGTTGAAGTACATCTGTAACATATGTTAGCATCTCTTGATCATCATCTATCTTTCGCGATAATGAAACACTTTTATATAAAGAAGTATTTTTGGCTAGTTTAAGATTTTTCTCAAAAGATTCACGATTCTGTCTCATTTCACTGATTAATTTGATTATTCGAGGCTGATCAGCATAAATATCTTCCAATGATTTTTTTGGATCTTTATTCTGAAACCTTTGTAAACGTTTATCAATATTATCCATTTGAGTGCGCAAACTTGAAACATCTACTAGTGGAGAATCTATCTCCGTTAAATTAATATCAATTTGTGCTAAATATTTTCCTTGAATATTACTTCCATAAGTAAATGGCCCATTTAACGGTTGCTCTGTTCCAGCTCTTGTTCTCATCGTATTTCTACTAAGAAACACATAATCTGCATCAATAAATTCTTCATCCATTAATTTATTTTTATCTCTATTCACATTTGCTAATACAACAACAATATCAACTTTCTTTCGCAGTTCGGCTATCTGTGCTTTTCCAACAGAGATAAAATCTTCAAGCTTTACTGTTCGAACATGAGATGGAATTAAATTTGTAAGACCGATCACACCTATGGATATACCTGCATTTTCAATTATATGGTGTGGAGGAAATAGATGCTGCTTAGTCTTAGAATCTATAATATTCGCTGAAATAAATGGAATCTCAGTGCTATCAACTATTTGTTGAAGATAGTCGATTCCAGCCGCCATATCAAAGCCTCCGATATTAACAACATCACATCCTATCTTTTCATAACCTTTAATAACTGTTTGGGCACGCAATTTATCCGCTTCTGATTGAATATCTACTAATACAGAATTATTAAACAATAAATCGCCTGCATCAAGAATAACTACATTCTTTCCTTCAGTATTTAATTGTTTTACGTATGTTGACTTTCTAGACAGACCGCCTAGAGGATTCTTCTTTCATCCGCAGGGGTCAAGTTGACCCCGAACATTTGTAGAAACTAATAAAGTTATATCACCAACGACATCCTTCTCAGATTTTGTACAAGATACTAAGAAGATTAAAACAGTCAATAAAGTATAATTAAATATTTTCATGGCCTCAATTTATGGAATAGATTAGATATCAAGAAAAAATATTTCTAATTAACTAAAAAAATCCATTTTGTTAATTATTATCATTTTTATCAAACTGAGCAAAATAATCATCTTTTGCTCTATTTAATTCATTGATAATACTCAATCTTTTCTCAATTAATTCATATAATAAAATACGTTTCTGATAAAAAATAGTTAAAAACCGAATATGTTGTTGATAATTCTTGGCTTTCCTAAAATAATATAAAGAGAAATTTCCTGTAGGAATAAAAGTCCCAAAGAAAAGTATAGCCCAAATCAAGTCAAAACCGGTAGAATGAAATAATAGAAGTAATAATGAATACCAAAAAACAAAAAAACCTAGACCAATGAGCATTTTTTTTGAACTTATGTCAGCAATATTTCCCTTTACTACCCATACCGCAAGATGTCCAGATATTTTGTACGGTAAATAATTAATTATTACACCATATACAAATACTGGAAATCCAATAATTAAAAATAACCATGATTGAATACGACGAAAAAAAGTGATCTTTGATTGTCCTGTTGATAAAAATTCATCGCGAATATTTAGCCTATCTAACATACTAATATAGTTGCGTATAGACTGTTTCATATCAAGTGTCCATTTAGGTTTATTTTTACTAAACCATTCCAAGGCTTTTATGATACCTTTGGATATATTAAAGTCATCACTCTTAGATTTTTTATCCATTCCTAAATTTACAGTAAGCTCTTTTTTATATATTGATTCTAATGACTTTACAATGTCTTCATCTGCTTTATCAGAAACTGTTATTGTAAGCTTTTCAAGAGCTTTACGTATTTGATTAGTAACATCCTCTACTGCTAACCAATTATCTTTTTGATATTTCTCTTTAAAGTCCATTAATTTAATTGGCCTACCAAATCTACAATGAACATCGCTGCGAAATTTTGTACTCGCCGAATAATTTATTCCTGCAGGAACAATCTGTACATTCAATAAAAAATCATTTTTTTCCTCAGCTCCTAGTCCAATTCTTGCTGCGCCAGTTTTAATTTTATGAATAATTCGTTCTGGGGTAGATGCCCCTTCAGGAAATATTAATAAGCCGTGATTTCTCTCTAAATGCCGGTAGGTAGCTGAAAACATTTCTTCATTCTTATGCATGTCATCTTTTGCATCGCTATTCCTGTAAACAGGTATAATTCCAATCATACTCAATAACCTTGAAACAATAGAGTTCAAAAATAACGTGCTTTTTGCTAAAAATGATACTCTACGTCCGCAACTTGCAGCTACTATAAGAGGATCCATCATCGTATTGGGATGATTTGCAGCAAAAATCACAGGACCTTTTTTTGGTACCCTATCTTGATTCTCCACAGAAATAGAATTATAAAATAAATTAATTCCTGTAAGGGCAATCGATCTCAGTAAATGATAGAGCATTATCCCCCGCTAAATTTTGATTTAAATCCTTTTTTAATCAGAAGAGCTTTCGCCTTTTTACGAAAATCTCCCTGTAATGATATTTCATTTTGCTTGAAAGTCCCTCCAGTACTACAGGATGATTGCAAATATTTACCTAAAGTTTTTAAATCTTCTTTACTTCCTTTATACCCTCGAATTACAGTTACAATCTTCCCTCCGCCTTTTCTAATCAAATGAATTCGCAAATCTTGCTTACCATCAGGATCTATATCCATTACTTGCTCTTGATCTTTATCGAAATCAGGATTTGTTGAATAAACAATTGAAGAATTTTTATCTTTGCTAATAAGACCTCCAGATTGCAATTATTTTAATAATATAATTTTCTGCGTTTGTACTTCTTTATTCATTTGTAAGTGAACAAAATATATACCATTTGCAAATGAACTTCCATCCCAATAAAATACTTTATTCCCTGACGTAAAGACATCATCTGCTAAAGCGGTCACGTATCGTCCATGTATATCATAAATATTCAACTGTATATATGCTTTTCTATCCAAATATATTGGAATATTAACTCTTGGGTTGAATGGATTTGGATACGGTTCGTGTAAGGCAAAATTGTGGGCTATGCTTGTTTCTTCAGAAACTTCAAGATCGTTTAATATAAAATCTGCTGTTCTTGGTAAATGGTCCGATGCTTCATTTGTATCATCTGCTTCCAACCCCCATTCGACTAATGTGCTATTTGGTATGGCTAACGTATTTAATACAAAATGTTTTGATATGGATAGATTGCTATCAGTATAAATAATGTAATCTAATTTCCCTGGATTATATGAACTTCCATCATTTCGCCATGTATATCCCATTCTTTTATGCGTGTGTCTAGAGAAAAGATCAGTAGCTGAGCTACCATCCCAATCTAAAGGAAAATCATTACCATATGATGTTTCATCGTATATATCCCCAAGAGTTACTGTGCTTATTTGTTGTTGATATCCGACAAAATTAAAGTCCCCAACATGGAAAATCGGTGTAATCCATTCTCTAAGAACTTGAACTAATTCATCAACCTGTTCCTGCCTATCATCATCATTATCACAACAGGAAAAATGAGAATTTATAATTAATACATAAGGTTGATTTGGATTATCTATTTCTAATAACGAACACATTGATCTTTCAGAACTAATCAAATTCGACTCTTCTAAAATAGGATATTTGCTAACGATTACAAGATCACGGAACGTATATCCCTGATACCAAGTATCATTAGGAAACCAGCTAGAGATAATATCGCCTATATAGTCCCATTCACTATGTTCCTGTAAGGCAATGATATCTGGATCTAATGCTTGAAATATTCTTTGAAAATATGGTTGGCGATCTGATTCTACAATACCTGTATTGTAGGTATTATAACTCACTAAACGGATACCAGCCTTTTCTAATGATATGGGTTCTAATTCTTCTACTTGAGCAGAATCAATTTGATATATAATTCCTCCCCAATTATCTGGCATCAAATCACCATAGTCATTATTACTACTGAAAATAATTGCAATAGAATCCGGATCATTTAACACAAAAGAATTAAGTGCAATAGCAATTTCAAATTCATTACTTGTCACAGTAGGCTGCTGTCGTAAAGTAATATCATTCTGCCCTATATCAATCACTCCATCCTGAACAAAATATTGTCCTGAACGTTCACCAAAATGCCACTCTAACTCAGCGCCTACCCCACGAAATGGATGACCTGTCAATGAATCAAAGTCTGCATCAATGTATAAGTGAAAATTATTCCAATTTTGGAGCAAGATTTCTTCACTGTGTAATAGAATTTTTAAAAATAGAAACTCATTATCGTTAGATATCTTCAATTCCGCCCAATCATCTCCATTATAGTCTCCTTGTTCATCTATAACAGCGATAGGGATTGAATCCCAATCATCCCAAAGACCATCAATAACAATAGGATCGGAAGCATTGAGAAAACCGATAAATAATAATAAACTGATAAAACACGTAATCATATGACATATACTAAAACAAAAAAAGGCCCAAATCTAGTGATTCAAGGCCTTAAATATTTTTAATAAAACAGCAGTTTAAAAGGAACTTTGACCCTGAGCATTCCATCTCTTTAGATCTTCAGAATAATAATGATAACCATCAGAAGTGATGGCTACATAGAATGTTTTCTCACCTTCTGTTCCGGTCAGAACGTTCATAGAAATAAAATCTGTTCGATCTGCTATCTGAACACTAAATACAAACTTATCCCCGATAGATACAGGGCTTGAGTTTTTCATAATCAGAACCTTTCCACCCGTAGTGAGAGCTGCGAAGCCGAGAATTGGCGGAGCAATTCCTGCTTTATATGATATTATGGAACAAATTTTTTCCTCATCTTGCATCGTTTGATCGAGCAATTCCAATTTTTCTTTCAGGCTGTTTACTAATTCCGCGCTGACTGATTTTCCTGACTGCCCTTTTGGGCCTGGTGGGCCTTGCATTCCTCGTTCTCCAGTTTGACCAGACGAACCTTCTTTCCCCGTTGCTCCTTGTGTACCTTCAGGGCCTGGAATCGCTTTCGGAGTACATCCAACAATAATTACAAGCATGAAAAATATCGTAAAATGTTTATTCATTAGTTTCCAAATAGAAATGGAATGGATCGAGTATAAGCAACAGACATTACAATTAATAATTCAGAAATGATTGCAACAGCAAAAAATCTAATCGCTTTTTGCATATGACCATGTTTATAATCATTGATCGTTGCAACAGAATACACCTGATTCGCGAACATAGTGTATGATCGTGTCTCATTTGTCATAATTTTCCGTAAATATTTTCCATACTCAGCCGCACTTTTGAAACTAACAATACCTTTGAAATAGGTCGCATTAATTTCCGGTAAATCTTCCTTATCCTCCGTTCGTTTAATTTTAGGATTAATTACTATTATTAACTGAATTAATGCCAGAAGAGCCGTAACAAGATACAATATCAACATAATAAAATTAAACCAGTTGATCTGAATTTTTGGAAAGTGAACCAAAAAAAACACCATAAATACCCCCATAAGGGAAAGCATAGTAAATGCTTTCTGGTCCGTCCTGGTGATTATCTGTTGTTCGCTATCTAGTACTTTAAATAAGGATAAATAATGGTCATCTTTCATATGGTATATCTCACTAATTTTATAATTTTACTGAACTTATTTCATTCATATGGGATAAGCTAAAGAGCAATTAATTTTCTTTTAACGTAGAATTTTCTTTTTTTAATATTAAATATTCCCAATCCATGATTTGTACTGTTGCATAATCTGGAATAGTTAACTCCTGAGTGACTGTTGTAGGTTGAACTCGTATTTCCTGTTTATTAACCAATACATTGACAGGCATTGTAAAATCAGCCACAATTCCACTGTAACGATAATAGAGTTTATCCTTTGTTATTGTGTATTCTAAAACTGGTATGTGAAATCTTTGCCTGTTACATTGTTGATATACTCCACAAGATCCTCTGTGCAAACAATTTGGGAAGCAAACTCATCTTGAAAACCAGATAATATTCCAAAAAACATAGCGTCATCATCTATTACACCGCGAAGTGTATGCAAAATCCAGGCCCCTTTATTATATGCATCTTCAAACCCCCAGTAGTATTGATCTCTAGGGCCTACAATTGCACGCCTATTTGCTATTCCTTTTCTTCTTTCCAAAAGATAATGGATACTCATGGGATAGCCTAATTGATCTTCTACATACAGCACCTCTGAATACATACCAAATCCTTCATGCAACCAGACATCTGCTCCATCGCAAGCCGTAATATTATTCCCCCACCATTCATGGGCTGTTTCATGCAGTGTTATATAATCAATAAAACCATAGATTGACCGTGTTCCGCTATCATAGGTTTTAAAATCGTTCCCATAGGCTACGGCTGTTTGATGTTCCATACCTAAATAAGGAGTCTCTACAAGCTTATATCCATCTTCCCACCAAGGAAAAGGACCAAAAAACTTTTCCAATGAACGCATCATATCCCGAGCTTCTTTAAAATGCTCTCTTGCTACATCTTCATTATAATCCAATACATAATATTGAGCAGGTTGTATACCAGTTATGGAATGTATTGTATCATTAATAACTGCATAATTAGCAATATTTACTGATACGTTGTAATTATTAATGGGATTAGACACAAACCATTTATAGGTTGTTTTTACATCTGTTTCGATGGTTTCTCGCAACTTTCCATTTGCCACACACATAATATTGCTAGGTACGGTAATATTAATAGCCATACTATCTGGTTCTTCTGTGGGATGATCTTTATTCGGCCACCATAGACTGGCACCATCACCCTCACAAGCAACACCCACAAAATGTCTGCCATCCTTATCCTTTTTCCACACAAAACCGCCATCCCATGGTGGACGTTTTGCTTCCATAGGTTCACCATAATATGTTACTCGGAAATTAAACCTATCATCTTTTTTCACTTCAGGAAATGTTACAAAGATGGCATCTTCTTCCCGAACATATGGCAAACTCTTTCCTTTGTAGTTGACTTCATTAATAACCATATTTTTGGCCAAATCAAACTGCAGTTTTACAAAATTATCCATCGCCAGAGCATGAAAATCCACATATCCCGCAATCTTTTTATTTTCAATGTCAATTTCAATATTCATATCATAAAATGTCACATCATAACAAGTCCGCGGCGGTGTAAGCTTTCCAATTAATAACGATCGAGGAGTAGTCTCAGGATAGGGCTCTGCTTTCTCAGGAATTCCCATTCCCTGATTATGACGGGACATCATTTGACGAGTTGAGGAACAACTAGAGAAAATCAATATCCCGATAAACATAAAAACAATATGTTGCCGTATTTTATTCATATAATTTTCAAATTGTGGAGCCGGACGGAATCGAACCGACGACCTCCTGAATGCCATTCAGGCGCTCTCCCAATTGAGCTACGGCCCCGAAACTCTATATTACTATCTATCTTGAAAAAAAGCTCGGGAATTTATAATGATGATAAATAAAAACAATGGAATTTGAATATTAATCAAATCCGCTATCACCATAAAAAGATGTTGGCAATATCTTCACACCTACTTTTTGACCTAGCTTCATTATTAAAGGAATGATGACAAAACTAAATGGCATAATGATGGGTATGGATAATCCTGCAATTTTCAATAAATCAGAAAATTGCTCTTTCACTTTTGTCATTTCTTCTGATGATAAATTTCCCTGTTGTTCAACATATTTTTTTAATAATTGAGCCAGTTCTTGGGTCTCTTCTTTTTCATTCTTGATTGCCATAAATATATTGGCAAGCTTATGCTCTAAACTTTTTCTCTCCATAGCATCATCATTTGAAATATTTAAATTTTCAACCGGTACAGGTAACGTTTCTATAATATGTTCTAATGGAGCTTCATCAATATGATCAATGAGATCTGTCTCTGTAAGATTTTCATCCATATTTAATTTTTTCTTATCCATAAATTTTATTTAAAATAGTTAATTATTAATACTAGGTCTTTTTATTCCATGTCGTGCATTATAATCACGGTAATACACGTTTAAAGGCTCTGGATATTGTCTCCCTTTCCATACATAGCGCAAAGAATCATTCATATGGATATTTATAATAGCTATCGGTTTCATTTGAATATGATAAAATACTTGTTTTCCAATTCGTTTGATCTGTTTATCTGTGGGTGGATAACCAAACGTTTCCGTCATCAAATCCCAATGTTTTGATTTTATCTTATCAAGCATCATTACTTCGATTTTACTTTCGATACCAGGAATATATTTTGCTTTACTTGCTAAACTAAGTACGCTAGAAAGTCTTGGATTGTTTTTCCCCTCTAACGCCATTCGTACCGCAATCAAATTCTCAAAATCAACATCTGCATTCATAATGCTAGATACTAATTTATCCGAATAAGGGACAAATGATCCATTCATTGTTTCTTTCAGTGCAGTAAGGAATCGCTCTGCCGTTATCACACCATTCGTAAATTGAATCACCTCTTTGCTATTTGAAGATGTGGAAAAATATGTATTATCTCTTCCTACTGGAACATGACATTGAACATTAATAATTGATGGTAAAATTAATAACTGTCCTGCATTTAACTTGCTGCCAGGTACTGCGATCATCACTCGACCAATACATGCATAAGTTTTCACGAGCACTTCTTCAAAATTATTTCTTCTAGATTGTACCGTGGCAGAAAATAGGATATTATCATTTTCTATGATGGAAAATGATAATTCTATATCATCGGTTGAAATACGAAAATATCGTAAATACCGCAATACTTCATTTTTAAACGTGTTCTTTTGTTGCAATGTAATCGTGCGCTTCATAGGCGGATCGGCGTATATATACATAAATTGCAGCGCTAATAAGATAAAGGAAAAACGAATTACCTTAGGCATATATAGAATCTAAAATGATATGTATGTCGGAAATAAAAATTATTTCATCAATATCATCTTGCGTGTTGCAAGAAAACTGCCAGCCTTAAACTTTGCTAGATATACTCCAGAAGCTACCACATTACCTTGATTATTAAGTCCATCCCACACCACATAACGATTACCATAAGGCTGCTCTTCATTCACTAATACAGCGACTTCCTGACCTAACATGTTATATAACCGAATACTTACATGAGATCGAACTGGCAAAGAATAATCCAAGCGCGTATTGGCGTTAAATGGATTTGGATAGT
>LWDU01037233.1_pt1 | contig 10212 bp, 8 predicted proteins | sample 727161 | NCBI WGS metagenome assembly LWDU01 (sample SAMN04566230, study PRJNA314399) | hydrothermal vent metagenome | isolation source: deep sea hydrothermal plume seawater | place: Mexico: Gulf of California, Guaymas Basin | collected 2004-07-11 | reverse complement strand
TCGTCGGCCGGCTCGACCCAGGCGACGGGGGTATCCTCCCGCAGGCGGTCGAACGTGTCGAGCAGGCCGTCCCATTCGGCGTAGCTCTTCGGGTCGATCACCGCCCGGGCGGTGGCGGGATCGAGCCGGGGCCGGTCCTGCGCCGCCATCACGCCTGCTCCGTCTGCTGTTCGGCCGCCTTCTGGAATTCGTCGCGCAATTCGCGCTTGTACAGCTTGCCATTGGCCTCGCGCGGGAGCTGCGCGCGGAAGTCGAACAGCTTGGGCATCTTGATCTTGGACAGGCTCGGGGCGAGGAAATCGCGCAGTTCGGCTTCGAGCGCATCGCCCGCGTCGGCCATGTCGATCGGCTGCACCACCGCGACCACCTTCTCGCCAAAATCGGGGCAGGGCGCACCGATCACCGCGGCGTCCATCACCTTGTCATGCGTGACCAGCAGGTTCTCGATCTCCTGCGGGTAGATGTTGACCCCGCCCGAGATGATCATGTGGCTCTTGCGATCGGTAAGGTAGAGAAAGCCGTCCGCGTCGAGATGCCCGATATCGCCCAGCGTCATCCAGCCTTTGGGATGCATCGCCTCGCGCGTTTTCTCGGGATCGTTGTGATAGGTCGGGATGAGATCGTTCTCGAAATAGAGCAATCCGTCCTGGCCCGCGGGGACTTCTTCCCCCTCGGCATCGCAGACATGCAGCGTGCCGTGGATCGCCTTGCCGACGCTGCCGGGATGGGTCAGCCAGTCCTCGGCCTTGATCAGCGTCATGCCGACGCCTTCGGAGCCGGCGTAATATTCGTTGATGATGGGCCCCCACCACTCGATCATCTCGCGCTTGATCGGCACCGGGCAGGGCGCGGCGGCATGCAGCGCGCGCTGGTGGCTGGAGAGGTCGTAGCGCGTGCGCACCTCGGGATCGAGCTTGAGCATGCGCACGAAATGCGTCGGCACCCACTGGCTGTCGGTGATCTTGTATTTCTCGATCGTCTCGAGCGCGTGTTCGGGATCGAACTTCTCCATCACCACGACCGTGCCGCCAAGCCGCTGGGCGGTGGTGCACCAGCCGATCGGCGCAGCATGATAGAGCGGCGCGGGCGAGAGATAGACCATGCTGCCATCGGCGGGCATGCCGGCGCCCATCACCGCGAGGCCCATCAGCGGATTGGTGGCAAGAATGTCGTCATCCTCGGGCGGCGCGGGCTTGACGCCCTTGGGCCGTCCGGTGGTGCCCGAGGAATAGAGCATGTACTGCCCCGGCGCCTGGTCGGCGATCGGCTCGGCAGGCTGTGCGGCGAGCGCGGCTTCGTAATCTTCCTCGCCCTCGCCATCGACGATCAGCAGCGGCAGGTCGGCGCATTCGTCGCGGATGCCCTCGATCGCCTCGGCATAGCGCGTGCTGGTGAGCAGGACCTTGGCCCCCGCATCCTTGAGGATGTAGCAGATCTCCGGCGCGGTCAGCCGGGTCGAGATCGGCACCATCATCGTGCCCGCACGCTGCGAGCCCCACACCACCTGCAGGTAATGGACATTGTTTTCCATCAGCACTGCGAAATGGTCGCCGCGCTTGAGCCCGCGTGCCCGCAGCAACTGCGCAAAGCGGTTCGCATAGGCGTCCATTTCCGCGAAGGTCACGGTCTGGCCGCTGCCCGCCATGATCATCGCGGGATGGTCGGGGCGCGTCTGCGCATGGGTAATGGGGTGCATGATGGGCTTCTCTCTCCTGTCTGCCGGTCCGACGTTCTGCCGCGGACTCGTCCAGTTTCGAGAAGAAACCTACCTAAGCCTCTCGCATGGGCAAGAAAAAAGGCGGCAGGATCGCTCCCACCGCCTCTTTTGCGACCCTTGAAGGGCTAAAATCCTATTCTTCGCCGTCACCCTGGCCGCCCTGGCCGGTGGCGAGCGCGAAAGCGCGCTGTGCTTCCGATTCGACCATATAGGGAACCGGGTTGACCGCCTTGCCGTCGATGCGGACTTCATAATGCAGGTGCGGGCCGGTCGAACGGCCGGTCGAACCGACATAGCCGATGATGTCGCCCTTCTTGACGCGGCTTCCCGCAGTCACGGCGATATCCGACATATGCGCGAAGCGGGTCTGCAGGTTCGCGCCGTGTTCGATCGAGACATATTTGCCGTAGCTCGAGAACCATTCCGCCTTGCTGATGTAACCATCCGCAGTTGCGTAGATCGGCGTACCGGTCGGCGCGGACAGGTCGACACCCTTGTGACTGCGGCGACCGCCGAGCACGGGGTGGGTCCGCATGCCGTAATCGCTGGTCAGCCGCGTGTCGTCGAGCGGCATGCGCGAAGGGACCGAAACCCGGGCAGCGGCCGCGGTCGTACGATCGAGTTCGTCCCATTTGGCGAACAATTGCTGGAACTGCGCGTCGTCGCCAGCCTGGGCGGGTGCGGTGACCTTGCTCATGTCGATCGCGCCGACAGCGGCCGCGGCGTTGGTTTCCTGCGCATGGGCCGGAGCGGCGGCAATGCCGAAACCAGCCATCAATGCGAGAACAAGCGAAGTGCGCTTGGTGATCATGCTAACCCGTCCATCCGGCGCTTTGCGCGCCTGTTCGATTTTTGGCGATCCCGGCGTCCCGGCCGTTTCCGCCCTTTTCAGTCTGCGCCGGAACCCCCCGGCTTCTTGTGAGTTTGGGTTATCGGCAGAAAAGTTAATCAAGCAATAGCTGCGCAGGAACCGCGCGGCAGGTTGCCTGCGAAACGCGTTGAGTCGTTTACCGCTACCCCTGCCACTCCCAAGAGACCCGGCCCCGGCGATTTTTCGCCTTATTTTCTGTAGGTTACCCCTGAACGGCATTCCAGGGCCGTGAAAATGCTTCGGGCCGAACGCAATAAGGGCGAATATGTGCCGTGAATTCATGGGCTTAGAACGTCACTCGCCCTCGCGGGCCGCTTTTCGCTTCTCCCGGCGAATCGCATTGCGCGCCGGATCACCTGCCCTCGCGCCCCGTAGTGTGGCGGAGGGCTGCTGCCCCTCGGTTCAGCGCGCCGCGCACCGACAGCCGCCTGAATCCAGCGCGGCAAATTGGTAGCGGCGAGGAGACATGTCAGCCGCCGCGGACCGCCGCGAGCACCTCTTCCGCGTGGCCCTTGACCTTCACCTTCGGCCAGACACGCAGGATCCGGCCCTTCTCGTCGAGCAGATAGGTCGAGCGGATCATTCCCATGAAGGTTTTCCCGTACATCTGCTTCTCGCCCCAGACGCCGAGCGTATCCGATAGCCCGCCCTCGGCCGCATCGGTTGCCAGCGCGACGGTGAGATCGTGCTTGGCGATGAAGTTCTGGTGCTTCTTGGCCGAATCCTTGCTGACCCCGAGCAGCGCCGCGCCCGCCTTGTCGAACTCGGGCTTGAGCGCGGAGAAATCCTTCGCCTCGGTGGTGCAGCCCGGGGTGTTGTCCTTGGGATAGAAGAAGATCACCGCCTTCTTTCCCGCCAGGTCGGCCTTCGTCAGCGTGCCGCCATCAGGCGTTTCCATGGTGAAATCGGGAAAGGCATCGCCTTCGCCATAGGTCTTGGTCATTCGTCCATCTCCAGGGTTTCGCCGAACACATCCTGCCATGCCGCGGCAACATCGTGGCGCGCCGCACGCAGGCAATGCGTCAGGTCCGCATAGTCGCCGCACCCGCTCTGCCGCGCCAGCAGCGCCGCGGCCGCGGGATTGGGGCGGGCCAGGTCGGGCGCGAGCAGCCGCGTACCGACCAGCAGCCGCGTCATCAAGCGGTGCGCATCGGCGAGCGTCGGCGGAAGCTTTCCGGCGGCGACGAGCTTGCCGATGACCGGGCCAAGATCGGGCCCCAGCGCCGCACGATCGCGCAATTGCAGGTAGTGCACCAGGAATTCGATATCGACGAGACCGCCGCGCAGCAGCTTGGCATCGAGCGGTCCCTTGGCCGATTTGTGCGCCGCCATCTCGCCGCGCATCGTGAGCACGTCTTTGCGCAGGCCAGCGGGATCGCGTTCGCGGCACAGGATCGACGTCACCAATTCGCCGACCTCGGCACGCGCGGCAGCGCTCCCCACCAGCACCCGTGCGCGGGTGAGCGCCATATGTTCCCAGGTCCAGGCATCCTCGCGCTGGTAGCGCGCAAAGCTCTCCACGCTGGCCGCAAGCGGTCCCTGATTGCCCTGCGGTCGCAGCCTCGTGTCGACTTCGTAAAGCGCGCCCTGCGCGGTCGGAACACTGAGCGCGGCGGTAACCCGCTGGGCGAGACGATTGAAATAGAGCGTTGCGCCAAGCGGTCGCTCGCCATCCGATTCGCCTTCATGCGTGCCGGTGAAGAGGTAGACGATGTCGAGGTCGGACGCATGCGTCAGCACCCCGCCGCCCAGCCGCCCCAGCCCGACCACGACAAGTTCGCTGCCCGCGATCCGGCCATGCTTTGCGGCAAATTCCTCCTCGGCCGCCGCCACCGCGACCTGCAGGGCAGCCTCTGCCGTCCGCGCCAGCCCGGCAGCGATGGCCAGCGGATCATGTGCCGCCTCCACCAGTTGCACAGCGAGCGCGAAGCGGGTTTCGCCTGTGACCACGCGCAGCCGGTCGAGCTGCATCTCGTAATCGTCGCCGCGTTCGCGCCGGCCCATGTGCTCTGCGAGCTCGGCAACGCTGCCCGGCAGGTCGAGCGCTGTACGGTCGATCAGCGCGTCGAGCAGTTCGGGGCGCTGCGACAAATCCTCGGCCAGCGGCGGCGCGAGCGTCAGGCAATCGGCAATCAGCGCAAACAGGCCGGGGCGCGCTTCGAGCAGGCGGAACAAATTGATCGCGCTGGGCAGGCGCGCGATCAGGCTTTCCCAACGCACTGCGGCAGCCGCGGGGTCGGGCGAATCCGCGATCGAGGACAGCAGGTCGGGGCGGATCGCTTCGAAGGCGCTGAGTGCGGCGGAGCTGCGCAGCGCCGGATACCGCCCCCCGGTCCACTGGCTCATGCGTTCGACCAGTTCGACCGGGATGTCGGGCGCGGCTCCGGTGTCCGCCACGACATGCGGCGCGCTTTTGGGGACTGATATCCGGTCCTCGTCGAGCAGGGCATCGAACCGTTCGGCGACCGGGCGGGCGAGATCCTCCACCAGCGCAATCAGCGCGGCGCCGCCATCCAGTCCGTGCAGCCGCGCGGCCGTGTCCAGCGCTTCCCCCGCAGGGAGCGTATGCGTCTGCTTGTCGCCGACCATCTGCAGCCGGTGCTCGATCGTGCGCAGACCGTCGTAGCTTTCGCCCAGCGCTTGCGCATCCGCCGAGGATATCCGGCCGGTCGCGGCTAGCGCATCGAGCGCCGCGCGTGTTCCGCGGACCCGCAGCGAGGGGTCGCGTCCGCCATGGATCAGCTGATGCGTCTGGGCGAAGAATTCGATCTCGCGAATACCGCCGCGCCCCAGCTTGAGGTTGTAGCCCGGCTCGGGCGAGCGGGGCCCGCGCTGTTCGTCGCGGATGCGGTGGGTCAGGCGGCGCACCTCGTCGATCGCACCGAAGTCGAGGCTGCGGCGCCAGACAAAGGGGCGGATATGGTCGAGGAACGCCTCGCCTGCCCCGATATCGCCCGCACAGGCCCGCGCACGTATGAACGCCGCGCGCTCCCATGCCAGCGCCGAACTTTCGTAATGTGTGATGGCCGAGTCGAGCGAGATCGCCAGCGGGCTGACTTCGGCTGCCGGACGCAGGCGCAGATCGACCCGGAAGACGTAGCCTTCGCTGGTGACGTCGGACAGCAGCCGCACCATTTCGCGCGCATAGCGCTGGGCCGCCTCGCCCGGTTCGTCCCGCTCGCGCCGGGGCAACTGGTCGGGCTCGTAGAGCAGGATGGGGTCGATGTCGGAGGAATAGTTGAGCTCGCCCGCCCCATGCTTGCCCAGCGCGAGGCCGATCATTCCCGCTGGCTCGGCATCGGGCACGCGCTTGCGAATCGCCGCCGCGAGTGCCGCATGCAGCGCGCGGTCGGCAAAGGTCGACAGTTCGCGCATGACCTTCTCGAGATCGAAGGCCCCCGCGAGGTCGCTCACCGCCAGCACCAGCGCCAGGCCCAGCCGTTCGCGCCGCAGCGCCGTTGCCACGTCGGCTTCCGCGACCTGCTTGGCCGCCAGCAGCGCCTCTTCGCCCGCGCCCTCGGCCAGCATCCGGGCCAAGTCGGGTCGGCGCTCCAGCGCACGCGCAAGGAAGGGCGCATGGTCGCGGGCGCGGTTCAGCGCGGAGGTCCAGTCGGCAGCCATCGCCGGCATCCCTGCCGCCGCCTGCGCGCCCGCGCAAGCTTGCCCTCGTCCCGCCATGCTGACACAAGCGCGCGCAATGCGAGATGTGAGAAGAGGAACCTCCGCGATGAAACGCTTCATCCTTGCCGCGAGCGCGGCGCTGGTGCTGTCCGCCTGCGACATGGGGCTGGACCCCGATGCAGGCGCGGACACCGGGCTCGACCTGCCCGAAGTCGCCGACGGCACGCTGTCCGAAGAGACGATGAAGCGCGTCACCGAACGGCTGTCCTCGGACGAATTCGAAGGCCGTGCGCCGGGTACGCCGGGCGAGGAAAAGACCGTCGCCTATCTGATTGAGGAATTCGAGAAGGCAGGCCTCGAGCCGGGCAATAACGGCAGCTGGGTGCAGGATGTCCCGCTGGTCGAGATCACCGGCAAGAACTACGCCCCGCTGACGATTGCGGGCGGCGAAGGCGAGGCGATGGAACTGGCCCATGCCAGCGACTGGGTCGGAGTGACCTATCGCGAGGATGTCCAGACCACGCTCGAGGACAGCGAACTGGTCTTCGTCGGTTATGGCATCAATGCCCCCGAAAAGGGCTGGAACGACTATGCCGGGCTCGACATGACGGGCAAGACAGCGGTCATCCTCGTCAACGACCCCGATTTCGGCGCGGAAACGCTCGAGGGTCCGTTCAACGGCAAGGCGATGACCTTCTATGGCCGCTGGACCTACAAATATGAGGAAGCCGGGCGCCAGGGCGCGGCGGGCGCGATCATCATCCACGACACCGCACCCGCCAGCTATGGCTGGAACGTGGTCGAAAGCAGCTGGTCGGGCCCGCAGGCCTATGCCTCGCGCGGCGACAATCCGCCGCCGATGACGCAGGTGAACGGCTGGGTGCAGAAAGCGGTCGCGGAGAATATCTTCGGCGCGGCGGACAAGGACCTCGCCGAACTCTCGGCCGCCGCACGCGAGAAAGGCTTCACCGCCGTCCCGCTTGGCCTCACCGCATCGACCAGCTTCCGCAACGATATCCGCACCTTTGCCTCGCAGAACGTGATCGGCATGCTGCCGGGCAGCGAGCGCGCCGACGAATATGTGATGCACACCGCGCACTGGGACCATCTCGGCCGCTGTACGCCGGCACCCGATGGCGACGACATCTGCAATGGCGCGGTCGACAACGCCACCGGCACGGCCGCGCTGGTCGCATTGGCCGAAGCGCATGCCAAGGCCGGTCTGGCCAAGCGCAGCCTCGTCTTCCTTGCGGTGACCGCGGAGGAATCGGGCCTGCTCGGGGCGGACTATTACGCCGCCAATCCGGTGTTCCCGCTCAACCAGACGGTCGGCGGCGTCAACATGGATGCCTTCCTGATGGCGGGCGCGGCTAAGGACGTGACCGTGGTCGGCCCGGGCAAGTCGCAGCTCGACCTGTTCCTCGACAAGGCGCTGATGAACGATGACCGGGTGACTACGCCCAATCCGAACCCCGAGGCGGGCTATTACTATCGTTCGGACCATTTCGCCTTCGCCAAGCGCGGCGTGCCGATGCTCTATCTCGACGGCGGCGAAGACCTCATCGAGGGCGGCACCGAGGCGGGCGCCGCCGTGGCCGCCGATTACCGCGAAAACCGCTATCACGGCCCGAAGGACGAATACGATCCGAACTGGGACTGGTCGGGCGTGATGAGCGATCTCGCGCTGTTCTACCGCATCGGACGCATGCTGGCCGATTCGACCAGCTGGCCCAACTGGAACGAGGGCGACGAGTTCAAGGGCACGCGCGACGAGGATTGCGCCGCCGAGGGCGCTGGCTGCGCCGCCTGAGCCTGCCGAGCGAGAGAACCGATCCATGACGTTGCGCATGCCGCCCGAATGGGCACCGCAGGACTGGCTGTGGATCGGGTTCCCGCACGACGCGGATGAATGGCCCGCAGTGCTCCCGCGCGCGCAGGAGCAGATCGCGGCCTTCGCCAATGCCGTGGCCGAAAGCGGGCAGGAGGTCCGCCTGCTCGTCCGCGATGCCGCCAACGAATCGCGCGCGCGCCAGCTGGTAACCGGCGCCGTGACGCTCGAACGGCGCAGCTACGGCGATGTCTGGCTGCGCGACACCGGCCCGCTGGTGCTGTGCGACGGCACGGGCAACCGGGCTGCACGCCGGTTCGGTTTCAACGGCTGGGGCGGCAAGTATCTGATGGCGGGCGACCAGACGGTCGGCGCCGAACTGGCCGACGGCGCCGGGCTACCGCTCGCAGTAGCGGACTGGATCCTCGAAGGCGGGGCGATCGACGGCGATGGCACCGGGCTGGTGGTCACGACCGAACAGTGCCTGCTCAATCCCAACCGCAACCCGCAGCTGTCGCGCGAAGAGATCGAGGCCCGGTTGCGGCGCGATCTCGGTTTCACGCGCGTGCTGTGGCTTGGCGAAGGGCTGATCAACGACCACACCGATGGCCATGTCGACAATCTCGCGCGCTTCGTGGCGCCCAACACGCTGTGTTTGCCACGCGCCACCGGCAAGGACGATCCCAATGCCGCGATCTACGCCGATGCCAAGGCGCGTGCCGAAGCGGTGGGCGTGACCGTGAAGCAGATCCCCTCGCCCGGGCTGGTCACCAGCGGCGACCATGTCGAACCCGCGAGCTACGCCAATTTCGCGATCACCAGCCATCTCGTCGTCGTGCCGACCTTCGGCAGCCCGCATGATGCAGACGGCGTGGCAGCCGTGGCCGAACTGTTCCCCGACCGCGCAACGATCGGCCTGCCGGGCGATGCCGTGCTGGCCGGTGGAGGCGGGTTCCATTGCGCGAGCCAACAAATGCCCGCGGCCGGATGGCGGCCTTAACCTTTCATTAGCTATTGCAGCCGAGAATGGCGGTCATGGTCAAGCCTACCGCTCTCTCCCGCACGCAGGCGCCCGCCCAGTCGGTGGTCGATCTCGCGCGCGCGCTGATCGTGGGTGGCTGCGGCCTTGCGCTGGTCCTCGCCGGACCGGTGCTGCCGTTCTGATCGCCTAGAGCAGCCGCAGCAGCGCCGCGAGCGCAGCCCCGCCCAAAATCACGCCGACAACCGCGCGCCATAAGGCATCCCCGATCTGCCCCGCAGCGCGATCCCCGAGCCAATTTCCCAGCAATACGGCGGGGAACAGCAACGCCGCCAGCAGCGGCAAGCGCCAGGCGAGGATTCCCAGTGCGGCGCCCGAAACCAGGCCCGCGCCTGCCGCAATGGTGAAGATCAGCATCATCGAGGCCTTGGCCGTCTCGCGCGGGATGGCCCGCCCGACATAATAGGGCACGACCGGCGGCCCGGGCATTCCGGCATAGCCCGTCATCAGCCCGCTCAGCACGCCCACCCCGCCGGTGGCCAGATGCCCCGGTTCGGTGCCCGCCCGGCGTGGCAGGAGAATGGCGAAGAAGGCGGACAACGCAATCATCGCGATCAGGAAGCGCGCGAGGTCATCGCTCGTCGCGGCCAGCGCCAGCAGGCCGAGCGGGGTAACCAGCACTACGAGGATGGATATCCGCCACGCCGATCGCTCCGCCCCGCGCACCAGCCGCCGAACCTCGCTCAGCCCAATGAAGAGCGAGAGGAAATTGGCCGGCGGCAATGCCAGCGCGAGGATCGGCACCAGCAGGATCGCCATGCCGAAACCGGTCAGGCCGCGCACGAAGGCCGAGCCGAAGGCCGCCCCAAGCGCCGCCGCCAATTGCCACGGCGCATAGGCCGCCAGCAGGTCCATCGCGTGCAGCCCTTCTAGCGCAGGTCGGGCGGAGTGGCTTCGCTACGCAGCATCGCGATCGCCTCGTCGAGGCTCATCACGCGCTGGTCCTTCTCGCCCAGCGTACGGACCGCCACAGTGCCTTCCTCGGCCTCGCGATTGCCCACCACCAGCAGGTGCGGGACCTTGGCGAGGCTGTGCTCGCGCACCTTGTAGTTGATCTTCTCGTTGCGCAGGTCGCTCTCGACGCGGATGCCCGCGGCCTCGAGCTTGGCGACCGCCTCCTTCGCATAGCCGTCGGC
>LWDU01036305.1_pt1 | contig 10212 bp, 8 predicted proteins | sample 727161 | NCBI WGS metagenome assembly LWDU01 (sample SAMN04566230, study PRJNA314399) | hydrothermal vent metagenome | isolation source: deep sea hydrothermal plume seawater | place: Mexico: Gulf of California, Guaymas Basin | collected 2004-07-11 | reverse complement strand
GACACACCGTGTTCGCGAAGCCACTCATAGCTGCGGACAAGCTCGGAAGATCCGCGACCGATGAAGTCGAGCTGACGACAATGGAGCACCCGTCGGCAGTGACCAGCGGATCGGCGGATCGTTGGATCGTTGGTCGTTGGATCACCATCCAGTGAATGGAGCCGTAGAAGTCGTCAAATCAAACCGCGCATAACCGCACGGCGGGCACAGCCGGCGGCTCCGATGAAACCAGCGTTGCCACCCAGTTCCGCGTAGTCAATCGTGACCTTCTCAGCCAACACCGGAAATGCACGACGACGAAACTCTTCCCGGACCCGTGCCAGAAAGTCTCGGCCGATTCGTGTTTCGTGACGACCGAACGTCATCGCGCCGCCCAGCAGGACCATCGTCGGCGATCGACGTGGTGGCCGCTCCCAGGCAGCGAGCCATTTCCAGGATCAACTCGATAGCCAGCTCATCGCCCTTTTCCGCTTCTTCTGCCATCAACAATGGAGATAGTGCCGTGACGTCATCCATTCGGTCAGAAACGGACGACTGACGTCCCGTCTCCATCGCTTCATGAAAGCGTTCCAGCAGCGCCGTGGCACTGCAGTAGGCTTCCAACGTGCCGTATTGCCCCGTCTTGCACAGGCGACCGTTGTCCATTTCTATGATGGTGTGGCCAAGTTCTGACCCGTGCGAGTGTTCCCCCTGCACAATCGTGTCGTCTACGATAAGCCCGCCGCCCAGTCCTGTTCCCAGCGTAAAGAAGACCAGGCTATCGGCCTTGCTGGCTGATCCGGCCCAGTACTCGCCGTATGCGGCGGCGTTGGCGTCGTTTTGCAGAATGGTGGGGAGTCCGAGTACATCGGCCACTTTCTGTCGCACCGGATAGTCGTTCCAGCCCGGCAGGTTTGGAGGATCCAACAACAGGCCGGCGGGAATATCCATCGTGCCGGGAGTCGCCAGCCCCACAGCAGAGATCTGATCGACCGTCAGAGAAGTTCGTTTCAGCGCCTGCTGAACTGCCTGAGCCATTTGCCCGACACCGTTATCGGGCCCTTTGGCGGCTTCGGTGGGCACACTTGCCTGTGCAATGACCTATTCGTTCCGCCGACGTCGATGCCCAGATAATACGGGCCAGTATGAGGATCTGTCATCACTGCACTTCCATTTGCGTGCCGGAGAGCGACACAGGGCCCACCGATTCGTTGCGGTACTGTTGTTCCGGCAGAATAGTGAATTTGTCCTTCGAATTCAGCAGTCAGGCAATCGTCAGCCATCAGGTGACGTGGGATTCTGACGAATGTGCGACTTGTACGCGCAGCAGTCCCGTCTACAGGACAGATCTTTGACTGTGACTCGCCCGTCCGGCAAGTAATCCGCTCAAGGGTACAGGAATCGGACTATGTTTCGAAAAGGCAACGCCTGCTGCGGCATGGCCACAACACGAATCGGGCTGCCACCGGAAAACTGGTGGGCTACTGCTGTTTGGTCGCGTTGATGAAATGCTCCCCCCAGGATCCTTGTTGCCGTGAAAGAATCTGACGATTTGTGCGAAAGCCTGCCGGGCATGTGGAATCGAGACCTGAAGCTGAAAGTGCTGCTGATCTCCGTCACAGGCTGCGCTGCGTTTGCTCTGTTGATTCGACACCAGATGCGTTTTGACTTTTATTCTGCCAGCACCGCCCTCGGTCTGGTCGGGCTGTTGACGCCGTTCGCCGTGAGTTTCGAAGGTCGAAATCTACGACCGTTTTCGAACCTGTTGACGGGCTTTCTGTGCATGGTGGTCTTCAATCTGTTTCTGGCCATTCTGACGTATGCCGGAACTCCCTTGAATGTACCGCTGGCGGATTCGTTGCTGATGCGCTACGACGCGGCTCTGGGAATTCACCTGCCTTCAATTGTGGACTGGTTTCAGCTGCACCCGACGCTGAACCGGACCCTTCATCTGATCTATTATTCTGTCCTGCCGTCAACGCTGGTGGCATTGATTGTGCTTGGGCTGGACTCCGACGTCCGTCGCTTGCGCGAGTTTGTGCTGCACTACATGCTGGCGGGACTCATCACCACGCTGATCTATTTTCTGGTGCCTGCCGAGGCGCCGGCACAGGCGTTCGGCTATGGTCAGACGGCGGCTCAGCTGAGCTTCATCGAACACTTTCACACGCTGCGAGCCGGCCAGTTTTCCGTTGTGTCCATGAACAATCTCGAGGGGCTGGTGACGTTCCCATCGTTCCACACAACGTGGGCGCTGTTGATTGCGTATTCTCTGCGGCACTATCGACGGTTATTCCTGCCGATGCTGCTGCTGAACGTTGCTGTTGCAATTTCCACCGTCACCACCGGTTGGCACTATGGCATCGACGTCATTGGAGGACTGTTGGTGGCCGCGCTGGCCGTGTTGATCACACGATTTTCCTCGCGGTGGCTGCACGAAGACGTTGCCGAGGCTCAGCTTCCGCGTCTGCTTGTCGCGGAACCAGTCATGGCAGAATAGACGCGTCGCGACTCATCATCGGCTCGGTCCTCTTCCATGATTTTATCCGCGTAGTCAGCACGCCGACTCACCCCATGTCTCACGGCGTGATTCCAGCGGCTCTCTCATCGCCTCTGCGTCACATCCGTTGTCTATAAAACGAAAACGTGATTGGATTGGGCAGCTGATTGTCACGACTTTTCAAATCCTGCCAGGACTTTATGAACTCTGCTGCTGGACGCAGCTGCAAATGCATTCCAGTTCAGCAGGTCTATAGAGCTTCGTCGTCCTGCTGCTCGCGCACTGCAAACACCATTGCTGTGTTCGCCGCAGGTTTGGAGCAATAGCCAAACGCTAATGGAGGCACTGCTGTTTGTTCTCAAAAGGGTGTCGCGATGGATCTTTGTTTGCGGTGGCCGTTGGGATTGATAGAAAGTTCCCGTAGCTCACCTGAGTAACACTTCCCACCTCTCAAAAAAAACATGTGCTACTGTCCCTCGCAGCGAATGCTGTTTGTGGCCTGTCTTGTGGGCTGCGGTCTATCGGAAGCTCCCGCGCAGGGAGAGACTGATTTTTCCTTCTTTGAATCGCGCATTCGGCCTGTTCTGGTTGAGCATTGCTACGAGTGCCATTCCGCAGAGGCCGGAGAACAGGAAGGCGGGCTGCTGCTGGATACTCGTGCGGGCATTCGCAAGGGAGGTGGCAGCGGCCAGGCGATTGTTCCAGGCGACGTGAAAAAAAGTCTGCTGATTTCGGCCATCCAGCATGCTGACCTGGCAATGCCGCCGGACAGTAAACTCCCTGATAAAGTTGTCGCCGATTTCGTCACATGGATCGAACTGGGCGCGACGGATCCACGTGACGGGATTTCGAAACCGCCGACACAGATTGCCGTCGAAGATCACTGGGCTTATCAACCACCGCAGCGGCAGAAGACTCCGACTGTCAGCGACTCAAGTTGGCCGCGGGATCGAATCGATGTGCTTGTGCTGGCCAGGTTGGATGAAGCGGGTTTGAAACCAGCCGTCGACGCAGATCGGCGGACGCTCATCCGTCGAGCGACATTGGAATTGACCGGGTTGATTCCGACGCGCCGGATCGCGCAGCGTTTACGCAGGTTGTTGACCGCCTGTTAGCTTCCCAATCGTTTGGGATCCGTTGGGGGCGGCACTGGCTGGATGTGGCACGCTACGCTGAATCGAGCGGTTATACGCGCAACATGGCGTTGCCTTTGGCGTGGAAGTATCGCAACTGGGCCATTCGCTCATTCAATAATGATAAGCCATACAACGAATTTGTACGCGAGCAGATCGCGGGGGACCTGCTACAGGAGCAGGCACAAACAATCGAAGATCGTGCAGACCGGATTATCGCGACGGGTTTCCTGACGATCGGGCCAAGAACGCTGAATGAAGCCAACGTGCTGCAGTTCAGCCTCAATACCGCGGATGAACAGATCGACACCACCTGCCGTGCCTTTCTGGGGCTCACGGCAAGTTGTGCACGTTGCCACGATCATAAATTTGATCCGATCCCGACTCAGGACTACTACGCACTGGTAGGTATATTCCGCAGCACAAAAAACTACGGTGTGGTCGAAACCAATGTTCGCAGGGAGCATCGAGACTTCTACCCACTCGGTCCGGATGCGTGGAAGCGATTTGAGGCGTACAAGGCGCATGAGGAAAAAGTCAGTGAGCAGACTGCGATTTATGCGACGCTGATCAAAGATCGAAACGCTCATCGCGAGCGAATCGAAAAGGCGGGCAAGGAGTGGCAGAAGGTCGACGACCCCGAGCTGACGGCTGCAGAAAAACTTGTTCAGGACCAGAAGCTGGTGATTGAGCAGGTGCGCGACGATCAGCCGTTGCCTCCGGAAGGTGCCATGGCAGTGGCCGACGCCGACGAAGTTGTCAATTCGCCTGTGTTCGACAGAGGGGAGCGAGATCAACCGCTCAAGGAAACTCTGCGGGGAATTCCTCGTCTGTTCAGTTACAGTTCTCCGGAGATTTCTGCAACAGACAGCGGCCGCCGACAGCTGGCGGAGTGGGTTGTTGATCGCCGAAATCCTCTGACTGCACGTGTGTTCGTGAACCGTGTATGGCATCACCTGTTTGGCATCGGACTGGTCGAAAGCGTCGATAATCTTGGCGCTCTCGGCGCAAAGCCGAACAACCAGCAGCTACTGGATGATCTCGCGGTCCGCTTCATGGATGATGGATGGTCTGTCAAGACTCTGATCCGCAACATCGTTCTCAGCCGCACGTGGATGCTCAGTTCAGAGCATGATTCGATGGCCTACACGATCGATCCCGGCAATCGGTTGAACTGGCGGTTCGCACCACAGCCTCTGGAAGGTGAGGCAATTCGCGACAGTATTCTGGCCGTGAGCGGGCAACTGGATCGGTCCATCCCGCAAGGCTCACGGATTTCTGAACTCAGCCTGTCTAAGACCGGCCAACAACGTGAAATTGGACGCAGAGGTTTCGTGGTCAACGATATCAGCGACGATGTACCACTGCGAACGATCTTTCTGCCCGCATTGCGGGCACACATGCTGGCTGTCAACAGCACCTTTGATGCCGCCGATCCAGGTAGTGTCGTCGGTTCGCGTAAGCTGACAACATTGCCCAAGCAGGCCATGTTCCTGATGAACAGCGAATTTGTTCTTAGGAGTGCCGAACGAACGGCGGCACGGATTGTTTCGAGCGATGACCCTGTCGATCAAGCCCGGTTACTTGTGCTCGGCCGCCATCCCAGCGACACAGAACGCGCGGCCGTTGAGAAGTTCCTGGCCGCGGCCAATGATGAACGCAAGGCCTTGAATAAACTTTGTCAAACATTGATGTGTTCGGGGGAATTCCGAACGGTTTGCTAGTGTTTCGTCAGAACCAAATTTTTGGGTTGGCGAGGAAAACGGGGTCAGGTACCAAAAACCGGAACGGCCCGAAGGGTGCTTTGCATTTTTGGTACCTGACCCATTTTCCAGCGTGGCTGAGTCTACTGATTTGTAACTGGAGACAGGTTTTACAGTGTCTTTTTCACGACGCGAAATGCTTCAGGTTGCTGGTGGCGGCTTCGGTTATCTGGCGCTTCAGGGTTTATTGGCAGAGCAGTCCGCTGCCGCGAATCCGCTCGCATCGAAAGCGTCCCACTTTGCTGCGCGAGCAAAACGCGTGATCTTCTTATTCATGCGTGGAGGGGTCTCGCAGGTCGATTCCTTTGACTATAAGCCGGAGCTCTCCAAACGCGACGGAGAGGAACTGTCGGGAGGCCGAAAGTATTTCCAATCACCCTGGAAGTTCAAACAATACGGCCAGAGCGGCCTGTGGGTGTCCGACCTGTTTAAACACATTGCGCAGCACGCCGACGATTTGTGTGTCGTGAATTCGATGCATACCGATGTGGGCAACCATCCGCAGGCGATTCTGCAGATGTTGACGGGAAGCTTTCAGTTTGTCCGGCCATCGGTCGGTGCCAGGGTCACGTATGGACTCGGTACGGAAAACCAGAATCTGCCAGCATTTCTCTGTATCAACCCGGACTTCTCCGCTGGCGGCGGGCAAAACTTTGGTAGCGCGTTTCTTCCACCGGCCTGCGCGGGAACGGCGATTGGCGAAGGTGATTCCGGCGACGGCAAGGGAGCACGATCGCTCAAGGGTGTCAGCATCCCTTACACCGAGAATTCGAAGTTCGCCGTCGACGAGCAGCGGCGGCAACTGGATTTGTTGCAGACACTGAATCGGGAACGTCTGGCACAGGATGGTGCCAATGAGCGTCTCGAGAGTTTGAATCAAAGCTATGAACTGGCGTTCCGCATGCAAAGTCAAATGCCCGAGCTGATGAATGTCGAAAACGAAAGTCGGCACACCCTGAAACGCTATGGCATCGATGAGGAACCCACCGACAACATCGGTCGAGCCTGTCTGATGGCTCGGCGCTACTCAGAAGCCGGAGTGCGGTTCGTACAGATCAGTCATGGCTTCTGGGATCACCACGTGAACCTGCTGGAACGTCACCCGGAAATGGCCGAGCAATGCGATCAGCCCATCGCCGCGCTGTTGAGCGATCTGAAGGAACGTGGGCTACTGGATGAGACGCTGGTCGTCCGGACCAGTGAATTCGGCCGTCCACCTCTGTTGAATAAAACGAATGGACGGGACCACAACCCTGCGGGCTTCTCCATTTGGATGGCAGGTGGCGGAGTCAAAGGTGGCTTGCGCTATGGCGAGACTGATCCCACTGGCCAGACCGCGATGGTCGACAAGGTTCACCTGCACGACTTCCATGCGACGATGCTGCACCAGCTGGGCCTCGATCACAAGCAATTGACGTATCGCTACGGTGGCCGAGACTTTCGCCTGACTGACGTGCATGGGAATGTCGTCCACGATCTGCTGTCCTGAGACCGTCGCGCTCAAACCGACAGGGCACTGAGTCCCCCTACAAAAAAAGCCTGCACGCCCTTGAAAGCGTCCAGGCTCTGTAAGTTGACTTAGTGTTGTAATGGAAGGGATCAACCCGAGACCGTTTCCGAAGCCTCACACATATCAACTTGTATTGTGTCACCTGGGGGTGATGATACTCAGTAGTTCATCGGGCCTGGGGGGTGGGAAAGTATTCACTTTATGAGTCGGCCCGTGTGGTCCTAAAATCCCGCACAACCGGACTGGAGAAAACCAACCGGTAGAATCACGAAAAGGAGCGAATATCGGACGCCACCAAAGGCCGTGTCGCTGTCATTGTCCCCGGGGTTTTACGAACGAGCGACGGGGGGCGTTGGCTCGGTCGAAGTCTCGCTGGTTTGGGCTTAAATCTTCTGTCGCTGTTGATGCCGGCGAAGGCAACACCTCACCTGCTGCAACGTTTCTGGTTTTCAAAGGGTATTACCAGTAGCCACTCCCTCTCACGCTCATCAAGTTCCACCCACCAGCAACCGACACGACTTGCGAAGCTGTGAGGGACATAAATATCAAGAGTGCTGCCCGCAAGCCGGATCGCGGGCAGCACAACCTCGGAAAATACAGCACATCTATGGCGTGTAACCATTCGTGGCATTCATTTTTTCCGAGATACGAATTCTGTGACGCTCGTGGCACGTGGATCTGACTGTTTTTTTTATGGTCCCGGAATGGGGAATGTTGTGGACTGGAGCGAATTCGAAGGTTTACGAAGTCATGACTCGGGTATTGCAACAAAAACATTATTCACCACGTGAGAACCACAACGTGAAAACCTTCTCCGCATGTCGCATTTCATCTACCGCAAACGTCCGGAGGGCAAGCCATGCGAAGTCTGATCCGACCGACGTTGTTCATGGTGGCGAGAATGGGGTTGTCCCCTGGCATTGTTGTCTGGGCTGTGAGTCAAGAGTATTCGATCGGCTGGCAACTGCCGACGTACCATGTGATCACTCTAGATAACCCGGGATGGTCAGTTGCCGAACGCGGAGTCCCACTCACATTTGAAACTGTTGGCCCACTATCGCCACTCGCGCAATACACGTTGTCAGGGGGCAACGACCACAGTCTTGGCGCTCGGTCTGCTTCCATCCGCCACTGGCTCGTTGTCACAATCTTCGCCCTGTTCTACGGCGCGCTGAAGTGGACGTATCGGAAGCGGGGGAAGGCTGATTAGATCCGTTTACTTATTGTCGTGGACGATACTGGCTCGTGGGAGTAACGAAACTGCTATTGAAAAGCGTTCTTCACGGCCACAAGTCAGCGAGAAACGTTGTAGATCACCAGAGTAGCGATTTGGATCAAGAACTCGTGGAGCGCGACACAGCTCGAAAAACGACCTGTTTAAGGCAGATGTTTGAGGGCACGCCACTGGCGTGGCATCGGCCAACTGAACACGAAACGCGGGGAGCATAAAGGCGAGTGAAGCGACCATACAGAATGCAAACGTGGCAAACATGGTGGTGAGCGTGGCGGTCACGCCGCATGCGAACGTGGTACAATCGAGGTAGGCGAACCGGCAGGATCGACGAATCGCCGATTGCAGTATCACAGTACAAACTGAGTCACCTGTGACTTCTACGCTGCTCTTTGTTCAAACAATTTTACTAGCCCGGCCACGTGCGATTTGGCGATGACCTCATCGAGTCGGACAGTCGGCAGTCAAGATCATGGGGAAGACAATGAAAATCGGCGTGCTTACATTTTGTGCATTGGCGATGCTGGGGGCTTTTGTCGTAATTGGAGTGAATAGGGGCGACACGGAACCCAACGAATCTGCAGAGCCCAGGTACACGGAAATCTTAAGTGGAGACAACGTAATGAACGAAACAGCGATACTGGCTGGCGGATGCTTTTGGGGTATGCAGGATCTAATTCGCGAATTGCCCGGAGTCGTCACGACACGGGTAGGCTATACAGGCGGTAACGTGCCGAATGCGACCTATCGGAACCACGGATCGCATGCCGAAGCGATTGAAGTTACGTTTGATCCGAAAAGCACAAGCTACCGGGACGTGCTGGAAATGTTCTTTCAGATTCACGATCCGACAACCGTCAATCGACAGGGCAATGATCGTGGTGCGTCGTACCGCTCGGCAATTTTCTACAACACCGACGCACAGAAGCAGGTCGCGTTGGACACGATCGAAGACGTGAATGCGTCCGGAAAATGGCCCGGGAAAGTGGTAACGGAAGTGAAGAGTGCCGGTCACTTTTGGGAAGCCGAACCTGAGCATCAAGACTACTTGCAGCGAATCCCAAATGGCTACACCTGCCATTTCGTTCGCCCCGACTGGGTCCTGCCGAATCGCAACAAAGCGGAGACGAAGTAATTCGTTGGCATACTGTTCATGCGATTCTCAGCTCCAGGATCCTGGTAACTCATCGGTGTAGTCACTCAGCCAGAAAGCGACCTTGTCATGATCGACGCATCTTCAAATTACTACGTTGCGTACGAACTACGCGATCGACGCTGGAATCGTGATCATCGCCTGCATCCCTTGAAATGGCGATTCCTCCATATAGAGTGAGCTCTGGTGCTGAAATCAAAATCACCATCAGTCACAGCTTGTTGGGCAGACGTAGTTCGAGACTCAGGGCGTTTCTGCTTTGCACCGTAAGTTGGCTGTCGGCCATGAGGCAGCGATTGCAAGCCATGCATTCATTCACCCGTTCACGTACACTGTCGCATGAGAACAAGAGCAGACTACGCCTGCCAAAAACGAACTAAATCACGCGGACATGAAAACGCTCACTGGAGTAATACGACGACAATGCAAGCAACGCTGACGACACGAACTGCCCATAGGCATCTATTGATTGCGTGCATGGTGGTCTTTCTGGCTGACCGCCTGGTATGCGGTCAAACGGGCGAACCTGTCACCCTTAACACGAAGGCCGACGGCTATCGTGGCATCTGGTACATGAACCAGCCGTCGAACGACGAGTACGTTTACAAGTACAGCGGCGGATTGGGAACCTACTGCGCGAAACACAAACCGTTCGCCATCTATTGTGAGCAGGTTGGCAAAACGTTCTTCTGTTTTGGTGGCACGACAGGCGACAGCAACCGCCGACTGCTTCATATGGTGTCGTACTTCGATCACGCTACGAAGACAGTACCACGCCCGACAATCCTGCTCGACAAGAACACCAGTGACGCCCACGACAACCCGGTAATTTCAGTCGACGGCAAGGGGCACCTGTGGCAGGGCGATTGCGCGATGTCAGGTAAGATGGTATAGATGGCGATCTTCAATTTCAGTGTGATCGTTCACGCGACAATGTGTGCTG
>LWDU01040582.1_pt1 | contig 10213 bp, 9 predicted proteins | sample 727161 | NCBI WGS metagenome assembly LWDU01 (sample SAMN04566230, study PRJNA314399) | hydrothermal vent metagenome | isolation source: deep sea hydrothermal plume seawater | place: Mexico: Gulf of California, Guaymas Basin | collected 2004-07-11 | reverse complement strand
CACCCAGCCGCGAGAAACAAAAGTAAGAACCGCGTGCCGCTGGCTTTGATGGGCCGGCCTAGGCAACGCGATTGTGCTCGGATTGGCCGCGCCAGCGGCTACCGCATGTAGCCGTGGGCGCGAGCCCACGGAACGCGGCGGCCATGCAATGACTATTGGCGCGAAGTGGGGCAAATAGGGGCGATTGGCTAGACGCCTTGCCCCTCTTCTGACTCCAGTCCGAAATGAAGAACCGGGAAAACGGAACATTCCGCTATCGTTTATTGAAAGCCACGGGTCGGATTGTCTATCTTGAGTTTAGTGGGTTCGCGCAACCTTCCACACAGGTTCATTGAAGTTGGAATGAGGAGTAGGGTCATGTCGTTTCGCCCTTTTGGTCGACAGCTAGCGGTCGTGTTATGTGCTACCGCGCTGATGGCGGCCCCCTTGGGTCTGTTCGCTGGACGTATCAATTTCGGTAATCGGGTGGGTGGTGTATCGATCGACCCAACAGGAATTGTGGGCGAGCCTAGCGTGGAAGACAAAGCCGCTCTGCTCAAGAAGTTGCAAAAGACCTTCAAAACGGCGTCGCCTGAGCTGAATCTCCCTCAGGAGATGCGGAAGATTTCTCTCAAGGGACTGTTGGCGGTTGTTAAAGAAGCCTATCGCAACAACCACGGGCAGCTGCCGGACGAGGTGCACTATCTGGCTGGACTCCAACGTATCGAGTATGTGCTGGTTTACCCGGAAGAGAACGATATCGTGCTAGCCGGGCCAGGTGAAGGTTGGACAATGGACGACCAGGCGAATGTGGTGGGAATTACCACTGGCCGTCCTGTCCTCCGTTTTGATGATCTACTGGTCGCTTTCCGAACGGTGGAAGCCGCTCGGACCGAGGGAATTAGCTGTTCGATTGACCCGACGAAAGAGGGTATTCGCAGACTAACTCAGGTCTTGGAACGTGTTCGCCGAACCGGCACGAATCCACGGTTGGCCGAGCCGCAAATGCGGAAGGCGTTTGGAGCACAACAAATTTCGTTTACGGGTATTCCGGCAAACAGCCACTTTGCCCGCGTGCTCGTAGCTGCCGATTACCGTATGAAACGCATTGCGATGGAACTCACACCCTCCCCTGTTCGGGATCTGCCCAGCTACGTTTCGCTGTTGAAAAAAACGCGTCAAACGACCGTGACTCCTCGTTGGTGGCTTGCTTGTAGCTACGAACCGGTCGCCCAGAGCGAAGATGGTTTGGTCTGGAAAATCCGTGGCCAGGGTGTCAAAACGATGACCGAAGATGAGACCCTCAACGCCGAGGGCGAGCGAACTTCGACTGGCAAGACGAGTCCGGCGGCCGCGAAATGGGCCGAACTGATGACGGCGAATTACGACCAACTCTCTGCGGAGGACAAGGTTTTCGGAAAACTCCGCAATCTGATGGACATGTGCGTTGCCGCGGCCATCATCGAACGATACGGACTCCGCGACGTCGCTGGCTGTGACTTGGCCCTGCTTTACGACTCGAGTAGCGTGGTCGAAGTGGAAAAATGGAATGCCGCGAAAATCGTGCCTCCCCAATTCAGCTTCATCAAGTCGCGAGCCGGCATTATTGTCACTGCTTCTGGAGGCGTGCAAGTCGGTTCGTGGGAGGTGGCGAGCAACACGGAGGTCAGCGTTCCTGTCGGACAGCTTCACGCAGCTGCTAAGACCAAGACCAAACGCTGGTGGTGGAATTAGCGGGTGTGCCACTTAGGTATTGCGAAGTCGAGCCGGACGCATGGTAGAATACGACCCTGAGACTTTGCATTTTGCTTCTGTTGACTATCGTTGCCGGACCGCTACACGCGGATACGGACAGGAAATCGGCAGAAGTAATCAAGCCGATCGATTCGAGTAAGAACAGCATTGCCGCCCTGAAAGCCCTGGGTGCAAGCATCGGGTCTTGTATCTATCGATTCATGGCGTGTTGAACCCAAGGCTAACGCCCTCAGCTCAAAAATGATCGGCGCTGGCGTTCGACCAATAATGGTCGAACATCTCAGCGTGGGCACCTGATCTGGGCCTGATGTTCTCGCCAATCAAATCTCCCTTTTCGGAATAGTCGTAGACATCGCCATAGGTACGAACCACGGTCGAACTGATTCGGCGAAAAATGTGCCCGGGCTTCAATTGATCCGGGTGTGACAATCCGCATGCGGCCATAATCTCGAGGGCACTGTGGACGGTATTGTGATGATAGTTTCGGACACGCGTCCGTTTGTCGGTGACATCGAGTCCGCGAACCAGGTCAGGGTTCTGCGTGGCAACACCAACTGGGCAGTGGTTCGTGTTGCACTTGAGAGCTTGAATGCAGCCGAGGGAGAACATCATTGACCTAGCCGCGTTGCAAAGATCAGCGGCGATGGCAATTCGTTGAATGACGTTAAATCCCGTCGCGATTCTACCGCCAGCGATGATTTTGATCTTCTCGCGCAAGCCGCAGCCGATCAGGCAGTTGTGCACCAATAGCAATCCCTCGCTCAGCGGCATCCCAATTGAATTTGAGAATTCCAATGGCGCGGCACCGGTACCGCCCTCGGAACCATCGACCGTGATGAAATCGGGTATCTGTCCGGTTTCCAACATGGCCTTGCATAGACCCATGATCTGATCCACTCGGCCAATACAGATCTTCAGGCCAACCGGCTTGCCGCCCGACACTTCTCGGAGGTGGGTTACAAACTGAAGCAGTTCCTTCGGGCTGCCGAATACGGAATGGGAGGGAGGTGAAATACAGTCCTTTCCCATCGGTACACCGCGAATTTCGGCGATCTCTGGAGTGATCTTCCCCGACGGAAGAATTCCCCCATGTCCCGGTTTCGCGCCCTGGGATAGTTTAATCTCGATCATCCTTACCGACTCGAGTTCGGCCGTTGCTTTAAAGTTGTCTTCGTCGAATCGACCGTCCGGCGTTCGGCATCCAAAATAGCCCGTCCCAATCTGCCAGACCAAATCACCACCGAGCTGCAGGTGGTACGCACTGACTCCACCTTCGCCCGTATTGTGCGAAAAGCCACCCAGCTTTGCCCCACCGTTTAAGGCGAGGATGGCGTTTTTGCTCAATGATCCGAAACTCATCGCGGAGATATTCAATATCGATGACGCATACGGCTTGCTACAGCGGCCCTCACCGATGNNNNGTGGTTCGATGGGGGCGAGCGAGTGAGCGATCCACTCTGTACCGTCCAGATACAAGTCTTGGATCGTGCCGAACGGTCTCGTATCGACAACTCCCTTTGACCGCTGGTAGACGACGCTGCGAACCTCGCGACTAAACGGACGGCCTGATGTGTCTGATTCGACGAAATACTGTTGAATCTCCGGGCGAATGGATTCGAACAGATAACGCAAGTTACCGATGACGGGGAAATTTCTCCGTACACCGTGTCTTTTCTGACAAGAGTCGTAGACACCCGTCAAAAAGACCGGCACAAACACGATCAGCGACCAGAGGACCGGCTGCCAAAACGAGGCGATCAGGCCAATGGATGCGAATACAACAACAGAAATAACCCAAAACCACTTCAACACCGACATCCGTGGCCTCCTAACAGAGGGTTGGAGATTTGCGACTCAGCGTGCCCCACCTTTTAGTCAAAGTTGAGAATCTAACCTGCGAGAACATCATGCTAGTGAGTCGCCGCCCCGAATTCTAGTTCGGTATCCGTGGGCTAGCGCGTTCGGCTCACATACGACACGGGCCAAGCAAAGGCCGTGGTCTAGCGGCGAAATTCGTTTTGTCCATCCTGCCAATTTCCGTATCTCAAATAGAGCAGCTTCGCCTCGCGTCGAATCCCGGGAATACCTGAGTTGTAGAAGGGTGCGACTTTCGATGCGACCTCCCTGTCGCTCATCTTTCGATCAGATTGAGAAAACGCCTCAGCCAGCAACTCGAGGTTCTCGTTCAGTTCGGTTGATCCCGTTTCGTCCGCGGCTCGTAAGTAGCCCCCTTCTTCCACTCGGCAACCACTGACTCCTCGGTTGGAGATGTGTTCCACAATCTGTTCGGCGTCTTTCAGATCAAAAAACTCAGCCGTGGCCAACGGGGCCATCGTCCAGTTTACGAAGTCGCTGTCGTGAGACGCATAGCGCAAATCGTTGTTAATGTTCTCGACAAACCAGAACTTCATTCGTTCGCTGATCTGCGGCCTATCTTTGTGGCGTGGAGCTGCCACGTCCGCCTCGTCTTGTGATCTATCAAATGCCTTTCCCATCGGACGGACAACGGAGTGGCCAGACGAATCGCCCGCCACCTCGTCCGAGCCGTTTCGCGTCTTGATCCGCCGGTGAGCTACCGCTCCTTCCCAATAGCCCAGAGCGAGAGAGAGCGCGCTGACTGCAACGACGGCCCCAATGACTGGGCCGGAGGCAAACCAATCTCCCAAGTCACGACCATTGGTCAGGCCTGGACCGTACATGTAACCAACAGTGCCACCTAAACAACACATGACGATGAATAACAAGACGGCCGTTCTTAGACGGTTTGTCATCCAGGCAAAGGCGAGGAATCCCGAGAGAGCGATGCACCCTCCTCCGATCGCCCGAATCCAATACGAGCTATGCAGAACAGTGAAACGCAAATCTTGCATCTCGGCAAATTGAATGAAGACTGACGTGCCGAGGGCAAAACCGATGGCTGCCAGAATCGCCGCGATATACGCCTTGTTACCCACCAAGAAACCGATCAAACCACTCACGAGCAGTGCCGGAAACGAAAGTGAGCCGCTCAGATTCAGGCCATTCGCCGAAACGAAATCTGTGCCCCGGCCGTTGAGCATGTGCGGCATGTACATCACCAACCAAACGACGATGCCACCGGCGAGGCAGACTCCTGAAATCGACGTAACGAACGCTTTGCGAGACGAGCTACTGGTTAGCGAGGCTGCCAGCCAAGCGAAACCAATGATCACAACCGCCAAACGAGGGTCAATGCGAGCAATGATCGACGAGTTGGCGATCTGGTCCGCGATCGTATTCTTGGCAAGATCGGTCTGCGCGACGATCGTGATGGTCGCATATCCGGTTAATAGCGAGGCGGCGGTCGGCACAACGTAGTCACGACGGGCGAGACAAATCACGATACCGGAGACGCTTCCCAGCACAGGTAGAAGAAAGGCGCTGTGTGCCACGTCTTTTTCGGACAGATTTAGCGCCGTGCCCATCGATTTCCACCAAGCCTCTGAGCTCGGAGTATAGGCAACAACCAAAAAAACCGTGGCCAGCCCGAATAGCGAACCAAAAAAACAACCTGCCGCCCGCCAGCTGAACCGTGACGTAAGAGATGAGCCTGTCGTAGAGTCAGTTTTCGGCATAATTGGCGGATGCTACGATTAGTGAGTTGGGTGGTTCACCTAACCAGCCGCTTCCACAATAAAGCAATGTGCCTGGTTCTGCTAACGAGCTTTTTCCAAAAAACACGCACATCACAGCCCTGTCAAAACAAATTTCGATATATTGTGGGCATAAATCGAGATTGCAAACGTAGTACCTTCCGCGGGCAGTCAATACGGCTATCTGGAGTGCTCTTGATGACTATTCAATTGATTCGATGTTACTGTGCCGTCATGGCGATCGCACTAGTCACCGAGAATTTGGTGATATCACAGGAAACGGTTGACACGCCACAGTCCTGGACTGGGACACTCGATGTTGGCGCGGCCAAGCTGCGTTTGCGGTTTGACATAGCTTTGGACGATGCTGGAAAATTGAAGTGCACGATGGTCAGCATCGACCAGGGAAAAACGAAACTCCCTATGGACTTTTGCCAGATTGACAATGGCAAGTTGGTGATCCGATCAAAAAGATTAACGATCGTCTACGAAGGAACCTACAAGGATCGAAATACCGAGATTAAAGGCACGTTTACACAATCCGGTCAAAAGTTCGACTTGGTGTTGAAACCCGTCAAGGCCGCGCAGCCGACGGTGCATGTCGAAACCTGGCAAGGAACAATGAAAGCAGGTGCCCGCTCGTTCGAGTTTCAATTTCGAGTCTTGGAAACGAAGGACAAGAAGCGAGAGGTAGAGCTCGACAGCTTTAGCGAGGGCATTGGGGGAGTCAATGTCGAACCGACGTTCACGGACGAGGGCGTCTCCTTTTTAATCACTTTGACGAAAGCCGAATTCAAGGGGAAGTACAACGAAGACAAGTCGCAACTCGATGGTCATTGGCTGCAAAGCGGCAACAAGATCCCTTTGATCCTTAAGAAGGTGCCATTGGGCAACACTCGATCGATCAAGCCGCCCAAGCGGCCCCAAACTCCGAAAGAGCCGTTGGATTACGACTCTGTGGAAGTCACATTCGAGAACGGTGACGCCAACATCATTTTGTCCGGAACGTTGACAACGCCAAAAACAAAAGGACCGTTCGCCGCGGTCGTCCTAATCACAGGATCGGGACCCCAGGATCGCGACGAGTCGATAATGGACCACAAGCCGTTCCTTGTACTGGCCGACCATCTCACTAAGGCGGGCATCGCAGTGCTCCGCTATGACGAACGAGGCATCGGGAAATCAACAGGCAAATTTTCCGGCGCCACATCGGAAGTTCTGTCCAAAGATGTCGAAGCGGCAATCGACTATCTCAAGACACGAACAGAAATCGACAAGAAACGGATCGGCTTGGTCGGGCATAGTGAAGGCGGGTACATCGCACCGATGATCGCGGTTCGACGCGACGATGTAGCATTCGTCGTGATGCTCGCGGGGCCGGGAGTGCCTGGCGACCAGATCGTTCTAAATCAATCGGAGAAGATTGCCAGAGTTGCCGGGAGCTCGGAATCAGATTTGGACCTGGCCCGCCGGTTTCAAGAAGTTCTGTTTGACGCGATTCGATCCGCCGGTGACAAAGACGTAACGAAGGAAATGACGAAGAGAATAGACGCATTCGTTGCGACTCTGTCTGACGAGGAGCGTGAAAACCAAATTATTGTGAACTCCAAAGACGCCGTATCGAGGATGATCGATCCATGGTTCTTGTTTTTTCTAACATACGATCCGCGACCTGCCCTGAAGACCATCGAGTGTCCGGTGCTTGTTCTCAATGGCGGCAAAGACCTGCAGGTTGATCCGCAACTGAACCTGCCCGAAATCCGTAAGGCATTGGAATCAGGCGGTCATAAGAAATTTGAAATCCATGAATTGGCCGAGTTGAACCATCTATTTCAGACATGCAAAACGGGATTACCCGCAGAGTATCGGCAGATTGAGGAGACATTCTCACCGATCGCGCTGAGCATGATCTCGAAGTGGATCAATGCCCACTCATCAGCCGCTGGGCGCTAGCCCACGGTTTTTTTAGGTGCGCGAGAACTCGCCAAGACCCGACGCTCGTGTTCGGTTCACGACGAAGAGCTGTTTTCTGGGATCGGGCCATGGAAGACAAGCCAGTTGCCATCGAGATCTTCGATTTCAAATTCCCTCAGCCCCCACGGCTCGTCGTTTGGTTCTTGACGGATCGCCACGCCCGCGTCACGGAATTCCTCGTACAACGGATCAACGGGCCCGGATCACATCGGCTTCTTCCGTGCAGAGTGCACCACACAGTGGCGTACTGTTCTCGTCGTTTCGACGAGCATCGATCTCGGCGCCCGCATTGAGCAACACGCGAGCGGTCTCGGATGCGCGGGGCCGATGGCCGGGCCAGTCGATTAATCGAATTAGCAATGTGGAATCGTCATCGTCATCGCGCGCGGAAGCCAGATCGGGTTGCGCCTTCAGTAGATCTTGAAGGCCATCGATGTCACCCGAGTCGAGGAATGTAACCGCAACACCAAAATCCGAGCGGTCGGTCATCTCATGCGTCCTATTGGTCAGATGAGTTGTTTTGTCATCACTCAGTCGGGTTTTGGCCCAAGCAAATCAACTAGTGAAGTCCGGGCTTCTGTCGGATGAAAGTCGAATGGGCCGCGACCACCTCGGTAGTGGATGATCCCAAATTTATTGACGATATAAATTCTCTCAGGCCACGCCGAGAACGCGTTATTGGCCGCATCGTCCATGTTATCCAACAGGGTCGGAATACTTAATTTTAGTTTTGTGGCACACGACTGGGCCGCCGCGCGACGTTCGTCGGACGTCGTGTGCTGCCTGAGTCGAATACCTTCCTGCTCATTTGAATCTGTCTGCCAACCATCGTCCGGATGGGCTTCGGCTATGTAAATAACAAAAAACGTCGCTTCGTGTTTCAACTCATCGTAGATCTTTTGCAGGTCACCGACCTGGCGACGAAATGGTGGTCAGGTGTAGCTGCCAAATATGAGCACCAGAGGTCGGTCGCGATCGGCGCCCAGGTTGATCGTGTCGTTCGAGGCAAGTTGAGCCAATTCGAGGGCGGGCACGGCGTCGCCGACGTGTAAACACTCTCTCCTGCGATAAGTACTAACCGCCGTCAACGCCGCTTCACGTCGTCCGGCGTCTACTTCGCGGCGAATGTACTTGAGGTCGCGCTCGTCGATCAACGCACGCTCATCGATGGGGTCGATGTCGGTCATTAGTTTCTCCCGAGTTGCTCATGTCCGTCCAGCCTCCGCCCACAAAGCCGTTATAGTCAAAAATGCCTCGATTTACAGGATGCCGCAGTTCACCCGCGGTGAGGCTCGCCTTCTCTCGACTGAAGATCGAAAGACCGTGGATTGCTCGGGCCTCTAACCGCTATTGGATCGACACCTTGGCGTGCACGACATTAGAATGGTCATCGTTAGAATGCCGGTTGCCGCATTCTTTCAAACGGGCCTGTTGTGCAAACGCTGAAAGAGTCACGTACCTGTGAGAAAAGAACTCATGATACGAGCGACGACCAGATGCGTCTTGAAGCAAACAGAGAGATGGGCTCTGAGCGCGTGCCTATTGTGCTCTTGCTGCCTTATCGCAGCTCCATCGCGGGCCGACTATGTATACGGTGGAACTCAACTATCCTGGGAGTGGCTGACCGACGCCAACCGGGCCATCGTGGTTGGTAAAGTAGTCACCTGCGACAAGGCGGGGACGTTTACACTTCAGGTGGACGAAGTACTCAAACAAAGCGGCCTCGAAGTTGCATCGGGACAAACGGTTAGTGGGCCGACACTCGGCCGCAGTACGTTCTACGGCGAGGCCCCGATCCTTCGGTCGGCCGGTTGGCCAGCGCTGACCGATCCCACTACGTATCCGGGCGCGGCGTCCAAAGTCACACATCTGCGGCCACGTTTTGCTCGAATGGTGTCGTGGTCGGTCGGTGATCGCTGCGTCGTGTTCTATGCGAGCGACCTTCGGAGGCCGCTACAGATCATCAACCTCGACAAACCAGTGAATATCGAGGTGGATTTTTTGGCGGTCGATATGGCGGGAGAAATTGTCACTGACGCAGGCGAAGTAGTTAAACGAATCGCCGCCCGTGTCGATGCGTCTCTCATCGACGGTCGCGCGCAGGTGCAGACGGCCGGAATCAGCTACACCGTATGGAAGTCTCCCTTGGATGGAGACGATTACTACTCTGTGTTGGCGCCCCCCCGACAAACGGCTGGCCACGCTTTGGGACCCGGGCGTGTTAACGGGCCTGTCATCGGGTCCCACTGAGATCGATGACGACATATCACACGCGGAACGTGCTCGGAAGAGTGCTCTGGTGACCCATTCAATCCCGTATCCGTCCGGTAGGGAGTTAGGTCATGTCGCCATGGCCTCGTTAGCGGCTTGGTTTTGGTTTCATTCCGGTAAGACGACGAAGGACTTTACTGCCACTGCCAGTGCCGAGTTGAACGCGGCAATTAAGGAGTGGATGACTGTCTTTCGGCGTAAAGAGAATCAGGCGAAGTACGCAAAAGCGGAGCCGACCTGGGCCGGCGAATACGCCCGTTTTCAAGTCTTCCGAAGCCATCGGACCAGCTACCGTACGTTTCCCCTGGGCTGGCTATGTGTGCTGTCGTATGACGCAAGGTATTTCCTGACTGTCGATGACAGGCGATTGGAAGTGCACCTGATTGATCCGGCGACGGATACGGCCGAGCGCCGCCTGCACGTCAGCGACGATGTGCATCGGTGCCGCACGGACGTTGAATTCAGCCGCGACGGTCGCTATTTGGCCTACACGACCGCGGACAGTTCGTTGTATCTTTTCGATTTACGCGACGAGCGAATGGTATGGAAGAAGAAAGTTCTCCCACCGCGCCCCGATTCGCAGGCTGACTGGTTGGTCCGAGGCTCACTGCTTCAGTTCAGTC
>LWDU01036367.1_pt1 | contig 10213 bp, 6 predicted proteins | sample 727161 | NCBI WGS metagenome assembly LWDU01 (sample SAMN04566230, study PRJNA314399) | hydrothermal vent metagenome | isolation source: deep sea hydrothermal plume seawater | place: Mexico: Gulf of California, Guaymas Basin | collected 2004-07-11 | reverse complement strand
GCGGGAATCCGGCGTGCCGGTTCCGGATCCCGTTTGATTCGCCGCGCCGACCTGCCAGAATCCGGGAAAATTCAGAGATTTCCTGCCGAAACGGGAGTTGCGGACACGACGACCGGATTTCTGAAGTCGAAGTCAGCTTTCGCGGATTCGTTACGCTCTTTGCACACTTCCTTTGAAGAATCAGCCCTCATGGCCAAAAAAACAATTGCCAATGTCGACGTCGCCGGAAAAAAAGTTCTGATGCGAGTCGACTTCAACGTCCCGCTCGACGGAACAACAGTCACGGATGACGGACGGGTCCGCATGGCGCTGCCTTCTATCAAGTCGGTCATTGACCGGGGCGGAAAGCTGATTTTGATGAGTCATCTGGGTCGCCCAAAAAAAGGTGAAGACAATTCGCAGTACAGCCTGAAGCCGGCAGCCGACAAACTGGCGGAACTGCTTGGCAAACCCGTGGCGTTCGCAACAGATACCGTCGGCGACGATGCTGTGGCCAAAGTCAATGATCTGCAGGATGGCGGAACCGTTGTGTTGGAGAATCTACGTTTTGAAGAAGGTGAGAAGAAGGGTTGCCCGGAACTTGCCGACAAGCTGGCCGCCTTCGGCGACATCTATTGCAACGACGCCTTTGGCACCTGTCATCGTGCGGACGCATCCATGGTGGCCACGCCAAACGCAATGGCTGGCAAACCACGCGTGGTTGGCTTTCTGGTAGAAAAGGAAATCAAATACCTGACAGATGCCGTGGGAACGCCGAAGCGTCCTTTCGTGGCGATCCTTGGCGGTGCAAAAGTTTCAGACAAGATCCTGGTCATCAACAACCTGCTCGGCATCTGCGACAAAGTACTGATCGGCGGCGCCATGGCCTACACGTTCTCACTGGCGAAAGGTGGTCAGGTTGGCAACAGCCTTGTGGAAAAGGACAAAGTTGAACTGGCCAAAGAGTTAATCGAACAGGGCGGCGACAAACTGATACTGCCCGTCGACACCCACTGCGGCGACGATTTCAGTGCTGACTGTAACAAGGAAGTCGTCAAGGCCGGAGAAATCCCCGACGGTTTTGAAGGTCTTGATATCGGACCTGCGACCGCCGCGATCTACTCTGAAATCGTCGAAGACGCGAAGACGATCGTCTGGAATGGACCGATGGGCGTTTTTGAGATGCCTCCGTTCGACGACGGAACTCGTGCTGTGGCAGAAGCCCTGGCGAAGGGATCAGGCACCAGCATCATCGGCGGCGGCGACAGCGCTGCGGCCATTCGGCAACTGGGGTTTGAAGACAAGGTGTCTCATGTCAGCACCGGTGGAGGAGCCAGTCTGGCGATGCTGGAAGGTCAAACGTTCGCAGCGGTCGAACTGCTCGACAATGAATAATTCGTGACCGTAAAGCACCAGCTGTTCTGGTGAGCACTGATGAGTGCTTTGCCGTTCCTGATACAAGCACGCAGCGCAAGCAAGTGTGTTTCCAAAAAGCACGGGATCCACTCGCTTGCGCTTATCGCTTGTACGGCGGCCGCTTCCAGGCCCTTGCTCAATACACACCGCCGCATCTCTTCACGCAGAGCTGAATGGGTCTTCAGGACAACCGGTCCGATGACAGCAGTCTGCCTTCGGTCACGCGCCGAATCAGCCCGGCGATGCTCTGGCTCTCCAGCTTCCGCATAATGTTGGCCCGATGTTTCTCGACCGTTTTTTCGCTGATGCTGGTCTGCCTTCCAACAGCTTTGTTGGTGTATCCCTCAAACACAAGATCCAGAATTTCCTTTTCGCGCGGAGACAGGCGGTCCAGTTGCTTTCTTGCCTCACGCGCTCGCAACAATACGTCCGGACGAAGTCCCTGGGCCGCTGTACCGGCAACGGAGAACATGCGGCCAACTGGTCTTCCGCTGTGATCCAGAAGTACTGTCCGGTCAACGCGGGTCGGCTCGCTCTCTGATGAAAGGTGCAATGTCTCCACGGAAACGTTGGGAGAAGATTCGCAAGCCTCCATCAGCCAGCGGCGACTCAATCCGGCGTTTTCGAAGGCGACGGCCAGGTGAGGACTGTTCAGCGAAATCACTTCGCCGGTCTGATCAGGCACTCCCAGCGATATGTCCCAGTAGGTGAGGAACGCCGCGGAACAGTGGCTGATAAAGTCGCAATCCGTACCAACGGTGCCGGCAAGAGCACTGCAATTCGCCTGCTGCTGGGCCTGGAAAATCCAGATTCCGGCAGTACCGAAGTACTCGGCATGAACAGCAGGACTCACGCGCTGGAGATTCGTGGGCGCGTGGGCTACGTCGCCGATCAACCTCCGTTGTACGACTGGATGACGGTCAATGAGATCGGCTGGTTTGCGGCGGGGTTCTATCCGACCGGTTACCAGGCAGAGTTCGATCAGCTTGTTCGAAAGTTTGACCTGGACGGCCGCCAGAAGATTTCGACGCTGTCGAAGGGCATGCGTGCCAAGGTCGCGCTGTCGTTGGCGAGGTCACATCGTCCGGAACTGTTGATTCTGGATGAACCCACGTCAGGACTGGATCCGCTTGTTCGCCGTGAATTCCTGGAAAGCATGATTGACGTTTCGGCTGAGGGTCGCACCGTCCTGTTGTCGAGTCATCAGGTTTCGGAGGTGGAACGCGTCGCCGACATTGTGGTGATACTGTTAAGCGGCAGGCTGCTGTGCGTTGAACGTCTGAAAGATCTGAAGCGAGACACGTTGGAGGTAGTGCTGAGTCTTCCCGCAACGGATTCCGTGCCTCCGGAAATCCAGGGCGACACTCTGGCACACGTAGCGTTCGGACATGAACACGTCTGGATGGTGCGGAATCTGGATACAGATCAGCTGGCGAAAACCTGCCGCAGCAGGAAGCTGCCGGAACCACGACTGCGTAAACCGAATCTGGAAGACATATTGCTGGCCATGCTGCGTGAGTATCGACGTGGCGCCGTTGGGGAGAAGAGTGAGGAAACGAAAGCGAGCGCGGCCACATGAGCGACAGGGAGTTGGCGTTACAGATTCAGTAGTGCAGAAGCCTGAAAACCATCGGGACGAGCCCGAATGGCGGATAGATGAACACACCGGGTAGCACGGTTGCTTGCAACCAGTGTTGCGCAGCAACGGGAGGCCCATGCCAGACGCAGGGATGTTTCAACGCGACCTCCATTGCCTGCGGCATGCAGGCAAACGCGGCAACTCTGCTCCCATACTTTTGACCGACGTGTTGCAGGTCACGACGAAACGTTTGACTGGAAACAACGATGAGTAGTCAATTCCGCAGATTGGTCTGGAAGGAATTTCACGTTCAGAAAGGGCTGTGGATTGCGATGGCAATGCCCATCGCCGTTGTCGGCTTCGAAGGCTATTCCAGGTTGGTAACGGGAGACCATGAAACGGATTTCATCGCGTACGCGATGGTTTCGGTCTGCGTTGTTGCGTTGATTTTCCTGATCGTATCGGCAGCCTTGCTGTTTGCCGGAGAAGAAGAAGCCGGCACGGCGTTGTGGCTGCGACAGCTTCCGCTGAAAACGTCGACTCTGATTGGTGCCAAATTGGTAACCTCGATCGTCGGCACCGTGGCTCTGCTGACCTTCGGAGTACTGACTCTGATCATCGCGGGAACGTTTTGGGGCGATGCGGGAATTCTTCTGCCTCGGTTCACTATTTTCCGCAACACAAGCACTGAGGTTCTGCAATGTTGGGCCACAGCCATAGTCACATTGTTCAGCGTGGCCGTGGTTTACTCGCTAATGCTGAAAAAAGTCTTTCTGACGCTTGGCTGTTGGACGGTCACTGCTTTTGTTTACACCATCGTCGTGTTGCGTACGAATGGCGGACTGCTGTCGCCTGCCTTCTTCTGGACAATCCCGGTTGCCACGTTGCTGGTCATACCGCTGGGGTATCGCTGGCACGTCGGACGTCATCGATGGTTTGGACTACGAGTGCCATCGCTTCCTCTCTCTGCGAAGTCTCGTCAGTTCCTGGCTAAAACGTTCCCAACATTCGCTCTCGTATATCCCCAGCCGTCTCGTCGGGTCGTGCTGCCGAGACTCAGCGTTCGCAGCGAAGGAAGTCTGCTGCGGCGAGCCACTGCAATTCCGACTGTCTTTGGTCGTACAGTCGCTGTTCTGGCATGGCGTGAAATACGTTTCGCCGTTCGATTTGTGGCGATTGCGTTGTTGCTGGGTGCGGTTGCAATTGCCGCGCGCGGTCTCAGCGCCCGTTCAGCGCCATGGCCGAGTATGCTGATCTTCCTCCTGGTGATTGAATGCGGCCTGCGGACATTTCGCCACGACCAGCAAAAACTGCATGGCCTGTTCTGGAGCCATCGTGGAGTTTCACCCCTGCTGGTCTGGCTGGTCCGTAACGCGGTCTGGCTGTCGGCGCTGTGCTTTGTGTCTGTGGCATTCCTGCTGGGTGATTTGCTTCCGGAGATGCTGGATCCGCCTGGGGCTAACAGCGTACGTGGGCATTCGAGCGGAACCGGCGACATCATCTCTCGAATTCACCGACCCACGCTTCCGACAGTATCCGTTGTTGAGGATTTACTATTCCAGGTGAACGTAACACTGGCTTTGCTGGTGGGAATGTTCGCCATCAGTCAGCTGGCGTCGTGCTGGATCCGCCGACCAATCCTTGCCGCGTGCGCAGGGCTTTACGGGGCGATTTCAATTTTTGGCTGGCTGAGCTATTTGATACACACCGACATCCCGCTGGTCATCTCGGCATGGCCAATGATCGGTCTCTGCTTTGTGGCGATGCTCATCACTCGGCGAGACTGGATGGATCGACGGATGTCGCTGCGCATCGGGCTTGAGCGTGCGGCAATCATCGTCGTTCCGTGTCTGTGCATGTGGCGGATACTTCAGTGGCTATAGTCATGCAACATGCAGCATTGCCGGGGTATACGCATGCAATGCTGTAAGCCAGTGGGCACATCAATGGGAAGAATCATCGCCGGCGGCCGATCGGGTTGCCGTCACCCCGGCTGTGCCCTTCTGGTCAGGGTTGCTCGGCAGGACACTGCCGCCGTCGGCATCGTCCACTAAAGCTAAGCCGTCGGTTGTGGTTTTGGGGAAGATACTCACGAGAACGCAACGGCGGTTCCTGATACGATTGCGGACGGCGTCTCCACGACTACCAGTGAAAACTCAATACAGACAAATCGCAATGACGAAAATCGAGTTTCCCCAGAGCCGTTGCCGGATCGGAGTCAGCCGCGTTGATGTGACGCCGCCGGTCGGCATCTACCACCGCATGTGGGGAGCCGCAAAGCACGACAAAGCAACGGGCGTCCATCGTCCGCTGACCGCCACCGCTCTGGCGATGTCGGCAGAAACTTCGACAGCCACCAGGCCGGACGCCGTCTTCGTGGCCGTTGATCATTGCCTGCTGTGGTACGTGGAAATGGCGTCGCTGCTGAACGCGATCAGTGACCAGACAGGAATTCCGGTTGATCGCATCACCGTCTTCTTTTCGCACACTCACGCCGCCGGTTTGATGGGCCTGGAACGAATCGACCTGCCTGGTGGCGAACTGATTCCGGCCTATCTGGAAAGTCTCGGCCGGAACATCGCAGCAGCAGTCAACGACGCGGTGGCAACCATGCAGTCTGCCGTCGTCAGCTACGCCACCGGCCGTTGCAATCTGGCGACGAACCGTGACTTCTTCGACCCTGACCGCAGCCACGCCGTGTGTGGATTCAATCCGCAGGGCACTGCCGATGATGCGGTACTGGTGGGGCGTGTGCAGAACGCTGCGTCCGGCGCACCCATCACCACAATCGTCAACTACGCCTGCCACCCCACGACGCTGGCATGGGACAACACGCTGGTCAGCCCGGACTACCCCGGAGCCATGCGAGAAGTCGTGGAAGACGCAACCGCAGCGCCCTGTTTTTTCATTCAGGGAGCTTCCGGCGACGTCGGTCCACGCGACGGCTTTGTCGGTGATGTTGAAGTCGCCGACCGCAACGGCCGTCAACTGGGCTATGCCGTACTCGCTGCCCTGGAAAACATGCCACCGGCAGCCACTGCCCTGCAGTATACCGGTGCCGTGGTGTCGGGTGCGACGATTGGCACGTGGCAGTTTGCAGACGTTGAACAGGACCGACGGTCAGACATCGCCGCATGGAAGTACATCGCCACGACTGTCGACCTTCCCTACCGCAGTGATCTGCCGGATCGCGAAGGCCTGCAACGTGAACGCAGTGAATGGCTGGCGAAACAGGAGGCCGCCATCGCTTCCGGTGACACATCTGCCGCCGCTGACGCCCGCGCTATGGCCGAACGTATGACGCGGCGTCTGGTACGAGTCGAACATCTGCCCGTCAGCGAATCCCTGCCCTACCCTGTGCACATCTGGAAGCTGGGCGACGCGATCTGGCTGGCCCTGGACGGCGAACCTTATAACGCCCTGCAACGCCAGCTGCGAGAAACATTTCCCGGTACTTCGATCTTCGTCGGCACGCTGGCCAACGGGTCCAAAGCATGGTATCTGCCGGATAGCGATTCATACGGAAAAGGGCTTTACCAGGAAGACGCCTCCGTTCTGGCCAAAGGCGCCCTGGAACAACTGCTCGACTTCCTTGTGTCCCAAATTCGCACGCTGCTGCCGTCGCCTGATTTTTCTTAACGCCGACTTCGTGTAACATCGATGTCGTGCGGCGACCGCTGCAGAAAATCCATGCAGAGTGTGACGGGAAGACAAGATTCCATTTTGCTCACATCTGCGGAACGACCAGCGGAAGCGGACCAGTGGTTTCCGAACGAAGACTTGATATTGGTGGCCTCGATGCCGCCCACAGGAGTGATCGATGAACAGACGATTGGTGCTGATCGTTGCCGTGCTGTTATGTTCCGGCAACGTCTCCATGAGTGAAGACTGGAAGCCTTTGTGGCCCGGTGCGGCTCCCGGTGCCACGGGTGAAGCGGACCACGATGTGCCCGCTCTGCTGGCGTTTCCTGCATCTCAGGAAAAAGCCAACGGCTGCGGCGTTGTCGTCTGTCCCGGTGGTGGGTACGGCGGGCTGGCGATGGATCACGAGGGCTACCAAATTGTGGAATGGCTGAACAAACGTGGTATCAGCGCATGGATTCTTCGATATCGCCTGGGTTCGAAAGGATATCACCATCCGATTCAGAAAGGCGATGTGCTGCGAGCCATCCGCACCGTTCGACACAACTCTGATGCCAATGGTGTCGATCCGAAACGAATCGGAGTCTGGGGCTTCTCCGCAGGCGGCCACCTGGCGTCGACAGCGGCTACCCACTTCGACACCGGCGATTCGAACGCCGCAGACCCTGTCGACAAAGTCAGCAGTCGGCCGGACTTTGCCATTCTGTGCTACCCCGTCATCACGATGGACGAAGCGTTCACTCACAAGGGGTCCCGCCGCAATCTGTTCGGCCCGGATCGTTACGACAATGCCGATCTGGTCGAACTGCTTTCCAACGAAAAACGGGTCACCCCACAGACGCCTCCGACCTTCATTTTCCACACCACAGAAGACCAGGCCGTTCCTGTCAAAAACGCCACGGCGTTCTATACAGCTCTGCAGCAACACGGTATCAACTGCGAACTGCACATCTACCAAAAAGGACGCCATGGCGTCGGTCTGGGCGGCAATGACCCGATTCTGTCCACATGGCCCGCTCGCATGCAGGATTGGCTTAAGATCAACAACTTCCTGTCGAACTGACCGGGAGTCCCGGTCGGGACGGTGGCGTGGCGTGTTGAGGAGACTTCGGTGACGCTTGAGCCGCCGAATGGTTGGGTTAGCCGGGCGACCGGGAGTCACGGTCGGGACGGTGGCGTGGCATGTTGAGAATACTTCGGTGACGCTGGAGCCGCCGAATAGTTGGGATAGCCGGGCGACCGGGAGTCGCGGTCGGGACGGTGGCGTGGCGTGTTGAGAATACTTCGGTGACACTTGAGCCGCCGAATGGTTGGGTTAGCCGGACGGCTGGCATCACCGGATGGTGCGATAGCCTGACGACTTTTATAAGTCGATTGGATGGGCGATCAGTTGTGGTTGAGTTTTGGGTCAGGTTTCAACGGGAGAGTAACGATGAAACGTTCTGTTCTTGATCTGGTCACGCGAACGGTCGTGGGTTGTTCGCTGGTGGTCGCTGTTGCGAATTCATGTGATCGATCGATAGCTCAGGATGCAGTGGCTCCGGTGGAATCCTTTCTTCTGCAGGGCAAGCTGGCCGAGGGTGCGGCGGCGATGCAGAAGTTGATTCGTGCAGACCCGACCGATCAACAGGCCCGGTTCAGTCTTGGCGTGGTGCAGTTCTTCCAGGCGATCGAAGGCCTTGGTCAGGATCAGTATCGCTACGGACTGCTGGGCGGGCGGAGCCGTTCGATTCCGTTTATGCGACTGCCAATTCCTGAGAACTCTGATCCCGAAGAGATTTCGTACCTGAAAGCTCGAGCGCTGGTGCAAAGATTCGTGGACGGATTGACGAAGACCGAACAAACACTGGCCGCGATCACACCGGAAACTGTCAGGCTGCCGCTGAATCTGGGCACAGTCAGACTCGACCTGAACGGCGACGGAAAACACACCGACGCAGAAACGATGTGGCACATCAGCCAGGTGCTGCAGAATCCTCGCTTTGCGGACAAGGCCGTACCACCGAAGGAATTTCCCATTGTTTTTGATGCGGCTGACGTGCCGTGGCTGCAGGGGTACTGTCACGCTCTGTCAGCCGTTGGGGAGATTGTGCTGGCTTATGACTGGCAGGACCAGTTTGAACGAACGGCTCATCTGTTTTATCCCAACGTCGATTCCCCGTACAAATTCCTTGCAGCTGAGGGGCCGGGGGCCTTCATGAGCTTCGGAGCTCAGAACATTCTCGACTTCATCGCATGGCTGCACACCATCAACTACGAAGTCGTCGAACCGGAACGCATGCAGAAAGCGCTGATGCACATGGAAACAGTAATCCGATTAAGTCGCCAGTCGTGGAAACTGATCGAAGCCGAAACGGACGATAACCACGAATGGGTTCCGAACGCTAAACAGACGTCGGTCATGAAGGGCTTCAACGTCGGTCGCGAAGTCATTTCCGGCTGGCACGACTTCCTGGATGAAATAGAATCTATTCTTCAGGGCAAACAGTTGGTTCCGTTCTGGCGAGGTATCAAAGGTGGAATTTTCCCGGATGGCAGATTCCCGCAGAACCCGAAAATCGGCATCAATGTCCGTAAGATATTTACTCAGCCGACCCGTTTTGATCTGGCGCTCTGGCTTCAGGGAACGGCATTGACACCCTATCTTGAGGAAGGAGAAATCGTGTCGGCCCAGGAATGGGGCAAAATGATGACCAGCTTCCGCGGCAACTTCCTAAACTTCGCTCTGTGGTTTAACTAACCCGCCTTCGGCGGTTGACGCGAGCTAACGCTCGAAATTGAGCACCGGCTTCTGCTGGCCGGTGTCGTTGAGTGAATGACGACGTATTTTCACTGAAGAGAAGCCTGACCTGACATCATGCAAATCTGGACATCATGCAAATCTGGATTGATGCCGACGCCTGTCCGTCGGAAGCAAAGGACGTCCTGTTCAAAGCGGCCCGACGAATCGGTCTTCCGCTGACATTGGTTGCCAATCAGCCGATGAATTTTCCGAAGTCGGATTTGATTCGCTTTGAACTGGTCAGAGCTGGTGCAGATGTGGCCGACCAACGCATCGTGGAATTACTGGAAGACGGAGACCTGGTGGTCACTGCCGATATTCCTCTGGCCGCCGACGCGATTGAAAAGGGGGCGTTCGTGATTGATCCGCGCGGCGACCTGCTGGACAAAAACAACATCGGATCCCGGCTGTCCACACGAAATTTTCTGGCAGATTTTCGCGCGGCGGGCGTCCAGATGCCGGGACCGCCTCCGTATACGGCGAAGGACAAACAAAACTTCGCCAATCAACTGGACAAACTGCTGACAAAAATGCTGCGTGTGACGTAATTTTCTCGAAGAATCTCGGCTGATGATAATTAGCTGCCACCCCGCAGTTCACAGCCGCCACTGTCTTCGCAAACGTCACATGACTCCTCCGCGGGCTTGCCTTCCGCCATTCCCAGACAATGTCGAATGCGGTCATCGATGATGGAAGACATTTTCGGATGCAGACCGAAGGGCGCAGTGACAAGCCATGCGACATCGGGAAACGGTCTGGCGGCTTCAGTGACCAGCCCAGGAATGTCTTCGCTCCAGTGTCGCCCCGGTGACAGA
>LWDU01001159.1_pt1 | contig 10213 bp, 14 predicted proteins | sample 727161 | NCBI WGS metagenome assembly LWDU01 (sample SAMN04566230, study PRJNA314399) | hydrothermal vent metagenome | isolation source: deep sea hydrothermal plume seawater | place: Mexico: Gulf of California, Guaymas Basin | collected 2004-07-11 | reverse complement strand
TACTGGATGATATACTATGTATATAATGAGAAATAACGAAATGACTATGAATAACGAAATGACTATGAATAACGAAATGACTGCTATAAAAAAGATACAGGAAGGTTTTTCTATGCTGACGGAAGCCCTGCCAACTTGTAATCCTATGGCCCCTGGCTTTCTTAAAGAAGTATTTTTGGCAAATCTTTTAGGACATAAAGTTGCATTAACAAAACATCTTTGTGATGCTTATGACGAAGATGGCAAAGAGCAGGAATATTTAACGTGTATGGAAGATGGTGTAAATAAAGAAGGGAATAAACTTAACAGAGCTTTTGCTATAGATGGTGTATTTTCTTCTCCTGTTGAAGACAAAGAAGGTTCTTTAGAAAGAATTAGAAGAAATGATAAGATTTATTATGGAATCTTCAAGGAAGGTATGTTGGAGTGCATTGAATTATGGGTTGGGTGTCCTAAAGATTTAGAGAAATTTGTTGATGAAAATGTAACAAGACGTGGCATGAATGGAAAAAATAGGGAACATACAGTTAATATATCTAAGAAGTGGGTTAGAGAAAATTGCGAAGAGATTACAATTTAATAAGATACGCTGGTAATAAAAGAAAGATAGTCCCAAAGATTTTATCGTTTATATCTGAATTAAATGTTGATAAAGTTTTAGACGGTTTTTCTGGCTCAACAGCTGTTTCACAAGCATTAAAAAACGACGGGTATGTTGTCGGTTCTAATTACATAGCTGTATATTCAAAAGTTTTTGGAGAGTGTTTTCTTTTAAATAGAACACCACAAAGTTTTTTTGCTCCACTTATTGAAGAACTAAATTCTTTAACTGGTATTGATGGTTGGTTTACAGAGCATTATGGTGGTTATGATATGAATGGTTCTTCTGTTCAAGAAGATAATAAAAAAAGACCGTTTCAAATACATAATACAAAAAGAATTGACGCTATTAGAGAAAAAATAGATTCTTTTTATCCTGATGATTGTATTGAAAAGTCTGTATTGATTACTTCATTGATTTTAGCTGTGGATAAAGTTTCAAATGATATGGGTCATCAGGTATCCTATTTAAAAACATGGACAAAAAAATCAGCTAATGACATTATACTTGAAGTTCCTAATTTTAAAATTGACAATCTAAATCACAAGGTTTATCAGAAAACAATTTTTGATATTAAAGACAAATATGATTTAGTGTATGTTGATCCGCCGTATGGAACATCTAATAAAAAAACACCAACTTCTAGAGTTAGATATCAATCTTATTATCATATCTGGACTACGATTTGTTTAAATGATAAACCCAATACTGTTGGTGTCGCTAACAGAAGATATGATGCTTCAAGTGATACAATTAAAAGCTCCATATCTGAATTTGAAGATTTAGATTTAAAATATGTTGAAAATTCATTTATAAAAATGATTGATCAATTTAAAGATAGTTACATTCTTATTTCTTATAATAATAGATCAAAAGTTACAATTGACAAATTATTTGAAATTTTTGATAAAAGAATTAACAATCACATATCTTTTGGATATAAAGAAAATGCACAAACAAATGCTGTGTCAAATTCAAAGTATAAAATTGTACATAAAGAACCATTGAAAGAACATTTGTTTCTTTTAAATCCCGCATAGAGGTATATGAATGCAAACAATTGAACGAACAACACTGTCCGAGCTGGTAGGTAACGAGCAGTATGCGCGTAAGGTGCTTCCCTTTATACGAGGGGAATATTTTAGTGACCGCACTGAACGTATCGTATTTGAAGAGATACAGAAGTTCGTAGAACGATACAATGCTCTGCCCACCAAGTCAACTCTAGAGATAGAGATTGACTCACGCCGCGATCTGAACGAGGATGACATTCGGCGTGTGCTGGATGTGGTTAAGGAACTAGAAAACGACAAAGATGTTAACTACGAGTGGTTAGTAGAAACCACAGAAAAATTTTGTAAGGATAAGGCGGTATACAATGCAATTGTTGAAGGAATTCAGATTATTGATGGAAAGGATAAAGAGCGGGGTCCAGATGCAATTCCATCTATTCTCACAGACGCCCTGGCTGTTGGTTTTGATAATTCTGTGGGTCACGATTATTTGTTGGATGCAGACAAACGATTTGACTACTACCATACGGTAGAGCAGAAGATTCCATTTGATCTGGAATTCTTTAATCGAATAACCAAGGGTGGATTGCCACCTAAGACACTGAATATCGCTCTTGCGGGTACTGGTGTTGGCAAGTCACTGTTCATGTGTCATGTTGCCGCCAATTGTATGAACCAAGGTAAGAATGTTCTATATATCACACTGGAGATGGCGGAAGAACGTATTGCTGAGCGGATAGATGCAAACCTGATGAATGTATCAATGGAAGATTTGCATGACCTACCCAAGACAATGTACGACTCCAAGATAAATAATATTATCAAAGAGACAAATGGGCAGTTGGTTATCAAGGAATATCCTACCGCATCCGCACATTCTGCACACTTTCGCGGACTGATCAAGGAACTCGCTATCAAGAGAACATTCAGACCAGATATCATCTTCATTGACTATCTGAATATCTGTGCATCATCACGATTCAAAGGAGCATCTAATGTCAATTCATACATGTATATCAAATCGATTGCTGAGGAGCTTAGAGGCCTCGCAGTTGAAACAAACGTCCCAATCATGTCGGCTACACAGACTACTCGCTCAGGCTTCTCCAATTCCGATGTGGGGCTTGAAGATACTAGTGAAAGTTTCGGACTTCCAGCAACGGCTGATTTTATGTTCGCGCTCATTAGTAATGAAGAGCTTGACGCCCTCAACCAAATCGCAGTCAAGCAGCTCAAAAACAGATACAACGACCCAACCATAAACAAGCGATTTGTGATCGGGATAGATCGTGCAAAGATGCGCCTATTTGATGTAGAAGCTGGTCAGCAGAATGGCCTTGCAGACTCTAATCAGACAGAGGAAGTAGATGAATTTGATACTCCCACGTTTGACCAGACAGATTTTGGAGAAGGTTGGAAGGTATGAATAATCCGTGGTATATATGGGTCATTGCTGGTGTCACATTGATGTTTATAACATGGGCAATATGGATGAAGATAATGGGTTTTTCAATATTATGATATACATATCACCACCATTCGGCAACTATTTCATATACAAGAATGCAATGCCCATAAGAGGGACATTCACATATCACCGTAGGAAAGGATTGATATGGCATACAGCACGGTCGCTAAGACCCGTAAGAGGGGGCTGGCGCAATCAAATAGGATTTCGTAACGCAGGAATACGTTCTGTAAACTTTGATGTGCGAGCAGTATACTCTATCAGCGCAATGGAAAGTGTCGCCGAGTGGGATTCGTTGCTAGAATGCATTCCCGCGTATGTATCTCTTGAACTCAACCTATCCTGTCCCAACGTATCATTCTCACCCATACCACCGGATATTCTCGCACAATTCGTATCCAAATACCCTTCGCTACAGGTAAAAGTGAAGCCATCATATAACGAATATCTGTTGAATAGATTGATAGATGAGGGAGTGGAATGTATTCATATGAGCAATACCATATCAACTCCCAAGGGGGGTATATCAGGTAGGCAGCTCAAAGAGATCAATCTACATAATATAGAGAGATTTGCGAAGAGATTCACAGGAAGACTTATCGCGGGCGGGGGTATATATGAAGCGCAGGATGTAATTGATTACCGAAATGCTGGTGCGTCAGACTTCTCTATATCCACCGTATATATCACTAAGCCCTGGCATATTAAGGAAATATATGATGAGATTAGTCAAGGGAAATAACTTTATATCTCTCAAGGACTATGACAGGGATGATATTCTTAGCGTCATGCAGGGGATATCAAGCTATGATGACCAGAATCTGAAACGATTCATTCCCAATAACAAGAAGAAACTGATTGCCAACCTATTCTATGAACCCAGCACCAGAACCAGCTCATCCTTCTATGCAGCCGCAACATATCTTGGTCATGAGATATTGAGCATCAATAATGTCCAGTATAGTAGTGTTGCGAAAGGTGAAAGCCTTGAAGATACAATAAGAACCCTTGCTTCATATGTGCATTGCATCATCCTTAGACATTCAGAAGAGGGTGCAGCATATTCTGCTGTTCAAGTAAGCGATGTACCAATCATCAATGCGGGTGATGGAATAGGAGAACATCCCACACAAACCCTACTGGATTTGTATACGATATACAAGGAATTCAAGAGATTAGACCGACTCACAGTAGCGTTGATGGGAGATTTGAAGTATGGAAGAACCATTCATTCTCTTATACAGGTACTAGACTTGTTCGATGTACATATTCATCTGATAGGACCACATGAGCTGAAACTTCCATTACAATACTATAAGAAAGAATATATAGAAAGCACTATGCTCACAGAAAATATTGCAATGTCCATAGACGTATTATATATTACCAGAGTACAAAAAGAGAGGGGTGCAGTAGGAAATTATGCATTTACAAGAGAAGATGCCATGAAATTGGACAATAAATGTATAGTGATGCACCCATTACCACGCAATGAAGAGTTAGGAGACTGGTTTGATTCAGACCCTCGGGCCCGATACCTTGCAGTGAGGAAGTATCTATTAGGGGAGATATTAGGATGAAAATTGCAAAGATCGTCCTCATAACAGCTGCTATATTCATAACTATATTGCCATGGATATGGTATTCAATTTAATGAAAGAGATGTATAATGATTAATAGAATGATGTGTGATGTTCTTGAGGAAATGCGAGGATGCACCAAGACTATGAACTTTTCCTACTTGCTGGGATTGATAGAGGAAGTGCAAACTCTTGGAAATCGAATGGAAGCGAAGCTGTACGATATAAAGGATTTCGAGCGGCTTAATGATGACATTAAGGCTTTGGAAAAGAAGAAGAAGAAGTTGAAAGAGGACGTAGAGCTGCTGGAAATCAGTTTAGGTTCTAAAGAAGAATAAGTATGAGTGATTTGATGTTTTTAAAGTTGTCAAGTTTTTCCTTAAAGTTGACAAGTTGCGGAGTTAAAGTTCACAAGTTCCACAAAATCCTCTGGACTTTAGACTGATATGGCTGTCAAACCAAACGGTAGAACTTGCACTGTAAGAGAACAGATTATTGAAGATCCGGTTTCGGGGCTTACCTTCCAATTCGTTTCTGTTCCAGACAGCGATGCTCCCGTTCGCCTCCGAATTTTCGGTGATTTACCTCATGGAAACCGTGAAATTCTTTTTGACAAGAATGGCGATGAGGCTGGTGCAGGAACCTCCTTTAGTGGTTCCTGCAATCCAAGTTGGTTACGGGAAATTGTGACCACCCATGTATGATTCAATCAACATAAGCGTCACTCATGTATACCCAAATCAACATAAGAGCCACCCATGTATACCCAAATGAAAACTCCATCACCATACAACAAAAATCCAAACATGCTCGTTCCATATTACCTGATGCTGTCATATCTATACTATGAAGAGAATGAATCAATAGTAGACGATATAGAGTATGATACTATATGCAAACGATTATACAATGAATGGAATAACATAGAACATCATCATAAACACCTTGTAGATAGGAGCAGCCTGAGTGCGGGTACAGGATATCATATGAAGTATAATGGGCGCATCAAGCATGCTGCAATGCATCTAATGAAAGACAGGGAGAGGGTACGCTAGAGACGTTTCTGAGGTAGTGCGGATGATTTCACCCATGAAACCCCACGATATCCCAAATCAACCCAAGCCGGATAAAGGTTAAAATAAACATAGAGGAGAGGGGATTAAAGTTTCCAGCATCTCAGCATTTATTCCGAGCACCACTGGTGAATATAACACGGGAATGGGTTATTGACGACGGAAACGCCGACCACATGGGCCCCATAAACCTCTCCACTAATACTCCACATGGCAGCTGACGCCTGCTATATGACACCTTTGTCAGCTGACATCTCTCTTGTGTCACATATACTACCACTGGTACTCATAATACCGCTATGGGATGGCCAAATTAATTTAAAATAATTGCAGAAAAGACTTGACAATCCCTTGACAGTGTGTTATATTTAGCTTGTAGGATGATTGATAAAGGATTAAAGAGATGACTATGTGGTTTGAGACTATGACTGATGAAGAGAAGCGATATCGGTATCTGCTTCGCACAGGTGGTTCGGCTGCTGCTATAGCAGATGCATTGAAGAAATTCAAAGAGGTGCGGGAGAAAGGCTCAGATTCTTCTTGACATATCCCTCAGAGTATGGTATACTTAGGTATAATGAGAAATAAGGAAACCGATTGATGTGACCATAATTTAAATCCCGTAAACGCCGTGAGTAGGTTCACCCTGTATGAATTGAAAGCTATTGGGATCGGTGGGAGATACAGGGGCATCCTCTTCTGGAGTCTACGGACTAGGGTTAAGAGCCACCGCTAGAGGATGCATGAAGAAACTCAGAGAGTGCCCCGAATGGGGTTTCGAAAATGCCTAGAATGGCTGGTGCCCTGGCGCTCTCTCTTTTATTCTCAGTGTGAGTTGTTTTGGGTTCTAATCTCCCCCACTGACTGGCAGCTCATGCTGAGGATATATATTGCGGGGAGTCTGGTTGAGTTAATGATATACCCTGTATGACAAACCGAAGATCGCTGTGAGGCCTTGGAACACGATAGGCCAGACCGATGCCGGTTCTATGTACAGGGCTGTGTTGTGAGACAATATCAAGGTAGCTCACACTACCTAACAGAGGGTTCGATTCCCTCTCTCCCCATCTCACATTGAGTTTACATTACCATTGATTAACACAGTACAACTTAGGGAAACAGGGGGCCTATAAACTGGAAAGGCTTTGGTAATCTATAAATGCAATAAGGTGTCTTCAAGATATATTCCGAATGATTTCCTATTCGGTTACTATTCGGTTACTATTCAGCCCGCCCCCCTAAACCTCAGCGACTCTTGCTGACTTAACTGGGAAAAAAATACAGAGGGGGGCCCGCTAAACTGAGCGCCTTTCTCTTGCACTTCCCGATACTAAATATATGATAAAGGAGATACCCCCATGGCCAAACTGAGACACATCGCGCTATCCGTTAAAGACCCCGAAGCAACCGCACAGTTTTATGAGAGTGCGTTTGACTTGCAGCGTGTTGGGAAAACAGACTCCGCACTAGCAGAAGGCATCTATCTCTCTGATGGGGTGATGAATATCGCTCTCCTCTCATATAAGACTGATGGGATGGCAGGTTATGTCGCGGGTGAAGATGAGCGCGGCAAGAATTTCGAAGGCATTCATCATATGGGTTTCGTGGTAGATAATTTGAAAAATGTTGAAAAGAAAATCGAGGATGCCGGCGGCAAGTATCTCATGGGTCGGCCACCGCCTGACGGACTTCCATCCACCTTCTATGAGATGAAGTTTCGTGATCCAAACGGTGTCATTGTTGATGTGACTCATCTGGGTTGGAGCACAAACAAGGCGGACAAGGCGGAATGAATACGGCGATAGCATGGATAGTGATAATATCCTTTTGTGTTCTAACTTATTATTTTGGTTAGGTGGTGGTAGAAATGGAAGCTTTACTGATCATCCTGCTCATAGGGTTCGTCCTATGCTACTTTATACGGCACCCATTTAAATCTATTAAATATGCGTTTTTGTCCTTGACATTTCTTCTCGTAGGGTATATACTTATAATTGGATTGTTTTACTTACTAATGACACATGGAGCAAATATATGAATGATTTTTTGAGAGACGTTATCAAGCAGGTTGGTAACGAGTACGCATCCATCGTTGATGATGGTGTAGAGGCCGGGGATGTGGACAGTTTCATTGACACTGGCTCATACATTCTGAATGCGCTGATGAGTGGTTCCCTTTATGGGGGCCTTCCCTCTAACAAGATCACAGCCCTCGCGGGAGAGAGTGCAACGGGTAAGACGTATTTCCTTATGGGTATCGTCAAGTCCTTTCTCGACAAAAATCCGAATGCAGGAGTCATATACTTTGAGAGCGAAAGTGCGATTACTCGTAACATGGTAGTGGACAGGGGGATTGATCCGAAGAGAATGGTGATCTTCCCTGTGACAACCGTGCAGGAGTTTCGCACACAGGCTCTCAAGGTTCTTGACGGGTATCTTGCACAGAATGAATCGGAGAGAAATCCGCTGTTCCTCTGCTTGGACTCGTTGGGTATGCTGAGTACCACGAAGGAAGTCGAAGATACCGCTGATGGTAAGGAAACCCGTGATATGACGAGGGCTCAGGTACTCAAAGCAGCATTTAGAGTGCTGACATTGAAGCTTGCCCGCGCGAAAGTCCCGTTGGTGGTCACGAACCATACCTACGATGTTGTGGGAAGTATGTTTCCCACGAAGGAAATGGGTGGAGGCTCAGGGCTGAAGTATGCTGCGAGCTCTATCATCTATCTCAGCAGGCGAAAAGAGAAGGACGGCACTGAGGTGATTGGGAATATCATTCACTGCAAGAACCACAAGAGTCGACTCACCAAGGAGAACAAGGTGGTGGATGTGCGACTCACCTATGACAAGGGCCTGGACCGATACTATGGATTGCTGGAGCTTGCAGAGAAATATGAAATCTTCAAGAAGGTTTCAACGAGGTTTGAACTGCCTGACGGGTCAAAGCAGTTCGGCAAGACTATACTGAATGACCCAGAGACATATTTTACTGAGGATATCATGCACCAGCTTGACCTCGCAGCAGAAACGGAGTTTAAATATGGATGAGAGAGAAAGGGTCCCAAGGTTTGCTTTTATGAAACCAATGGAACCGTTTAAGACAGTGAAGACTGAGTACTATGAGGAATTGGATTCGAAATCCCCCCGCGGCAGACGTATCAAGGTGGTGACTACCACTGAGGAATGGATGGGGTCCGCCAAAGACCCCGTGACACATACAAATTTTGTATATCTATAGAAAGAAATGAAAATGAATATTGGTGATGAAATTTCGTATAATAACATATACGATGAGCTAGTGAATGGCGTGATTGCATCTATCGAGTCTGATATGGATTCGTATGAGGATGTGAAGCTGAAGGATGGAGTGGCATATTACTATTCCAAGAAGATGGGGAAGTATACTCCAGTCAAAGAGAAGAATGCTGCATCCATGTTCCTGGCTATAACGGGCCCGTGTGGTGAGACTAACTACATAATGATGAATGATGTTATATGATTTTATTGAGATATATGATGGTGGTAAACCACAAGCTTGTGCATCCATAGTCAATTACTTTGAGTCTGTCTATGATGAGGCCTCAAGTAGAAACTCTGGACTAGCGTTCTTTAATCGCAGCCGTCAAAAGGTTTGTGCAACCAAGACACTTAATTTTGGTGAGGATGTTTCTGTTAACGGCGATGTGTATGAATTGGTGCAAAGCGCACTGACTCAATATACATCTAAGTATGACTACCTGAACACGCTCAACAAGTCTAGCTACTGGCGTCTATGCCCCATGTATAATATACAACGATACAACGAGGGAGAAGGATTCTTCTCTCTGCACAACGAGCAGTCTGGTTCCTATCCATACAGACTTCTAGCATGGATGGTGTATCTTAATGATGCAGTCTCCGGCACAGAGTTTCCTTATCAGGATAGGGTTGTATCTCCCGCAGCGGGACGCACAGTGATCTGGCCTGCTGGTTGGACACATCCACATAAGGGTGTAACACCAAACGTGGGTGTCAAGTATATTGCAACAGGATGGTTCTATACACTTCCCAAAGGTGAGCCCAAATTTGATGGTCATCATCCTGATGAAACCAACATACAGGAGATTGTGGTATGACTGCATTATCCAAGTTGGTTGGTGCGCCTGCAAAACCCTGGCCAAAATTCACAGACAAGTATCCCGTGAAGGTCAAGGTTTTGAAACCCCCCGAAGGTTTCTTGCAGCAGATTACCAAAGACATTTTGGAAGCGGGTGATCACCTACAGGGTAGAACTCCAGCTAAGTGCTTGATGACTCGTTGGGATATGCACAAGGGGTATGAAACTTTTAGAGTCCTTGGTGCAGCTGCAGCTGAGATAGCAAACACATGTCCCGTTTCAAAACGAACCGACACAAAAGGCAATCTCTTGCCAGTTCCTCTGTTCGTCAAGGAAAGTTGGGGGTTGGTTTATGTCAAGGGTAACCAGACTGAAGAGCATA
>LWDU01032778.1_pt1 | contig 10216 bp, 10 predicted proteins | sample 727161 | NCBI WGS metagenome assembly LWDU01 (sample SAMN04566230, study PRJNA314399) | hydrothermal vent metagenome | isolation source: deep sea hydrothermal plume seawater | place: Mexico: Gulf of California, Guaymas Basin | collected 2004-07-11 | reverse complement strand
AAGATCAGTTTCTAATATAATGTTCATATCACTATCTAATAATGGAATTATTTTTTGTAGAATTTCTATAATTTGCTTTTTATCTTCTTCATTTTTTAGTGATGATGAATCCACAAGTGGAATTTCTATATTTTTTATTCTTAATTTTTTACTTGCTTCTATAATTTTTTTTAAAACATTACTATTTTGTTCAATTTCTAGAATATTTTCACCAAATAATTTTTCTATCATAAAATAATCACAACAAATTGAATTTACCATAACCTTTGATTTTTTCATTAAATCATTCATTTCATTAATTCCTTTTTCATTAGAAATAGGATTTGGTTTTAAATCAAATATCCATTCAATTGATGAAAATCCACAATTTTTAGCATTTTCAAACTCTTTTTGCCATTCTTGAAAAGGAAATACCTGAATTTCCTTGTCAATTTGCTTTGATAGTCTTCCAGACATTATGCCTATATTCATTTTTTACTCGATTATTGCTTCTAATAATTTATTAATTAATTTTTAATTTAGTATTTATGAAAAAAATTTCCATGAAATCTAGTAAAATTAAAGTTGTTTTAACTGATGTAGATGGCGTTCTTACTGATGGAGGTATGTATTATTCTACTAAAGGTGATATAATGAAAAAATTTCATGCTCGTGATGGAATGGGTGTCACTCTATTAAGAAAAAATAATATTCCAACTATTATAGTTACTAAAGAAAAAAATGAAATAATAAAACAGTGGTCAAATAAAATGAAAATCGATAAACTCCTAATGGGTATACTTAACAAGGAAACTATTTTAGAAAAAATTTGTAAAAATTATGATGTACAGGCCTCTGAAATTTGTTATATTGGAGATGATATTAATGATTTAGGTTTACTAAAACTTGTAGGTTTTTCTGCTACTCCTTCAGATGGTATAATTGAAGCTCAAAAAATATGTGATTATATTTGTAAAAACAATGGTGGGAATGGGGTATTTCGAGAAGTTGCAAATATGATCCTTTCATCACAAAAGGTTAAATTATAAAAAATTCAATATTGAATAACTTGGTATTCATTACTGGTGAAATTGGAATTAATCATAATGGGGATGTTTCAATTGCAAAACAACTGATTGATGTTGCAAAAAAAGCTGGTTGTAATGCAGTAAAATTTCAAAAAAGAACTATTGATAAAGTATATTCTAAAGAGATTTTAGATTCTCCAAGAGAAAGTATTTGGGGCACAACTACTAGGGAACAAAAATTAGGATTAGAATTTGAAAAAAATGAATATGATCAAATTGATTCTTATTGTAAAAAACTTGGAATTGAATGGTTTGCATCCTCATGGAATATTGAAAGTCAATTATTCTTAAGACAATATGATTTAAGTCATAATAAAATTGCTTCAGCAATGTTGACAAATCATGAATTACTGAATGTTGTTGCTGAAGAAGAAAAACATACATTTATTGCAACTGGTATGAGTACCATTGAAGAAATTTCTAAAGCCATTAAAATTTTTGAAAATAATAATTGTCCATTTGAATTAATGCATACTAATAGTTCTTATCCTATGAAATTAGAAGAAGCAAATTTGAAGTGTATAACTACCCTTCAAAATCAATTTCATTGTGATGTTGGGTATAGTGGACATGAAGTTGATTCATACACATGTTGTATAATATCTGCAGTACTTGGGGCAACTTCTATTGAAAGGCACATTACTTTAAGCAGAGCACTACCTGGTTCTGATCAATCTGCTTCTCTAGAACCATCAGGTCTAGAAAGAATGGTAAGAGATGTTAGAAGAGTTGAATCTGTTTTAGGTGATGGAATTAAACGAATTTGGGATTCTGAAGTCCCTGTAATGAAAAAGCTTAGAACATTTTGATAATGTTTGATGATAAAATATCTAAAATTTTCGATGAAAGTATTGGTGTAATTTCTAATTCAAAAAGTTTAGAAATATCTATTCAAAATGTGATTGATAAGATTATATTTTGTTTTGAAAATGGGAATAAAATTATTATTTTTGGAAATGGTGGAAGTGCTGCAGATTCTCAACATTTTGCTGCAGAATTTGTTGGAAGATTTCTCAAAGAACGTAATAGTTTACCTGCAATTTCTTTGACTACTGACACTTCTATTTTGACTGCACTTGGTAATGATTATAGTTTTGAAACAATTTTTTCGAGACAATGTGAATCAATTGTAAAAAAAGGTGATATTGTATTTGGAATTTCAACATCCGGAAATTCAGTTAATATGATTAATGGGTTTAATACAGCACAAAATTTTGGTGGTTTTACTATTGGATTATTAGGATCTGATGGAGGTAAATTAAATAAAATATCTGATTTATCTATAATTATTCCATCAAACAGTACACCTAGAATTCAAGAATCTCAAAGAATTATTCTTCATATCATTTGTGAGATAGTTGAAGAATATTTTAGCAGTAAAAAATAATTTTTAGTCTTTTTTAAATTCTATAAAAAAAATCATATACTTCATATCTAAATTCTTTATCTTGTTCAAATGATTTCAAAATATTTTTATATAATTTGATATATGAATTTAATTTTAAAATTTCTGGATGTTTATCTAACCTTTTGATATATCTTCTAAATCTGTTTTTTTATTTAATTTTTCTAAAACTAATTTAATTAATTCAAAATCTCCTTTAGACTCTAAAGAAATTTATCTATCCTGAATTACTGTAGTAATCATTCATTTCGTTTAAAAATATCTAATTTATCTATAATTATTCTTTGATTAATATATTCAGGAAACTAAAATTTTAATACATCTTAAAGAGTGAATTAATCATGAAAACAAATTTTCGAAATGAAAAAGATGAGAAAATAGAGATACAGTCACAAGAAACAAAAGAATACACTAAAGAAGAATTTGAAGAATTTATGCTAAAATCTGGAGCTAGAGGTTCATTCATGGTATATCGTTCAGATAATAAAGATGATGAATTAGGATTAGAAGATATCTAGTAAATTTGAACTAATTTATTTAATAATATCAAATGTGATTTTAAAAATGGATAAATCAAATCAATCTATCTTGGAAAAAGTAATGAAAGATACACATGAAGATTATGAAAAATGGATAAATAATTTTGCATTAAATTTAGAAAGTATTTGGAAAGAAAGTTCAGCAAAAAAATTAATGAAAAATAGACAAACTCAAAAATCAGTAATTGTTATTGGTGGAGGTCCATCATTAAAGAAGAAAAAGCATCTAGAAATTCTTGCAGAAAGTAACTATGATGGGGCAATTATTGTTGTTGATAGAGTTTTAAAAAAGGCTCTAGATAGTGGTGTTACTCCAGATAAATTTAAAAATTTTTTTGTAACGAGTATTGAACCATATGATAGAATTGAATTACATTTTGATCATAAAATAATAGATGAATTTGGTACGAAGATTAAAGGGTTATTCCCAATAATTTCTTCTCCAAAAACAGTAAATAGAGTTAGAGAAGCAGGTATCAAAATTCATTGGTTTCATCCATTAATTGATTACAATAAAGGCTCAAAATCATTCAATGGATTGACTGCAAAAATAGTTAAAGCTAAAAAAGATGAAGGGCTGCCAGCACTACAAACCGGTGGAAATGTGGGAACAACATCATGGTTCATAGGATGGCAAATCTTAAAGTATTCAACAATTGGATTGATTGGAATGAATCATGGATGGGATGAGGATGATAATCCAGGACAAATCATAACTCATGGTCATGAAAATCCAAATGTGGAAGTAGATCCTTCAATTACAAATATAACATTTAGAAAAATATACAATCCAGATTTTAATTGTTATTGTATAATGGATCCAATTTATCAATTTTATAGTAATGCATTAAAAGAATTTATTAGCAGATCTCCCAAATGGTTATCAACTATTAATGCAACTGAAGGCGGATCTATTTTTGGTGAAAAAATAACTTCAATGAAATTATTAGAGTTTTTAGAAAAAAATCAGGATAAATAAAATGAATGTATTAGCAATAATTCCTGCACGTGGTGGATCAAAAGGGATACCAGGTAAAAATATTAAAAAAATAAATGGAAAATCATTGTTATACTATACAATAAATGCATCATTAAAATCTAAATATATTTCAAAAACAATTGTTTCTACAGATGATATTAAAATTGCAAGAGAAGCAAAAAAAAATGGATCTGAAGTAATTAATCGTCCTAAAAATTTAGCAAACGATAAAGCACAAATTGAACCAGTAATGACACATGTATTAAAAAAATTAAAAAAAAATGAATCTTATATTCCAGATATAATAATTTTATTACAAAATACATCTCCTTTAAGAACAAGTAAACATATTGATAGCGCATTTCAACAATTTAAAAGAACAAAATTAGATTCAATCCTAAGTGCAAGTCCTTCTCATCAATTCATATGGAGAACTAAAAAAAAAATAGCTAAACCTTTCAATTATAATCCAAATCATAGATCAAATCGTCAAGAAATTTCTAAAGATTTTAAAGAAAATGGTGCCATCTATATTACAAAATATCAAAAATTTTTGAAAAGTAAATGTAGAATTTCAGGTAAAACAGGAATATATGAAATGCCAGAGCACAAATCTTATGAAGTAGATTCAAAAATAGATTTATCAATTATAGAATTTCTTTTAAAAACACAAAACTAGAATATTTTTAATTTAGGCTTAAAACCGAATTTTGGAAGGTTTTGGTTTAAATAGGATATTCAAATTAATTTATCATAATGAAAACATTATTCATTGTTCCAGAAGTTAGATTAGACGGAAATCCTACGATATTTCCATTTTGGGCAGGTATTTTGGCTTCAATTGTAGAAGAAAAAAAGGGAGATGTAGCAATTCTTGATTTAAACGCACTACGTGTAAATCATGGAGGGAAATTAGTTCCAACAGATATTATTGAAAAAGAAATATCATCAGAAAGATGGGACATCGTCGGTATAGGTGGATTAACTACAACTTATGGACGAATAAAACAACTAGCACCATTAATTAAAAAAAATGCAAAAGAATCATTATTTATTGCAGGCGGTGGATGGTCTACATATAATCCAGATGAGATACTTCAATTAGTTCCTGAATTAGATCTTATTTGTTTAGGAGAAGGTGAAGAAACATTTTCTGAAATTTATGATTGTGTAAAAAATGGAGAAAGTAATTATGAAAAAATAAAAGGATTATGTATTAGAGATAATGATGGATTCAAGTTTACTGAGCCTAGAGCATTAATTGCAGATTTGAACACTGTACCTTTTCCAGCATATCATCTTTTTGAATCAGAAATTTATTTTAGATATTCATCATTTCCATATTCATTAGAATCATTTAATTCAAAAAGAAGAGGTTCAGCATGTTGGGAACGAGGTTGTCCTAGAGGTTGTACTTTTTGTTCACATAACGGTATGTCAAGAATTGATTTACAGAATATTTATGGAGAAGGGGATCGGAGAAAAGGAGAAAAATTGGTTAGAATTTCAGATAAAGAGAACGACACATTTCAATTACCAGCAAGGTGGCCAACCCCACAATATGCAATAGAAAATGTAAAACTATTAAAAAAACAATTTGATATTGATTTTCTTTCAATTGTTGATGAAAATATGACAAGTAATAGAAAATGGACAGAAGAATTTTGTGAACTTTACATTAAAGAGGGATTAAATGAATCCGTAAAATGGGGAACATTAGGTGATGCTCCAAGTGTAGCAACACAACCAACCCTTGTAAAAACTATGAAAGATGCCGGATGTAGCTATATTTCATTTGGATTTGAATCAGCATCGGATAAAGTTTTGAATGAAGATATTCAGAAAGGACAAACTAGAGCACATTTACAGAAAACTGTGGATACGATTAAAAAAGTAGGATTAACGCCATTAACTACATTTATGATTGGTAATCAACACGAAAATATAAACGACTTAATGGAAACACTAGATTTTTGGATTCAAAACGGAGCATCTGTAGATCCTTTCATATGTACACCATATGTTGGAAGTCCTATTTATTATGACAATAAAGACTTTATTTTAGAACAATATGATGAACGATTGAAGTTAATTAATAATGGAACACACAGTATTGATGAAAAAACTTTGAAAAAATGGAAGTTAGCTGCTGTAGATACATTCATGAAAGACTGTGGGGATGCATTTCAATATACAGCCACAATTAGTCAAAATTTTACAATACCAGAACTTTTTGCGTTAAAAAATTTTATGTACACACAAGATGCTAGTAGAATGCTCCAAATGGCACATCAAAGATACGAACTGTTAGGAGCAGAACAATGGAATCATAGTAAAAAATGGGACAAATATTGTCCAGTATGTAAAGCTAAAATAGAATTAGAGCAACGAATTCAAATGTCCATAAATTAATTAATAAAATTCAAGATTTTCCATAATATGATTAAAAATTGGAATTATAGGTTGATATGTAACAGGTACAATATTTGTAGTAGGTAGAGATTGAACAATTTGGTGATTTTGAGAAATGAATTGTAGATACTGTGATGAAAGATTAGAAAAAAAATTTAGTTATGGGAGTGTTCCAATGACTCCAAATGCAGTACAAGAAGGCCTATTATTAAAAAATGGAAAACCAATTGAATATGAGTTAGCAATTTCAGTATGTAAAAAATGTGGATTGATTCAACAATTTAATTCACCTGATCCATCAGTTCTATATTTTATCTTTAAAAATGAAATTGTAGGAGATATTTGGGAAAAACATTATTCTGAATTTTCTGATTTTATAGCATATCAAAAATTTGATGGGGTTAAAATTCTAGAGGTAGGTGGAGGAGATTTAAGTTTAGCAGAAAGATTACTTAAAAAAGGAATTGATAAAATTGAAGTAATTGAAAAAAATATTAAAACAGAAAATTTTTCAGAAGGAATAAATGTCTTTAGAGGTTTTCTAGAAGAGTATAATAAAAGTTCAAAATTTGATTTAGTATATTCTTCACATGTTTTAGAACATATAGATAATATTCAAAAGCATATAGAAAAAATTTCAACATTATTAACAAATAATGGTAGATTGATTTTTTCTTTACCTCATTTTGAAAAATGGATTGAAGATTTTGCTACAAATTCATTTAGTCAAGAGCATATAACATATCCAACAATAGAAAATCTTTCAGCAATATTAAGGTCAAAGGGATTCAAAATTGATAGAATATATCAATTTAAAGATCATAGTATTTTCATGGATGCAGTTTTTACTGATGAACAGAATAATAATGGAAAAATTGAACAAGAAAATAAAATATATGAAAAAAATTTAAAATTAGTCGCAGAATTTTTTGAAAATTTTGAAAAATTAGGCATTTATCTGAGAAATAGTATTGGAAATTCTGAAACATATGTATTTGGAGCTAATTCAGGTACGCAGTTATTATTAAAAAAATATTTAAAAAATAGCAAAATTATTGGAATTTTAGATAATTCAAGTTTAAAATCAGGAAAATTATTGTATGGATTTAATTATGTGGTTAATAAGCCAGAAATTTTAACAGATATTGAAAATATTGAAGAAAAGAAATTAATTATATGTACAGGTAAGTATGTTCAAGAAATAAAAAAACAAATAAAAAAAATAAATAATAAAATTCAAATTATAACTAATGAGAATTTTTAAAAATTTACAAATAAATTTTAAAATTAAAAATAATATTATTCATTATTTGAAAAATAATAATTTTTTGTATGAGGTTTAAAATTTTGTTCTGTATCATTGTTAAATGATTTTATCATATTTTGATATGGTTTAATATCTGCATTTAATTTGAATATGTTAAGATTTTTTTCTAACCATAAAATTATATCTTCTAATGTAAAATGAGGATTTGTAGAATAAAATTCTTCATATACTTTTTTTATTAATTGATAATCTGCATCATAATCAAGATTAAATCTATATTTTGAAATATCTTTTGGGTAATCTACTCGAAATATTTTGAAAAGTTTAGGTTGCATTGACACAAAAGTTGTTACATGTTCTCTATCTGATGGATTTTTTGCTTTTTCATACATTTCTTTGAGAAGATTAAAAGAAAAAACTTCTACATTTGTTCCATCAGGATAGGTTCTTGGAAAAGGAAATTGATTACTAACATAATCATAATTATTTTTCTCATATTGTTCAACAACAGAATCAATTGTTTTAGGATCTAATAATGGAGTATCAGAAGTTAAACGTATTATTATATTAGACTGAAATTTTTTTGCAGTTTCATAATATCGCGATAAGACATCATGTTCAGAGCCTCTAAAAAAATCAATTTTATTTGATTTACAAAAATTAACAATCACATCATCATTTGGATTATTAGTAGTTGCAATAATTATTTTATCAAGTTTTTTTGCATTTTTTATTCTCTTAATCATTAAAGATAAAAGAGATTCCCCACATACCTCATACATAATTTTTCCAGGTAATCTAGTAGACCCCATTCTAGCTTGGATAATAGCTGTTTTCATCAATTAAATTAAAAAATATGGGATTTATGTATTATTATTAAAAATTTATAAATTATAAAAAATCATCATACTTTTTAGCCATCAATTGAAAAAATTTTTGATTTTTGTTAAAAAATATTTCAAATTCTTCTTCTGTTTCTAAAATCGTATGATGAATTCTTTTTGAAGATACACGTAATGCTTCAGACAATATACTAAAGTAAGGAATCAATGTTTGTTTATTTTCTATGGAATTTATTAGAAAAGATAATTCATTAGAATTAAAAGAAAAATTGTTAAGACTATCATGTATAGATTTGGTTAAATCGTTAAAATCTGAAATTTTTTTAACCATGCTCACTAAACTGTAAAAAACATCTGCAAATACAATAACAGGTTTTTTAAAAAATAATGCTTCTAAACCAGTAGACGCATTGATAAGAGTTACAAGATCACATTTCGTTATCAAATCAAAACTTTTTACTGCAGGATGAATCAGTTTTACATTAGGTAAAGAAAGAATAGACTCATAGAAGTTGATTGGACGCCAAAATTTTGGTTTTTGACCTGGATGTTCTTTAACACATAAAATATAGTCAACAGGCATTGATTTTGCAATATTTTGGATTATAGAAAGTTGATTTAGATGAAAAGGTGCTCTAACAGAAGTACTAGATTCAGGCTGAACTGCTAATGGATAATAAATAAATTTATTTTTTGGAATAGATTTTGATGCAAAATTATTAAGGAATTGTTCTCTTTTTTTTAGTTGATATGATGATAATATTCTCCACTTAATCATTTTAAAAAAAGTTTTTCCCCGATTATAAAACAATGGTTCTTTTGAATTAAAAATTTGTTTTAGATATCTTTGAAATATTTTTTTATATTTTATAGTATTTTTAGATTGTGCGGATGCCAAAATTTGTGAAGATTGTAATAAATCACGATTATCAAAAAAATCACGATCATAACTAATTATTTTTTTTGGAGGATTTAATTTTATTTTATCAAATTCATTTTTAAGTTCATTCAAAAAAAGATCATCAGATAAAATAAAAGAATTTTTTAAGTGTGTATCCATAAACATTAATGTTTTTACTCCAACAGATTTTGCAATATGATATAAAATAAAATTTGTAATACTTTCACCAGCAGGTTGCATTAAAATAAAATCAGGTTTTATTCTTTCTAAAAAATTCAAATAAAAACGAGATAACTTTTCAACAATATTTAAAATTTCATTTGAAGAAAATTTATGAAAGAAAAATCTCTCTTCAGTAAACCATCTTTCAGAATATATTAATGACCAGAAATTAAGATTATACTTTTTTTCTAAATTTGATAAATAATCCATATCAGGTGCACTTTCATCAAAATATTTTTCAGAAAAATAATGAAGTTCCTTAAACTTTAATTTTTGTTGATTTTCAAAAAACTCCATATCTCTTTTTGTTTCAACAAATCCGTAAAAATCATAATCATTTAATTTTGATAATTCTAATGCAATAGAAAAATGGAAGTAAGGATATGGCCCATTATGCATCCAAACTAAAACTTTTTTGTTTACCATTTCATCTCACCAGTATTAAATAATATTATCATAATAAACAATTTAATTCAAAGGGAATTATTTATCGTTGATTCCAATTGCAACATGATTAAGCATCGAATTAGTGTGTTTTAAAATTCTTCTAGTATCAATAATTAAAGGTATTTTCATTTTTTT
>LWDU01040050.1_pt1 | contig 10218 bp, 6 predicted proteins | sample 727161 | NCBI WGS metagenome assembly LWDU01 (sample SAMN04566230, study PRJNA314399) | hydrothermal vent metagenome | isolation source: deep sea hydrothermal plume seawater | place: Mexico: Gulf of California, Guaymas Basin | collected 2004-07-11 | reverse complement strand
GGATCATTTGATCAGTGACTTGACCCACAGTAGTACAGAAGTAACCACGTGCCCAAATATGCTGACCCCAGTAACGTTTTTTAAGCTGTGGGAACTCCTGTTGCAACACGCGCGAAGAACGGCCCTTGATTTTCTGCATTATCTGACTCGCAGACATATGCGTTGAGGCTGAAACCAAGATGTGAACATGCTCTTTGCTCACGTGCCCTTGTTCTATCAGAAAATCGTGTTGCTGACATATTTGACGGATAAGCTCCCGAACTCGAAGTTTCACTTCTCCTGCAAGAACATGGTAGCGGTATTTTGTCACTCACACAAAGTGATATTGGATGTTGTATACCGTGTGAGAACCTTTGCGATATTCCATGAATCTCCTTCCCAAATGCCATCATAACACGATGGAGAAGGACGCTAAAGCGGTTCCGCCTGAAGGCGAAGGTTTTTACCAGTAGAATGGAAAATAAAACAGACAATCACGGAATTCTTGCCATCTCCGGACAGATGTGGTATCTCTGCGCCTGCTCTCTTAAACGCAGCCACTCCAGTTCCTCGAAGCCTGTCGTGCAGGGACTCCTGAGGCTGGATTAGCCGCTCTTCGAAGAGCAGCGAAAAATCTAACTCAACCGCCATCGTTCAAAAAACTCTGGATGAAATCAACACTGCGCCTTATACTTATATTGTTGGCACTGACTTTATTCTTTTCCGGAACGACCCTGCTCTGGGCCAACCCGCCCGTTACCTCTTCCTTCCAAGCGGGAGCACTCTTGGCGCAAGCGTCCGAAGAGCCTGAAGAAGAGGACACCGAACCTGATGAGGAGGACGAGGATGAAGAGGGGGAGGATGAAGAGGGGGAGGATGAAGAGGGGGAGGATGATTTTGACGACGAGTTTAGCGATCCTGCCGAACAGGAGATTTTTGATCCTTTGAGCGGCTACAACCGGGGGATGACCAGTTTCAACGACTGGTTCTACACGTGGGTGCTGGATCCGACGGCCCGGGGCTACCGCTGGGTGGTGCCCGAGGGCGGACGGCGGGCGGTGGGCCGCTTCTTCAAGAATCTTCTCTTTCCCGTGCGTTTCGTCAATAATGCGTTGCAAGCGAAGTTCAAGAACACGGGCGAGGAAACGGGCCGGTTCGTGATCAACTCGACAGTCGGGTTGTTCGGATTCTTTGACCCGGCCAAGTCGTGGTTCGGCTTGGAGAGACATCAGGAGGATTTCGGCCAGACCCTCGGCCACTACGGCGTGGGCGGCGGCTTTCATCTGGTGCTGCCCTTGCTTGGCCCCTCCAACCTGCGGGATTCCCTCAGCCTCTATCCGGATTTCCTTGCTGATCCGACGAACTCGAAGTTCGTGGTGCGCCGGGAGAACGGGGGGCACGTCCTCTACGGGGACAGCGAACTCGCGCCCATCGGCACCAAAGCGGTGGAGGTGGTCAACTACACCTCCCTGCACATTGGCGAGTACGATAATTTGAAGAAAGACGCCGTGGACCTCTATCCCTTTCTGCGGGAGGTCTATGAGCAAAACCGTAACAAAAACATAGCGGAGTGATGATGCGCAATCCGATTCTCACAGCAATCCTTGGCCTGTTCCTGCTTTTTGGGTTTGTCCCGTTTGGACAAGCGGACGAAGCGGCGGAGATCACCAAAATGGCCAAGGAAAAAGTCAACAACATCATCACCTACCTCCGGGACACATCTCTGGAAAAGGAGACGCGCAACAAGCAGATCATTGATGAGGTGAACACGATGTTCGACTTCCAACTGATGGCCCAACTCAGTCTTGGGAAGCAGTGGAAGAAGACCAAAAAGCGGCAACGCAAGGAGTTCGTCAAGGTCTTCGTCAAACGCATCCAGCAGTCTTATCTGGAAAAACTCGACCTCTACACCGATGAGGAGGTGATCATCGGGGATGCAAAGCAGACCAAGAAAAAACGTGCGGTGCTCACGACTTACCTAGTGTCGGAGGACGACAAGAAGGAGATGATCTACAAGTTCCGCAAACACAAGAAACGCGGCTGGCTGGTCTATGACGTGAACATCCTTGGCGTGAGCTTTATCCAGACCTACCGCTCCCAGTTCTCCGGAGTCCTCAAGAACAAGTCGATGGACGAACTGATTGAGGATTTGAAAAACCCCGAACAGAGTTAGACCTTGCTGCGCTCCTTTTACGACAAGCTCATCCTCGAACACTCGAAGACGATTCTCGTCCTCATCCTGCTCGTTGTCGCGTTTCTCGGCTATGAAGCCCGCAAGCTGGAGATCGACGCCTCTTCGGAGACGCTGCTGCTGGAGGACGACAAGGATCTCGAATACACCCGTCTGATCAACCAACGCTACTACACCCCGGACTACCTCGTCGTCACCTTCACCCCCAAGGCCGGGTTGCTGGAGGACGAGACGCTGGCGACGATCCGGAACCTCAGCCGCGACCTTGAAAAGCTGGAGCGGGTCGAGTCCGTGACCTCGATCCTCAACGTCCCGCTGCTTCAAAGCCCGCCCAAGCCGGTCAAGGAATTGTTGAAGAACGTGCCCACGCTTGAGTCTCCGGGCATCGACCGCGAGTTGGCGCGGCAGGAATTCCTCAACAGTCCCATCTATCAGGACAATCTTGTCAGCAAGGATTTCAAGACGACGGCACTCCTCGTCAACCTGCACGACGATCCGCTCAACCGCGAACTCCGAGAGCAGCGGGACGAGTTGCGCCGCAAGGAAAAAACCGGAACCTTAAGCGTGGAAGAGCAGGCGCAGTACGGGCAGTTGAAGGCGGACTTCAAGGCGCACCGCGACAAGATGCGGGCGGTCGAGAGTGAGAACGTCGCGCAAGTCCGCGCCCTGCTTGACCAGTACCGGGGGGATTCGGAACTGTTTCTTGGTGGGCTCACGATGATCGCCGACGACTTGGTGACGTTCATCAAGAAAGATTTGGGGATCTTCGGGTTGGGCGTACTGGTCTTTCTGATGATCACGCTCACAGTGATTTTCCGCCAGTTGCGCTGGGTGCTGCTGCCCGTGCTGACCTGCTCGTTCTCGGTGGTTGCCACCACCGGACTGCTCGGCATGTTCGGCTGGGAGGTGACGGTGATCTCGTCGAACTTCATCTCGCTGCAACTGATCATCACGATGGCAATCACGATTCACCTGATCGTGCGCTACCGCGAACTCGCCCGCACGAATCCGGACAAGTCGCAGCGGGAGTTGGTCTCGGACACCGTGGTGTTCATGGCCCAGCCCTGCCTCTACGCAGTGTTGACCACCATCGCGGGCTTCAGTTCGCTGATTCTTTCCGGAATCCTCCCGGTGATCAACTTCGGCTGGATGATGAGCGCCGGGGTGTTGGTCTCGCTACTGCTCACCTTCCTGCTCTTCCCGGTCTTGCAGGTGCAGTTCGACCGGCTGCTGCCCAACCTCGCCTTCGAGTCGCGCTTTGCCCTCACCGAGGTCTTCGCCCGCTTTACCGAGCGCCACGGCACGACCATCCTCTGGGTCAGCATTGCCGTCGCAGTCGTCAGCGTCACCGGAGCCACACGGCTGATGGTCGAGAACAGCTTCATTGACTACTTCAAGGAGTCCACCGAAATCTACCAGGGCATGAAGATCATTGACCAGAAACTCGGCGGCACCACCACCCTGGATGTGCTTCTCGACTTCCCGGAGAACACGGAGGAGGCCGAACCCGTCGCAGTGACGGATTCCGAGGGGGATGAAGACGAAGACGAGGAGGAGTTTGATTCGTTCGAGGAGGAGTTCGAGGAATCCGCAGGAGAAGCGCAATACTGGTTCACCTCGGACAAGACGGAGGCCATCCAACGGCTGCACAACTACCTCAACGATCTTCCGGAAACCGGGAAGGTCCTTTCGCTCGCCACCCTGCTGGAAGTGGGGGAAGTGCTCAATGACGGCAAGCCGCTGGACGGCTTCCTGCTCGCGCTGATCTACAACGAGCTTCCGGAGGAGTTCCGCAAGCTCATCCTCTCCCCCTACGTTTCCATCGAACACAACCAGGCGCGCATCGCCGTGCGCATCCGGGATTCCCAACCCGACCTGCGCCGCAACGAACTGCTCAAGAAAATCCGCCGCGACCTCAACGACAAGCTGGAGTTTCCGGAAGAGCAGACCCACCTCGCCAACCTGCTGGTGCTGTACAACAACATGCTACAAAGCCTTTTCAACTCGCAGATCCTCACGATCGGGGCGGTGGTCGCGGCGCTGTTCGTGATGTTCCTGATCCTCTTCCGCTCCATCACCATCTCGCTGATCGCGCTCTTTCCGAACGTCCTCTCCATCGGCGTCGTCCTTGGCTTCATGGGCTGGGCGAGAATTCCACTAGACCTGATGACCATCACCATCGCCGCGATCAGCATGGGCATTGCGGTGGACAACACCATCCACTACATCTACCGCTTCCAGCACGAGTTCCTCCACGACCGCAACTACCTTGCCACCATGCACCGCGCCCACAGCAGCATCGGCTACGCGATGTACTACACCTCCATCACGGTGATCATCGGCTTCTCCATCCTTGTGATGTCGAACTTCATTCCCAGCATCTACTTCGGCCTGCTCACCGGACTCGCCATGCTCATCGCCCTCGCCGCTGCCCTCACCCTGCTCCCGCAACTCATGATCTTCATCAAGCCGCTTGGTCCGGAAGGATCTCAGGAGTAGTTGACGGACAGGAAGCGTTCAAGATTGGTTGGAAAACTCCGCCGTTCCCTGCCGATCTCTTGATGGCAATGCACAAGCGATTCGGCTATAGTGAGCAAATGTCCGCCCGTGCTGGGCGGTAATCTCAGACACTCACCGGAGCGCCATGCCCACTCCCGCGACCCTTGCCAATATGCCCATGACCGCCACCCACTGGGGCAGCTATCGCTGTGAGGTGGAGGGCGGGCAATTGCGCAAGCTTCATCCCTTTGAAAAAGACCCCAGCCCCTCCCGGATGGGACCCGCGATGGTCGCGGCACGGGAGTCAGCGGCACGGGTGCGGCGTCCGGCCTTTCGGCGCGGCTGGCTTGAGCATGGCCCACGCTCCGGGGGCACGGAGGGTCGTGGAGCCGAACCGTTCGTGGAGGTGCCGTGGGACGAGGCATTAGACCTCGTGGCCAACGAACTGCAGCGCGTCCGGGAGACGCATGGCAACGAGGGTCTCTTCGCGGGTTCTTACGGCTGGGCCAGCGCGGGACGTTTCCACCACGCGCAAAGCCAGTTGCGCCGCTTTCTGAACGGCTACGGCGGTTTTGTGCGTTCCGTCAACGCCTACTCCCACGCCGCTGCTGATGTCATCCTGCCCCGCATCATCGAACCGCTGCGGCGCTTCATTGACCAGCACACCACTTGGCCAGTGATTGTTGAAAACGCGGAATTGATTGTCGCCTTTGGTGGGATTCCCCTCAAAAACTCGCAGGTCAATGCCGGAGGACTGGGGGCGCACACCACGATGCGCTGGATGCAGCGACTTGCCGAGCGTAACGCGCGCGTGGTCAATCTCAGCCCACTGCGGGACGATGTGGTTCCGGAAGCGGCGACCGAGTGGCTTCCGCTGGCGCCGAACACGGACACCGCCGTGATGCTCGCGCTGGCGCACACGCTGGTGACGGAGGGCTTGCATGATCGGGAGTTTCTGAGCCGTTGCACCGTTGGCTTCGACCGTTTTACGCCGTACCTGCTTGGTGAAACCGATGGCCAACCCAAGGATGCCGAGTGGGCCTCCCGGATTTCGGAAATCCCGGCAGAGCGGATTCAGGAACTGGCGCGGGAGATGGCACGTTCCCGCACGGTGGTTTCGGTGAACTGGTCGGTGCAGCGCGGCGATCACGGCGAACAGCCTTACTGGATGGCCGTGACACTGGCCGCGCTGCTGGGACAAATCGGCACTCCCGGAGGTGGACTCGGCATCGGTCTCAGCGCGATCCACGGGGTGGGCAATCCTAATCCGCAAGCCAAGTGGGCCTCGCTGCCGCAAGGGATCAATCCAGTTGAACCGTTCATTCCCGTCGCCCGCATTGCGGACATGCTGCTGCATCCGGGCGAGTTGTTCGACTATAACGGCCAACGGTTGCGTTATCCTGATGCCCGCATCGTCTATTGGGCGGGCGGGAACCCGTTTCACCATCATCAAGACTTGAATCGGCTGTTACGGGCATGGCGGATGCCGGAAACCGTGATCGTCCACGAAACCGCTTGGAACACTTTGGCGCGACACGCCGACATCGTGCTGCCCGCGACGGTGGCCTTGGAACGCAACGACTTTGCCGCGACCACCCACGACGGCTTTGTCATCGCCATGAGCCAAGCAGCCTTGCCGATTGGAGAAGCCCGCAACGACTTCGACATCTTCTGCGGACTTGCCGAACGGCTGGGATTCCGGGACGCCTTCACAGAAGGGCGCAACGAATTGGAATGGGTGCGGCATCTTTACGAAAGCTCCCGTGAGCGTCGGCTTCCGGGAGGTCCGGATCTGCCCGATTTCGAGATTTTTTGGAAACAGGGAGTTGTGGAGTTGCAAGGTCCGGAGGTGGAGCGCATTCAATTTCAGGCATTCCGGGAAAATCCGGAGGCCAATCCACTTGGCACTCCCAGCGGCAAGATCGAGATTTTTTCCGAAACTATCGCTGGCTTCGGCTATCCAGATTGCCCCGGACATCCGAGTTGGCAGGAACCCACCGAGTGGCTGGGCGGCTCCGAAGCCAGCAAGCATCCACTGCATCTGATCTCGAACCAGCCCAAGACGCGGCTGCACAGTCAACTCGATCACGGTCCAGTGAGCCGGGAATCGAAGGTGCAGGGCCGCGAACCCCTGCGGATGCACCCGGATGATGCCGCCACCCGCAACCTCCGAGAGGGCGATGTGGTGCGTGTCTTCAACGACCGAGGAGCGTGTCTGGCCGGACTGCTGCTCAGTGAGGGCGTGCGGCCCGGCGTGGTGCAACTCGCCACGGGTGCCTGGTACGATCCGCTGGAGCCGGGGGTGATCGGCACCCTCGACAAGCACGGCAACCCGAACGTCCTCACGCTCGACAAGGGCACCTCGCGGCTGGCCCAAGGTCCGAGCGCCCACAGTGCCCTTGTCGAGATCGAAAAACACAAAGGGCCACTGCCGCCGATCACGGTGTTCGAGCCGCCGACCTTTGCGCAACGTCCGAGCATCGAATCATCCCGGAGCGGCTAAACGTTGTACTTTCCAAACACAAAACACGGAGGGCACAGAGAGTTGATTTTATAGTTTTTTCTGTGATCTCCGTAGTGAACCCAACGTTGCAATGAAACTTTCCGCAACAAGCACCCACTGGAACCCGGAGCAGTACCTCAAGTTCTCGGATCACCGCCTGCGTCCGGGCCTTGAACTGCTGGAACGGATTCCGCTTGCGACCCCCAAGCTGATTTACGACCTCGGTTGCGGCACTGGAAAGCTCACCCGTCTGCTCGCCGAACGCTGGCCCGAAGCCACGATCATCGGTCTCGATCACTCTCAGGAAATGCTGGAAAAGGCGGCAGTCGAACCCTCGACGATTCAGTGGGGCGAAGCCGATGCCCAGAATTGGCAACCCGATGATCCTCCGGACCTGATCTACTCCAATGCGGTGCTGCATTGGGTGGCAGGACACGCCTCGCTCTTTCCGCAACTGCTGGGGCTACTCAAGCCGGGAGGCTGTCTTGCGGTGCAAATGCCCCTCAGCCGCAACCAGCCCTCGCATCAACTCATGCAGGAGGTTTTAGAGAATGGCAGTGAGGATGGTTCCCCTTTGGGTTCACCGGAACTCTGCCAGGAAACGGCTCGAAAATGGGTTGAGGATGCCGAGGTCTATTACGATTGTTTGATAGGTGGCACCCGTAATCTCGATATTTGGGAAACCGAATACCTGCAAGTGCTGGAGGGCGACGATCCCGTGCTGGAGTGGGTCAAGGGCACCGGACTGCGCCCCGTCCTCAATGGCCTTAATGACGAGGAACGCGAAGTGTTTCTGGCTGAATACTGCCAGCGGTTACGAATCGCCTACCCCCGCCGCGACGATGGCCACACCCTCTACCCTTTCCGCCGACTGTTTCTGGTTGCAACGGTTTGAATCAGCCACAATCCAATCCAGAAGCACCCCCAACGCTACAGATTGAAAGGCGCCTAATGCAGAGATTCAAGAAGCTGCCTACAGGCCCCACCCTCTGGGAAAGGGTTTTGCATTAGACTTTATCGTAAATAAGCGCGTGAGTCGGCGCGAAATTTTTCCGTTTCGGTTTCGGGGCTAATGAACACCATTCTGACTGTGCTCATCGCCTCTACGTTCTACCCGACCAAACCGGAAATGAGGGGCGTCGTTTTACAGGGGGCCGTCGTTCCCATTACTCCGTAAATTCAACAAAAACTCGCAAAACTCAGGTTAGTATAGCGCAGGTGGTTCTATTACCAATAGGGTCTACTAGGAATTGCTATAAGTTGAATCTTGAGCCGCTCCGTGGATACTGAACGGGACGCTTTGAAAGCAACTGCAATGGGAGGACACTTGAAGCTCGGATTTTTCACGATGCCGATTCATCCGGCATCCCGCGACTACACCCAAACGCTCCGGGAGGACCGTGAAGCGGTACTGTTGGCAGACCGTCTGGGGTTCGCCGAAGCATTCATCGGAGAGCATTTCACGGACCTCTGTGAAACCATTCCCTCCTGTCTGTCCTTCATTGCGAGCCTCGCCCACGACACCCGGCAGATCAGGCTGGGCAGCGGCACAGTAAACCTGCCGAACAGCCATCCGGTGCAGGTCGCGGCGCACGTTTCCATGATTGATCACTTGCTGGAAGGTCGCTTTCTCTTCGGCATTGGCCCTGGAGGGCTGCGCTCCGACTGGGAGGCGATGGGCAATCTGGACGCAGACCGCAACGCTATGTTTGTGGAGGCGATTGAGCAGATTCTTGCGATTTGGACGGAGGAGGCGCCGTACAACCTGAAAGGACGCTACTGGACGGTTTCCACCGAGCAAACCCTGATCCCAGAAGCCGGACAGGGTATCATCCTGCCGCCTTTCCAAAAACCGCACCCCCCGATTCTGGTGACCGCGATTGCACCTCATTCTCGGGGAATCGTTGCAGCGGCCGAGCGTGGTTGGAGCCTGATTTCCGCGAATTTCACGCACACGAAGTGGATTGCGACGCATTGGCCGAAGTATGTGGAGGGCTGTGAGCGGGCCGAACGTATGCCGGACCCTGCGGATTGGCGGGTGGCCCGCAGTATTTTTGTTGCTGAGGAGGACGCCACGGCACGGCGCTACGCCCTCGATCCGGAAGGTGCGTATGGCTACTACTACTGGAATTTGATGACGAAGCGCCGGAGGGGCAATGCGCTGGGTGTCTTCAAGGAGGATCCGGAAATGCCGGATTCCGAATGCACCCTCGACTATGTGCTGGAGCGGCTGGTGCTGTGGGGCAGTGTGGAAACGATGGTCGAGAAAATCCTTGCCCTGCGCCAAGAACTTGGACCCTTCGGCACTCTGCTTTACTGTGGACACGACTGGGTGAATCCCGAACTCGCCCGGCGTTCCATGGAACTGCTGGCCACGGAGGTGTTGCCCCGAGTCAATCAGGCGTTGGGGGAGACCTGATCCAAGGCTGACAACATCGGCGGCATGGAGTTCAGGCTGCGACCTGTTGTGCTGTGGGTTGGAGGTTGAGAAACTGCACCATCCAACTCGCCGATCCGCCTGTGGACAATGCTCCGGCGTTCGCCACACCCACCGCGTGTTCCTTTGCACTGAAATCTGTCGTGTTCGTGCCTACGTCCGCGCTGAACGTCTGAGCGTAATCGTTTACCCTCGTTGCATAGCTGATCACTGTTTGACGGTAATCGTCTGCATCATCCCGATGCGCCNNTCGGGGCAGTCGAGAAGGTCAGTGTGGTGCCAGAAATCGTGTAGTCCGATGTAGGCGTTTGCAATGACCCATTAACAAAAACCAAAACATCTGTGTCTCCGCTTGGATTGTTCTCCGATAAAGTGAAAACCGTTATCGAGCCATCGCCGTTCAGCTTGTCCACTGCACTCGCTGTCGCCAAAATCGCGGCGTTTGCCAGCAAACTCCAGTAGCTCGCAATCTCTGCCGCTGTCAGGGAGGATCCGGAGGTGTGTGCCGTGTGGCACAGGTAGGTCGCCTGCGAGGATTCTACAAGATCGCCGATCCCATAGGCGGTGGATGCCGCCCATGCCCCCTTGATCCCATAGCCATTTTCCGTG
>LWDU01042718.1_pt1 | contig 10219 bp, 13 predicted proteins | sample 727161 | NCBI WGS metagenome assembly LWDU01 (sample SAMN04566230, study PRJNA314399) | hydrothermal vent metagenome | isolation source: deep sea hydrothermal plume seawater | place: Mexico: Gulf of California, Guaymas Basin | collected 2004-07-11 | reverse complement strand
TTATTAAATATATTGCATCTAATCTCTTTGTTTTGCTAGTTTACTCAGTGTTTTCTATTATTACTTTTACTTCTTTATATTTAAAGCAGGCGCAAATCACCAATAGTGCCATCACTCTAGATTTTGGGCCTGAAGGTGTTATCAAATTGGCACAATTCAGTATAATATCAATTTATTTAATTTTTATAATTTTGTCTATTTTAGGCATTTTATTAGTACATATTTCATTAGCAAAAGCTAAGAAGCAACCAACAAACTAGAGGGGAAATCATGTCATCTGCAGATCATTTTAAACCAATGCTTAGAAAAAATACGGGCGGACTTTTTGGCTTTATTAAATATTACCTTGCCTATATGTTCTTTGGGAAAATGGTGCATGATTACGATCAAGACGAAAGGATTTTAAACTTTAAAAATAGAAAGATTGACACTCCGATTGACGCCTTTGGTTACAAGCTTACAGATAACGAGGCTGCAGAAGAGGAAATTAAGCAAAAGCGTTTAATTAAAGCCAGTGATAAATTATTGAAAAATGGTTGGGCAGTTGAAATTGTTGCTGCTACTATTGGTATTGCAGTTGCGCTTGCTACAGGCTATTCAATTCATAACGATGCTGGAAATACTGTTGTTGAAGGTGTTTCTCTATTAGAAAAAGAAGGCGCCTCTGTTTGGCTTAATATTATCCTAGGATCTCTTCCGTTTATCATGGTTGCAATTGTAGAATTGACCAAAATCCCTCTGGCACGTGTTGTTTACAATGCTGAATCGTTGCTTAAAACAATTACATTTTCTTTTGTTCTTGCTGGCACAATTTTTATTACTTATGAGACGATGTTGACAGGCTTAGAAAGATCAATCGCTGGACAATTGTCGCAAATATCTCACCTGTATATTGAAAGAGAGAATGTTAGTATGGACAAGGATGCTGATATTGGTGTTAACCATAAAGCAATATCTGCATTAAAAGGTAAACAAGAGAGAAAGCATGATGCTCTGGCCACTGAAAAGACCACTGAAAGAACCCTTAAAAAAGACATGAGTAGTAAAGAATTCTCACTTTACACGGATGCAATCAATGAAATTAAATTTGAAAAAGCAGCATTGAAAAAAGACAAGGTAAATAGAAAAAATGAGTTAACAGAAAATTCAAGCCTTTCAATTAAAAGACTTGAATCTGCCATTATTTCATTGAATAAGCAACGCTCACAAGATATCGAAAGTAAAAAAGACGAACTTGGATCTGCAAATACTCAAGCAGATAAGGCCCATGCAAATAAGATAAAAGGCCTTGAAAAAATAATAGCATCTTTAAAGAATGATATCACTTTTAAAAAGAAAGAGATTAACGAGGATGAAGATGGGATTCTAGTCGGTATTAACAGTGATGGTCTTAAAATTTGGGAAAAACAGCCTTGCTATGGAACATTCCAGGATTGTCTGTATGAAAGAGAGAGGCCAGTTTTAGAAGCCATGAAAGGTGAGTTAAAAGGCAATCAGTCTCGACTGTCTAATTTAATTTCAAATCCACCAAAATCAGACAACAAAGCTTTTGATCTAGCTCGCAATAAAATCAATAAAGAGGTCGATAAAGAAATCAAATCATTAAGGTTGGAGATTAAAGCTACTACGGAAAAATCCAATAATATGCTCACAAACGACACTGAAATTGGAAATATAAACAACAAAATTATCAATGCGGAGGAAAGGCTTAATACCGCAAGAGCAGATTTGGTTGTTGCTCAAGATGATCGAAAATTAGAAGATAAAAACCTTAAGGAGAAAGTCCAAGACTCAAAAGACAAGCAAGCAAAACTTAAGAGTGAAATAGGTGTATTAACTGAAGATATTTTGGAGCTGGAAAATGGCAGTTCGATTGCTAGTATTAATATCCTTGATAAACAAATTCGTCAAATAAATCGTGAAATCAATGAAAAAGCATCAAACATTAACATGTATCGTATTGCCTACATGTTCTATGAGCCGCCTGAGTTCATTGAGAAAACTAAAGAAGAGTTGACTCTATTAACTGACAAAGAAAAGGATACTTATAAAGAGGAAAGGTCAAAGGCTAATTCGGGTGCGGTTTTGTATAGTGAAGTTCCCCCTAGTTTTGTCAATAAGGTTGCTGCCTGGTGGTTTGGTGGTTTGGCATTAGTCGTTTCAATTGTAGGTACTATTTTAGCCTTCGGTTCATTCCTATTGCGTGATTACCATACACGTACACGTAGTGGCTTAGTTGAAGATTTAAAATGCATCTGGCGCTTTATCACTGGTGAAGAAGATTGCAGGCGTCAACCAGACAGTGCAAATGTATCAAGAGGTAGAGCCGCACATCCTAACAGTAGAGGGGTCAATCTCGATGAGAATATACAGTACATCCGTGAAGCTGTATTTATCCCCTACCTGACAACTGACCCGAGCATTGTAAATGCGCCACTTCAGGCTGTTGCTGATAAAGCAGAAGAGCAGGATGCGCCGAAGACTGATACTGATACGCTTACGGATGAAGACTCCGCAGCCTCTAGTTTAGACGACAATACGGGTAAATAATGTCGGACAAGCGTACAGAGCAATCAGCCAAAGTCTCAATCGGAGACGCTAAAAAACATCCGATTGAAGGCTTTGACCGTATCGACCATTCATTAATGGATTGGGCGATTGATTGTGATCAAGACATCTTGTATCAGCAAAGTCGAAAGAAGCGTGAAGAAGCTAACAGAATTAGAGTTGTAAACTGGCTTATTGCTACTACTGCATTTGGTGTATTTATCTTGCTTGCATCTTTATCATATTCGATGATTATGGCACCATCCATGACGTGGTTTATGATGCTTTTATCGATAATTATTTTGATTGGAATTTTTGTAGTAATTTCAAAGTATATTTCGAGCAGCTCTTTGGGCAAGTCTAAAAAATAACTTTAATGACTGTCGAAATTCAACAAAACAATATACGTTTGGGAGAGTCAGATTTAAGCTCATTTGATGATATTCAAGATATGCAGTATCAAAGATCAAATGAAGCGCTTTATCTTGCAGATAGACAAAGGATTCTTAGTAGAGTAATCCGCATGTTTGGTTTGGGAATTTTTTTAGTTCTTGGAACCACAGGATATCATCTTGCTATACAGGGAGGCCCCAAACCACCCGTTGGTGACAAGGGCCCTGTTGGCAATAAAGGTCTTATTGGTGATAAAGGAGAACAGGGAGAACGTGGAGAAAAAGGTCCTAGTGGTGGCCCGCAAGGTGATGCTGGTGAAAAAGGCCTAATGGGAGAGAAAGGCGCTAAAGGTGATAGTGGCGAGCAAGGAGAGAAAGGTGACACTGGCAAGGGATGGATTGGCGGTCGTTATAATGCAGACACTGGTGTAGCAACCTTTGACTCAGACGACGGTCTAGAATTCAACACAAAAGATTTACGAGGTGCTGATGGTAAGGATAGTATAGTACCTGGGCCAAAAGGTGAACAAGGTCCTAAAGGCTCAAAGGGTGAACAAGGTGACTCTGGAGATCGAGGCGAAAAAGGCATGGATAGTACTGTTCCAGGACCAAAAGGTGATATCGGGCCAATTGGGTCTAAGGGTGATACAGGTGAAAAAGGCCCTAAAGGAACCAAGGGTGACATAGGAAGCACTTCAAAAGAATGGATGAGCGACTGTAAGGGGGTTAAGGTGGTAAATGGCACACCTTATGGCACAGAATGTAGAAATTGGAATGATGGCACAACCGAGGCGACTGATCTTGATGTTCAGAAAGGAGAGATAACTAGTTTAAAAAACTCCATTCTTAGAATTTATGATGATATAAATAAAATTGATGGTGATTACAACAATAAGATTGAAGAATTAAAAAAACGAATTTTTCCGTAATTAAATCCATATGGCAATAAGGAAATCTGTATTTGACCCCAGTTATTTATATAAACTATCTAATACTGATTCTGTTCAGAATAGACACCTTTTTAAGTTTATCAACCTTAGGCAAGTCAATCTTTATCAAAAGAAAATAACAAGTGAAAAGGTAGAGAAAAGACCTGTAATTCGAAAGATTTTTCAGTCTCTTAGTAAGTTTATTATTTTTAGAATGGATAAAAATAATAAACCAATATTTCCTTTATTACGTATTTTTTATCTAGCTTGCTTTCTTATGGTTGCCACCTTCGTGCCAGTTTCAGTATTGGAAATCGTCAAGGATTTCATGCTTACATTGATGTATTAATAAATATACATTGTCGGGTGGCTCAATATAGGTGTTGAAAAATTTCACTAATTGTTACGTTTGCCAATGTTAAATCTTCCAGAATATAGCTATATATATATAGATAAGCCAGTAAATTACTTGTAATAATTACTGGGATAGAAAACACAACACCAGACAAAACATGATTAATATCTTTGCAGTGTCGATGCACTCGAATACTGGTAATTTGCAGGTGATACATTAGCATGAAACTTAGAAAGTATTCCCCCTTAAAGCCAATAAATAGCATAACAGACATGATTAATAGTGCATTCACTGGGAATAAATACGGCGCCAAAACAGTAATCCAATTTTGCTTTGATCTAGAGTTGGGTTTGATGTACCCTCCTCTGTCATGCACAACTAATCCATCGATACGATTAAAAGATAGGATTTGTACAATCAAACGTGAAAATTCTCTTTCTAAAAAACCGAGACGAGTCAGCTCTGAAGATTCGTAAAAGAACGCCACCAGCCACATAAGAGAAGCGCCAAATAACAAGATATAAAGATCGGTCATGCCTGATTCATAACTATTAAGAATACTCAAGATACTGTTAATAATAGTTGGTATTAAGTATATGGCAATGACAAACACAGGCCACTTAGCAATACTAAGTATGAAGAATACAAATATTGACAAGGTATTTTGCACAGGCTCAAGGCGAGCAATACTTTTGTCTTTTATTGTTTCAATATGGGCGTTCATACGAAAATACCAGAAATAATTAAGATAATCAGTATCGGCATGTATAGATAGCCAGTAATATTTGCAATATGAGTGAGTCGGTCGTACGAACTGGCGCCAGCTAATAGCGTGTAGCTCCACCGGAGATAGGTGACTCTCTTCAAAATCATCCAATGGCCCAATAATATCTGCCACACACTTCAGATGTTTGATTTGCCTTAGAAAACACAGCGCTTTGTCAAACAAAGCACGGTCAACAGGTGTACTTAGGTATTCTTGGCTAATATTAACACCGAGCGCATCAAGTCTTGCGGTTGTGTTTAGGCTGACTGATTGTTCAAGCTGTTCCTCAGTATGTTCATTATGTAGATTGTCCATTTGATCGACGTAACTCAAGACGGTTTGCAGGGAGTTTTCAAAATCAGCCCTCTCTATGACTTCAGTGCTTAAATCAATTTTAAGCTCAATTTTGGGCTCTTCAGAGGTGTTATCAATCTCCATAACCTTGGCTTGAAGGTGACAATGATTTTAATAGCGGCAATTCTTGCTTGCTCTAAATACTGAGTATTATTGGCTTGGTTTTGCAAGAGCTCTTGTTGTGTGATCAGCATAATGAAATTATAACAAGAAGAACTTGTAGGCTAAGAAGTACATAAGCCCAATATAAATGAATCTTGCCGATAAGGTGGTTATTCTTACAGAAAACAGATAACCCTCATTCGACATACTGGCTTGTGTTGCATCAACAAATTTTTTAAAGTAAATCTGGATAATATAACCAGTGATCACAAAGCCAAATAGCCACAGCATTGCCTCGCTCAACCACGCAAGGTTGTTTGTTTGAGTTTGAAAATAAGATTGATTAACAATCAAATAAATTAAAACATTAATGGTAACACTTAAGCTCCACGCTTGAGTATTAATCGCACTTACCTGATTTTTTGTTTGTGCTGTATTATTTGTATTGCAATGTTTCACACTGGCTAATTTTACTGAAATAATCTAGAATAAGTTTCCAGATTTTTTTCAATGAAGAAAAAAGTATAAGTTGTGATTAAGCCTTGTAAGTATTTACATGACTCAATCAAAAAATTACTTTTGCGACGTCGCAGTTGTTGTTTCGTTACTTGATGACAATAATGGCGCTATAAGGTTCTGCGTAGCAGTGTGAAGCTCAGATAGAACTGAAACGTTATTGTTAATAAAATCTGCCGGTATTAGTGAAAATAGCACCAATCCAACAACCACTGTTAATAAGAATTTAATCATGACACCCTCTTTTAAAATAATAAAAAAGAATTATACATATTGTTTAATTTTTAAAAAGGCTTGCTGGCATTAAAAAAATAAAAAAAGGCAAGAGGCTTGATTACCAACTTTTTTTATAATTCAGTCTTGATTTGAGCTTTGTTTAATCTTTGGCGATATTCTTTTAGATAATGATGTGGTTTGGCTATTAGTTGTTTTTCTAGGTTGTTATATACTGTAATTGCAGTTTTTCCATTTTTCCCAACGCCTAACAGCTCCCAGGAGATCATGCTCAATATCACATCTGCTTTTAGATGGTTTTCTGACGCAATACCTGTTCTAATAACCTTATAAATAAGTTCATCACTCCTGCGCGATCATTGTTGCTACAGAAAAATTATTAACTATTATTTTAGTTAATCGCAACCCTTCATTTATTACCTGCCGGTCTACTTTGGTTGGTGGTTTTTTTGCTACTATAGTTTGATTAGCGTGGATAGATCCGCTAACAATAATAATGGATGCAGCTAAAATAAATTGTTTGATTATTTTCATATTATGTTTATTTTTTTAAAGATTGGATTTATTAATAACAATATCACTTCCCGTAGATGATTCCGCTTGGAATAAGCCTAGTCTAAACTCTGGCAAGATGGCCAGCATAACTTCTAGAATATCGGACGTAATAATTTCATAGGTATATAAATCTGCATATTGCCTTTCTGTATAAGCTCGCACTTCTATAGTTACCCCTTCTGACCCATAGTATATTGCTCATTATCGAGCAAATTGTGCTCGTTCAGATAACGAATAAGATATTCTCGATAGGCGCCAATGTTGGTGATAAATCTAGAGTTTAACGGTTCTTTGCAGTCATTTTCAAACTCATCGCCCTTATCTTTATCAGTGTACTCAGTGGTCTTTATTTTTTTAAGCCACTTCTGCATACTTTTAGTAGCACCACTTTTCTCTGTCTCGTCTTGATTATTGGAATTTTCAATAATTGTTAGTTTTTCTGAAAAATACGACTTCAATAAGAAACACTTATCTAATCCTAACGCCTTTATTTGCTCTTCATTATTGATAATTTTTATTGTATTTGTATCGATTTTAATTTTATGAGTAACCAATCGACCTTTATCCTCTCTACGCGATAATTGCTCATATAAACACGGGTGATACTGTTGTCATCTCCTTGTATTGATACAGTTGATGGATTAAACCCTGTAACTACACCCGTTAATCCCAAATCATTAATCCTTAGTCGATCCCCTACTCTGAAAAGGTCATCTATATATATACGAAGCCCTGCAAAGGTAGATGTACTAAAATCTTTAGTTAAATAGTAAAGACCACCTAGGCCAATTGATCCAAAAGTAACATTTTCTTGATTAAATACATTTATATCTTTTATCAGCGTCAAAGAGACGGCAAATCCAATGAGATAAAAAATAACAGTCAATATCCTTAAAAATCCTCTTGTAGGGTTCAAATGTATCTTGTCTATTTTTGATTCAGTCTTCTTTATTTTTTTATTAAGCCCACGTGCAATTCTTACTACATCTTGAGTTTTAGTATTATTCACAAGACTCTTACATAGCGCTAGATCCTGCAAAGTATTATCTTCAATGGCTTCTTTTGCCTTGTCGAAAATTTCTTTAATACTTACTGGTATATTTTTTAAATCAATTTTTTTTGTATCTCTTATTGATATTAATGTTATTAAATACTCTTCAAGATCATTAGCTTTTTTTTGATAATTAGCTTGATAACAAAGTGCAATTAATTCAATATATTTATTAGGGTGGGTTTCTAAGTTTTCATATCTGCCAACTTGAGTATCAGAGCAGTAATAACCCAGATCAATACCTAATGTTCCATTATCAAAAGGATTGTCATCTGTATTTTTATCATCATTCTCATTTTGTTTTCTTGCATTTGTCTTGGTTAACAGGGTTTTAATCAATGAAAATAGACTCATTAACACAGAGGCTATAATTAGTATTATGGCGATGTTTTCGAGGTTATCTACAGATGCTTTAAAGAAGAAAAAATAGCCCAAGAATAATATTGATAGTAGTGCAAATTCCTTGTCTAGCTCTTGTTCCATTCTTAAAACTTCGGCCTCCTTAAAGGAGTCTTGAACTTTGTACAATAGGCAATTAAGCGTGTATTCAAGTATGGTGTATCCAGCAATAAGTACGGATGCAACCACTAAATAATTGTCAATTCTTATGATTAATATTGACACAGTCAAGCAGGAGTACAAGGATGTGCGCTTAATGCTTGGCACTTTGGCTTTGCTTTGCCATTCTTTAAACTCTATAATTTTTAGATTCAAAAACCATACGATGGTCGCCATCAATATTATGGCATACGTAGACTCCCTATTTGTATCAAACAATATGATTGATACAAACTCAAAAAGAATTATGAGCGCAGATATTTTTTGCCATAATGAAGTAAATTTTTTTTTGCGACCCAGCCCGCAGTCATCGGTATGTTTTTTTAATGCTGACATCTTTACCCTCTATACAGTATTTTTTTAATTATATTTTAATTGTTATAAGTCGTTTAAACGCTAGGATACCAGCACCCATACTAAGTGCAATCATCACAGGTGTAACAAAGTACTCCATTAGCATCGGCAGTACTGATGGTAATGCGACACCAAGATGATTGAGCTCATGCAAGAAAGGTAGGTTGTGTAATAAGATACCACCACCTACCATCAACATAGCAACTACACCAATCCATCCGAGTGCTTTCATCACTTTAGGCATACCGAGAATCAGCACCTTGCTAATCAAGTTGTACACTTTGCTGTCTGGATATTTTTGCCTTAAATGTAGCCCGACATCATCCATTTTGATAATAAGCCCAACCGACCCATATACGCCCATAGTCGCAATTAGACCAATTAAGATCAACACCCCTATTTGAATGGTAATAGGCTCATTAACCACTGAGGCAATAGTTAATGCGATGATTTCAATTGAAAGAATGGTGTCGGTCCGCACTGCCGAACTAACTGTTGCATCTTCTGCAGCAGCTAAATCATCTGTATCAGGAATAGAATGTTCGTGAGTATGCTTATGCTCTTTTATTAAGCCTAATTTTTCACCTAGTGACTCTGTGCCTTCAAACGCTAAATAAGAGCCGCCTAACACTAGAATTGGTGACATCAACCAAGGTGCAAAATAGGTAATCAATATTGCAACTGGAATCATTAGGGCTTTATTGCGCAGAGATTTCTTAGCAATCTTCCAAACCACAGGAAGCTCTCGTTTGGCAGCGGTGTCGCTAACGTACTGAGGAATGGTAGCAGCATCATCAATCAAGATGCCTGCTGTTTGAGGTAGTGTTTTTGCAGTTTGGCTGGCAATATCATCCAACGACCCGGCGGCTACTTTGGTAGCGATGACTGATAGATCATCAGCTAGCGCACCTATATATCCAATTAATCCTGGCATTGGTTATCCTTATTTAAAACCACAATAGGGTCGATAAATAACTTCTTGTTAGGGTTGAAGTGGAGGATGGGGGTTTGTAATATTCCAATCTCTTTGCAAGAGGTCTAAATTCATTTGCTTTACTGTCAAAGAGCCAGCTGCGCTTCTATAAAGTAAGTTATATAACTTATTCTTGGCATCTTTATCAAGATTGCTTTCTACCCAATCTGATGCTTCAAAAAAATCTGATCTTAAACCTTTATGCAAGTCTTCTATTAATAAGCCCCATTCATTCATAAAATCTTGATCTACATATTCAGGCTCATCGTTACTATTCGCCCATGTTTTTTCAAACTGATCGTTACTAATATGTGTCATTTGCATATATAGACATGCAACAGCTTCTGATTTATTCATTTTTTTTATCCCTTAAGGTTGAGTCAAATTAAAATGTAAATTTTACACGGGCCTATCACCCTCCCCCGCTTTAAAAATCTCATCTAAAGCAGGCTGAATAATATTCTGATTTACAGAGTTAAAGTTAATATTTTTATCTTTTCCCGCATAAAGTAAATGTTGATCAAAATCATTGT
>LWDU01032199.1_pt1 | contig 10220 bp, 9 predicted proteins | sample 727161 | NCBI WGS metagenome assembly LWDU01 (sample SAMN04566230, study PRJNA314399) | hydrothermal vent metagenome | isolation source: deep sea hydrothermal plume seawater | place: Mexico: Gulf of California, Guaymas Basin | collected 2004-07-11 | reverse complement strand
CGACGAACTAACCTCGCTGCAGTCGCTTGGACATCTTCATCCATATATACGGGGCTAGCGCTGAATGGTTTTGAGGTTAGTGGCTATGCGGTTAATTGAAAAACCCCTTGCCATAGGGTCGGAGCACGGGTTCGTGGTCTAGCTGGTTATGACAGCGCCTTTACACGGCGTTGATCGGGGGTTCGAATCCCCTCGAGCCCACCTTTGAAGATTGGTATTTTACCAAAGATGATTTTCAATTGAGTCAGTTGCGGCACAAATAATCTTTGAAATTCCACGTATTTCCTGTTGTTCATCAATTAATAGCAAGTGGATGGCTCTGTTGTGAACGCCTGAAGAATATTCACTCCCTCTATGGTCTAGAGCGATAAAAAACCCATCAAGTTCTGCAAACATCCAAACAGCCGTTGCATTCGGCAAATCTTCAGCGTTGAGTAATACCCAACGCAACCCTCGCAATGATTGGCGAAGTTCGTCGCGAGGAATATCCTTGAATTGACTAAACCACGCGAATTTGAAAGAGTTTTTGTCTTCCATCGTAAATACTCCCGTTTTACATTTTGTAACGTAGCAGGGCAACAACTCCACCCATTCCTAGCAATTGTTGGCCTGAATCATGGTCGGTTGAACATTGAACTAGTGTTGCAGAAATTTTAGAAAGACCTCTACACCATATCGGCCATGATTTCCCAGCAATAGTATCTTCTTCATTTCTCAGTAAATCTGCAGTTATGAGTAATGTTTCTATCGCCCCTTCACTCAATGCTCTATCCAACTGTTCCTTGCCATAGGCTACGGTGCCGGTTGTGGATAGCCTTGTCCATGCTTCTTCTAACAGTTTTACTTCTTTTGATATTGCATGCTCACCAAGTAAATCTTCAGCCAAACCATCTCTTATCACTTCATTAGCGGCTGAGCGACCTCCCATTGAAGTGGCGACTGATTTAATGAATCTACTATGACCATTATCTCTTAGTTCAGGTAGTAATACGTCCTTTGCATGGCCAGGTCCGCACAAAATCAGTGGAATCTCATCATTTAACTGAGAAGATATAGCGGAAATTACACTTTTTCTAAAGGATGAAGCCACGCTAGAAGTTGTCTTCAAATCTCCACGTTTACCTCCTCCACGCATTGTCCACATAGCACTTTCACGTAACCCTCTTCCAGTAATAAAATACAGAATCATTTCGTCATTTTCAACAACAAGTAGAGCGACTTGAACTGCTTTACTGGCTTTTTCACTTTGGACTAATAAGTCAATATCAGTCGCATCAAAGGGAGTAAGAGATGTGATTTCTATTTCGTCCTTTACTCCGACAATGTGAGTGTGATGCAATCCCAAATCAAATTGAGCCTCTTCAATTATGCCATGAATTCTTAATGTGTCTGAAAATGTTTGATACTCTGTTGATTCAATCCGCAATTGAATCCACATTTTTTTTCTTTCAGCAGACTTTGCTCGTCCACCTGTTTCTCCTACAGTAGTTTGGTCTCTTCTTTCACCGAGCATTGCCACTGACATGCCTTTGCGCGCTAATCGTGCGATAGACCATAAGTCATCTTGAGATTCTATTCGAATTCTCCACAACATTTGTTGACGCTTGACAATCTTCATCATTTCACCCAAATACGCCGATTAAGTTGCCGTTCTCATCCATGTCCATGTCGAGGGCAGCAGGGCGCTTAGGTAATCCTGGCATCGTCATCATATTTCCACAAATCGCAACGACAAATCCTGCACCAGCATTTAGGCGGAATTCCTTAATCGGTATGGTAAATCCTGAAGGTGAACCCAGAAGGTTTGGATCGTGTGAGAATGAATATTGTGTTTTTGCCATACAGACTGGAAGTGTACCATATCCCCATTTCTCAATCTGTGCTAATTGTTTTGCAGCAGAAGCCTCAATTCGTACTCTTTCTGCTTTGTAGATTCTTGTTGCGATTGAATCAATCTTTTCTCTAATGGTTGCATCGGGCATGAACAGAGGAGTGAATGGTCTTCCAGCAGCAACATGGTCTTGAACTGCAGAGACGACAGCCCTTGCAAGTTCTTCACCTCCCGCTCCTCCCTTTGCGTGAACTTCACAGATTTTGACAGCAGTTGCTCCACTTGCTCTAGCGGCTTCATCCAATGCAGCAAGTTCCGCATCAGTATCAGTAGAAAAGCGATTGATTGAAACAATAACCGGCATTCCAAAACCAGCCATATTTTTGATATGCCTATCTAGATTACCAGTTGCACCCGCCACCACGGCCTCAACATTTTCAGCAGCCAATTCTTCAGCAGTTGGGCGATATCCACCTTTATCTCCAAAGGCACCGCCATGTAATTTCATCGAACGAATAGTGACATTCATCACAACACAGTCTGGAGCCTTACCAGAATTGGCGGCTTTGATATGCATGAATTTTTCAGCACCCATGTCGGAACCAAAACCGGCTTCAGTGACAACAATATCCGCCGCTCCAAGAGCGATTCTATCAGCGATAATACTGGAATTGCCATGGGCGATATTTGCGAAGGGACCGCCATGAATAAATGCAGGATTTCCTTCTAAGGTTTGCACAAGATTTGGCAGAAATGCATTTCTCAATAATAATGCCATGGCACCGGCAGCACCAATATCTTCAGCCTTGACAGGATTTCCTTCAAATGAAGGACCGATTACTATCTCACCAAGTCTTCTACGAAGATCTGCATAGTCACTTGCTAATACCAAAATAGCCATCACTTCACTTGCAGCAGTAATATCAAAACGGTCTTGTCGTACATTTCCATTTGCTGCAGTGCCTAATCCAACTACTATTTGGCGTAGAGACCTATCATTCATATCAATGACTCGAGGCCAACCAATTCGCTCAGTATCTATTTTGCAATCATTACCAAATTTCAGATGATTGTCAATCAATGCACTCAGCAAGTTGTGAGTAGATGTAATCGCATGCATATCACCAGTGAAATGGAGATTGATATCTTCCATTGGCAATACTTGAGAATGTCCGCCACCAGCAGCCCCACCTTTGATTCCGAACACTGGACCCATAGATGGTTCGCGAACTACACATGTGGCTTTAGAGCCAATTGCACATAACGCCTGCGTTAATCCAATCGTAGTGACAGTTTTCCCTTCACCGAATGGAGTTGGATTGACTGATGTAACTAATACAAGGCTTCCTTGAGGGCGATTGAATCTCTCACAGATAGCCTCCCAGGTTATTTTTGCCATTCCATTTCCAACAGGAGTTAATTCGTGGGATGAGATGCCTAATTTCCAAGCAATTGCTTCTATTGGCTCCGGAGTCGCAGCTCTTGCAATATCTAAGTCACTAGCCATATGTTGCTTGCGCGCACAACCACCTTTCAATCCCTCGCTTCATTTAATGGCTGAAATAGCCATTTGTCGGGTCTTTGAAATTAGTCAAATCACTGGAAGGTCAACGCCAGCCATTGCTGCAACATCATGTACCGGTGGTAAAGACTTGATTAGAGAGGAGATGAAGTTCGCAGTTGAACCTCCGGATTCTCCTCCATTACCAGAATCCCAAACAGTAATCTTGTCAATCTTCAGGTTAGATATTGCCTCAGTTTGCTTTGCAACTAATGTTTCAATCTTCTCAACCATTAGCAAGGTAGCAGCGGCTTTTGCGTCGCCACCAGCGCTCTTTACTAGTTGTGCGTAACCAACAGCCTTTGCTTCTAATACTGCTTGTTGTCCAGCAGCCTCTGCATTATATCGCGCAAGAATAGCATCCGCTTGACCTTGTGCGATTAGGCGTTCTCTGCTTGCTTCAGCAGAAGCAGCGATTTCGATTTGTTCCTTAGCAATTTCTTCACGAGCAATTTCTTCAGCACGGAGTCTTTCTCCTTCCATTTCATATTGAGCCTTCTGAATATTTACTTGAGCCATACGCTTTGCAACTTCTGAACGTTGAAGTGCTTCAGCCTCTTTCTCAGCAAGATCAGCATTGTAATGAGCGATAGATGCCGCTGAAACGTTTTCACCTTCAACCGCAAGTGCTTCTTGTTGGTTGATGTAAATACGCTTCATTGTTTCAGCATCTTTCTCACCTTTCACAGCTTCTGCATCGTTATTAGCAACTTGAGTTCTCATTTCCATCTCTTGATTAGATACACCAATGCGTCCATCTCTCTCAGCGGTTGAACGGGCAATATCCGCTTTAGCAATAGCCTCTGTAGCAGCAGCAACACCGATGGATTTGATATAATCTGATTCATCAGTAATATCGATGATGTTAACGTTGATTAGGTAAAGTCCAATCTTGTGCAGTTCAGTGTCAACATTTAATGAAACATCTCGCAAGAAAGCCTCTCTGTCTGAATTGATTGCTTCACCAAAAATAATTTCTTTAGCCATATCTTCAATTTGTGGCTGGTTTAATCCAAGTAAACGCTCTGCAGCATTTGACATAATTGATGGCTCTGTCGACACACCAATAGTAAATGTTGAAGGCACAGTAACACGGATATTTTGTGACGAAAGTGCGTGTTCAAGATTGATTAGAATAGTCATAGGTTTTAGATCTAAATATGCATAATGCTGGATTAGAGGCCAAACGACTCGTCCACCACCGTGGTAACAGGCGGCCGCTCCACCAGTCTTTACATTACCATATACAACCAAAATCTTGTCAGATGGTGCCAACTTATATCTTGATGTTGCGATATAGATTGTCCCCATTACAACTGCTACAAATAATCCAATTCCTAAAAGAAACAATGCTCCTGATGCCATAGTACTCATACAGCCATGCAAGCACTCCTTTATGAGTCTTGACCCGATTATGTTGAACCTTATTCTTCAGAATCATTAGAAACAGTGACTGAAATTGCTTTTACAATTAGAGTTTCACCAATGTGGTCAACCACTTGAATGAATTTTCCAGTTTTTATTTCTTCCTTTTCATTTTGGCTAACTGCGGAGACAGTTCTAAGGGCTCCAGTGAATTCTACTTGAACTTGACCAGAATCTCCAGGGTAAATTGTTTGATACACTTTTCCTTTAGCCCCTATTGCTTCGTGATATTTTACAGTACCATCGGTCTCTAAACTTTTCATCAATTGGAATACTTTACCAATAACCCACATAGAGCCTATACCGGCGATTGTACCTGCACCAATTGCGTACAATACATTATCATTTGATTGAGAAACACCTAGTCCAAAAATACCAAACATCATCATGAAACTCAGTAATCCTTGTATTGTTAGCATATGGAATATTCCTTCAGCCCCGACATCCAAGTCAATGTCAAAGCCTAAAGCATCCATTGCCCCATCCGCAACACCGCCAACTAGAACCAGAACAAAATATATCAAAAATAGTATAGTGCCCACAATTGCAGAACCTGCAAATAATAAGTCTACGCCAGTAATGGCTTCTAAGCCTAAAAATCCTAATATTGAAGAAAAGAGTCCACTCATATTTCCGCCTCAATCTGTGAGATTAGTTATTTGCCATCAATGTTGCCCCTCTTTTTTAGAGGTCTAATGTATAATATGTAGTAATGAATATACACCACAGGGCCCAAACTAGCGCCAACTAGTACCCCAATTCCCCAACCAGGGAGTTTTAATCCATAACCAATAGTTCCAATAATAAATAGTGACAACATCATCGAAGCTTTTTCTAAGACGATCAAGATGGGATTTGAACCGTCATTCACTCTTTCCTTCATCATGAAAACATCAAGTAGGCCTGACATTATATGACCTCAAATAATCAAATTTGACCAAGTTAATTCACTGAGAATAATGATGATGACATATATTATGGCAATATATCCTACAGCATTTCTTCCCGGTTCTATATGGCCATCGGTTTGATACACTCTACCATCGGCCTGCTCAACACCCGCTGTACGTTCAGAAGTATCGTAATTTCCCCCCAATGAAAATTCTTTCACATTTTTGTTGGATTGGTATATTAAAAAAACAATAGTACCGATTATCACTCCCAAACTAGGTCCGAGATAAAATCCCAAAGCCTCATTAAATTCAAACCACATCGCAGCGGTCATGTATAATCCAAGCGCACCAGTTAACATGCCGATGGTGGATTTTTCCGCCTTGAACTTGATATCTTGCATATTAGCCCCTGTGTTTACTCATTATTGAATCCTCGCCCGTTTTTTTGGATATTGTAAGCGAACAAGTTTCAATAACTACCCTCACTGTGTATATTCGTGGCAGGAATACGTTATGCGATAGCAGGCTCTCCTGTGGAACAGTCATTATCCCCCCTGCTATTGGCTATTGTGCATGATCATATTAGTTCAATAAAACAAAAAGTGTCAGCAGATTTCAAATTATTAAAGTTAGATTTAGTCGAAACCACGGTGATTGAGGATGCACTTGCATGGGGATACGCAGGTTCAATGCCAAACTCACTACCATGGAAATGGACTGGGGCACCATTCGGAAAATATAGAACAACTGCGTTATTAGAAAAGGCGGTTGAAGCTTCAAGAGAAGTTCTCGATTGTTCAGTGCTATTGGAATCAAAAACTAACAAGAGTTTAGAATTACAAATACAAGAAATATCGGATAAGATGAAATAATCAGCATTGAGAGAAGAGGTTTGGATAAACCTAACCGCGCCATTGAAACATACATTGGTTAGTAATGCGGTAAATTCAATTGACAATTCTATGGAAATTAAATCAGTAAATTGTCTCAGATGGGATGGGCAAGGTTGGTTTTGTGGTACATTTGACGGATTAGGTGTAGTTTCTATTGCAGATTATCATGGCGTCGATGTTGCAGATGGAGCAGTAATAGCAATACTTGGTGGAGGTGGCGCTGCTCGTAGCACTGCCTATGAATGGATTAATTCGGGTGGAAAGGTAATTGCGATAGAAGGGCGGCGCCCACTTCCTGAAGGTGAGTGGATTAATAGCAAAGAATACTCTGGAAAAATAGATGCTTTCATTAACTTTGATGGTAGCGATATTGGTGAAATTCAAGATGTAATAAGAATCCATGACAAGGCAAAATTTGTTTTCAAAGCACCATACACGCTTATGCAAGGTACTGCTGAAGAAAGAATTGAGATGTTGGCAGAAGGGCCATTTGATGGTCGCTGGTTGCTTGTGTCTCAACATTTAGAATGCTGGTCAAATTTTTGGGCACCACATTTAGGCGATATGTTGCCATCGATTGGATTGTTGCTGACAAAGTTAGCATATGCTGAAGCAGTGCTTGAATCATACGCAAATTGACGAAGATTCAAAGAACTATGGCTTATAGTTGCCACATGTGGCAAGTATGAGAGGAATTGAAAAATCATCATTATTCATTTTATCAATGCTGATGTTTTCGGCATTATTTCCCCTCGTTAGCGCTTCATTATTACAAGAGGACGATAATTTTGAGCCAACACATGAAGGTGTTGATTTCCCAATTGGCTGGAGTGATATCAGCATTGGTTTCGGACCTAATTCACAAGGTTTTGAGATGATATATCCTGCGATGATAGGTGGGAGCGATGATGAAATGGCCGGTAATGGTCCATTCCCTTGGGTCCTCTTTTTTGGTTCAGATGGTGAGGCACAAGATGGTTATATGGAATTGACAAGTAAAATCGTAAAACGCGGTTACATTGTATTGGTAACACAAGAAATGCAGGACTCGCCCAAACAGCACTTGAATTGATGAATGACACAAATAACTCCCACTCTGTAATTTTAGGAGGATTTGGTAATATCGATGTAAATCACTGGGCGCTTGCCGGTCATGGAGTTGGAGCAATGACCGCAACATCACTCTATCCAAATTGGCTAGCAAGCGATAATGGAAATACAACACATGGGCCGAGCGGAATATTTGCAGTCGGTGCCGACTTTTCTTCATGGAATCAACAAGTTGGAGCATTCTCAACAACGGATTGGCAGGCGCCTGCACCAAATACAGGATTCTTCATTACTGGAACTACCGATGAAGTTGCTCCTGCATCGGATGCAATAACCAGACTTCACACAATCAAAGATTTTTCATGGCAATTGATGCACTTATTGGGTGCAAATCACTACCAATTCCAGGACACAACTTCAATTTTTGAAAATGATGATGGTGATGCTACAATGAGTAAAGAGGCACAATTGGATTTGAGTGCAACTCATATTGTTGCCTATTTGGATGCAGCATTAAGGGGAGATCACAGTCGTTTCCGTGATGCTTTCAATAGGCCGGTCTCATCAAGTATTGTCGCCGACCCAGATTCTTATGTTGTTGAAAATCTGTCTTCTGCAGATTGGCTCAAAGTTGGTGCTATTTGGTCGGTGCCTAATAATAATGAATCGATGGGTCCAGAAGATACAGTGAATTTGAAAATGGATTGGACTTTACGTAATGGATTAAATTATTCACAGTTGCCCAGTGAATGGAATGTAACTGTGAATTGTGCTATTGATTCCGCAGAAAATACAACCCTCGGACAAATTAACAGTGGTGGTGTGGCAATTTGTTTATTCCCAATGGCTGATGTTCAACCGGGGCAGAATCGTTTGACAATTAGCGTATATGTTGAAGGGGCTCCTTCTCATAGACACCTGAACATTATTAGAACAGATTCACCATTGGTTGTATTGACTCCACCTGCAATTATCGACATTCCTCAAAGAGGTAGCACTCATGTTGAAAATGGTCTAATAGCGTATGACCCTGATGGACAGAGTGTATTTGTTGAAAATGCAACATTAGTTGGCCAAAACTCCCAACATTTCCACTTCCAAATTGATTCTGATAGCCTCGGATTTACTGTGTTCCATAGTTTAGATGAAGAATGGACTGGCCTGAATAATCTAAGGCTTGAATTAAGTGCGGGTGGTCAAACTATTGACGAAGCAACAGCAGAAATAACACTGCGCGTAATGCCAGTTGATGACCCTGCTATTTTGATTAAAAATATACCATTGCAGGTGATGGATGAAGATTCAGCACCGGTTATATTGAATTTATCTGAATATGTTTTTGACCCGGAAGGTGAGGAAATTGCTGGCCTAATCAATACCAATGCATCTTCACAATTAGGCCCAGTTTCAGTAAACATTGCAGATGGTTTCGTAACAATTACACCACTTGCAAATCAAAATGGTGCAGTAGTGATTCATATGCTGGTTGGAGATGGTTTTAATCCCGCATTAAACCTAGATATTCCTATAAATGTACTAGCGGTTGACGACATATTGGTGACCAATAACACCGCATGGGACATTAATGCTACAGAAGACGAATCAATGGTTCTAGATTTGCGTGATTTTGCTTATGATATTGATGATGACCCGTTGACTTGGTCGATTGAGGGTATTGAATCTTCTAAATGCAATTTTGTCATCGCTGGCAATGACTTATTGATCAATATGAAACCAGATAAATATGGAATTTGTAATTCTCAAAATCTGAATGTCAGCGATGGAAATAGCCATTATTCTGCAACATTAAATGTAACAATCAATCCCCAACCAGATTTGCCTACTATTACGATTGGCAATGTAAATCTGATTGACAAAACGGCTGCTACAGTTCAATGGGACCTCATTGATTTGGATGAAGAACTATCAGCAGATGTTACTTTCTATCTTGAAAACATTTCACAGAATGTCACTTCATCATGTAATAATGATGAAACTAATCACATATCCAAATGTGTTACAATGCTCGTATTGCCACAACAGCACGATGGGAATATTACAATCACTATTCGCGTCACTGACTTAGAATTAAATCAAACAGTCGGAATAGAATATACCTTGGACATGAATCTCAAGCCACCTGCTGAAGAATCTGAAAACATTCAAAGTGATTCTATTTCTAATGAAATGATAATCGCAATGGTGGGAATATTACTAATCATTGCACTTGTGATATTCATCAACAAGAATTCGAATTCTAATGCGCACTTACTCCGCCAGGAATCACTGGATGTAGAACAAGAAGTCGGTAATGATATATCAGATAATGATGAAGAAAAGGATTCAGAAAGTGATTCAGAAACAGGTTCAACCGGCCTGCTAGCAAGAGCGAAGAAAATATGAGTCTCACAATGGAATATTGCCGTGTTTCTTAGGTGGAGACCATTCGCGCTTAGATTTGATAATATTCAATGCACGGCATAAACGCATCCTCGATTCCTCAGGCTCGATAACATCATCCAACCATCCATTTCGTGCAGCGACATATGGGTCTCCGAACTTATTCT
>LWDU01035044.1_pt2 | contig 10221 bp, 8 predicted proteins | sample 727161 | NCBI WGS metagenome assembly LWDU01 (sample SAMN04566230, study PRJNA314399) | hydrothermal vent metagenome | isolation source: deep sea hydrothermal plume seawater | place: Mexico: Gulf of California, Guaymas Basin | collected 2004-07-11 | reverse complement strand
CCGTACCCAAATCGATTGTCTGACTGCCTAGCGTTTCGCCAGTGTCTGGATCAATCACAGATTCGGCCATTCGAAACACTCGATAAAGCCCGCTTGCAGAAGTCGGTAGTCCGGCGGCGAAAAACCTATCGTGCTGGCCGAGCACGACGTTGTCCCTAATACCTGCCACCACCTGACCCGCCTGACTGAGCTCGACTGGATCCATAATCATTGGCCCTTCTAGAAAAGGACGAACAGTATCCGGTGCAATGGTCGGCACCGGTTGCGCAGTCGTTATCACCCGCACCCGGGGACCACGCTTTTCAACCTTTAGCACTTTAATCCGAGGTCCGTTTTTGCCTGCCATCTCCCGGATAAAGCGCATCACCCTCCTGCCATACCTCAACCCATTGCCATGGTCGGCGCAGAAACTGGGACGCGATATCCCACAAGGTGTCGCCCTCGCGCACTGTATAACTCCGCGGGAACCCCTCGGTCAGGTCGACGGCGATTCGGCTCTCTGCCCAAGCGGTGCTGAACAACACAAACACCGAAACGACCGAAACCACTGCCCGCCACACACGTTGGCCAAATCGAACGTTGCCGCTAAAATCGTTCGATCTAATCGTTACGTTCAATGTCGATATCTTCATAAGTCATCCGCTACACTACGGGTTATCGGAGCTAAGGTCACTAATGAGCAGCTTTGCCGCCATTGTATGGGCGCAGGCTGATTGATTCCAAGTGATCTTTGTCACAGATTGAACGCAACTGCGGACGAAGGCCGATTTCCCTATGCCACTGCTAGACATATTGCTCTATCCCGACCCACGCCTGCGGAAACAGGCAAAGCCGGTGAAGCAGGTAACCGAGGATATTCGCCAACTCATCGATGACATGGCAGAAACCATGTATGCCGCGCCAGGAATCGGCCTCGCTGCGACCCAGGTCAACGTTCACCAACGCATCCTCGTGATCGATATATCCGAAGAACGAAACGACCTCAGAGTGTTCATCAACCCGATTATCGACTCTGGCCAAGGAGAAGCTGAAACAGAGGAAGGTTGCCTTTCTCTGCCCGGCATCCGAGCTCCAGTGATACGGTTAGAAAGTATTACGCTTAGTGCAAAAGATCGACTCGGTGAGGATTTCACGCTAGTGACTGACGGACTTCTGGCAATCTGTATTCAGCACGAGATCGACCATCTGAATGGCAAGGTGATGGTCGACTACCTTTCACGACTGAAACACGACCGCATTCGAAAGCGCTTGTTGAAGGAACAACACGAACAAACCGTGCTCCATACGGGCGCCTCTATAATATTTCGGAGCGATTAGCCTTGCGCGTCGTATTTGCCGGTACACCTTCTTTCGCAGTGCCCGCACTGCAAACGGTTATGCGTTCGAGTGTCGAACTGGTGGCGGTCTACACTCAGCCCGATCGACCAGCTGGCCGTGGTAGACGAATCTCGAAGAGCCCCGTTAAACTAGCCGCTAGGGCCGGCGGCTTACCACTTCGCCAACCGCTACGACTGGACGACGATCTGGACTTTCTTAGGTCACTGGCACCAGATTTATTTGCGGTCGTGGCTTACGGCCAAATCTTATCTGCTGAAATCCTTAACCTGCCTCGACTTGGATGCATCAACATTCATGCCTCGCTACTACCGCGCTGGCGAGGTGCCGCACCCATACAACGAGCTATCGAGGCCGGAGACCGCATCAGCGGCATCACGCTGATGCGTATGGACCAAGGCCTCGATACGGGTGATGTACTGCAACAGATAGAAACTCCTATCTCCGATATCGATTCAGCCGCAACGCTGGGAACACGCCTGGCAGATCTTGGTGCTGAAGCGCTGGCGCGACTACTGGTAGCGCCTGAAGCTCATATCGGGCAGGCGATTCCGCAAAATCCGTTACAAGCCTCTTACGCTGACAAACTCACCAAGGAGGAATCATGGCTCGACTGGACCCAATCAGCGGTAACACTGGAACGACAAATTCGAGCCTATTTTCCAATACCCCTCGCCCGATCCATTCTGTTAGACCGACTCGTTATCGTTCATAGTGCAACACTGGGTTCCAACACGCTTAGTGCAGCCCCAGGGACCATCATTGGACTCTCTCAGGAAGGAATACAGGTGCAGACGATCGATGGAACCATCAATCTGTCTACCCTCCAACTCGCCGGGCGTAAGCCTGTGTCAGCAAAATCGCTGGTAAACGGATTTTCAGTACGACCCGGACAACGCTTTTCTACTCCCAAGGCCTTCTATGCCAAGCGCTGAAGTCTGTGCCGCAGCAGCTTGTGCGATTGACCGTGTCACACGACAAGGTCGGTCACTGGCAAAAGCAATCCAAGAGCCACTTGCCAAGCTTGAATCCACTCGACACGCCGAAACCAGAGAACTTATCTGGGGAACGGTGCGCTGGTACTTCCGTTATGAACCGCTAATTAATCAACTTTTATATCAACCTCTACGCAAGAATGACCGCGTACTCGAAGCGTTACTGTTGTGTGCGTGTTATCAGTATGAGTTTCATTCTGCTCCAGATTTCGCCGTTACCTCAAGCAGTGTCGATGCGTGCACTCACCTGAAACGACCGATGTATCGATCGTTGGTCAATGCGGTACTTCGAAAACACCTACGCCAAGGAGGACATAAACGCCTTGACCAAAACGGATATGCCGCCACGCCGCACTGGCTGCTCAACGAATTTCGCCAAAGTTGGCCAGACGAATGGCAACAAATCGCGACTGAGAGCAATCAACGCCCGCCGCAAACACTGCGTGTTAATCATCGGCAACTTGCTAGGGGCGCCTACATCACCCAGTTATGTCGAGAAGGCATTCCAGTTTCCATCTCACCACTCAGTTCGTCGGCGCTCACGTTACATCGACCTCGCCCGGTGCATCAGATTCCAGGATTTGATGAAGGGTTTGTGTCAATCCAGGATGCCGCAGCACAGCTCATGCCTTGGTTTCTTGGCCCCGTGACAGGGCAACGCGTTCTTGATGCCTGTGCCGCCCCGGGGAGTAAAACGTGCCACCTACTGGAATCAGAACCCAACATGGCCGCTTTGTGGGCCATTGACCTGCCTGAACGAATTCCCCTAATCGAGCAAAATTTGAGACGCCTAGGCGTTGAGGCAATACTGGTCGCAGGCGATGCGTCACAACCCGATGCCTGGTGGGACGGAGAACGGTTCGATGCCATCCTGGTTGATGCGCCTTGCAGCGGCGCCGGCATTATCCGTCGGCACCCCGACATTCGCCTCCACCGCAGACCAGAGGATTTGTCCGCGAGTGTCGCTACACAAATCAAACTTCTATCGGCGCTGTGGACACTTCTGAAACCCGGTGGACGGCTACTCTACGTGACCTGCTCAGTACTCGAGCAAGAAAATGACAAGGTCGTCGACAGTTTTCTGACAAATCACGTCGACGCACAAACCACAAAAATACAAAGTGCCTGGGGGCGCTCGACACGGCGCGGTTGGCAGCTGCTTCCCGGTGACGGTGGGGGGGATGGTTTCTATTTCGCTCGACTTGAACGACGACCCGATCATCAACAGCACGCAATCGCCTCAACAGGTTTATAATACGGTAATACTGCAAGGCAGGAGCGCTATCGTCTGCTAACCCGTGCTCTGACAAGTCGCAAATCACCGCGCATACTCACGTTGTTTGTATTCGCGTTCACCGTGTTGCTGGCATCGACCATAACCACTGCAGATTTCAAAATCGTGGGGGGCGGCGCACAGATAACGGATCAACATCTCAGCAGTCATGCCACGTTAGATTTATCGCTAGATCCGCGATCTGCCACAGCGATTGCCAATGGCATTCCCATCATTATCTGTATCGACCTTGAGCTGGTGCAAAACAAACTGTGGCCGTGGTCAACAACATTTCTGGAATGGCGCTACCCTGTGAAACTTAGCTATCATTCACTGTCCCGTCGATTTACGGTCACAGATCAAAGAAAACAATCCACTGCGGTTTTCCACACTCTGGGCGAAGCACTCCGACAACTGGATCGATTTAGCGTAATCGAAGCCTTGCCTGCCACGATCGCGAAAAAACAGAATCTCGTCGTGCGGATACGCGCGCGCATTGACACGGAATCCTTACCAGCTCCGCTACGGCTCATATCAGCATTATTACCGCCATGGAATGAACAAAGCCAATGGCACGAATGGCCCGTCCAATAATGAACTTTCGTCGCGCGCTCCGGCCAGGCCCAGCAATTGGGCTGTCTATCATTTTCCTCGCGGCGTCACTGCTTCTCACGCCGGCTGTCGAGAACAAGGGACTTCTCGGTGACTTTTACGGAGGCTTGGTTGCGCTAAATATCATCGGCATCGTCATCATGACGACCCTGACAGCCATCAATGTCTATCGCTTGATTCGCCAGTTCAGAGCGCAGGTGCTGGGCGCCAGATTGGCGCTCCGTTTCGTCGTCATCTTTGCGCTTCTTGCCATCATCCCATTATCGCTTGTCTACTATTTTTCCGTTTATTTCCTCAGTCGTGGTGTGGACAGTTGGTTCGATGTGCGCATCGAACAGGCACTCGACGATGCACTGTTGCTGGGTCAAACCTCACTTGAAGCCACCAAAACTGACGTAGTTATCCGCTTGCAGCGGGATGCGGCACAAGTTGCACAAACGACTTCACCCTTCGGCATAATCAAGTTATTGGAGGATCTGCGAGGGGAAGGCGATTTTTCCGAGATGAGCCTGCACAGCCTGTCCGGCCGAGTGATTGCTTCAAGCAGTAGTGATGCGATTTCGCTGACCCCTTCCGCGCCTGACGATACTGTCTTTGCACGTATTCGCCAACGTAAAACTTATGCACAGGTCGAACCACTATTTGACGGAGGACTACAACTACGGATTGCAGTGCCCGTCATCAGCGACCGTATGGGGGACCCAGTGCGACTGCTTCAAGGGCTCTATCCTCTGCCACTACGGTACTCGCGTTTGGGTGAGAGCGTTCAATCCGCGTCAGACGAATACAACCGCCTCAAATTTCTGCGTCAACCGTTAAAACTAAATTTTGTCATCACATTAACCCTGGTCACTTTAATGACCGCTTTGATTGCACTGTGGTTAGCTATTTATTCAACTCGAAGACTAGTGGCGCCGTTGCGCGAACTGGCCGAAGGAACCCGTGCGGTAGCGAGCGGCAACTACCTGAAACAGTTACCCGTGCACAGTGGCGACGAACTCGGCGTACTGGTCAGTTCCTTCAATCAGATGACTAACCAAATCCGTCTCGCGCAAGAGGCGACAGCTGACAGCCAACAGCAAACAGAAGCCCAGCGTACTTATCTTGAGACGGTACTCACTCACCTTTCCTCTGGGGTACTGTCGCTGGCCAAAGACGGTACGCTGCGCACTCACAACACCATTGCCGAAAGTATTCTTGCCGTTGATCTGACCGCTTTCGAACAACGTCCAATTACCACGCTAGGAGACACACACAGTCAATTGGCCCCCCTGTCCTCAGCAATTACACGCCACACCCAACATAATGACCAGGACTGGCAGGATCAAATCGTCCTCGCTTCCCCGTATGGACGCCAGACTCTTATCTGTCGAGGCACTCGGTTACCCGAAACCACCGAAACTCTGTCGGGTTATGTCATCGTATTTGACGATGTCAGCGCGCTGATTCGGGCACAACGTGACGCAGCCTGGGGCGAAGTCGCCCGCCGACTGGCCCATGAAATTAAGAACCCACTCACCCCCATCCAACTATCGGCCGAACGTATTCGGGCCAAATATCTAAAACACCTAGCTGGTGACGATCAGGCAACGCTGGACCGAGCCACCCGCACTATTATCGCCCAAGTGGACTTGATGAAAGCGTTGGTCAACGCGTTTTCACACTATGCTCAACCTATGCAATTGAAACCTGTTACCACAGAGCTGAATCGGTTACTACAAGACATCATTGAATTGCATCGGCAAAACAAAAAGATCAACACATTTGAGTTGGATCTCGACGACACCGTGCCCTTGGTTCATATCGACCCGGCGGGCATACGACAAGTCCTCAATAACCTAGTGATCAATGCGGCCGATGCAATGGTCGGTATACCCAATGGTCGATTGACGCTGCGTACTCACCAAGCGACTCGATCCAAGGACCGCTCTGTAACCCTGGAAGTGCGAGATACCGGACCTGGTTTCCCACAGGAACTACTGGGGAGTATTTTCGACCCCTACGTCACGACAAAAACAAAAGGCACAGGCCTTGGACTCGCCATTGCACGGCGCATCATAGAAGAACAAGGAGGGTCGATTCAGGCCGAAAATGATCCCGCCGGCGGTGCACTCGTTATAATCCAACTGCCGGTAAGCTTAGATACGAAACCCACCGGACCTCTGGAGGGGATCACAAACACCGCCTCATCCCATTGAAGATCACTTGAGCGCAAAACACATACTTGTCGTTGACGACGAACCAGATATCCGCCAGGTTGTGGCTGATATTCTCGATGACGAAGGTTATCAGGTTACCCTCGCGGGTAATGCAGTGCAGGCCGAGGCGGCATACAACACAGGCCAACCCGATCTGGTACTCCTTGACATCTGGATGCCCGACGTCGATGGCATCACACTACTCCAGCGTTGGGCCGACCGTGGGGCCTTGCCACCGGTCATCATGATGTCCGGTCACGGCACAGTCGATTCCGCAGTCGAGGCCCTGCACTCTGGGGCTGAGGATTTCCTGGAAAAACCATTATCCACCGCCCGCTTGCTGGTGACGATAGCAAAAGCCCTAGAAACGCGTCAGTTGAAGATCGAAAACTCCCTGTTGCGAGACCAATCCGGGTTCAACAGCACGCTGGTGGGTCACAGTCCACTGATCCGTACGCTGCGGGACGATATCCAACGCGTGGCACCAACCCTGAGTTGGATCATGGTTAACGGTGAGGCCGGCGCTGGGAAAGGCGTGACCAGTCGAGCTATTCATCAACACAGCACACGTGGTTCCGGCCCGTACGTTGAGGCCAACCTAGCCGCGATTCCTTCCGAGAACATTGCCACCGAACTATTTGGTCGTGAAACCGGCAACGGACTAACGCCTGGACATTTCGAAAAGGCAAACGGCGGAACCCTCGTTCTAGACGAAGTCGGCGATCTTGACCTGACGCTTCAAGGCACTCTAGTCAGCGCTTTGGAGGAAAATCATTTTTTCCGACTCGGTGGAAAAGACCGGGTAGAGATGGATCTGCGCATCATAGCCACGACCCATCACAACCTTGAAGCCAAAACTCGAAACGGCACTTTCCGAAAAGATCTTTATTACCGCCTAAACGTCGTCCCGATAACGGTTGCCCCGTTGCGGGAGCACCTGGAAGACGTACCTGATCTCGTGGACTTTTTCGTTCACTCCATTATCGCTCAATGGCAACTACCCTTTCGACGATTTTCAACAGCGGCACTTAATCATCTTCGAAATCAGCGCTGGCCTGGCAATGTTCGCGAACTTCGAAACATCGTCCAACGACTACTGATCAGCGCCAATGCAGGGGATATTGAATTGGCCGAACTCAGATTTTCCCTCGGAGACACAAATACGGGTAAGGAAACGGTAGCGCACCGGCCGGACGTTGGTCTTGACCAACCGCTACGAGAAGCTCGAGAGGCTTTTGAACAAGCCTATTTCCGTCACCATCTGGGTGCCGCCGGTGGCAGCATTTCGGAACTGGCCCGTCGATCTGGGATGGAACGAACCCACCTGTATCGAAAACTCAAGGGTCTCGGTATCGATCCACGCGCCCCACGAACCCTCACCGAACATATCTGAACCCGCTTATCCAGAAGGACACGAGTCAATAAACGCATGAAAATCGTTATTCTCGGCGCTGGCCAAGTTGGCACATCGATGGCTGAAATCTTGTCACTCGAAGCCAACGATATCACGCTGATCGATCGCAACCCAAATCAATTAGAGGGTCTGCAGGACCGACTCGATATCCGTACGATCATCGGAAACGGCCCTCATCCCAACATCCTCGAGCAGGCAGGCATTGAAGATGCAGATCTGCTCCTGGCCGTCACGGATCATGACGAGGTCAATATGGCAGCCTGCCAAATTGCTCACACCCTCTACAGAACGCCCAAAAAGATTGCTCGCATTCGTGCGACTGAATATCTTACACATCCCGAAATTTTCTGTAACGAATCTATTCCGATTGATTTCATTATCAGTCCTGAGCAGATCATTACACAGCAGATTCTGGCCTTGATCGAAAACCCTGGTGCACTGCAAGTGGTTGAATTCGCCGGCGGACGAATTCAACTGGTCGGAGTCCGTGCCTACTTTGGTGGCCCGCTGGTTGGCCACGAACTGCGGGATCTGCGCAAACACCTGCCGATGATTAATACCCGGGTCGCCGCAGTGTACCGGCATGATCGTCCTATCATTCCACTGGGCGAGACAATCATTGAACCTGATGATGAGGTCTTCTTTATCGCGGCCAAAGCCCATATTCGCGAAGTCATGAGCGAGTTACGCAGTGTCGAAACCCCGGGTCGCCGGGTCATTCTCGCCGGCGCTGGCAATATCGGACTGCGTCTCGCCCGCACGCTAGAAGACAACGATTATCGGGTCAAACTCATCGAGCGCAACCCCGAACGAATCCGGGAGGTCGCTAATCTTCTGGAAGACACTGTCGTGCTGCACGGCGATGCCGCTGACCAAGAACTTCTCTGGCAGGAGAATATTGACCAGACAGAAGTCTTCTGTGCATTAACCAATGCGGATGAAGCCAATATTTTGTCGGGCATGCTGGCGAAACGCCTGGGTGCAAAACACGCTATTGCGCTAGTGAGCCGATCCGCCTACGTTGACTTGATTGAGAGTAGCGTCCTGGATGTTGCGATCTCGCCGCAACTGGCAACCGTTGGAACGCTGCTTACCCATATCCGACGAGGCGACATGGTTGCAGTCCACTCCCTCCGACGAGGTGCCGCCGAAGCGATCGAGGCTATCGCCCATGGTGACCCGGCAACATCCCAGGTGGTGGGACGCCGCATAGACGAAATTTCGTTGCCACCGGGAACCACGCTAAGCGCCCTCGTGCGTGGAGACGATGTCATTATCGCCAAGGGAAGTACCGTGATCGAAGCAGAAGATCATGTCATCGTCTTTGTGATCGACAAACAACGCATTCCCGAAGTGGAACGCTTGTTTCAGGTCGCTGCAACCTTTATCTAATACCAAGGATCTTGTCTGCGTGCGCCTCCAGATCATCCTAAATATTCTTGGAATACTGTTAGCACTCTTCAGCACCAGCCTTCTGCCACCATTGGCGTTGTCGCTTATCTATTCAGACAACACCACCACCGCATTCCTAGTAGCCTATCTTGTAACCCTTGCTACGGGGCTCGCTTGTTACCTACCAACGCGACATCAGGGGCGAGACCTCAGACTGCGCGATGGTTTTCTAATCGTGGTCCTGTTCTGGACGGTGCTGGCAAGCTTCGGCGCACTGCCACTGTTTCTGTCCAACAATCCGGCAATGAGCCTAACCGATGCGTTTTTCGAATCTATGTCAGGACTCACCACTACGGGCGCCACAGTCCTTGTAGGTATCGATGACCTTCCGATCTCGGTTCGTTACTATCGCCAGCAACTCCAATGGTTAGGAGGCATGGGCATCGTCGTGCTGGCGGTCGCTGTCATGCCCATGCTGGGCATTGGCGGCATGCAACTTTATCGGGCTGAAACACCAGGTCCAATAAAGAATTCCAAACTAACACCGCGCATTACTGAAACGGCTAAGGCCCTATGGTATATCTACCTGGGACTCACAGTTGCCTGTGCAATAGGTTACTGGCTGGCGGGTATGACCGTATTTGATGCTATCGGTCACAGTTTCTCCACCGTCGCTATTGGCGGATTTTCAACGCATGATCTCAGCATCGGCTTCTTCGACAGCCCCTTAATTGCTGCCATTGCTTCTCTCTTCATGATTGCGGCCGGAATGAATTTTGCGTTGCATTTCCTTGCCCTCAGGCAGCGTAACTTCCTTGTTTACCTGCAAGATACTGAGGTTCGCGTTTTCCTTGGGTTTCTTCTTTTCGTCACAGTGCTCACCTGTGGCGTACTGTGGTCGACGAATACATTTAGTGACGCCACCACCACCCTCTGGCATGGGGTCTTCCAGGTGATTTCGATCGGAACCACCACCGGCTTCACCACCTCTGGATTTCATTG
>LWDU01035290.1_pt1 | contig 10225 bp, 10 predicted proteins | sample 727161 | NCBI WGS metagenome assembly LWDU01 (sample SAMN04566230, study PRJNA314399) | hydrothermal vent metagenome | isolation source: deep sea hydrothermal plume seawater | place: Mexico: Gulf of California, Guaymas Basin | collected 2004-07-11 | reverse complement strand
GCTGGCGTGGTCACGACCAATAGCGAACGCCTCTATCGGAGATTGAAAAAGCTACGACACGCGGGGACTCGGCGAGATCCCACTGGCAGGCACTTTAATCAATGGGATTTCATCTCTCTAAATCACAAGATCGATACCTTACAGGCTGCTTTTTTACTGGAGAATCTCGATCGCCTCGAATTTATTTGGCAGAAAAGAGAGAAGATAGCGAAAAGGTATGACGCTCTGTTGAGTGGAGTTGTTGAACTTCAGCAACTACACCCAGACGAAGTTCATGGGCGCTACCTTTACTTGATTCGATGTAAAAAAAGAGACGGGTTGAGAAAGATCCTGGCGCAAAAAGGAGTAGAAACCAAGATTGTGTATTCACCACTAACCTGCGACGCGACTCCATACAGACACGGCCGACGTTTAAATATGCCGGTGAGTCGAAAATTGTTAAAACAAAGTCTCTCTCTTCCTTTACATGAAAAAATGTCTCTGGCTCAGGCAGAATTTGTAGCGAATACAATAATAAAATTTTTTGCGAAGGGATAGATTCCTGTACGGCCGGAGTTTCCGGACGAATGCCCTCAACCGTTCAGTAGATGATTCTTGGAGAGTTTCTTGAAGAAAACTTATTACACCGCATCAACTTGCCGTCTCTGCCAAAGCGAAAAACTGGAACGTGCGGTATCGCTTGGGCTTAGCCCTGTCTCTGAGAAGTACGTTAACCGAGATGAACTCGGTGAACCAGAGATAATGGTGCCACTAGAACTCTATTTCTGTTCTAGTTGCTCTCATGTTCAACTGGTTGATGTCGTGGAGCCCGAATACTTGTGGTCTGACTACACTTTCAGGACTGGAGACAATCCAGCACTGATTGAGCATTTTTCAGATTACGCATCACGGGTTCATGCATTTTCTAATTTTGATGAGGGCGACTTAATCATAGACGTCGGAAGTAATGATGGAACTCTCTTAAAGGCATGGCAGCGAAAGGGATTCAAAAATGTGCTTGGGGTGGATCCGGCGGTCGATATTGGTGCCGAAGCCAACGTCGCTGGGGTAGAGACCTTGATAGGCTTTTTTGATCAAATCATGGTTGAAAAAATTCTGGAAGACTATGGACCCGCCAAATTGATAACAGCGAACAATGTTTATGCGCATTGTGATGACCTAATAGGCATGACCCAGGCGATTCGTTCGGTTCTCGACCAAGATGGTTTGTTTACATTCGAGGCATCCTATCTTCTAGATATAGTTGAGAAGGATTTGATTGGGACGATATTTCATGAGCATCTTAGCTATCATTCGGTCATTTCTCTTCAAAGTTTCTTCTTTAGACAAGATATGGAACTTGTGCATGTAGAGCGAGGTCCGGAACAGGGCGGGTCTATTGTCGGTTATGTGCAACACAGGAGCGGGCCATGGAAAGAGACCGGTACTGTACAGAAACTAGTTGATCTAGAGCGTAGCCGGAAACTAGATCAATTGACTCCCCTATATGCGATGGAAAGACGACTTAACGACGGTAAAAAGGAGCTTCAAGCAATTATCAGATCAGCCCAAGAGAAAGGCGGGAAAATTGCTGGATTTGGTGCAGCTCGCGCAGGAACAACGTTGCTAAGCTTTTTTCAGATTGGCTCAGATTTAGAATTCTTGATGGACGATAATATGAATAAACACCACAAGTACTCTCCAGGCGATAGATTGGAAGTGCTTCCTACCATGAGCCTATACGATCGTAGTCCGGATTGCGTTGTTATTCTGGCGTGGATACACGCCGATAAAATTATATCCAAGCATCATCGATATTTGAAAAATGGCGGGGTATTTGTTCGAATCTTTCCAACAGTAGAAATCGTACGTGGTTAAAGACAAGACTCCGGGCGAGTTGGTGGCATGCAGGTGCTGTGGCGCGAAATCATTTCGCGAGATATGGAATTGGGGCTCACAACCGCTATGTTTTGACTATAGAGAAAGGACGGATTCAGAGTCGGCGGCAGCGCCGTTTCAACTTGGTGTAGGCGAGTGTCAGAACTGCGCCGTGATTCAGTTGAGTCATCCAGTGCCAGCGAAGAGTTTAGTGCCACGCCTCCCGTGGATCAAAAACAAAGAGCCTGAGGGCCATCTACCGCGATTAGCGTCAGACTTGGCTCTTTTACTTACTGAGCCTAATTTAAAAGTGCTGCTTGTTTCAAACTTTGATGAGGCATTAGGCAGACAGTTGAAGGAAGAAATGTCGATCGAGCTTACCTGTTTGGATCCATCAGTAGATTTGGGTATCACCCAACGGGAACCGGGTCAGGCGTTGATTCAGAAAGCTGTTACCGACATTAAGGCTGATTCAAGTAGGTCAATTTATGGGAAGTTTGATCTGGTGATCTGTTGTCGTATGCTGGAACACGCCCACCAGACGCGTGATTTTGTAGCAAAGCTAAAAATCTTTTTAAACTCTAAAGGGCGACTGCTTCTTGAAATTCCCGAGAGCTCAAAATCGCTATTGCAGGGAGATGTGGGCATGCTATGGGAAGAGCACACAAACTACTTTACCCAGCACTCAATAAAACATTTTGCTACGGCGAATTCTTTAACAATTGAAAAAACCTGGGTCTATGAATACTCGCAAGAAGATGCATTGGCCGTACTCCTGAAACCAGGTTTCCGGAACTTAGATAGGCCAGAGCATATGCCCCGAGAGTTGGGGATGTGTGTTGGGTACGCGAAGAAGTTGAGTAATTATGTAAAAGTGTCCATGCTCTTTTTTGAAGAGCTTAAAAGAAATTATGGTGAGATAGTGATTCTGGGCGCCGGCCACCGGGCAATTATGTTCATTAATCTGTTGCAGATCGCTGATTTTATCTCGGCAGTTATCGATGATGACGAACGAAAGCAAGGCCTCTTTATCCCGGGGACACAAATACCAATCGATGCATCGTCACGTTTTAGCGATGGCGCGATTGGCGCCTGTCTGTTCGCCATCGGTATTGAATCTGAGGGTCGATTAATGAAGATGCTTGATTCGCGGTTTGATCACTCAATGAAATACTATTCGATCTCACCAGATAGTCCCTTGGCTCTTCCAATGTTTCAATGATGTCCGGCAATTCTTGATAGAGTAGCTCTTTTCGTATGATTGTTTCAGTGCAAATAGATGAGAATTAGTTGTGTCCAGGCATAGCGACACTGATATCCGGATCATTCCGCCGAGAGTGAAGGGAGGGTTAGTTCTGTTTGGGGCCCATGATTGGGGTGCTCTTTTGCAGCAGGCGAAAAAAAATAACATATCACGGGCACGGGTGTGCACTCATATGGATAATCGATCAGCAGTACAGGAAATGCTGATCGCCTTTATGAAGGACTCATATGTGCGTCCACATCGGCATCTCGGCAAGTCCGAGTCATTTCATGTAATCGAAGGTGAGCTTTCAGTGATATTTTTTGATGAGAATGGGAAAGAGACAGACAGGGTGGCGCTGTCCGCGTCTGATTCGAAAAAACCTTTTTATTTTCGGGGAGAAAGAGAGAATTGGCATACGGTGCTGATTGAGTCTGAATACGCGTTTATCCATGAAACAACGACCGGGCCGTATGAGTATGATGATCGCCTGCTCGCCCCATGGGCGCCGGCAGAAGGTGAGTCCCGACAGATCCACGAATTTCTTGCAGACCTAAGGAAGTCGATGTGAAGACTGTATTTGTCTCAGGAAATTTCAATGTGCTCCACCCCGGGCATCTACGATTGTTGCGCTTTGCGAAGGAGTTAAGCGACAAACTTATTGTTGGTGTTTGGTCAGATCGTATTGCAGGTAAAGAGTCCCACATACCAGAAGATTTTCGCCTGGAGGGAATACAAAGCAATGGGTGGGTAGATGAAGCATTCCTGCTTGATGAATCTGTTGAAGAGGTGATCAGAAAACTGAGGCCAGATATTGTAGTGAAGGGCAAAGAGCACGAAAAAAGTGCTAACCCAGAAGCTGCCATACTGGAGGAATATGGCGGTAAGTTACTTTTCAGCTCTGGCGAGGTAACTTTCTCGTCATTAGACTTGATTAGGAATCATATTCGAGAGTTAGATCATATCTCGATTAATTTCCCTACCGAGTTTGCGAATCGACACAATGTTTCCAAAGAGAGATTGTTGGAGGTTTTAAGCAAAATTGATGGTGTTAGCGTAGCAGTAGTAGGAGACTTAATTGTAGATGAGTATGTCACTTGTGAACCCCTTGGGATGTCCCAGGAAGACGCATCAATCGTTGTTACACCAATAGACAGTCAGAGATTTCTCGGAGGGGCAGGTATCGTTGCAGCTCACGCAAGTAGCCTTGGAGCGCAGGCGAAACTTTATAGCGTGATTGGAGATGATGACATCGGCAATTTTGCGATGTCAGAGCTGGAAAACAGTGGAGTTACACCCTCAGTTTATATAGATCCAACCCGGCCAACGACTTTAAAACAACGTTTCCGGGCAGACGAGAAAACGCTGTTGCGGGTTAGTCACCTGCACCAGGAGAGTATTGGGTCGGAGTTGCGACAGATCATTAAGCAGGAAGTTCATCGAAGTTTGCCTGATACACAGGTACTTATATTCTCAGACTTTAATTATGGTTGCCTGCCCCAGGAACTTGTCACTGAGTTGATTGAGGCTGGTCAGAAGAATAACGTTTATATGGCGGCGGATAGCCAAAGCTCTTCGCAACTTGGAAATGTTGCACGATTCCATGATATGCATCTGTTGACACCTACGGAAAGGGAAGCACGACTTAGCTTGAGAAATCAGGAAGATGGTTTGGTTGTACTGGGAGAGAAGCTCTCAAAACACGCCAATGCGGAGCATCTTTTCTTAAAACTGGGTTCAGAAGGCATGCTATTGCATGCGCGAGATGATAGTAACAAAAAGCAAACCGACAGAATTCCCGCCTTGAATCCCCATCCTAGAGATGTGGCGGGCGCCGGAGATTCGCTGCTGGTTTTAGGCGCATTGGCCATTGCTGTAGGAGCAAGTGCTTGGGAAGCGGCATGCCTTGGCAGTCTGGCCGCCGCCATTCAGGTCAGTCGTATCGGCAATAAACCTCTTCGCTTAGACGAGTTGCAACGCGAGCTTGTCTAATGAGGGCGATCCTACTCGCTGCCGGTTTAGGCACCCGGCTACGTCCGCTGACTAATCAAATTCCCAAATGCCTGGCTCCAATCAATGGCAAACCTTTGCTTGAAATCTGGCTGGATCGTTTGAGTGAATCTGGGATCGGACCTTTTCTGATCAATGCGCACCACCTAAAAGAACAGGTAATTGACTTTGTAAGGGGAAGTCGTTATCGATCTTCAGTAGAGATCGTTGAGGAGTCGACTCTTCTTGGAACGGCAGGTACGCTTTTTACCAATCGGGAGTTCTTTGAAGATGCTGATGGTATGCTGATTCATGCAGATAATTACTGCTTAGCTGATTTTGAAGAGTTTGTGCAAGCTCATTACAATCGTACAGAAGGTTGCCTAATGACGATGATGACATTTGAGACTGGTGACCCTCAGTCCTGCGGTGTTGTTGAGGTTGATCCTCAGGGAGTTGCGGTTGGCTTTCATGAGAAAGTTTCAAACCCGCCAACCACGATAGCTAACGCCGCTGTTTATATACTTTCTCAGAAAATTCTGGCCAGCTTGACGCAAGAATCTGATCTAAGTACCCAGGTTCTCCCGAGATATATAGGGAAGATTCAGACGTACCACACAGAAGAAACTCTAATTGATATTGGTACGCCAGAGGCATACCGTCGAGCCTGCTTACAAGCGCGGACTCAGGCAGGAAATTAGGTTTTCTCGAAGATTAAGTAGTAGGTCGCCATTTCAGCTTTACTCTTTGCGGCTCCTCTATCGTGAGTATTTCTGTTGGCTTATTGGTTAAAGCGGAAGCGCAAGTGACAAGATCTCGTTGAACTCTGCGTAGGCCGTCGGGCTCAAGCGATGCAGCATGATCGGTTCCTTTCCAGGTTCGATCCAATGTGAAATGTCGCTCGATATAGTCTGCCCCCAGGGTGAAAGCTGCGATGTCCAGAGCGATACCATTGTGATGGCCAGAGTAGCCGATAGCTGATACTTCTTCTCCGTAGTTTTCTTTCAACCGGGTTATTTCAAATAGACAGGCCTCCGTTGGGTCTATGGGGTAGCCAGATGTGCAAGCATATAGAATCAGATCTTTGATTCGCCCTGTATCGCGAAACAGTGTGAGAATTTCAGCCTCTTCGAGGCGTGTTGTCATACCCAGGGATACGTGTATCTGGCCAGGGAATTGTTCACATGCTAAGCGAAGAAGTTCAATGTGGGTGTTGGTCGCGGACGGAATCTTAATGTAATCAGGATTAAGACTGATCACCTCTTCAAGACTGGGGATATCCCAAACCGAAGTAGAGTAGGTCACACCATGTTGACCGCAGAATTCCTTTAATTCCCGGTGCTGATCCAAGGAGAATTCCAGATTTTCCCGGTGTTCTCCATAGGTTGCTCCATAGGAATTCTGCGGTACTGGGTGCGGGGCGTTATATTGGCTGTCAGGGAGGAGTGTTTTGTTGTCGCGCTTTTGGAACTTGATGTGGCGCACGCCGCAGAAATTGACAGCGGTGGTGATGAATTCCTTTGCTATTTCAATATCGCCTTTATGATTGCACCCAACTTCGGCAATTAAAGTAGGCAGAGTTCGTTTTTTCATAATTCTCTTCATAAAGCTGTCCAACCGCCATCGATTATAAGGTTTGAACCGGTCATATAGGACGATGCTGAGCTGGAAAGAAATACAACAGCAGCCCCATATTCGCTCGGGTCGGCCATGCGCCCGAGTATTGTACGTGCAGAGTACCGCTTGGCAAATTCTGGATCATGATCGTTAAATGCGCCACCGGGCGAAAGACTGTTCGCACGTATACCCGTATTCCGGTAAAAAGCTGCCAATGCGCGTGTAAACCCCAGAACACCTGCTTTGGTTACAGAATAATCAAGGGGTTTGAAAAACTGATGTTCGGTGTCATCTTCATAAATTCTTTGATCAGGCCCCGTTAGACCGTACGTCGACGAAATATTGATGATCGAGCAATCAGCATCGGGATATTCCTCGATATGCTTACACACCGCTTGAGTTACCAAGAACATGCCCGTCAAATTAACATCAAGAGATCGCCGCCAATTCTCAACAGAGTAGGTCGAAAAAGCGCTCGGATTTTTGTCCAGCCATTCCCCGCCGGGTTCAAATTTCGGATCTATCGCTGCGCTATTAATGAGGCCGTGGATTGGCCCTATCCCCGCGATTTGTTGAGTCACGGACGATACACTATGTTTATCTGTAATATCAACTACATAAGTAGCGCATGAAAGATTCATATCAGAAAGTGCAGAGCCCAAATCGGTGAGTGCGGCCTCGTCGATATCCAGCAAACTGAGCTCAGCGCCGGCTTTGCCCAATGCTTCGCAAAATTGTCGACCCAACAGTCCCGCAGCGCCCGTGACAATGATTCGGCGCCCCGACAGAGAAAACTGTGATTCAAGATAACTCATCAAATACTCTAATTTGGGTGTTGTTGCCAGTTGCGATCGATGTTTTGATCGCATCAACTATGGCTAGTGAGTTGACGCCGTCAATCAAGGTGCTTCGCGGGTTGCGTTGTTGATTGATCGATTCCAGAAAATCTGTAACCGCATTGCAAAAAAGTTGATTACGGTTTAGAGGCTCGTAAGATACATCAGGCTCTTCTTGTGGGTCGGATGATATCCAGGTTAAAGAGTTCTCATAGTAGCGCCACTCAATTATGCCTTTTGTTCCAGAGATGGTTAGTGAGGCGTGTTTGGGTCTACGCAGGAAGTCGACGTGGCCATAGACGACCACTCCCTCCTGGTTACGCATGAGGTAGGAAACGTTTTCTTCTACGTCGAGTCCCAAAGAGTTCGATTCCTGGTTCGTTGCAATGACATCTTCGAATGGGCCGAGAAGCCAGTTTAAGTAATCCAGCTGATGAATCTGAGTTAAGAGCACTCCTCCGCCAAGTTCATTTCGAGCGGCATAACTTTGGCGATAGTTCTCTCCAGGGTGATAATCGGCGATATGTTCACCTTGCAATGCGTGAACGCTTAGGATTTGTCCAAGGGTACCACTTTCGATTTTATCTTTAAGTGCTATGAGATGGGGATGAAAGCGAAACTGATGCCCGACCGCGATAGTCGTGGAGTGAGAGCGGGCAAGATCCTTTAAGTTGGCGACTTGACCAAGATTCACCGCAACCGGTTTTTCCAGATAAACGTTCTTATCTGCTTTCAATGACTTAGCCAAATAGTCAATGTGCATGGACGATGGATTGCAAATAAAGACAGTATCGATGCTGCCCGATGATCTAAGAAGTTCATCAAAATCATGAGAGACTGGAATCGTGGTTTCATTCACTACGAGGCTGTCAATTTTATGGTGCTCACTGACGGCGATCAGATCATTTTGATCTAGGCTTAGTAAATTAGCCAAATGACGACGGCCACAGGATCCCGTGCCAACGACTGCAATAGTCAAGGTGCGCTCCAGTCTGATCCATGTCGTCGGCAGATCTCTTCGGCGCGCTTTAGTGAGTCCAGATCATCAATGTCGACGGCGATGTCTGAATCTACGATCAATGGCAGGATATTGGCCCCACTGAGCGACTCTTGCTCAAATATTGTTTTGGTACGAATCACATCAAGTGTGCCTATCTGCCAATAGGATGCTGGTAATTTTTGTCGAAGCTGATTATAGGGCTCAACAATAGCGGTCTTGATCAGTGGCTTGATAAACAAACCTGATTTTTTCCACATTTTGTAAGGATTGTTATGGGGTTCGCAGACCACCCTCAATGAATCTGCAGTAGGTGTCGACAGTAATGGCCTGCAGGACGCAAGGGGGAGGTAGGCCTTAGTTGGACAACAATGTCAGGCAGAGCGCCTTCGTCTTTTGCCAATGTCTCAAGGCAGTCCCTTAAAACAGGGTAGTCAGTGACGTCATCTAAAGCCAGCACCGCCGGTCGTAAAAAGGGTACTTCGGCGCCAAATTGTTTGGAAACTTTGGCGATCTCTTTATCATCAGTTGAGACGATAACCCGGTCAATTAGATTAGCTTCATGAGCTGCAGCAATTGACCAGTAAATTAAAGGCTTGCCTAGGAACGGATGAATATTTTTGCGAGGTAATGCCTTGGAGCCACCACGTGCGGGAATAATTGCCAGGACATTCACAGGCGCAATATGTCAGCCAACAATCCAGTCAGCGATTTCTCGTACTACACCGTAACCGCCAGAAGCGTGAGTTATGTTCGTGGTGAGTTCAAGGATTTTTGGATGTGCATCAGCAGGAGCTACCGGGTGACCTACGAAACGCATTGCCGCTTCATCATTAGTGTCATTTCCTACATACATGACGCGTTCCGGAGTAAGACCCCTGCTTTTGATGATCTCCCGAGTAGCTTTTCCCTTATCTGGACAGTTCTGAATGCAATCAACTGCTAACTTCTTAGCTCGTGCAGAAACAACCGGATTTCGTTCAGTTGAAAGGATAAGAACCTCAATTCCAGCCCGCTGGATAAGCTTAATCCCCCAACCATCGCCGCGATGACAGGCGACTGTTTCACGCCCGTCCTCAAGCACGTAGACCCGGCTATCGGTCAGGACGCCGTCAAAGTCGAGGATAATTAAATCTATATCAAATACAGGCATTAGCGAGCTACCGCGTTTGGGAAGCAGTGTCAGGAAGGGATTGTATCGAAACTGCCAGCCGCTGGGACGATATTTAGAAACAGGTGTGACGGCCCATTGTGAATATCCGGCTCGGCTTAGGAGCGTGAGCCGGCTAATATGCACTGCAGGCGCGAACTTTACCTTGGGGTCACGCCTATCAAATCCGCCGCATTGCATTTTGTGTGATCGTTGGTAGATATTCGATGTATTTGCAGTTATTTGAATGATTTAGTTGACCCGTTTCTACCCCATCGTTATCCTCAATAGGCTGACAATAGCGTCCGGGAATATTTTTCAGATGCTGGGAGTTTCGCTCAATTTAAGGAGGATCAAATTAATGAAAACGTGGCTGATTAGATCAGCGGCTTTGGTAGCCGCAATTTTGATGCTGGTAGGTGGACCGTTCATGAACACGGCTACAGCAGGCGGCAAAGTGGCGCTGGTGCTGGATGTTGGAGGTCGGGGCGACCTTTCTTTTAACGATATGGGCTTTAAAGGCGCCGATGAGGCAG
>LWDU01041692.1_pt1 | contig 10231 bp, 10 predicted proteins | sample 727161 | NCBI WGS metagenome assembly LWDU01 (sample SAMN04566230, study PRJNA314399) | hydrothermal vent metagenome | isolation source: deep sea hydrothermal plume seawater | place: Mexico: Gulf of California, Guaymas Basin | collected 2004-07-11 | reverse complement strand
ATTGGATTCTCGTTTTTTCCGTACCCAACTCTCAACAATGCACAAAACTTATTTACTGTCTTCCGATTCAGACCCCGTTGGTAAAGCTGTAGCCGCGCTTCTTGCTGGTACTGCCGGATTTGGACAACTGGCCCCTACCGAATTGGCACGAACTCAACTCGGTGCAGGCGTCGTGTTGCTGGCTGGTGACTCAGCGTTCGATTCAGAGACCGATTTCACGGTGATGGCGAACGGGATGGTTCAGATTCTGTATTGCAGTCCGGCGCTTGAGTTGGTTGGGCAGCTGATTGAAGTTGGCGCAACGGTCGCGGGCATCTCACCGGTGATAGCACCACGGGTAGCTAATAGGGCAGTTGGATTTGGCGGTCCGTTACGGGTCAAACCTGATGCCCAGTGGGGTGTAATCGGTCTTGGTGAAGTCGGCTGCGAAGTTGTGCGCAAGCTTGCTCCTTCAGAAGCATCTGTAGTTATTGCAGATGTACGAACGCCACGATCAGGGTTGCTCGCTGAGTTAAATGTGCGTCGATTGAGCCTCGATTTGCTCGTGGCAGGTTCGGATGTGGTGTCGCTTCACGTAAATGCGGGCCCGACAGCTTCGCCATTGATCTCCGAACGTGAGTTGAACCTGATGAAAGACGGTGCTGCATTGATCAACACCTCTCACTCGTCGATTGCTCGGCGGGTACACCACAGATTGCGCCGGTGAAACGCTGTCGAACTTAGATAAGTCGATGCTTGAGGCGCTGGTTTCATCGGGAAAACTCTTCATCACGACGAACCCGCTTACGAATCAGGTCGGGGCAGCGCAGCAGATAGCGAAATACGTGGCAGCGAACGTTCAGGCGTTCGGCGCAGGCGAGAGCGTGAAAGGCGTTATTGATCCAATTGACTTCCCGGTTATTGGCGATCCCAGCTTTTGGGCGTCACGAATGAGTCCTCGACAGGACTAAGCCTAGTCTCCGGCAGCGAGTTCAGCAGTGGCGGAAGATTCTGCTGTGATCTTGTCGATCCGTACTGCGCATGCCTTGAATTCCGGGGTTTCTGTGATGAAGTCGTAGGCGTCCGAAGTGAGTCGGTTCGTCTGCGTGAGTTCTGGGAACGCGAAGCTCATGAACACGGTGCCATGTGGCGATCTATCTGTGATCCTGACCGGAACTTCCACCGAACCTCGTCGTGAGCTGACGGTCACGACTTGGCCGTCGCTGAGTTCCATCTGATCCGCATCGTCGGGGTGAATTTCTGCCAGTTCCGATGGCACCAGTAGATCGAACCCGCTCGCACGGCCAGTTTGCGTGCCAGTGTGATAGGTCGAGCGACGGCGGCCGGTGGTGAGAATAAGTGGGTACTCAGAATCGGTTGGCTCGGCTGGCGGAATGTGATCAACCGGTGCGAAGTAGCCCGGCATGCCTGAATCCATCTCATCTTTGTGCAAATACGGCGTACCGGGATGGTCTTCAGTTGGGCACGGCCACTGGATTCCGCCTTCGGAATCGAGACGGTCGTAACTGATTCCACCGAACAGCGGAGAAAGCCCTCGCATTTCGTCCCAGACATCGCTTGGAGTCTCCAGATTTTGATCGATTCCGAACCGCTCCATTAGGTCCAGCAAAATATCGACGTCAGTTCGCGATTCCCCAACCGGGTTTATGGCAGCTCGAACCCGCTGAACGCGGCGTTCGCTGTTGGCGAAAGTACCGTCAGATTCGGCGAAAGAACCGGCTGGCAAAACTACGTCCGCAAGCTTCGCCGTATCGGTCATAAAGATGTCCTGAACCACGATGAAGTCGGTTGCTTCGAGCGCTTTCTGAGCATGATTCGTATTGGGGTCGGAAATGACGGTGTTTTCGCCCATAATATAGATGCCACGAACGCGTCCTCGGATCATCTGATCCATGGCCGTAATTTTGGTGATTCCACGGCGCTTTGGAAGCTCACTTCCCCATGCCTTTTCAAACTTTTCCCTGACCCCTGGGCGTTCCAATTTTTGATAGCCGGGTAGGTCGGTTGGAAGGGCTCCGGAATCCGACGCTCCCTGGACGTTGTTTTGGCCTCTGAGGGGGTTCACTCCAGCATTCGGTTTTCCGAAGTTTCCGCCCAGCATTCCAAGATTGGCAACCGACTGAACGTTGTGCGATCCGCAAGAGTGTTCGGTGATGCCAAGCGTGTAGCAAATGGCCGCTTTTCCAGAGGCAGCAGCGTATTCACGCGCCGCCGCANNNNGAAGCCTTCGGTACGATTCTCAACGTAATCGTGATCGTAAAGATCTTCCTTGATCATCACGTGTGCGAAGGCGTTGAACAGCGGAATGTCGGTTCCGATGTTGATCTGCAGATGGCGTGTTGCCCACTTTGTGAGTTCGATCTTGCGGGGGTCGATAACGATCAACTTCGCACCGTTTTTCACAGCGCGCTTCATGCGTAGTGAAATGACCGGGTGTGCCTCGGTAGTATTCGAACCAACTACGAGTAGGAGATCGGTGTCTGCTAACTCCTCAATCGAGTTAGTCATGGCACCCTTGCCAACCATGACCGCCATACCGGCGACCGTTGGAGCGTGTCAGGTGCGGGAACAGTTATCGATATTGTTCGTCCCGATACCTATTCGAGCGAACTTTTGCATTAGATAGTTCGCTTCTGTAACGGTTCGGGCTGATGACCAGCAAACTAACGAATCGGGCCCTGTTTCATCTCGAATTTCAGTGAACTTGCTTGTTACGAGATCGAGTGCTTCATCCCACGACGCTCGTCTGAACGAGCCGTTTTCCTTGATGAGTGGATACTTGAGGCGTTCTCCACTTTTTACGAACTCCCATGAGGCGAACTGGCCCTTTACGCAGAGTGATCCTCTACTTGGAGCATCGAAATCTGGCTCAGTGCCTTTGAGTTCGCCGTCTTCGCTGAGAAGGTGAATCCCGCAACCCACTCCGCAGTATGGACAGATCGTCTTGGTTCGTTCGAGATTCTCGGCCTTTACGGTGCCGACGATCTTCTTGTCGGTGAGTGCGCCGGTCGGGCAGGTGTTGATGCATTGACCGCAGAACGTACAGGGCGACTCGAGCAGATTGTTGTTGAAATAAGAAGCGATCGAGTTGTCTTGTCCTCGGCCTTTGACCGTGATCGCACCGGCCTGTTCCCAGTCGTTGCAGATGATCGTGCATCGGAAACACGAGATGCAGTAGTCGTAGTCACGCTGGATGAACGGGTTGTCGTCGACCGCCTTTTCACGAGGGACCAACGATGGAAATGCGTCCCACTTTGCACCGTACTCTTCGGCAGCTACGTGGAGTTCGCATTTCTTGAACGATTCGCACTTTGGACAGTTAACTGGCGAAGCAGTTTCCGAGAGCAGCATCTCGAGAATCGTTTTGCGGTACTCGGTGATGTTATCGGAGTGAGTCGTCACGCTCATACCGTCAGAAGTGAACGCTGTGCAGGCGGCTACCTGCTGCATCTGGCCATCGACTTCAACGTCGACCAGGCACATTCGACAGGTGCCTTGTGGTCCGTTTCGTTCGTCGTAGCAGAGCGTTGGCACGTCGAATCCGGCTTCTCGCACGGCATCGAGTACCCGTGAATTCGTGCCGCAACCGATCACGATGCCGTTTACTTCGACATTGAGTTTTCGCGTGACCTTTGTTGTGGGTGACTGGGTTGCGACCAAAGTGGTTCTCTGAATTCAACTGGCGTTAGTACCGTCTGGACCGTTCAAATATACCTCAGAGGGTCTGCGTGGATGAACTGGATTCATTTCGGGAATTAATCGACTGACGACTTTGAAGCGGCTGAGTCGGCTCGGACTTCTTTGATTCGGTGCCATACGATCCAGACGCCGATCACGAGAATGGTTCCGATGATCGGGATATCGAACGGCTTTGACACATTTCGAATTGAATCGTAGTTTTCACCAAGCAGGTATCCGCCCCATGCCAGGCCGAGGGTCCACGGGAATGCCCCGATAAACGTGAATATGGAGAATCGAACCACGTTCATACGGGCGATTCCGGCTGGAATGGATATGAAACCTCGAACACCAGGAATCATTCTGGCGATGAACACGGTGAGTTCACCTCTCGTTTCGAACCATCTGTCGGCTCGTTCCAGATCTTTGTGAGTGATCAGTACATATTTACCGTACTTCTCGATGAAGGGACGCCCGCCCGCACGAGAGACGTAGTACTCGGCGAGCGATCCGATCAGGCTTCCCACTGCGCCCCAGAACCCGGCAAGCAATACGTGGGGCACACCACGGCCTTCATCTGCGACTAATCGCCAACCAGCCAACGGCATGATTATCTCGCTGGGCAGGGGAATGGCTGTGCTCTCGATCGCCATCAGCACGATCACGCCAAACCAGCCCATGAAGTCATAGACGTCTCCAGAGAAAGTGAGCACGAAAGTTTCGAGGGCGTGTATGAGATCGGTTACGGGCTCGATCGACTTAACTCCGGTGGTTTACATGTTCCTCAGGAATTAGTAGTGAGGAACTTCGTCAGGGCAGGGCGGAGCCAGCTGCGTTTGTTCATCTTGCAGCTGGCGACAGGCTTGATTATCGACGTGAATTCTAGCAGTGGGTCAGTTGAAAATAGCCTCAAAATCCATTGTTTTAGCTTCATGGTGGCCAACGCTGATTGAACTGCGCGGTCGACGGAGACGATTTTGGAAATGAATATCAAGGAATTCCCCAGTATTCGAACTCGTCTACCTGTTCTGTCGGCGGGGCAATGGCCTGCCGACAGAACAGAAAACTGATGCCCGACACGCGACCGTGTAGTCGGGCATCAGGTCGCGTAGCTCCTGCGCCACATTTGCGCCGGAGTTACGCGACCTGGGTGCTTTTGCATGTGGTTTTGTATACCCGCCATAAGTGTGCATCTAGTGCGCATATTCACTATAAGAACAAAACAAGAATAAATATCTGATAGTAAATATGTATAGTTCCTAATATGTTTCGAATAAGTATAAAAAAAGAACGGAACAAAAGCGGAACAAGTTCTTGACGTGTTCAGGTGTTGTTCGGTAGTCTTCTAGTTAAATAGTTAGTAGCCGGTTCAGATCGTTGGGTGGTCGGTATCGGCTGTCAAAAGTGACTGGAATCGGTTCTTGATTTGCAGGACGTTTCGAGATCAGGGCAGTTACATTCACTACTGCGAAACAGCCAGCGAACAGGGGAGACGAATGCAAGGCTCTAAAACGAAGAAGATGGTGCTTGCTGAACGAAAGTTGAGAAGGCCGCTTGAGAAGGCTCTTCCCGAGATGGTCAACGAGGTCGGGCTCACCGGAGCGGCCAAGCGATTGGGCGTCAGCAAGGCGACTTTGAGTTACTGGCTATTGAAACTGGGCATCGAAATCCATCGAGTAGCGCTCGCCCCGGGCGAAGAGATTGAGATCAGGCGCATTTCAGGTTGACGCACTAGCGCGCGGCAATCGTTCTTCTGTAATTCATTCTTGAATTCCCGCCTTAGAGTGATTGACCGTGTTTAGGGCTGTTGCTAACGTGAGTTGCGAACGAAATTTCTGACCGGTCAAACCGACGCAAAGTACGAGCGAGTTGACCGGTTCATCTATTAAGGATCAGATTGTGTCGGCTAAACGCGTATATTTATTGATTGTGGCTTCGATCGCAACATTGTTTGTATTGGCCGCATGCTCAGAAGAAGTCATTCCTACTCAGGAACCGGTTGATTTCAGCCCAACTGCCGCTGCTGAAGCGGAAAAGACTGAAATCACAGAGCCTACAACGGCAGCAGACCCGGTTGAGGAAGCTCCTGCGGTAAGTGCCGGCGATGCCAGTGAAGGCCAGAGGCTGTTTATCAGTTGTGGTGGTTGCCACTCTACTGACGACAGTCAGATTGTTGGTCCTGGTCTTGGTGGCGTCCATGCCCGAGCTGGCAGTCGTACATCGCTCGACGCCGAAGCCTGCACATTCATAGTTGACGGCTTCCCGGCAGTCATGCCTTCGTTCGACCACTTCAGCCATGAAGATATGTCGAACCTGATCGCTTACCTGAAGTCACTCGAGTAATCGAACCTGATATCTGGAATAAAAAAAGGACCCCGGCATTTCACCGGGGCCCTTTTTTGTAAGGACGTTCTCAGTTCGGATCGCTCGTAACTCCAGTGGTCATCAGGACCACGTGGCACCGACTATAGATGCAGCCTGGTATCCGGCGCCAAACCCGTTATCGATGTTCACCACCGATACGCCCGGGGCACACGAATTCAACATGGCCAACAGCGCTGCAACGCCGCCAAGGCTCGCTCCGTAGCCCACCGAGGTGGGTAGGGCGATGATTGGAGCACGTACGAGCCCTCCGACCACACTCGGCAATGCGCCTTCCATTCCGGCAACCACGATGATCACCCGTGCGCTGTCGAGCTCATCAACACGCGCTGACAATCGATGAAGGCCGGCAACGCCGACGTCGGTGATCATATTCACGTCGCAGCCCATGAGCGACGCTGTAAGAACTGCTTCCCGAGCTATCGGGAGATCCGATGTACCCGCTGCAACGACCACAACACCGCTAATTAGATCCGATTTCTCGCGTTGGTCTGCCCATATCGCCCGCGGGCCTTCTTCCCATACGGCATCCGGTACGGATTCTTGAAATAGTTTGAAGGCTTCTTCGGAAGATTTTGTTACAAGTACAACGCCCGAGTGTTCATAGATTCGGACAGCAATGGCAGCAGTGTCTTTTGGCGTCTTGCTTAGCCCGTATACAACTTCAGGAAAGCCGATTCTGTCGGCTCGATTATGGTCGACCGTAGCGAAATCCAGGTCGCCCAAGTCGGAAGGAGGGGTCGTAAGGCTCAGTTCTGAAGTCGCCTGCTCGGCTGTCATCTTGCCATCGGCAACCAGCTGTAGGACTTCGCTAATTCGAGAGTTGTTCATTAATTGCTTTTCGGGTTTGTACATCGAGTAGTGGTTTGCGATCTATTCTGGCAGTTCAGATCGACGTTTGTGCCATTTTATCGTTGAATAAGCGGAGCGAAAAATCGTTACGTAATACATGCCGCGCTAAATTGACCAACCCTCGTGGTTCTACCTATACTGCGACCCCCTATATTGTGTATTTGTGCGCCCCGAGTGAATTTCAAGTAAGAGGATCAGCATGCAGGTTACTTGCCTTCGAGAAAATCTTAGCCGCGGTCTGGCTAATGTCAGCCGAGCAGTTGCAGCCCGAGCGACGTTACCGGTAACGCAGAATGTTCTTCTTGAAGGCGATAACGGGCAGTTGAAGCTGACTGCAACGAACACCGAGATTTCGATCAGCACCTGGATTGGCGCCCAGATCGAAGGGGAGGGCAGTGTAACCATTCCCGCTCGCATGCTGACCGATTTCGTGAATTCGCTTCCCGGCCAAACGGTAAATATCGATTTCCAGACCGATCCAGTTGGCGTTATCGTTACGTGTGACAAGTTCAACGGGACTATTAATGGTATTGCAGCTGAAGAATTCCCCCCGATTCCATCCGTGGACGGTGGAGCATCGGTCACGATACCTGCCGACACGTTCAGGGGAGCGCTTGAGCGAGTTGTATTCGCAGCAGCTACCGATGACTCTCGACCAGTTCTGACGGGTGTGAAAGTGGAGCTTGTTGACGATACGTTCACTCTCGCTGCAGCTGACGGTTTCCGCCTTGCTGTTGAGAGCGGGAAACTGGATGCTTCTGTTGACACCGAAGTCGGCGTAATCGTCCCTGCAAAGACTCTCGCTGAAGTTGAACGCCTGTTGGGTGATGGCTCTTCGAGTGTTGAACTCTCTGTCGATGCAAACGGTCGGTCGGCGAAATTCCGCCTCGACACCTCTGAGGTTGTTACTGCGCTGGTTCAGGGCACGTTCCCGGACTACGAAAAGCTGATTCCGACCAGTTACGGAACGAGGGCAACGATCGATCTTTCAAGCATGGTTCAGGCAACTCGAGCGGCATCGATTTTCGCTCGAGATGGAAGTGGAATCATTCGTATTGTCGTCAGCCCCGGCGAAGGCGATGCATCTGGAGCAGTGAAGGTTATTTCACGAGCTGAAGAAGTCGGATCGAACGAGAACGAACTCGATGCATCGGTTGAGGGTGAAGAAACCAAAGTGGCGTTCAATAGCAAGTTCTTGATGGACACATTGATCTGGAAACAACCACGCCATCAAGCCCCGGCGTATTCAGGTCGGCCAAACACGAAGGCTACACACACGTTGTAATGCCAATGTTCGTCCAATGGTGATCTGAGTTGTGGTAATCAGCAGTTCTAACTTCCGGTCATTCCATCTGGCTCGACCGTAAATCTTGCGGAAACTTTGACCGAATCAGCTGTTATAGCACCGATATTTAGTTGAACGTCGGACTTTTAATCCGTAGGTCGTGGGTTCGATCCCCACAGGTCCACCAAACTGCAAACAACAACAAAAAGCCCTCGCAGAAATGCGAGGGCTTTTTGTTGTTGTTTGCTATTCGATACAACTCGGATACGCCGTCACAAACCTAGCTTCTGTTTCAGCACTTCAACCATGCGTTGCTCAGACTGTTCGGCTCTTTCGTGCGCTTTTGCTGCCTTTTTTCTGGACGCCTCAGGATTCTTTGCTATTTCTAACACTGTTGGTACGTAGTTCTCAGCATCTTCAGGTTGATCGATGTCGAAAAGCCAATCATCGAGCCCGATGTCACGCCACATAAAACCTTTAGTGCCCTGCTCGGCAAACCGACCAACGATCGCCGGAATTCCACTACCAATACACATGATGGGAGAGTGCATCTCAAGGCCGAAAAGGCCTGCAGACCGAATGTACGTGCTGAGTGCTTCGTCGGTGAGCCAATATTTTTCGTGCCACACAACACCCTGTCGTACGTCTTCCGGAAGTTTGTCAACGATCATTTCCTTGCCCAGCGACATTTGGGTGATGTCTTCGGGGCAGACCAGAACTTTCATGTCCGTCTCTCGTACAACTCTGGTGATTGCCTCACGCAAGAGCGCATGATCGTGCTCTTTCATCTCGTCATTGCGCTCCTTATCCTCCGGGGCGATGGGTGCATCTGGATCGAATGGATACGAGACTTCCCAGTAATTTCCGCCTGTCGGAAGAGGATATTTACGATACCTGGGGATGCAGCAAAGAAATTCGCCTCGCTCAAGGCCATTTGCAGAGAGGAATTGGTCGGCGGCCTGGTCGTTGCGTACGTCGGTACTAAACGCGCCATCTGGCCCAAACTCCATAATTGGACACTTAACTCCGTCGTCCTGTGCTTTTTGGAGAGAGACGGTTTCCCGGAAGAAGATGAACTCAGCATTGGTTAGGATTTCTCTCCGATCTGCCACCGTGGAATTCGATGCCTGCGAAACTCTGGGTTCAAATCCGATGCCGAACACTCCGTAAGGCTTGCCCGTTTCATCGCGCCATCGCTGAAGTTCATCTTGCCCTACGAGAACGGGTGCCGATCCATGTAGGAAAAAGTCGCACTCCTGAAATGCGGACTGTACTTCATGATCTTTTTGGATGACCTGGAGATCCGGAAACCTCTTTCTGACCATTTCCTCTACACCGTCTTCGATGTTTTTTGGCCATAACGTTATCTCGACCTCCGGCAGATAGGTGTCGATCAATTTGATGGTGCCAATCGTATGTGCGATATCACCGATGTTGATGCTGTGCCATGATCCTCGCAGAAGAATTCGAGGTCGTCGTTTTAGCTGCATTTATAGTCACTCTGTTTGTGATTGTGCCGAGGACACCGTATCGTCGCTCATGGTCTGGTGAGAGTTCCTAAACCCACCAAGAAATTTGGTTCAGTTTGTTGGATTTTTGAGTCTCGGTTACTCCAAAGTTACCCCATCCGACTGCCTAAAACTATCTGGTGCGGTCTGCTCTGGAGGGAATCTGCTTTGCAAGCAGGGGGTAGAGGGTTCGTGTCTCGCCGGGCTCCAGCTAGCTGGCGGCTACCAAGATCGGACTGTCAGACTGTATGAAGGGCTTAGAGACAACCGGTACCAAAATTTACAGCAGCTGATTCGTGCGTTTCCGCTTGGTATCTCGATAATGGGAGCTTGGCGCTTAGAGGGCGATACTCAACAGTTAGCAGCTGTAGGCTCTAGCGTTGACCGCCGAATCGACTTTCGAAATGGGAACGAGAGTATAGGTGCATGAGGGACGTTCATCCCAATGTTTGTTCAATGGTGATCTGAGTAGTGGGAGACTGCCAGTCATCCGGCACCAGACCAAATCACATTTCGCAATTTGCCA
>LWDU01037908.1_pt1 | contig 10231 bp, 8 predicted proteins | sample 727161 | NCBI WGS metagenome assembly LWDU01 (sample SAMN04566230, study PRJNA314399) | hydrothermal vent metagenome | isolation source: deep sea hydrothermal plume seawater | place: Mexico: Gulf of California, Guaymas Basin | collected 2004-07-11 | reverse complement strand
GGCGGCGTGGAGTGGACGCCCGCTGGTGGTCGCCGTGGGGCGCCGTACGTCCAGCTCGTCTCCTACCGACTGGGCGCGTACATGGAAGACGGCCTCGTCAGCATCGACGGTCAGGAGCTCCTGACCCGCGCGCTGACAGGCGGCATCTCCCTGCCCACCCGGTTCTCCAACGCCCGCCTCGACCTCGGCTTCGAGGTCGGGACCCGAGGAGAAACCACCGGCGTTCTCGTGGAAGACCTGTTCTGGCGCGGGACGCTGACCCTAAACTTCGGCGAGCGTTGGTTCGTCCGTCGCCGCATCGGCTAGCCGCGCCCCCTCTCGGCTCGCCCGTCTTGTTCACCCTCCCCGACCTCATGCTTCGCCTCTTCCCCTCGCTCGGCTTTGCCGCGCTGGTGGCAGTGGTGCTCGCGGCCTGCGCCGCGCCGCCGCCCGCCGACACCCCCGTCCTCGACACGACTCCGACCCCGACGGAGACCACCACGTCCTCCAACGGGATCTGCCCGGCCGTCCCCTACTACATCCAGGACAACGCGCGCTCCAACTACAGCCTCGCCGCTGAGTTCTACCGCAACGCGACGGGCGCTGGCGACGACAACCTCCGCGTCCGCACGGACGCGTTCTGCTCCGCCTATACCTACCTCAAGTGGCTGGTGGAGAACGAGCCGCTCTACACCGGCGGCGAGCCGGACGACCGGAATTTCCTCCGCCTCGCGAACGTCTACGAGTTCTTCGCGACGCAAGACAGCGTGAACACCCGCGCCTACCTGGACTCCTCCCTGATGGTCCGTGAGCAGGGGGTGGAGGCGCTCGAGGGCGCTGGTGTCGAGTACGACCAGTACGCTCGCGACCTCCGCGAGGGCTACTTCTTCTACTCCTTCGCCGGCCAGTACGAGGACGCGTCGCAGCGCCAGTTCGAGGCCTTCAACTCCGCATTCGAGGCACAGCCGGACAGCGTGGACGACTGGTACCTCCAGCAGCTCTTCGCCCTCTCGGCAGAGATCTACGAGGACCCGGTCGAGCGCGCGGACTACATCGACCGGATCGTGCCGTACATGGAGGACGCCGCGTTCGCCCAGTACGCCACGCAGATCAGCGAGATCGCGCGCACGCCGCCCGCCAGCCCGACGGGCGGCCTGACCCCGGACCGGATCGGCGAGCTCGTCGCGATGTACCAGACGGACCCGCAGTCGCTCTCCGACGAGGAGAAGCAGCTTCTGTTCGCCGCGTCGAACCAGCTCCCTGAGATCGTGACCGAAGCGGGCGGTGAACCGGAGGCGATCCAGGACACCTACTTCGACTTCGTCGTGGGCCGGATCCTGGAGCAGAACCCGGACCGCCTCGACGCGAGCCAGTACTACGCGCTCTTCCGGCGCTCTTGGCGCCGCGGTGACCGCGATCAGGCCGAGTCCTACTTCAACGAGGCCATCACGAAGGCTGCCAACGACGGCCAGCGCGCGGACTTCTACTACGCCCGCGCCTCCGCCGGCCTGGGTAGCTCCGGCTCCCTGCTGCAGCGCGCGCTCAGCTACCAGCCGAACCACGGTCCGAGCCTCTTCCTCCAGGCCCGGAACTACGCGAGCAGCATCGGCCGCCCGTCCTCCGTGGAGGGCCGCGCCGCCTACTGGTGCCTCGCGGACCGGTTCAACCGCGTGGCCGCCTCCGGCGACCCGCGCGTGGCGAGCCTCGCGCGCCGCACGGCCGCCCAGTACAACCGGGCGGGTCCGACCCGTGAGCAGTACTTCTTCCTCGGCTGGACGCCGGGGCAGACGATCCGCGCCTCCGCCGGTGGCGTCTCCTGCTCCACGCGCGTCCGCTAGACGCGGCTCCCGCTGGGAATTCAACGGCCGTCCTCGCACTGAGCGGGGGCGGCCGCTTTCGTTGGGGGAGCCGCCAGCGGCCCGAGGCAGGGCGCTGCGCGGTGGATCCGGCAGGCCCGGGTCCTTTCGCGATCTTCCAGCTTCCCTTCCCCCGTTCGCCCGTGCCTTCCAAAGCGCTGGGGCCTCCTCCTCTCCGTCCTCGGCATCGCCGTAGGGACCGGCAACATCTGGCGGTTCCCGCGCATCGCGGCAACCAACGCGGGCGACGACGGCGCGGGCGCGTTCCTCGTGGCCTGGCTCGTCTTCCTCGTGGTCTGGAGCCTCCCGCTCATCATCGCGGAGTACGCGCTGGGGCAGAAAGGCCGGCGCGGCGTGGTCGGCACGTTCGCGACGGTCGCGGGCGGGAAGTTCGCGTGGCTCGGTGGGTTCGTCGCGCTCGTGGCGGCGGCCATCATGTGCTACTACAGTGTGGTGGCCGGCTGGTGCGCGTACTACGTAGCGACGAGCGCCGCCAGCGGGCTGCCGGTGACATCGGAGAGTTCGCTCGCGGGGTGGAGCGCGTTCCAGGGCTCCATCTGGCCGATCATCCTCCACGGCGGCATGATGGGGCTGGGCGTCTGGGCGGTAAGCCGCGGCGTGAGCGGCATCGAGCGCGCCAACAAGGTGCTCGTCCCGACGCTCCTCGTCATCGTGGTCATCGCCGTGATCCGCGCCGTCACGCTGCCCGGAGCCGGCGACGGGCTGGCGTTCCTCTTCACCCCGGACTGGGGCACGCTGACCGACGCCTCCATCTGGCTCGAAGCGCTCACCCAGAACGCCTGGGACACGGGCGCCGGCTGGGGTCTGATTCTGACCTACGCCGCCTACATGCGCCGCGAGGACGGCGTCTTCCGCAACGCCGTGCTCACGGGCGTCGGCAACAACACCGTGTCGCTGCTCTGTTCGCCGTCCTCGGCAGCGAGATGAGCCGGCCGGAGATCCTGGAGATCATGCGCAACAGCGGCGAGCGCGGGACCGGGCTGACGTTTATCTGGATGCCGCCGCTCTTCGCCGAGATGCCGCTCGGCCGCCCGCTGGCGGTGCTGTTCTTCGTGGCGCTGGCGTTCGCCGCGCTCTCCTCCCTCCTCTCCATGATCGAGCTCTCCACGCGCGTCTTCGTGGACTTCGGGTTCGACCGCAAGAAGGCCGTGATGGGCGTGGGCGGGGTGGCGTTCCTGCTCGGCGTGCCGAGCGCGCTCAGCGGCGAGGTCTTCGGCAACCAGGACTTCGTCTGGGGCGTCGCGCTGATGCTCTCCGGCGCCTTTATCGCGCTCGCGGTCTGGAAGCACGGCGCCTCGCGGTTGCGCGAGGCCGTCTACGTGGAGACCGACTGGAAGCTGCCGAAGATCTGGGACACCTGGATCACGGTCGCCATCCCGCTGCAGGCCGTCGTGCTGCTCGGGTGGTGGCTCTGGCTCGCCGCGACGGCCTACTCCGAGAACGCGCTGGACCCGCTGGAGCCGTACTCCGCCGCCACCTGCGTGGTGCAGTGGAGCATCGCACTCGTCGGTGGATGATCAAGCGCCTCGCACTCACCCGCCCGGTAGACCCGGCGGACGCCCCCGACATGCTCACCACGGACGACGCCTTCCGCACCCCATGACGCGCACCCTTCTCGCCACGCTGGCGCTCTCGCTCGCCGCCTGCTCCTCCGCCGACATCCCGGCGGACTCCGGCGTGTTCTCCCCCGTGGATCTCCAGCGCGGGCTCCTCACCCGCGCCGAGGCGACGGACTTCGAGGAGACCTCCAGCTACGAGGACATCGTGGACTTCCTCGCGACGATGGACGGGCTCTCCGATCAGATCTACACCACCACGTTCGGCACGAGCGTGGAGGGCCGCGATCTCCCCCTCGCGATCTGGAGCGCCTCCCGCGCCGACAGCACNNCCGCGCTCATGCTCCTCCGCGACCTCGCGAATGGAGCGCACGCGGAATGGGCGGACAGCCTCGTCGTGATGATCGCGCCGATCTACAACGCGGACGGCAACGAGCGCGTGGCCTACGGCAACCGGCCTCGGCAGTGGGGGCCGGTCGGTGGGATGGGCCAGCGGCCGAACGCCCAGGGCCTGGACCTCAACCGCGACTTTATGAAGCTCGCGAGCCCCGAAGCGCGGGCTCTCGTGGGGCTGATCCGGGACGCGGACCCGCACGTCGTGGTGGACCTCCACACCACGAACGGGACGCACATGGGCTACCACCTCACGTACGCGCCGCCGCTCTCGCCCGCCACGCCCGTCGCCATCGACAAGCACCTGCGCGAGGAGTGGCTGCCGCACCTCAGCGCCGAAATCCTCCGCACGCACGACATGGCGACGGAGCACTACGGCAACGTGCCGGGCGCGTTCGGCGAGAACGCGAGCAGCGTCCCGCGCGGGTGGTACTCCTTCAGCGGGCAGCCCCGGTTCTCGACCAACTACACCGGCATCCGCGGGCGCTACGGCCTGCTCTCCGAGGCGTACTCCTACGCCTCCTTCGAGGACCGCGTGACCGTCTCCAAGCGGTTCGTGGAGGAAGTCCTCGCCGCCGCCTACCGCGACGCCAGCCGCGTCCGCGCCACCACCGCCGAGGCCGACCGCCAGTCGGTCGTGGGCCAGGAGCTGGCGGTCCGCGCAGGGTTCACCGCCCCGAACAGCACGCGCGAGATCCTCCTCGGCGCCGTGGACACGCTGCGCCACCCCGAGACCGGCGACCGGATGTACGCCCGCCGCGACGTCCGCACGCCCGAGACCATGCCCGTCTACTCGCGCTTCGGCGCAGTGGAGACGGAGCGTGTGCCCGCTGGCTACCTCGTCCCCGCGCGGCTGGCGGAGGTGACGGACCTGCTCGCCGCGCACGGCATCCGGACGACAGACGTGCCCGAGGGTCTCGCCCTGGAGGAGTTCCAGGTGGACAGCGTGCGGGTGGCCTCGCGGCCCTTCCAGAACGTCCGCCAGCAGGAAGCCTTCGGCCGCTGGGCCCCCCGCAACGATGCGGCCCCCACGAGTGGCGTCTACGTCCCGATGGACCAGCCCCTCGCGCGGCTGGCGTTCCTCCTCCTGGAGCCCCGGAGCGACGACAGTGTGGTCAACTGGGCGCTCGTATCCCTCGAAGACCGCGGCTCTTACCCCATTCTCCGCGCCCCCGCGCCCTGAGCACGGGCACCTTGGGGCCGCCGCTCGCGTTCAGTTCCGCGATTCGGCCGTCTCCACTACATGAACCGATTCTACCTCCTCGCACTCGCTGGCCTCGTGCTCGCGGGGTGCCAGACCGACGCCTCCCCATCCGCTGATTCTCCGCTCGTCGAAGTGGAGGACGCCACGGAGTTGATCGATCACGTGATCGAGGAGGGCAACGAGATCACCGTCCTCAACTTCTGGGCGACGTGGTGCGGCCCCTGCCGCATCGAGTTCCCGGACCTGAAGGCGTTCGACGAGGAGATGGAGGGGCAGGGCGTGGAGGTCCGCTTCGTCTCCGTGGACGACGGCGAGATGATGCCGCAGGTCCGCGAGTTCCTGAACGAACAGGGCGTCACGGAGCGTTCCTTCGTCTCGCCGGACAACACCATGCTGGCCGGCCAGCTCCACCCGATGTACGGCGCCAGCCTCCCGGTCACGTTCGTCGTAGACGCCGAGGGCATCGTGCGCGGCGCGCACCTCGGCGTCATCACCAAGGACCGCCTCGCCGAGATGGTCCAGGGCGTGCGCGACGGCACGCTCGACATCACGACCCAGATCTAAATGCGGCTCCTCCTCGCTCTCGCGCTGTTCGCGCTCGCCCCCCTGGCCCACGCGCAGGATTCCCTCGCGCTGGGCTCGCCCCTCCCCCTCTCCGGCGCCTCGTTCGCCACGGCGGACGGCGGTTCGGCCAGCCTCGGCAGCTACGCCGGCGAGTCCGGGCTGGCGGTCGTGTTCTGGAGCGCGGCGTGCCCGTGGACTGCGAAGTACGAAGCGCGACTGGCGGAGGTCGCGCAGACCGCCGCCGCGAACGGGATCGGACTCGTGCTCGTGGCCAGCAACGACCCCGGCCGCAGCGCGGGCGATTCCCCCGAGGCGCTGGCGGAGGCCGCCAGCCGCGTGGGCGCTCCGCTCCTCCTCGACCCCACGGCGCAGATCGCCGACGCCTTCGCGGCACGGCAAACGCCCGAGGCCTTCTTCTTCACGTCCGGCCTCGTCTACTCCGGCGCCATCGACGACAGCCCGGCGGAGCCCGCCCGGGTGACCATCCCGTACCTCCAGCAGGCCATCGACCAGAGCCTCGCGGGGCAGGCCGTCGAGATCCAGCGCACCACCCCCTTCGGCTGCACGCTCAAGCGCGCCCGCTAGCACACCCTCGCGCGAGGCGGGATCCGGGGGGGTCGCCGTGCGCCGACCGTCTGATATGATTACCTCCCGCGACGACCTCGCCGCCGTTTGTACCCGCGCCCGCCAGCAGGTGGCGGTCGCCCTCGATACCGAGTTCGTCTGGGAACGGACGTACTACCCCGCCCTCGGCGTGGTCCAGATCGGGCTCGGGCAGGACGACGTGCACCTCGTGGACACCGTCGCCCTCACCGGCGACGACCTCGCCCCGCTGGCGGAGCTCATCGCCGATCCCGACACGGAGATCGTGCTGCACGACGCGCTGCAGGACCTCCAGATCCTCGCCCGCGCGACGGGCGCCCTCCCCCGCAACGTCTTCGACACGCAGCGCGTGGCGGGCATGGTGGGCCAGACCGCGACGGCCTCGCTGCAGGACCTCGTGGAGTGGGCCGTCGGCATCCGGCTGGACAAGGGCGCGACGCGCACGAACTGGCTCCAACGCCCGCTCTCCGACCAACAGGTGCCCTACGCCGAGGACGACGTGCGCTACCTCCTCGACGTACGCGACAAGCTCGTGGACGAGGCCGAGGCGCGCGGTCGCATCGCGTGGATCGACGAGGAGATGGTGATCTACGAAGACGAGGCCGCCTACACCGAAACGGACCCGATGGACGCCGTGGACCGCGTCAAGTCGCGCGGCATCGGGAAGCTGGACCCGCAGGCGCGGGCCGTGCTCCGCCACGTCTCCGCCTGGCGCGAGCGCGAGGCACGGCGCCTGGACCGCACTCGCCGCATGGTTCTCCCGCGGACATCGCCTCGCGACGCCCCCGCTCGGAGAAGGACCTCGGCCGCGTGCTCACGGACCGCCAGTCGCGCCGCTACGCGGAGAGCCTGCTGGAGGCCGTCCGCGCGGGCGAGGACGCGCCCGCCGAGCCTCGTCCGCGCCGCGGCCGCCCGGGCCCCGAGGAGGAGCGCCGGCAGGCGCAGCTCAACGTGCTCCAGGGTCTGGTGGCCGGCCAGTGCACCACGAACGACGTGGATCCCCAGCTCGCCGCCACCAAGTCCCAGCTCACTGCCCTCGTCCGCGAAGGCGCCGACGCCGAGCCGACCGGTCATCCGGTCTTGCAGGGCTGGCGCCGGGCGTTCATCGGCGAGGCTCTGCTCGCGTTCCTCCGCGGAGAAGGGAGCGTAGGGCTGGACGGCCGCGGTCCCCCGCGGACCAGCGGCGGGCCATCAGGCTGCCGCCCGGAGACTGAAGTTCCTCGTCAGGCGGTACCACGTTGTAGAGCGCCGCGAGGGCCTCGAACAGCTCCGGGTGGTGCTGGCGGAGCCGCGCAGGGCGCTCGAAGAACTGCTCCGTCGCGACGGCGAACAGCTCGGCGGGGTTCGTAGCGGCATAACTGCGGAGGACCCCCTTGCCCAGCTTCGCGCGGCGCATCTCCGTGCGGACGAGGTCTTTCCAGGCGTCCACGGAGCGCGGATCGAGGAACGCGGGCAGGCCGTCGGCCCCCTCGGGGTCGAAGTCGAACACGTGTGCCAGCTCGTGGAGGACGACGTTGTAGCCGTCCGTCCGCTTCCAGCCGGAGAGCACGGCCGGCGCCGAGAGGATGACCGGCCCCTGCGGGTGCGCCATGCCGTCGAAGTCAGCGGAGTCGATCGTGCTGTACTCGTCGTCGAACGTGCCGGGGTAGAGGAGGATGCTGCGGCCTGCCGGCACGTCCCAGTCCGGCCGCCCCCACAACATGACGCCCGCGCCCGCGGCGACCGCCAGCCGGAGCGTGTCGTCTACGGTCACGCCGTCCACGCCCTCGATGCTCCACGCGTCCAGCGCGACGAGCACGGTCCGCTCGAACCGCTGGCGGTCGGCGTTGGAGCCCGCGGCGTAGAGCGGGACATGGCGGTCCAGCCACGCACGCCACGCCTCGGGGAACGGGCGCGAAACCACCTGCGCGCGCCGAACACGTCCGCGCAACCCCACCGCCAGCCCGGCGATGAACACGACCGCTCCTACACCAAACCCCGCGAGCGCCTCGGCCTCGCGGCCGACCAGCGCGCCCACCAAGACCGCCGCCATCGCGCTCCAGAGGGCAGGCAGAAACCAATCAGACGGGCGCATGGGAGGGCGAGGCGGAGGAACGCTGCAACGGCAGGCGAGGGGAACGCACAGACTACGCGCGNNNNCGCGCGCGTTTCGGTTTCGCGCCCGCCGGCCAATCCTCCCAAGACTTCCGATCTTCCGACCCCTTCCGTCTGCGGGTGGAACCCTCCGTCTCATCCCGAGAACAACTCTAGACTCTGCTGGAACTGTGCCCTGCCCCGAGGGTTGAGGGGCAGATTGCAATAACGGACTACATGACCGAACTCCCCCTCCGCCTCGACGCCCCGGACCCCGAGCAGTCCATCCCCCTCCTCACCCCGGACGAGGAGCGCGAGATGCACGCCTCGGCGCTCCCGGACGAACTCCCCATCCTCGCTCTCCGCAACACCGTCCTCTACCCCGGCGTGGTCCTCCCGATCACGGTCGGGCGCGACGCCTCCTTGAAGCTCGTCAAGGACGCGTACGGCTCGGACAAGACCATCGGCGTGGTGGCGCAGAAGAGCGCGGAGACCGAGGACCCCGCAGCGGACGACCTCTACGATGTGGAAGCTCATCAAGATGCCCGACGGCAGCGTCAGCATCGTGATCCAGGGGAAGCGGCGGTTCGGGCTCGGCGAGATCACCCAGACGGACCCGTACTTCCGCGCGACGGTGGAGCCCATCGAGGAGGAGGAGGCCGCCGAGGAAGACGCCGTCGAGCTGGCGGGCCGCGTACGCAGCATCAAGGAGCTGGCGGTGCAGATCGTCAACATGAGCCCGAACCTCCCGAGCGAGGCGGCCTACGCGATCCGCAACATCGAAAGCCCGAGCTTCCTCGTCCACTTCATCGCGTCCAACCTCCAGATCGACGTCGAGAAGAAGCAGGAGCTGCTGGAGACGCTCCCGCTCCTGGAGCGCGCCAGCCTGGTGCTGGACCACCTGGAGCAAGAGATCCGCGTGCTGGAGATCTCCGAGGAGATCCGCACGAAGGTCAAGTCCGACGTGGACCAGCAGCAGCGCGAGTTCTTCCTCCGCCAGCAGCTCAAGGCCATCCAGGACGAACTGGGGGACGGCGAGGGCGGCGGCGCCGAGGCCGCCGAGCTCCGCGGCAAGCTGGACGACCGCCGCGAGGATCTCCCCGAGGCCGTTATCGAGGCGGTGGAAAAGGAGCTTCAGAAGCTGGGTCGCACGAACCCCGCCTCGCCGGAATACTCGGTCGTCCGTAACTACGTGGAGACCATTCTGGACCTTCCGTGGGACCACACGTCCGAGGACTCGCTGGACATCAAGACCGCCCGCGAGGTCCTGGACGACGACCACTTCGGCCTGGAAGACGTCAAAAAGCGGATTCTGGAGTACCTCGCCGTGCTCAAGCTGAAGAACGAGCGCGGGGGTGAGGACGCCAACTCTGCGCCCATCCTCTGCTTCTACGGCCCCCCGGGCGTCGGCAAGACGAGCCTCGGGAAGTCCATCGCGCGGGCGCTCGGGCGCGAGTTCGTGCGCATGAGCCTGGGAGGCGTCCGGGACGAGGCCGAGATCCGCGGCCACCGCCGGACCTACATCGGCTCCATGCCAGGGCGCATCCTCCAGGGGCTCAAAAAGGCCGGCACGAGCAACCCCGTCTTCATGCTGGACGAGGTGGACAAGCTCGGCTCCGACTTCCGCGGCGACCCCTCCTCCGCCCTCCTCGAAGTCCTCGACCCGGAGCAGAACGACGCGTTCAACGACCACTACCTCGAACTGGACTACGACCTCTCGCGGGTCATGTTCATCGCGACGGCCAACTACCTCGAGAACATCCCGCCGCCGCTGCGCGACCGGATGGAGATCATCGAGATCACCGGCTACACGCACGGCGAGAAGCTCCAGATCGCGAAGCAGTACCTCGTGCCACGCCAGACGGAGCGCAACGGGCTCACGGACGACCAGATCGACGTGCAGGACGACGCGCTGGACCTCGTGGTAGAGGGCTACACGCGCGAGAGCGGCGTCCGCCAGTTGGAGCGCGCCATCGGCGGGC
>LWDU01032777.1_pt1 | contig 10232 bp, 15 predicted proteins | sample 727161 | NCBI WGS metagenome assembly LWDU01 (sample SAMN04566230, study PRJNA314399) | hydrothermal vent metagenome | isolation source: deep sea hydrothermal plume seawater | place: Mexico: Gulf of California, Guaymas Basin | collected 2004-07-11 | reverse complement strand
GAATCAGAAGCAGGTTCATAATCAGCAATACCCATTTTTTTCATTAGTGCAACATGTGGAGGAGGTTGATCAACCTGACGTTGTTTTGCAGCTTCATACTTTGCTAAAATTTCTAATTTTGGATATTTTGAAAAATTAAAATCGGCAATATTAGAAAGGGTTCCATCAGGAGACATGATTTTCCAAATTGAACGAATTTTAGATTCACCTTCTAATGCATCAGATGTTAATTCAGAATCAGTGGTAGTTTTTTTAGAATCTTTTGTTACAACTTTTGAACTTTCAGCTAACGGATGTCCTTTTACTTGAAGTTTATAGGACTTGGTCCAGCCAAATGGAGAATGTGATACTTCTAGGTCAGATGCACCAGATTCCATTTCTTTTAGTAATGCAATTGCAACAGAAGGTTTTGCAAGATTAGAACTAAGATGAGCATAAGGATATAATAATAATTTTTTACAACCAATTTTTTCCATGGAATTTTTTATTTGAGAAATGGCATCCTGAGCTACACTGGAATCATCACCATCTTCCATAGCTACAAAAACAACCACTAATTCTTCTAATTTTTGAGTTTGAGGATTATCAATATCTTCTGCACTTTTGATCTCTTTTTTTGTAGGTGTGTATTCTATGCTATCACAATGTAATTGTAATATTCTCATAATTTCAAACAGAAAATTCAATTGAATTAAATGTTTACGTGAAATACAAAATAGGCTAATTGTTAGGATATTTTTTCACGAAGGGAAATAATAGATCTAAGAATTAATGCAGATATGCCCAAATTATTAATTAGAAATGATGTAGATCTTGAAAGAGAATCAGTTCCACGAAATCCTTCATCATAAATCATTTCAACAGAACCTTTGTCAGTTTCAACAAAGGAAGTGATTAAGGAATAAACGCCAAGTTTTTCATCGGTTTGTTCATTGTACAGACGTAATTCTACTTTAGATATAGTAAACTCATCTTGAATAAAGGTACCAGTTGATAATAAAATATTCACAGAATCAGGACATCTCTTGATTCTGTCAGGATCATGCATGTCAATAATATCCATGTTAACACATAGAGTTTTTCCTAGATAAGTAATATCTGATTAAAAATAATTGAATATATCAAAAACAATAATTACACAAGTATTATTTACAGTGAAAAAAACATAGTAAAAATGGATCCACATCAATTTCATGGCAAAGATATACCGCACATAAAATTAGATCCAAAAATGACCATAGAAGATTTGGTGGATGTATTTGCAAGTACAGGGTTTAATGGAAGACAGTTAGGAGAAGCTGCAAAATTATATGCTAAAATGATTGAAGAGGATGCAACAATTTGTCTTACCGTGTCAGGTGCCATGACACCAGTTGGATTTGGAGGAATTATCAAAACATTGATTGAGAGAGGATTTGTAGATTGGATTGTCACAACAGGTGCAAATGTATACCACGAAGATCATTTTGCATCAGGATTACCAGTAAAGCAAGGTAGTTTTGATGTGGATGACATGAAATTATTTGAAAAGGAAATTGTAAGAATTAGGGATGTCTACATAAAATTTGAAGAAACATTAGAAGCAGAGGATCAAATAATACAAAAAATGTTTGCAAATGATTTTCAAGATAAATCATTTACAACTGCAGAATTTTGTAATTTACTAGGCAAAAGAAGTAAAGCAACTGCCAAATATCCAGAAAAAAGTTTTGTAATATCCGCATATGAATATGATGTTCCCATATACATCTCTACAATAAAAGATTCATCGTTAGCATTAAATCTAGCAGTTCACAGGTTAGAAAATAAAAAATATGATTTAGATTTTGTTAGAGAAATAATAGAGCAAGCTGCAATTGTATATGATTCAAAAAAATCAGCAATTTTAGAATTAGGTGGCGGTGTTCCAAAAAACACAGCTCAGCAAACAGGTCCATTGTTGGATCAAATTTTAAGAAGAAATGATGGAGGGCAAAATTATATTATACAAATTACAGATGCACGTCCAGATACAGGAGGATTATCGGGTGCAACATTACAAGAGGGGAAAAGTTGGGGTAAAATTCAAGATTCACATGAAGGAATAGTTACAGTTTATGCAGATGCAACAATTGTATTTCCAATTTTAGCACTCTATGTTCTAAGTAATCAAAAATCAAGAGAACCAAAAAGACTTTACAAAAGAATAGATTACATGTATAACAAATTAAGTGACGATTATTTTAAAAATCCCACCAAAGTCAAGTAAGAATTAAAACTTAGAAAATCTAGCACGCTCTAGATCTCGGTCATCCTTAGATTCTTTTTTCCACTCTTTATAGTGCTCTTTACAAAGAATTGTTTTTTTGCCCTTAGAATTAACTCGTAAGCCAGCAGTTTCTACCTTAGTAGTATTAAGTGAACGTGCACCGTCCTGATCACATTCATCGACATTACATTGTGCACCTTTTGAAACAATACCCACAGCATACAATAGTCAAGATGCTATTTATACTTGAAAGAGAATAAATAATTTTTAGATTATTCTAAAAAAGAATTAGAAAAAGGAGGACAATTTATTATGAAATTCAGGATTAAAATGATAAAAAAGTAGTTAACAGTAACCCCAAGTTAGTAGATTAATCGTTTATAATAGGAATATTTTTTTCTAGTTTTATGGCTGGAGCAAATAAATCAACTAGTACAAATAAACAAAATCCAGCTAGAGATTCAAAAAAAGGTAAAAAAGATAAAGGTGAAAGTACCGGCGTAAGAAAAGCCGAAATTACAGTTATACTTAATGAACAACAAGCAATGAAAGTAATTCAAAAATCCAAAGTTGTTACAGTTCAAGATCTTGCAAGACAAACAGGAGTCAAAATATCTGCTGCAAATGCATTCTTAAAACAAGCAACAATTAAAGGCACAGTAAAGAAAGTTGGCGGTTATTCAGGACATTATTTGTATCAAGTTATGTCTTCATAAAGAGACAAAACATCTCCAGATTTAACATTCTTTAATTCAGCAACATCACCGTGAAATTTTCCAATAAGAGCCATAGTTTTTGCAGATTGTACATTACCAACAAAAAAGCAAATGTTTCCAGTAGAAGGTAAAAATGCAATGTCTCCAGTTTTAAATTCAGATCTTGCTTTCTCAATTCCAGCATCAACATTAGTTTCAAAATAAACAATATTTTTTCCTAACAAGTGAGAATTACCTTCCAAAGGTAAAGATCTCATAATAACACCAACAGTTCTTGGAGATAAGTGTCGTTTTAGATCACAATTTAATTTTACTTTTCCACCAATGTCTAAAATTAGTTGTTTTCGTGAAACTGAATTTGTACTCAAGTTTAGTTTAAAAATGATTAGATTATATAACGTTTTAAGCGAATTTTGGTACTTGTCTAATCCTGAAGAAACAAAAATTACACCAGAAGTAGCAAAGGAACCAGAATTAGCCATACCAGTGACTGAAGTAATTGAAACAGAAGTAGATCCAAATTTAGGACTAAACAAAGCATTAGATACCTATCGTAAATTAATTGAAAAAAATATGGATAATGCATTAGAACCATTAACAGAAAAAGAACAAGCAAAACTTGAAAGTAGAATTACAGAAATACAAGAAAGAGAAATTATTGAAAAAATAGAAGAACATGAAATTGTTGAAATTCCATGTGAAAAAGGTAAAATTACAATTGGTCCACCCACATTAACAAGATTTGAAAAAGCAAGAATTATGGGAGCAAGAGCATTACAATTATCATTAGGAGCACCACCATTTATTGAAATTCCAAAAAATGCAAGAATTTCTCTAGATATTTCAATGGAAGAATTAGAAAAAAGAGTAATTCCAATTACAATTAGAAGAGTATTACCAAATGGGGATTATCAAAATATTCCAATAGACTATTTTGAATAAAGAACCAATCGTCGATAAAACTTAAAAGAACAAAAAATTGTTTAATGTTATACAATGCTCATGGAAGAGATTAATGAACAGTCAAATCAAATGCAAGATATCATAAACATCGGTAATGATCCAGTAATGCTTACTGCAACAGAAGTGTTAGCAAAACTTATGATTAAAAATGAAATAATTTTAAAAGCAAGAGGTCAATTAATTCCTAACGCAGTAGCAGTTGCAAACATAATCACAGGAACAATGGCTACAGGAGTTTACAAAATTGAAAAAATCAAATTAGATACTGTTGCAGAAGCAGGTATTGGAAATATGACATCAACAATTGAAATAGTTATAAATAAAAATTAGTAAACGCTACCAGGTCCTTTTAGAAGCATATTTTCACATTCTTTGCAGACTTGTTCATCAATGTTAGATTCTAGATTATGGTGTATCTCACAAATTAACAAACTAGATTTAATGTAATTACATAATCCAATAAATTTAGAAAGGCTAGATGGAGTATAAGCTAAATCAGAAGATAGATGATCACATAGTTCATTAATTAATTGTGAAACTTGTTTTTCTTGTAATAATTTTGCAATTAAAGATGGATCACCACGAGTTCCACGAATATAATTACTAATTGCAGCCTGTGTCACCCCAAGCATTTTTGAAATTTCATCTTCACGAATATCATGTTCTTGTGCCAATTTTTTAGCCAAAATTGCCCTCAATGCAGGAATTAATGTTTTAGATTCAATTTCAGCAGGAAGTAGCATAATTTCTCAAGGGTGTAGATATGAATTTAAAGTTTGCAATAAGTAAATAAAAAATCAAATTCATCATTAGGCATATCTATTTTAATTTCAAAATTAATAGATGTCATTGGAAGATATTTCTAAAAAAATATATGAAGTTTTAGAAGAATCGTGTAATTCCTGTGAGTCTAATTTAATTTCACTATCAGGAGGATTAGATAGTTCAATCATAGCATATTTTCTTAAGGAAAAAAATCCAAAGAGTGTTGCAATTATTTCGGAAGACTTTGTTTCAACAGATCTAACATATTGCCAAATGATTTCAAAAGAAATGAAAATTCCATTATCAATATACAATGTACCGACATCGATTATACTAGATGCAATTGAAAATACAATTAAAATTTTAAAAAATTTTAATGATATTGAAATTCGTAATAATGTTGTGATTTATTTATCAATGAAATGGGCAAAAGAAAATAATGAAAAATCAATAATTACAGGTGATGGGGCAGATGAATTATTTGCAGGTTATAACTTTTTAATAAATAAACCAGAAAAAGAATTAGAAAAAGAAATTAAAAGATTGTGCTCAATAATGCATTTTCCGACTCAAAAAATTGGAAAAGCATTAGGAATTAAAATAGAGTCACCATTTCTAAATCAAAACATAATAGAATTAGCTAATAAAATTCCAACTAATATAAAAGTAAAAGAAGAAAATGGAAAAAGATATGGAAAATGGATTTTACGTAAAACATTTGAAAAATACATACCACATCAAATTGCATGGAGAGAAAAATCACCCATGCAAGAAGGAGCTGGAACATCAGGATTAACAAATTTATTTGAATCTATAATTAGTGAAGAATCATATGTTGAAAGAAAATTAACAGTTGAAAAAGAAGATGGAGTAATAATTAGAAGCAGAGAATCAATGTATTACTATGAAATTTTTAAGAAAACATATGGTTCACCAGTAGATAGTAATTCTCAAGAAACATGTCCATATTGTAAACATAAAGTTAAAAATTCAAAATTCTGCAGAATGTGCGGAGCTTTTCCAATCTAAGAATTATTTTTATATTTACGTGGTTTTTTAATGAAAATTTTACGACAGCCGTTACAACAAAAATAAAATGTTTTTCCATCATGATCATGAATTATTCCTAATTCTGCATCAAATTCAAGTCCACAAACAGGATCAACTGGCACAAATTTTTTACCTTTAAATTCTATTTATACATTAAGGAACAGCAGCAAATCTACATCGTTAATTGATTATACCAATAAATCTAATTATAGGATCAATAAATAATATTGAATTATAAATTAGGATGTAATCATAAATTTTAGAAAATATAGCCCAAGTATTAAAAAAATTATAGAAGATGGTTTTGTATAAAATATTATGAATTAAAATTAAGATGTCAGTTTTTTGACCAAAGATAAAAAATCATCAGGAGTAATTGGTAAAATATTCATAATTTCAAGATTTTCTAAAACATGTTCAGATGTTTTTTGGCCTACTAACGGAGCAAGAACACCAGGGGATGAACGAATAAACTGTAAAGCACGTAATGAGGGTTTTAAGTCATTAAATTCAGGCATTGTACCAGGAGATAGTAATCTTCCTTGCATAAATGGAACACTAGTAAACACACCAATTCCTAACGTAACAGCAGATTCTAAGATAGATACAGATTTGTTTTGAACAGTTTGATTTTTTGTAAGTAATGCTTGATCATAATTCATGTTAAAGGGCAGTTGTATGAATTTAAATCCATGACTGTCACCGCCAATTTTTTTTGCCATCTCAACAATATCCTCAAGTGAAAGATATTGAGGATTTTCCTTTGGTACTCTAAAACACTCCCAAGTTGCCATACCATAAAATTTAATTTTTCCTTCAGCCCGTTTTTGCTCATATAATTCAAAAACAGATTTTAATTTTTCTAAAAATTCTTCTTTCGAAATATCTTTAATCTGTGCTTCAATACCATTGTGAAGATACATCAAATCAATACATTCTAAATTCAAATTTTTTAAACTTCTATCTAATTGATCAGACAAATATGCAGGGGTCATACAATGATAACCAGAATTGATATCACCTTCCTTGATAATTCCAGGTTTTCCAAGTTCACGTATAACATACTGCATCAAATCCTCTTGAATGTCACCATCGTTTGTCACATAACCATTTTTACTGCTAACGAATATTTGATCACGAGTAATTTTTTTTTCATCAATTAATTCAGATATTGCTTTACCAACAGACCGTTCAGCTTTTTGTGAACGATAGTTAATTGCAGTATCAATTACATTAACACCAGATAAGATAGATTGTTTTACTGCACTTGTTACTAATTCATCAGTTTTAGTGTCAGGGTCACCAAGGTAAGTTCCAATTCCAACATTGGAAAGGAGAATATTTTCAAATTTATTAAAATTAAGTGAATTTATGCCTGAATTTTGAAGAAATTTTTGAGTACCACTAGTAGTTGCAAATCCTGAAATCATGATAAGATTAGAACAGAGGTAAATTTATGTCTGTTTGAAGAGAAATTAAGAAACTCAAAGCAAAAAGAACACCTGTAATTCTACTAAATTTTAAAGTGGAAGACATGAATGGAACTAATTCATCAACAGTATCATAGTTTTTTTGTAAACCTAATCCTGATTTTATTATTAATGGAAAGCTAAGTAAAGTGATTAAAGACAAAACAGGAAACAAACTTACAGAAACTCCAATTAAAATTACAACGTACGAAATTAGTGGAAAAATCCAGAATAGTTTTATTGCTTTTTTCTTTCCAACCACAATCACCAAAGTTTTTCTGCCTTTAGATTTATCAGCATCGTGATCAGGAAAAGATGCAATAAATAAAACCAACGAAGATAATGTACCAATTACAATCCCTGCAAGAATTGATTCAATATTTACTTCTCCAGATTGAATAAAAAACGTACCAATTACAATCATTGAACCTTTTACAGCTACAAAGAACTCACCTAAACCAGAATCAACAATTTTAGTGGAATAAAAATAAATAGATAATATTGCAAATCCCAAAATTATTGCAATTAAAATTCCATGTGTCATAACAAAATAACTTCCAATCAGAGAACCAATTATTAAAAATGCAACACCTGCACGATAAACAGAAGAAGGTTTGAGTAGTCCTTCAGGTAAAACACCAGTTCCACCACTCATTTTTGTTCGAGTTGTTTTAGTGTCAATACCTCGTTTAAAGTCCCAATAATCATTTAGTAGATCAACACTAGCATGAAGTGCCATCACTCCAGCAAAAGTCAAAATTAGATCAAGATAGTCAATAAAACCATTTTGAGACCAATGTAAAGCCAAGCCTACAGAAACTGCAATAATAGATGCTAGAAGGAATCGAACTCGAATAACACGTAGCCATACTGAAATCATCGTAGATAACTGTATTTTTTTAATATAATATTCATAAGTTTGTATTTTACACAATATTTTATAGGAAAATAAATTAAATAATATTTATGATATTTGGAAAAATTGAAAAAAATGAAAAAATAATAAAATTTAATGTTGAAATACAATGCATTAATTGTAACAAACAAGTTCCAGGAGGAATGAAGTCAAGTGAAAATTATTTTAATACAAATGAATTTAACAAAGAATTAAAAAAATTTCAAAAAACATATCTTTGCGGTATTTGTAGAGACAAAAAAAGAATTAATAATTAAATTAAAGATTTATCGTCAACTTCAATAGGCTTTCTCCCCATAAAACCAGAATCTTTTTCATGCCAAAATTTAATTTCAGTTTCACCATGCTTCCAACAAAGACACACCTCATCATTAAATCTCTTAGATGGAAAATCAAGTAAACATTGTTCAATACTTTTAATCATAACACCAGTACTTTCTAAGATTTCAATAGATTGATAAAATTTTGTTATTGCAGAATTTAATTGCTTTTTTAATACAACGTACTCTTCAAAAGAATTAGTTGTAGACATAGAAAGTTGTAATTCTTTTTCTATTTTTCTAACCTCATTTTGTGTAGCTAAAATATATTCAAATTTTTTAATTATATCAGGTAATGCATCATTTGCCTGATTTGCAGTGAAAAATACAGACATGCACATTTTTTAAAATACCAGATTAAAAATCTTGGGTGCAAATTTATTAAGAATGATTCTTACAATTAGATATGAGTGAGGATCCGTTAGAAGCAATAATTATGCAAGCAATTAACGGAGCAATAGCTACAATTCCAGGGTATTTAGAAGAAATTAAAGAAAATAAAGATGTCCTAAAAGTTGAAAATGCTCAAGAATTTATCTATGGAATAGTAATGGGAATGGCATTAGGAATGAGTGGCGCAATACTAAGTGCACAAGATAAACCGCCAACGGTAGAAGATCAAATGAGAGTTAGGGATATAATTTACAAACATATTCCAGAAATCAGAGAAAGGATTTTTAGTTAAAAATTAGCCAATTGGGGTTAACTATGACCTTGTTTTAGGCAGGATTAATCAATAATAAAATATTTTTTGAATTATAAAATAGTATACGTATTTTTAATTAAAATTTTAAATTAATCATTTCTTAATGTTGTTCCATCGTAGTAGAATCGTAATTAGATTTTAATTAGATTTAAAAATAAATAATTTGAATGCTAGGAACTATAATTTCACAATGTGAAAGGTGTTACAACATTTGCACATGTAATTTAATTAAAAATATGAAAATATGCATTCAATGTAAAAAACAATATTCAAATTATTAGTAGTTAAAAAGAATTATTTTATTTTATATCTCAAAATAGCCAATACAGAATCATCAATTTCTAATTTTTTAATTATTTTTGAAGAAGTAGCAAACTCAATTTTGCAAGATATTTTTTTAGCAAGTTCTAGCATCTTTAGTATATTTTTAAATTGAGAATTGGTATGATAGTTTGTAGAAACAATTAAGGTTTCAACAGCACTCATTTTTAAAGCACGGTAAATAACATTATTTCTTTTTGCAGTTAATCCATCCTTTACTAAATTCTCATATTTTTGGATTAATTCTTCCATGTGTTTTTTTCTATATTCATACAAATGATGAATAATTATTTCATGAATATCCTTAATTGAAGTTGTGAAAGATAGGCCTTTAACAAATCTACATTTGGAAGTTAGTTCAGAATTTAATTCATCATAAAATTCTGTTTTTCCATTACCATTTCCACCTAAAAGTATCAATTCAGAATCCACACTCATCAATCTAACTTTATTTGCAACTTTTTTGAAAAAGACATGAATTTTTGTTTGTCTTGCACGTAAAAATCGACCTTGACTTTGTCCACCTTTCTTGTGTCTTCCCTGTAAATCAATTTTTAATTTAGATTCTTGAATAATTTGGCTACCTTGAAATTTTTGTATTTTTGCAGTTTTTTGATCAATAGTTACCAGTAAAACATTATGATTTGTTTTTAAAATATCTGAAAAGGGTTTAACGTATGGTTTTTTATTTTCCATATAGATATAAGGTAATTTTTGAGATGTTCCAATCACCTTAATCTCAATTTTTCCATTTTTAA
>LWDU01039186.1_pt1 | contig 10233 bp, 6 predicted proteins | sample 727161 | NCBI WGS metagenome assembly LWDU01 (sample SAMN04566230, study PRJNA314399) | hydrothermal vent metagenome | isolation source: deep sea hydrothermal plume seawater | place: Mexico: Gulf of California, Guaymas Basin | collected 2004-07-11 | reverse complement strand
GCGAATCTTTCGGTGCGATTTTTTGTCAAGAGAGTGATAATGACAAGCCATGGGGGTTTGTCGGGTGCGCGTCCAATGAATTCAGATCGGCGATGGTTTCTTCTGGGTCTCTTTTTGACGACCTTCTCGACGCTCGCTGTAGAGATTCTGGATACTCGATTCCTCTCGGTGGCGAGTTGGTATCACCTTTCGTTTCTGGCCGTCTCGACGGCAATGTTCGGGATGGCTGCCGGGGCGGTTCGAGTCTATCTCGGGGGCGAGGCCTTTATGGGCGAGGCCGCTTCCACGGGCCTGGCTCGCTACACCAGTTTGCTGGCCCTGGCGATTCCCGCGGCCCATCTCGCGAATCTCGCGATCCCGATACCTGCGGGTCATGGGATGCCGACGGTTGTCGCGATGTTGCTCACCACCGTTGTGCTGGCGATCCCCTTCTATCTGTCGGGGATCGTTGTGGCCATCGCACTCACCCGGATCCCTGGGCCCACGGGGATGATCTACGCCGTGGATCTCCTGGGTGCGGCAGTGGGCAGTGTGGGCGTTTTGGTTCTCTTTCGGTGGGCCAACGTGGCCTCGTCCATGTTCCTGATTGGGGCTTTGGCGGCGTGCGGGGCATCGTGCTTTCACCACTTTGCCAAGACCGGGCGCGTCACGCGCCAGTTTGCTCTCGCGATCCTTCTGCTGGCTGTCGGCTTGATCAACACGGCGACCGACCCCAGCTTTTTCAGGGCCTATTACATGAAAGGCGAGTTTCGCAGGGCCGAGTCCATCGATTTTTCGTACTGGACGATTCACGGTCTGGTGACCACCGATGTCGAGAGGCCGAGCGAAGCCGCCTACTGGTCCAAGTCTGCTGACGCGAAGAGAACCCTCGTTGTCTCAAGGCGCATGCAGATCGATGGCCTTGCGGGCACGTATATGACGCGATGGAGCGGACGGCCGGGATCCCTCGGTTGGACTCAATACGATTTGACCTCACTGCCCTATCACTTGCGCAAGGGGGGCAATAACGCGGTCATCGGTGTGGGGGGCGGCCGAGACATACTGACTGCGCTTTGGGGCGAAAGTGATTCGGTCACCGGAATCGAAATCAACTCGGCCTTCATTGATCTGCATGAAGGCCCGTTGCGAGAGTTCTCCTGGATAGCGAATGATCCGAGGGTTCGTCTCATTCATAATGAAGCGCGGTCTGAGTTGACGGCCAGCGATGCTCAATATGATGTTTTGCAGATGTCTTTGATCGATACCTGGGCCGCCACGGGGGCTGGCGCCTTTACCTTGACGGAAAACGGGCTCTATACCGTCGAGGCATGGAAGACCTTTCTGGGTGCCCTGAAACCGGGCGGGCTGTTCAGCGTTTCGCGGTGGCACTCGGCCGAGCACGCGTCCGAGACGAGTCGCCTGATTGCCCTGGCCACCGCAGCCCTGATCGAGACAGGGGCCGAGAAACCCGCCGATCACATGATCCTGGTCACAAGAAACGCCCTGGCCACCTTGATCGTTTCGAATGAACCCCTCCGGGCCAGTGACGTGGCGGGACTCGATGCGATCCAGGGTTCCTTCGAGTTCGAGGTCCTTCTGGCTCCGGGCCGGGGCTCTCCCTCGCCGATTCTGGGACGCATTGCGAAGAGCCGAACCCGGGAAGATGTAGAAGCCGCCAGCGCTCACCCCTTCTTCCCCCTACTTCTTCAACATTCTCAAGCCCGCCGGTTTCTTTAGTCCGAGCATTGATCTGGCCGAGAGCGGAGGCGTACTCGCCAACGGGAATTTGGTGGCCACCATTACCCTGGCCATTTTACTGGGGATCACGTTGCTTCTGGTCAGTGTCACGATTATCGGGCCGTTGGTGAGATCGGGCTTTCCTGCCATGCCCGGGGCGGAGTTTGGCTTGGGGGTGGCCTATTTTTCATTGATCGGCATGGGCTTCATGTTCGTGCAGATTCCGCTGATGCAGCGGTTCAGCGTATACCTGGGGCACCCCACCTACTCGGTGACGGTCATCCTTTTCTCCATGATCCTGGCCACAGGCATCGGGAGCCTGCTTTCGGATCGCCTGGCCATAGAGGCCCGGGACCTGTGGGTGCGCGTAATTCCCGGAGCCATTGCGCTGAATCTCCTGATCGCGACCCTGGCCATCCAGCCCCTGATCGAAGCCACTATTGCCTATGGGATTCCGGCGCGAGTGGGCTTGGTGGTTGTCGTGGTCGCAATCGCTTCGCTCCCGCTGGGTATTTGCTTTCCAGTGGGTCTTCGTCTGGTGCGGCCCTTGTCCGAGGGGGCGCTGCCCTGGATGTGGGGGATCAACGGTGCTGCTGGAGTGCTCGCCTCGGTGCTGGCCGTAGCGGTCTCCATGTGGGCGGGAATTTCCACAAGCCTCTACCTGGCAGCCGTGGCCTACGCGCTCTTGACCCTGCCGGCCCTCGGGCTGTGGCGGCGGGGCGCTGCCGGGCAACCATGAGCCGAGAGCGGGCGGGCACGTAGAGGGGAGCCCTTCTCCTGAAGCCTGTTTGTCCCCGGGTTACCCGACAGGCTGTGGATTGGAGCGGCTTGGAGTAGATTGAAGTGGCTTGGAGCGGATTGAAGCGGACCGATTGAGCCAGGTCAGGGTCCCGGCGATTCGGTTGTATCCGCGATGCGGCATGGCATACTCAGGCTCCTTGTTTTGCTGGCGTACGGGTTGCAGTGAACCCATAGACCTTGGGCACGGGCCAACCCGTCAGGCAAAAACTCAAATCACGGAGAGCGAACTATGACTCGGCTCGGTTATCAGATCCCCAACTTCACCTATCCCGGCGTGGCGCCGGAAGACATATTCGCGAATGTCGTAGCCCAGGCCAAGGCCGCCGAGGCCGCGGGTTACGACCGGGTCTTTGTGATGGACCATTTCTATCAGTTGCCCGGCATTGGGGCTCCCGAGGAGCCCATGTTCGAGTGCTACACGATGCTCTCGGCCCTGGCCCAGCATACCGAGCGTGTTCGGCTCTCGGCTTTGGTCACTGGCAACACTTACCGGAACCCAGCCCTGCTCGCGAAGGCCGTTACGACTCTCGACCACGTCTCGGGAGGACGGGCCACCCTGGGCATCGGATGCGGCTGGTTCGAAAAAGAGCACGTGGATCTTGGCTTTGAGTTTGGCACCTTTGGCGACCGCTTCGAGAAACTGGAAGAAGCGCTCCAGATCATCATTCCCATGCTGCGGAGCGAAAGGGTCACGTTTTCGGGCAAGCACTATCGGGTACAGGACGCGATTAATTCGCCGGCTCCCATCTCGAAGATTCCCGTGATGATCGGAGGCCAGGGCGAGAAGAAAACCCTGCGCATGGTGGCGCAATACGCCGATGAGTCGAACCTGGTGGGTGACAACGCCGCGATCCCGCGGAAGCTCGAGGTGCTCGCCGAACATTGCGAGCGTCTGGGTCGCGACCGTTCGGAAATCACTGTCACCAAGTTGCAGATGATTGCCGTGGCCCCGACTCAGGAGGAACTCGACGCGGATTTTGCGGCGATCGCTGAGACCAAGGGTTGGACCGATGCCCACATTGCGGCGGCCAAGGGAGCCCTCATCACCGGCGATCCGGACACCGTCGGTGAGATCCTTCAGGATGCGGTGGCGGCGGGACTGGACGGGCTGACCGTCGATTTGCCCGTGAACGGCCACAACCCCGAGCGGATCGAGTTGCTCGGGGAAATTGCGAACAAGATCCTGCGCTAGCCGAGAGCATTCCGTGCCGGAGCAATGGACCGGGCAAAGCTTCGGGGCGAGCGCGTCTATTCGAGAGAAAGGTTTTTCCCGAGGCGAACGGGTGCTTTCTCTGACGAACTGGCCCCTCTTGCCCGGGCCGGTGTGTACCAGATGGGTGACGTGTAGGCACGGTCCTGGACCACCATGGTCGCCTCGGGGATGATCTCTGTCCCCAGGCGCGCCACATCGTAGGCGGTCCAACGGGGGGTGGGGATTTCGATGACCCGCACATAGTAGAAGGCTCGCTCAGCGGGATTGAAATCCGGGTCCTTCCAGAAGCTCGTGAACTGCGAACGGCCCACGGTGTTCGTGTACGTGGCCTCCTGAACGTTTACCGTGGAACCGGAAGTTTCGGCGACCGCTACATCGTAAACTTTCTCGTGGGACTCGCCCTCGCCATCGAGCCATCCCTTGACGATCTGAACCCGCTCGAGGTGGGCACCGAAAGGATCTTTGAGGGCCATGATGAGAAAGCCGGGAGACTCATCGCCTTCCGTGGGGCGCGGGGGCAGGTCGCCGCCCATGGGCACGCCCTTCTGGTATCCGGCGAATACGCTGTCGGGCCCGAGGACATCCTCCTGGGCGTAGCGCCAGCCGCCAAAGAACCGGAGCTGGATACGCGACCCGGTCGTGGCGTAGACCTCCCGCCGCTCCATGGCCTCGAAGATCGAGTCTCGGGTGTTGCTCGTCGCCCAGACACCCGCATACCCAGACGCGACCTGTTGCCAGGCGATAATGTCCGAGTCCTTGCCCGCAGCCGACTTGATGAAAGTTTCGTTGGTGCGCGGCGTCCCGGGTTCGACCAGCACCGCCTTGCCCCAAAAGTTATTCTCGGCGGCGGTGGCCAAAGATGTATGGGCGTCGGTGCTGCCGATCATCCCGAACTTGAACGGATTGACCCCGGTTTTTGCCTCCAATTCCAGGCCGGCTTTAAGGGCCGAGCGCGCGTATTCGTGCTTCAGCATGTCGGGCTGTTTGGGCGTCATGCCGGCAAGAGCCAAATTACCCTTGTCCCAGGTCTCGAAGTCGGCAAACTCGTCGTCGGGGGAGAGAAAGGGGTGGGTTTCGCCATCTCCCTTGATCTGGGTCACCTCCACCAGGGGTTCCCACCGAGCCCGATTCACCGCATAGGCCTGTCCAATGGGTTCGCCATTGGAGTCTTCCCCAGGGAACATGCGCCCGTTGCTGATGTTCCCATTGTGGGGGATGGCCAAAATGCGCCCCCCGGTTCCCGCTTCGTATTTTCCCATGAAGGCCCAAAGGTCTTCGGGGCGATCTCCGTCGAAGGCCGAAACGGGGATCATCTGCCCGGCCTTGTCCGCGTCATCGGCGTAAATGACTACCCGGTGAAGGTTGTCGCCTCCGGGCATGGACGTCCATTCAAACCCGATTAGCGCCGTGAAGACTCCCGGCTGGTTGTAGCGATCGGCGAGGGTGGTGATCTCGGACCAGATGTCCTGCTTGGCCGCCTGATTTTCGAATATCGGTTTGTTGGCGGCGAGCGAACCGATCAGCTCGTCCATGATTGCGCGGGCAGCCTCGGGGTCTCCCGTCAGGGCTTCGAAAATTCGCTTGCCATTGGGGTCGGCGAGGAGCAGGGGGTCCTCGGCCCGGAGTTTGGGCAAGACCCCCATATATTCGGCGTGATCCGAGACCACCAGGAAATCCAGGGGACGATCGAGGCGAACGGGTTGCCCGCTATTAGCGGTGACTGTTTCGCCCCGGGCGAAGCGATAGGCATCGCCGGGGTCGAGCCGGGTGTTGCCCATGACGTTGGCATCCATGCTGAATGAGCTGTGGACATGAGTATCACCCCAGAGCAAGTGCATGGGATGCGCCTCGCCCAGGTAGGGCGAGTACTCTGGGGCTTCTTCGGCCATGGCGCCGCCTGCCGAGAGTGCCAGGCCGAGGGTTCCGAACATGACGATCGCCTGCCGCATTTCTTTCCGTCCTTTCGTAGAACCGTCAGCTCCCGCCAAGGAGGAGACGCTTTCGAGACAATGATGAATCGAGGATCAATCGCCGATTTCCTGGTATGCGCGTTGAATATCCTGGGATTTTTCGTGGGCGAGTTTCTGTAATTCGTCGCCCAGGTGAGCCACCTTGTCCGGGTGGTACTCCTGCATTCGGGCCCGGTAGGCCGACTGAATTTCCTTGCCCGAGGCCGAGCGATCCACGCCGAGTACCGTGTAGGCGTCGAGTGCACGGGGGCGCTGACCGGGCCCCGGACTGCTGTGGCTGGAATTTGCGCCGGAGGAACTTCCGGCCGCCTTTGCCCGGGCCTGGTCCTGCATGAACTGCTTCAAATGATTCCGGTAGAACCAGGTCAGGAATCCGATCAGCGCGATGTCGTCGACACGGCCTGGAATGCCCAGGAAATCTGGGATCAGATCAAAGGGAAATAGAAAGTAGACCAGGCCGACGATGATCAACCAGGTCATCAGGGTTTTGGGGGGCGTTCCCTCAAACATCGCGGGAGCGTAGCGCTCCCCACCCTCGGTGGCCGTCTGATGCCTAGAGGTATCCCAGCCCCGCCGCCGCGTGTTTGAGTTCGTCCCGAAATGTTGGGTGAGCCAATCGGATCAAGGCCTTGGCGCGCTCTCGGGTGGAAAGGCCCTTGAGATTGGCGGTGCCGTATTCCGAAGCCACCCAGTGCACCTCCGTGCGGGGGGTTGTGACGATGGCGCCGAGCTGCAGTGTGGGCACTACCCGGGAAACCTTTCCGCCCTGGGCGGTGGAGTAAAACGCGATGATTGATTTTCCTCCGGGTGCGTCGAATGCACCGCGTGCATAGTCGTGTTGTCCACCGGTTCCGGAGAATTGATTGGGACCAATGGATTCGGAACAGCACTGACCGGTCAGATCGATTTCGATTGTGGAGTTCACCGAGATCATGTCGTTGTTCCGGGCGATATTCGGAGGAAAGTTTACGTAGGAAACGGGGCGGGCCTCGATGTAGGGGTTGTCGTCGAGAAAGTCGTACATGTGGCGCGTGCCCGCGGCAAAAGCATAGAGGGCCTTGCGGGGGTGAAAGGTCTTGTTGGCTCCGTTGGCAACGCCGGCTTCGACGAGGTCGACCATGGAATCCACGAACATTTCGGTATGAATTCCGAGATCTCGATGATTCGTTAGAGATTTCGCCACGGCATTGGGCAGGCCACCGACGCCGAGTTGAATCGTCGCGCCGTTGGGAATCATCTCGCAAATCAGGGGACCAATGGCCGCGTCCTCCGGGCGTTCGGCGGGTGCAGCCAGTTCGAAAAGATCGGCCTCGTGTTCGACGATGACGTCTACTTCGTCCACATGCACCCAACTGTCTCCATGGACTCGGGGCATGTTGGGGTTGACTTCGGCCAGCACTAAATCGGCGGCCGCCACCGCGGCTTTGTTGGTGTCGACATTAGTGCCCAGGCTCATGTACCCGTGCTTGTCCATGGGCGAAACGCAGATCATCGCCACGTTGATGTCCATGAACTCGGTGAAGAGGCGAGGGATCTGGTGAAAGAAAGCCGGGGTGAAGAGGGCCGACTTTTCGGCAATCAGCTTGCGGTCGAAAGCGCTTGCGAACATGGATTCCCACTGGATGACCGGTCGGCATTCTGCCCGGAAAATTGAAGACGCGCTGGCATCCAGGGGCAGGAGGGAGCTCATGCGAAGATGACTGAGGCCGCCGCTGGAAGCGCGATTGGCCACGGCGTGGAGCAGGGCCGGGGGCTGACCAATAGCGCTGCCAAAGATCACCAAGCTCTGATCGGGGATGAGCGAAGCGGCTTCTTCCGGGGTGCGGAGCTTGCCCGCGTATTTTGTTTCGCAGGGGGTAGACATGTTGGGCATAGCCTCTTCGGTTGAATGCTGAACGCTGGCCGAGAAGAATAACCGCACTGACGAGGTGGCCCAAGAGTCACCCGATTTCTCGGGAGCCTTTTTGTGCGGGGGCGGGGGGGCGAGCGGCATCTGTACAGGCCATCACCTAGGGTCTCAGGCGGTGGCGGGCCAGGGATTCAGGGGCACCCTGGCAGCGCGCACCAAGGTTCTTAGTGAATTTTCGCCCTGGGCTAAGCCGATAGGAAATCCACTCATGGCCGACTCGAACCCGCTGTTGATCGAATGCGAAGGGGGCGTTCTGACCCTCACCAACAACGATCCGCCCATCAATCGGATGAGCTTCGAGTATATGGATGCGCTCGAAGCAGCGGTGCAAGCTGCCTCAAGCGATCCCGACGTGCGCGTATTGGTTTTTACCGCGGCGGGGGAGAAAGACTTTTCGGTGGGCATGGATCTGAAACAACTGCAATCGGGCTCGGCGGCGCGTGGGGGGGCCGCAGCGGTCTTCGATCAGCGACTGCGGGTACTGGCCGCTATTGAGAGCATGGACAAGCCCTCGATTGTGACGCTCTTCGGCTATTGCCTGGGGGGTGGCCTGGAACTTCCCCTGGCTTGCCACTTCCGCCTTGCGGCCGCCGAGGGCGCGAAAATCGGGCTCCCGGAATTGGATTTGGGGGCGGTTCCGGCGTGGGGGGGCACCGCACGTCTGACGCGGTGCGTGGGTCGTGATGCAGCGCTCGACTTGATCCTTCGCGCCAAGAAGATTGATGGAAGCGAGGCTTTGCGAATTGGCCTCGTTCAGGAAGTTCACCCCCTCTCCGAGCTCAAAGAAGCGGCCCAGGCCCTGGCCCGCGAACTCGCGGGGATGCCGCCCGTGGCGGTGGCCGGGGTTCTTCGCTGCGTGGTTGGCGCGGGGGAGGCTTCTTTGGATGAAGCCCTGGCCGCCGAGCGCGAAGCGGTCATGAGGTGCGGCCGGACGAAGGATCAGGTGGAAGGCATGATGGCCTTCATGGAAAAACGACCCCCGATCTTTACTGGGGAGTAGGCGAAAAGCTTCCCTTTGTTTTTCCCCGCTGGGCTTAGGGCATCGTCTTTGAGGAAGGCACCAAGCGAACCCGGCCCCAGGGCGTGCTGTAGTGAATGCGGCTGGCCTCGTCGATGATCGTTCCGGAGAACAGAGGGTTGTAGCGCTGGCCACCGATGACCGTGTGGAAGGCGCTCTGCCCGTCGCGCCAATCCAGGGCCTCCAGGGTCCAGCGGTTTTCCCGTGCGCCGATCAGGTAGACCCGGTCGCTGGGGTAACTCACGATGGGGACACAACTCGGTGAACTGACCCCGCGGTTCACCCAGGCCTCGCGTAGCTGGCGGGTCTGGGGATCCCACTCGAACTTCTGAACCCCAAAAGGCTGGTAGTGCGGCGAACTGCCCAGGTAACTGATGAGCAGGGTTCTCGCCCGTTCGGGTATATACCAGGGCGGATTGGGCGAGATATTGTTGACCACGAGTGCGCCGTAGTCGGCCACGATGACCGACTGTTCGGACTGAATTGCAGTGAGTTCGGGATCGCCCATGTTGGCCGGTGCCATTCCGGCGATTCGCCGATCCGGCGCCCCGGGCACTGGGTTCCAATCCTTGGGGATGGCGTCTCGCCAGAAGAGCACGACGTTCATCAAGGGTTGGCCGTCGGTGATCACCACAAAGCGGTCTTCCTCCCCGAAGCCCATCAGGCTGGGCGTTGCGCCCGATCCGTGCCCCCAGCCATTCAGATAGCTGGCGGTCCAGGCACCCTCCGCCGGGTTTGTGGAGAGACGGTCTCCGGTCCAGACGACCTTGTGCATATGCGCCTGGGAGGCGATGTAGAGGCCCCCTTCGGTGTCGATCGCTACGCCGTTGCGTACCCAGCCATGGCCCGTGGGCCGCGTGGTTTTTTCCTCGGCGCCCTCGCTGTGCTGCATACGGATCACGCGGTGTTCCTTCAGGTCCCGGGAGATCGCCACCACGTAGCCATGCTCGGTGGGGACGATGAGCCAACCATCGAATGTCATATTCATTCCCACGGTCAACCCGGTGACCTCTGGCGGAAGCTGAAAGGTTCCTTTCTTGACAATGGCCGAAGCCGGGTCGTTGGGGTCGGCGTCCGCGTAGGCCGCAATGGAGCCATCCTTGTCCGCGATGAAATAGGTGTTGCTTGCGTCGAGCACGGTGTAGACGCTGGCAAGGTCGCGCAGCTTGGAAGCATCGCGAAACGCATTCCAGATGGCCGCGATGCCCTCGTTGGATTTGTTAAGCCGCGCGATGGAGGCGTCGGCCTCGGCCTCGGTCCATTTCCGGGCGCCGGGTACCCAGTAGGTGGCGAGAATCTCAAAGGTGTCGAAGTCCACTTTGACGATTCGATCGAGACCGTTGCTCCAGATCACGCGCCGCCCATCGGGGTAGGGGCCCGAGGTGTAGGCCCCGAAGTGGGCCGGGCCGACGGGCGCGTATTGAATTTCGCTGGGCTCGAGATTCGTCCCTGGATTCTCGGGTCCGGGGATGGGGAGCGCATCTTGCTGGGCCGAATCGCCATGGCCCAGCGGGTAGCTGGAATCGGCAAGGAAGGGATTGCGGGGTGGGAGTTCCGCCGCGTGGGCACCCCGTCCGGCGCCCACTAGGGCGATGCTGAAGAGCAG
>LWDU01036544.1_pt1 | contig 10233 bp, 8 predicted proteins | sample 727161 | NCBI WGS metagenome assembly LWDU01 (sample SAMN04566230, study PRJNA314399) | hydrothermal vent metagenome | isolation source: deep sea hydrothermal plume seawater | place: Mexico: Gulf of California, Guaymas Basin | collected 2004-07-11 | reverse complement strand
TTATTGCCTGCTTCAACCCGACGAATGGTGAGCCGGTTTTCAAGAAACAACGCATTCCTCAGGGCCGTGCTTTTACGACTTCGCCATGGGGCTATGCCGGGAAAGTCTTCTGCCTGAATGAAGACGGAGTCACCTACGTTATGAAGTCGGGCGACGAACTGGAAATCCTGCACAAGAACACGCTTGCTGAAGACGACATGGCTATGGCCACACCGGCGATCATCGGCGACAGACTGTTGATCCGAACCTCCGCTCGCATCTACTGCATCAAGAACGGCGCAGGTACCAGCGAAGCATCCGAGTAGACGATTCACTCTCCGAAAGTCAGAAATGATCAGAATTTCCCGTTGCCACAGTGCCTTTGCAATAGTTGCTTGTGTGGCGTTGTCGACCATTCCCGCAGCGGCGGATGAACTCGGCGAACACGGTTTCGCGAAGTCGGGCGATGTGAAGATTCACTACGTCACAGCGGGCGAAGGCCCGCTGTTGGTGATGATTCATGGCTTCCCGGACTATTGGTACACGTGGCGGAAACAAATGCCGACTCTGGCGAAGCACTTCAAGGTCGTCGCCATCGACCAGCGCGGCTACAACAAAAGCGACCAGCCGGAAGGCGTGGAAGACTACGCGATGGCCAAACTGGTCAGCGACGTGCAGGCCGTGATCAGGCATTTTGAACGCGACAAAGCCGTCATCGTCGGACACGACTGGGGCGGAGCGGTGGCGTGGTCATTCGCGATGGCTTTTCCGGAAATGACCGACCGACTTGTGATCCTGAATATGCCTCATCTGCACGGCCTGCAGCGAGAACTGGCTAACAATCCGGATCAGCAAAAGGCATCGGCTTACGCGCGTTTCTTTCAGCAGCCCGTCGCCGCCTCGACATTGAAGGCTGAAGGTTTGACATTCTGGGTCAATGACGAGCATGCAAAGGAAAAGTATGTCGCAGCGTTCAAGCGGTCGTCGTTCGAGTGCATGCTGAATTACTACAAGGCCAACTATCCGCGTGAACCGTACCAGGCACCCAACGATGATCCGCCAAAAGTGAAGTGCCCCGTGCTGATGATACACGGCCTGAAAGACACGGCTCTGCTGCCAGGCGCTTTGAACGACACATGGCTGTGGCTGGAAAAAGACCTGACGCTGGTCACGCTTCCAACAGCCGGTCACTTCGTCCAGCAGGACGCTGCTCAAACGGTGACGCGGACGATTTCGAACTGGCTGACGGTCCGGAAATCCGCAGAATAGACTCCGTCTGTGTTCGGCACAACGTAACCGCAATGATCACGCCGGCAAACAAGACGATCATTGCGATGAAGAATATCAGCAATGGCGGGCGTGCCTGCCACTGCTGGCGCTGATCGTAGACTATCCATGCCCAGAATCCGAGTTGGCACAGCATCAGCAGGATGTGAGCCGCGCGGCTCAGTTGAAGTGTTCGGGGCGGCACTGGTGAACCGGTGGAAGCGACTTCGGGAGCGAAGCGGTAAGGGTTGTCTTCCATGCCCAAAAACAGTCCGAGTGTGTTGATGACAAATAACGAACTGCGATCTATGCGACAACAGAAATGCCACCGCCAGCGCAGTACATCGTGCAGCCTTCACGAGCGCCTGCCAGTATGTTTTAGGATCGTGGATGATGACGTCCAGCGGCAGCATTGCCGACATGCGGAACCACTGCCTGCAGTTGCTCGCGCAGATAGCAAGCTGTGAAGTTGCCAACAGGCCAGGACTACCCACTCATGCAAAAACCAAGAAATGTCCTCATAGCAGAACTTCGTAAACACTGCACATGAAAAGACTTCCCGTATGACAGTGCCATTCAGGTCAGGCCTCTTTGAAGAGTGACTGAAGCAAAAAAGTGCTTTGGTCTCCTCAGCAGGACGCGGCTCAGACAGTGACGCGGACGATTTTGAACTGGCTGACGGTCCGGAAATCCTCGCAATAGACTCCGTCTGATATGGGCACAGCGGCTGCCGTTGTCTGGGGCCTACGGTTGCGCGATCTCCTGCAGTGACAAGCGATCTTTCAGCAATGCAAAAGCTGAATCCGTCAGATCGGAATTTCTTGCCTGAACGTCGATTTGATATTCTGCAGCGGTCGCGCCGAACACCACCGAAACAATGTCAACAGTCAGCATGTCGATGCTCAGGATGTCGACGTTACTGACGTCCGCTGAATCACCGCGTTCGCGATTGTACTGGACCCTGAGAACGCCCTGACCGACCGGCAGCCCTGTGACTTCGCCGACTTTGTCCGGTCCACCGTCGACGGTGAGCGCTGTTCCGTCAGATTGTGTGCCCTTGAATTTGACGTTGACGTCCCGCGCCTTTAGCTCGGAAGCGAGATCCGAAAGAACAGTCGAGAGCGTTCCTGCCTGCCACTCGGTACTTTTGAAGCGGCGGGTCTTGATGGTCGTGGAGTTCATCTGTGGGGCCAAATAGGAGCATTCGACGGGATGTCGAAAGAACAGTATCGTCGCAGGTTCTTGCGAAGGCCGTAGACTACGAACATTGGAAGCAGCTATCAACGTGCCGGCTCGACACATTCTGCACGCGGGCCGTCGTTATCGACAAACGTCTTTCATGGCGTTTTTTTCCAGATCGGGCTGCCCCGATAGACGGTGCCAATCTTGTAACGTGGACTCGGTGTGACGGCTTGATCCATGATGATCCGGATTCGTTCGACGATCCGGGGACGCGTCAGAGCGATATCGTTGGCTTCGCCCGTGTCCCGACTGAGATCGTACAGCTGAATTCGACCGGTGTTCGCGCCACGGATGCCCTTCCAATCGCCTACACGCACGGCCTGAGCGTAGTTCTTCCCTCGGCAATGTCCGTAATCCCAATACAGGTGGCTTCGTGTCGGGCGTAACTTCTCGCCCTTCAACGCCGCGGCAACTGATATGCCGTCGATCGGCAGGTCCCCAGGGACCATAGCGCCCGCCAGCTCTGCGAACGTTGGCAGCATGTCCTGGAAGGCGATGACGTCATGGCTGATGGTGCCTGCCGGAATAGTGCCTGGCCGGCGTGTGATGAACGGCACCCGAATGCCACCTTCCGTGAGCGACCTTTTGAAGCCGCGCAGTGGTCCGCTGGTCTGGAATCTCGCGGAAAACCGCATGCCTTCTGAAGCAAGTCGGTCGATTCGCGGCGTTGCGATCAGCTGCTGACCGTAACAGCCCAGGTCGCCGTAGCCTAAATCGTCAGCCATGATGAACACGATGTTTGGATGGTCGGCCGCAACGGCCCATGATCCGTGCGCTGCGACAAACGTAACCGTGAGCACGGCGATCGCGAGTGCTTTTTGTGTTGCGTAGCGAACCATGGGATTCTCAATGAAGGATTTGGCGAGACGCGTCAGCATTGGAAATTGGGAATTGGAAATATGTACCCTGCTTAGTTTTCCAGCAGGGCGTCGATATCGTCCAGTCGTACGCGGAAGACTTCTGTCTGCACCTTGCCGCGAGACAGTGCGATCAGAATATGTTCGTCATGTTCAATGACGTGCGGATACTGCAGACTTGCGATTCCGGACTGGAACTTCTTCTCAATACGCGAGACGGAATCAGGCAGCGACGGTGGCGACGGGATGTCCAGTCTGGCCAGACGCGTAAACGTCGTTCCATTGCTGCTGATCGCCAGGTGCAGTTCGCGTCGCCCGATAGACGGGTTTGCGTTGAGGACAATGATGCGGTAGCCGCGGCTTGTCTTCATCGAAAACAGTTTGCTGCTGGAATTCGGGAAGTTTGTCAGCACCGGCGTGTTCCAGCTACGTCCTTCATCGCCCGACGTCGAATGGAACAGGCGCTGCGATCCGCCATTGTCTCGGAAGAGAGCGAAAAGCTGCCCGTCGGACAGCGGCCAGAAGATCGGTTCGTCGGGGCGAAAGCCTTTGACCTGACCAATGCGAACAACAGGAAACGCCTGCCAGTCGTCGATCGCTTTACGGCCGCCGATCAGCACGGTGACGTTGAACCGTGAGTCTGAAAATTGTTGATCGCGTTGTCGTAGAGTTTGCCGTGTCGTACCCATGTGTGCTGGCTGTCGTCGTAGCGGTACGCCAGCAGTTCGAGTTGCTTCTGATCCGGCGCTCCGAACGCCCCCTTGCCACGGTAATGAGCGGCCAGAGCCAGAAGCTGACCGTCTCGCACCCACAGACCCCGAGCAATGAATGCATGTGGTTCACTGGGTTTTCCGGTAACGCTTTTGGCGACGCTCCATGTCAGACCGTCGTTGCTGGTGGCGTATTTGATTTGCTGAGTCGGCCAGTCTTCGACTTTTGGTCCGTCGCTCCAGATGCACCAGAACCGGCCGTCGTGGTGAACCAGATAATTGTGCAGGTTGAGCCGCAAATGGTGCATGTCAACCTTGTCGGACGTGGCAGCGTGCGGTCCCGGTGTGACCGGATTGATGATGGCGTGTTCGCCTTGCAGAGTTGGCAACGCTGCGTAATGGATGACGTCCGGGTTCGTGCCGGCACCAGGCAGATTCAGAATGGACAGCGGATCGTTTCGGGCGTCGTCGGTTGACAGAGTGACGGCCGACGGTTTTCCACCTGAGAGCGTCTGCTCAAGTTGCTTTGCCAATTTAACGATGGTCTCACTGTGGTCAGGATGCGCAGCGATATTCACCGTTTCCAACGGATCGTTGTCATGATCGTAGAGTTCCCTGGCCTTGACTTTGGCAGTCTTGAAATCCCGCCATTCGGTGTAGCGAAAACGCTGGGTCCGGATTGAGTACCCCATGATCTTCGGCTGTTTGCCGCGCAGATAGTTTGGACGCGGAGTCTGTGTCAGAGCGACGGGTTTGACGTTGCTGGCGGGGTTGTTCAGTAATGTCGTCAGCGGACCGCCTTCGACTTCGCGAGGTGCTTTCAACCCGCAGAGATCTGCGAGAGTCGGATAGATGTCGAGCAATTCAACAAGGGCGTCGGTTCTCTGGCCTGGCTTGTGCCCTGGAGCGGCGATGATCAACGGGACGTGAGCGTCGAGTTCGAACGCCGTGGTCTTACGAGTGAGGCCGTGTTCGCCCAGATGCAGGCCGTGATCCGACCAGAACACGATGATTGTGTTTTTCCGCAGGCCGAGCGTATCAAGTTCGTGCAGGACGCGTCCGATCTGCGCGTCCAGATAGCTGATGGCCGCGAGATGGCCGTGGTGCATTTCGCGAAGTAGCGCCGAGTTCGCTCCACTCAGGTAACGGGCACTCGTCAGAGCAATGTCAGGAACGTCGGTTGGCGGTGTAACGTGCGCCGGTGCGGGAACATTCTCCCGATCGTAAAGGTCCCAGTATTTCTTTGGCGCGTTGAACGGCGTGTGCGGTTTCCAGAAACCGACTGCCAGAAAGAACGGTTGGTCCCGTTGGCCGGCTTCGCGAAGTGCTGTGATGGCTGTCTCGGCGACGCGTCCATCAAAATAGGCGTTGTCCGGCACGTCTCGACACTCGATGCCACCTGCGCCGGACGCCAGATTCGGTGGCACCTCGCCGGCGACCTGAGGTTTGTCATTGCTGTGACTGTTGTAGTGCAGCACCGACGGTACGCTCCATGACGTTGGATCGCCCTTCCAATCGTCCTGTCGCCAGTTGTGAAAGATTTTGCCGACACACTGAGCGTGGTATCCACTGTGCTTGAAGAGCTGCGGCAGCGTGACGGCATCAGGTTTGTTCTGGCGAAAATGAGTTGGCAAATCCCACACTCGCAGCGTGTCAGGCCGCATACCGGTCAACATCGAAGCTCGCGAGGGATTACAGACCGTCTGCTGGCAATACGCTCGTTCAAACAACGTGCCCTGTGAGGCCAGCCGGTCGATGTTCGGCGATTTCACGTGGGCGCTGCCGTAACAACCCAGTTCGACACGCAGGTCGTCAACTGCAATGAACAGGACATTGGGGCGTTCGGCCTGGCCACGGCCAGGATTCAGCAAAATGAAGCTGAGACAATAGATGAAAGGGAGAACGTGCTTCATGAGACTTCCTGGTTAACGATCAACGTTGAGTTCCCATTCCGCGAGTGCATTCTTCAATTCAATCAGAACCCCGGGCCGCGTCCCGGCGAGATTGTTTCGTTCGCCGATGTCGGTGGCGAGGTCGTAGAGTTGCGCTGGCCGATTTCCGTGCACGCACAGTTTCCATGAGCCTTTCCGCGCCGCCTTGCTGGAGCCCATCCGCCAGAACAAAGACCGCTTCGGCAAATTTGCTCCAGCGAACAGCATCTCGCTCAGATCGCTTCCATCCAGCGTGGCAGCATCGGCATTCGTTCCTGCCAGGGTGGCGAACGTGGGAAAAAGATCAAACGTCATCGCTGTCTCGTGACAGACGGACGGTTCGATTTTTCCGGGCCATGAAAAGATCGCCGGAACGCGGTGCCCGCCTTCATAGATCGTGCCTTTTTCGCCACGCAGCGGTCCCATGTCAGAAATGTTTTCGAAGCCGCCTGCGTAGTTGAGATAGCCGCCGTTGTCTGACGTAAATACGACGAGTGTGTTTTTGATCAGCCCCAGTCTTTCCAGTGCTGCGACGATTCTGCCGACACTTCTGTCCAGACTCTCGATCATTGCTGTGACGTGCGGGTGCACATTGCTGCGGTCGGGGATGACACCCCATTTGTCCTTGTGATAACTGGTCCCGCGTTTCCGATGCGGCGGATCGTCAGGGCCCTGCCATGGGAAATGAATCGCCAGATGGGGGACGTACAGAAAGAACGGTTCGTCTTTGTGACGTTCGATGAAGTCGATGCTGTGTTCGGTGATGAGCTCGGCCGTGTAGCCTTTTTCCATTGAGACCATCTTCCCGTTCCACCAGTCTTCGTTACCGGAGCGATCGATCTGCGTGTGATGATCACCGTCTCCGGAAACCAGTCCGCGGAACTCGTGGAACCCCTGATTGGTTGGCAGCCAGGGGGCTTCATAGCCGAGATGCCACTTGCCGAACATTCCCGTGGCATAGTTTGCCTGTTGCAGAACCTCGGCGATGGTAACGGCACTGAGCGGCAGACCGGGGTCACGCCGTGAACCGCTTAAAGCTGATTCAAAGCGACGACCGAAACGGCTTTGGTAAAGCCCCGTAAGAAAAGCGGCCCTGGTCGGCGAACACATTGGCCCGTTGCTGTGAAAATCCGTGAACCGCATGCCACCTGCAGCCAGTCGGTCCAGGTGCGGAGTTCGATTGACAGCGGATCCATAGCAGCCAATGTCTCCGTAGCCCAGGTCATCGGCCATGATGAAAACAATGTTGGGCGGTCTTTGCTCAGCTGCCGGAAGCCAACCGCCCACTCCGGTAGCCACCGCAAGAATTGTGAAAAATGTCATTCTCATAGCTGCTGTGAGTTCGCGTAAGCAAGCTGTCACAATTGCGGTAGCCGTTGGTTACAATCGGTTTATCTGAAAACCAAGGACTACGATAACGTGATGCGGGCGGGATACCAGGCAGTCGCCGACACAGCTGCAATCTGCCGAAAGTTGATTCTGGTTTCGGCAGTTCATCGTCACATCATTTTCGCCGCCTTTCACGAACACCGTTGAAACAATCAGGCTCATGAACACACGTGATTCCAGCCGACGCGAATTCCTGCAGGTCGCGACAGGTGGTCTGATCGTTTCTGCATCACTCGCGTCTCCCGATACGAAAGCCACGGACGACATTAACTCAACCCGTGTCGCGAATCCCGTAAGCGGGGACGTGCTGCGAACGACAGGCGGACTTTCTGCGGATGGACGGCAGCTTGTCGAGCATCAGAGGGCGATCCCGGTGGCCGGCAGGTCGGATGTGCTTGTCTGCGGTGGCGGCCCGGCGGGAATCTCGGCTGCTCTGGCGGCTGCGCGGGCTGGTGCCTCAGTGCAGCTGATCGAAGTGGCGGGCTGCCTGGGAGGCGTGTGGACCGTCGGTCTGCTGACCAAGATTCTGGATGCGGAAGGCAAGTCCGGTATCATGGCCGAATTGCTGCAGGAATTCGCCTCACGAGGAAGTGCAGTTGCACAGCGGTCAAACGGTACTGTTTATGATCCGGAAGTCGTTAAGCGGGTGCTGGAGGAATTGTGTGTCGCCGCTGGGGTAAAGATTCGATTGCACACGCGGCTTGTGGGGGCTGTGACTGACCATGACAATCGTGTCGTTGCTGTACTGACGGAATCGAAATCCGGCCGGGAAGCATGGTTGGCGGAGCGGTTTGTGGACTGCAGCGGAGACGGCGATCTGGCCGCCCATGCAGGCTGTCGTTTTGACGTTGGAATCGGTGACGCGTGCAACTGTCAGCCAATGTCGATGCTCGCGCTATTGACAGGTGTCGACCCCGATGAAATTCAGCCATATATCCGCGAGACGGGTTCTGAGGCAAAACGGCGACTGCTTGCGCTGATGGAAGACAACGGCGTGACACCTTCGTACCGTGCTCCGACGTTAAGGCATCTGCACAGCGGAATCTACTCGATCATGACCAACCATGAATATGGCGTGTCGGCATTCGATGCAGACGCCATTACCCAGGCAACCATTCGCGCTCGTAATGAAATTCACGAGATTGTCGACGGGCTGCGTAAGCTTGGCGCTCCCTGGCATTACCTCTCCATTGTTGCAACGGCCGAACAAATAGGAGTTCGCGAAGGTCGGCGCATTCGAGGCCGCTATACCGTCACCGCAGAAGACCTGGCGAACGGGCTCAGGCATGAACAGGCTGTCTGTCGGGCGAAGTTTTCAATCGACGTACACGCGTTGGATACGCTTGGCAATAAGGAAGTCAATCGGCAGTTTAAGACGGGTGGATTGAAGCCCTACGATATTCCATATCCCGCTCTGATCGCTGCCGACGTCGACGGACTGTTGATGGCTGGCCGTTGTATCAGCGGCGACTTTATCGCGCATTCCAGCTATCGCGTTACCGGCAACGCCGTGCCTCTGGGCGAAGCCGCTGGCCTGGCAGCTGCTGTTTCGGCAAGCCGAAAGGTTATGCCGCACGAACTCGACTGGCGCGAAATCAGTTCCGCGTGACGATGTTCAGAATCCCGGCTCTGAGTCAGCGCACGGATTCCTGCCGCACCGTTTCGCCTCCGGACAGTGCACGTTCGAAGTCCGTCCTTCGCGCTGGCATTCGTCTGTTCACTGTTCGGCGGTCAACTTGATTTCAGCATGGTAGACCAGATTCGATCGTCACCGCAGGGTAGCGATAGTTAACGAAAGACTCCCGACCCTCTTGGGCCAGACACGCGGCTGGTAGGAACCGGCCCGTCACTCGCATCCACGTGCATCGCATCGCCGGAGCGGCGTCGCTGTGGCTCCTGGATGCCGGCCTACTTTGAGGATCGTCTTGCGGTAGCCGAATTGAGTTCCTACTTTTTATTTCGCTTTCGTGGGGATTTTGCCGGCGGCTTGTCGGCGTTTACGCGTTCCAGAAATTGCTCCAACTGCTGCTGAAGCTCGTCGGCTTTTGCAGCTTGTGTCGCGGCAACGTTGTGACCTTCTTCGGTGGGGCTGTTTGTCAGATTGAATAACTCACGGCGACTGATCGAACCNNCGATTGGGACGATGGAAGATGACGGCGCCCGCTTTTCGCAGTGGTGAATCTGCCTGGGGATCCTTCAGCAGCGATTTCAGGCTGACACCATCGACCTCGTCATACGTTTCGGCCGACTGACCACTGGCAAGATCATGAAACGTGGGCAGAAAGTCGTAGCCGACGACAGGAACGCGGCAGACGGAACCGGGTTCGACTCCGGGGCCTCGCACAATAAATGGAACTCGCACGCCGCCTTCATACAGACTGTGCTTGGCGCCGGTCAGGGGGATGTTTGTGGCAGGTCGTGATGCGTCTCCGTCGGGCACAGTGCCTCGTCCGCCGTTATCGGCGGTGAAGAATATCCACGTGTTGTGACGGCGTCGACCAGTCGACCAATTCCGTCGTCCAGTTCCTCCATCATAGCCGCCCACGCTTCAGTGTAGCCTCGATCAGGAATTCCTTTGGCCTTGTACTTCGCCAGCGTCTTTTCTCGAGTCACGACGGACAGGTGCTGAGCATAATAGCTGACCTGCACATAAAAAGGTTTTTTGTCTTCCTGCTGGTGCCGCATGAAATCGATCGCTTTTGTCGTGATCGACTTTGTCAGTTTTGGGTCCATGTTGTTGATGAAATGCGGCGGACCCTCGTTGTGGTTGCCGCTTTTTACTCCGAGTGACTTTGGCATGCCGCCCGTGTTGTTCCCCGTCATGCCGTCGCTGGCATCGTATCCACATTCTTCCGGCGT
>LWDU01042057.1_pt1 | contig 10234 bp, 7 predicted proteins | sample 727161 | NCBI WGS metagenome assembly LWDU01 (sample SAMN04566230, study PRJNA314399) | hydrothermal vent metagenome | isolation source: deep sea hydrothermal plume seawater | place: Mexico: Gulf of California, Guaymas Basin | collected 2004-07-11 | reverse complement strand
CCATGTCGAAGCAAGAAGTTAATAAAGTTGTTTTAGCCTACTCAGGCGGATTAGATACCTCCGTTATCCTTAAATGGCTGGAAGATGTTTACGATTGTGAAGTCGTGACATTTACCGCTGATTTAGGGCAGGGCGAGGAAGTTGAACCGGCGCGTGCTAAGGCAGAGTCCTACGGTATTAAAGAAATTTATATCGACGACCTCAAAGAAGAGTTCGTGCGTGATTTCGTGTTCCCAATGTTCCGCGCCAATACCATTTACGAAGGTGAATACCTACTTGGCACGTCCATCGCTCGGCCTTTAATTTCAAAGCGATTGATTGAAATTGCCAATGAAACTGGTGCGGATGCTATTTCACATGGCGCAACGGGTAAAGGTAATGATCAGGTGCGTTTTGAGTTGGGTGCTTATGCGCTTAAACCAGACGTTAAAATTATCGCGCCTTGGCGTGAATGGGATTTGACCTCACGTGATTCATTATTGGCTTATGCTGAAAAAGCGGGTATTGCCGTTGAGATGAAACGTGGTAAAAAATCACCGTACTCAATGGATGCGAACTTGCTACACATTTCATACGAAGGCGATATTTTAGAAGATCCTTGGGTTGAACCGGAAAAAGACATGTGGCGTTGGTCGGTGTCGCCTGAAGCTGCGCCAGATGAAGCGACTTACCTAGAATTGGAATATAAAGCCGGTGATATTGTGGGGGTAAATGGCCAAGCCATGTCGCCAGCAACCGTATTGGCTGAATTGAACGCAGTGGGTGGTGCCAACGGCATTGGCCGCGCAGATATTGTGGAAAATCGCTATGTGGGCATGAAAGCCCGCGGTTGTTACGAAACACCGGGCGGAACTATTATGCTGAAAGCGCATCGTGCAATTGAGTCCATTACATTAGACCGTGAAGTGACACATTTAAAAGATGAGTTGATGCCGCGCTACGCGAGCTTGATTTATAACGGTTACTGGTGGAGTCCTGAACGCGAAATGCTACAAACGATGATTAACGCGTCACAAGTGACGGTGAATGGTCGCATTCGTTTAAAATTGTACAAAGGCAATGTGATTGTTGTGGGACGTGAATCCTCAACAGACAGCTTGTTTGATGAAAATATCGCCACGTTTGAAGACGATGGCGGTGCATACGACCAAAAAGATGCGGCGGGTTTTATCAAATTAAACGCCTTGCGCATGAGAATTGCAGCAAGAAAACGTTTGTAGTTTGCAAAAAAACGCCCTCCAAACTGCAGAGGGCGCAAAAGGACTCTTGATACGAATGAAGTCGACAGAGCCGTTGTTAGACGCTGCAATTAAGAGTTGCTGATAGCTTGCGGGTATATTTAACGCTTGGGAATGTGGCATATTGTCGCAGGGTGAAAAGATGGCATCTCGACAACCATTAACAGCTATTCCTACCCATGTTTTTATGGGTTTCTTAGGATCTGGTAAAACCAGCGCCATTCTTAATTTGTTTGAGACTAAGCCTGCTGATGAGCACTGGGCTGTGCTGGTTAACGAATACGGTCAGTTAGGCATCGATGGCGCGCATTACCAATCACAAGGGATCACGGTAAAAGAAATCCCCGGTGGTTGCATGTGTTGCGCATCCGGCGTACCTATGCAGGTGGCCATCAATAAATTGCTGAAACAATCACGCCCCGATCGATTATTTGTTGAAACAAGTGGCTTAGGTCATCCTGATGGTGTATTGAAAACGCTGAACGGCGAGCACTTTCAAAAAGCCCTATCGTTAAAAGCAAGTTTTTGTCTGTTAGACCCTGAAAAATTACTGAACCCGGCAAGGTATGCCAATGGCCTTCTGGAGCAACAAATAGCCTTGGCCGATATATTGATTGCGAATAAAGTGGATTTAGCATCAACACCTGCGATGGACAAATTTGATAGTTTAGTTGAACACTGTTTGGTGCCTAAATTGATTGTCGCTAAAACAAGCTTTGGGGTGATTGATTCGAATTGGCTTGAGCTGGAGCCGGTGGTTGGTCGAGAGAAGGATGCGGTTTCTTTGAACGCCACATTATCGGCAGATGAACCAACAGTGTCGGTATTTAGTCGGGCATTTAACCTCGAGCAGTTGTTCTGTCGGCAAAAACTTGAGGAACTATTTAAGCGTACGCAACCTACCCGCATCAAAGCCATTTGCCAAACCGATAATGGCTGGTTGCTATTCAACGGTGAGGGGGAACGATTAACGATGACAATCATCCAAGGGCAACAGCAAAGTCGCTTCGATATTATCTTAGAATCAACCCGTGCTAAAGAACGATTAGAGCAGGAAATAGAGAGCTGTATTTTATAGTGAGCCCTTAACCCACTCGATTAGGGTGCGACAATTTGTCACATTTCCAAAAACAAATAGCAGCAGTAAAATATCTCTCATTGTAAAAAGGAGAGAGTTTTGTGAGGCAGTTCAAACTTAGTTTATTATCAGTAGCCATCGTAGCAATATCTGCTAATGCGGCTGATTACAGCAACCAAACCATTATTGTTGAAGGCAGCAGCATGCGCCCCGGTGAGTTTGGTGTGGCGCCAGATTCGTTAGCCCTCAAAGACACCGCTGCATTGTTAAAGCGTGTACCAGGCGCAAACGTTAACCGTAATGGTCCGTTAACGGGTATAGCTTCTTACCGTGGTCAATTTGGTGGCCGTATTAATGCCGTTGTGGATGGTATGTCTTGGAAAGAAGTGGGACCCAATAGTATGGATCCTCCGTTGAGTCACATTCCAGCGTCATTAACAGAAAACTTAACCGTTTATAGGGGTATTGCGCCAGTCAGCAGTGGCATTGAAACCATTGGCGGTTCAATGACGGCAGAGTCACGCAAAAGTCATTTCACAAATGGCGATGCATTTGAATTCCACGGCCTTGCATCATTAGGCTATAGCGAAGCCGATAATGGCTTAACCAGCAGTGTATTAGCAACGTATGCGAATGATAGTCACCGTTTTCATGCTAGCGTTAGTCAAGAAAAAGGAAGCGATTACGAATTTGACGGCAGCAAATCTGTTGACCCGGGTCAATACGATCGTGATGCCTATACAGTCGGATATGGCACAAGGTTTGGCGCACATAAATTAGGTTTTAATTACAGTAATAATGATACTGGGCACACAGGATCGCCGTCGTTACCGATGGATATTATTTTTGTAAGAGGTGGTATTTTCTCTGCTGATTATAGTGTGAGATTAGGTGAAGGCCGTTCATTCGAAACATCTTATTACTATCAAGATATGCGTCATTTAATGAATAATTTCACCTTACGGTCTAATGGGGTTATGGCAAATAAGTACCGCCAAAATTTAACGACAGTTGATGGGGGTGGTTTGTCTATGGTCTATCACATGCCATTGTCTGGTGGTGATATCAGCTTAGGGCTTGAAGGTGACCAGTCTACTCATGATGGGGTGATTACAGACCCGACAAATGGAATGTTCTATACGGATAATTTTAATGGGGCCGAGAAAAACCGTTACAGCGCTTTTGCTGAGTGGAAAGGAGATATTGATGTCGAGTTAGAGCTTGAAGTGGGGGTTCGTTATACGCAGATAGAAATGGATTCTGATGATGTTGCTTCAAGTATGGCAATGATGAATGCCAATGTCAGAGCATTACGTGACGGCTTTAATCAAAGTGACTTGTCGCAAACTGATCACAACTGGGATTTAGACATAATCCTAAGAAAATCATTATCAGATACCTTAACGGCAGAAGTAGGTTTTGCCCGAAAAATGCGTTCACCATCCTATCAAGAACGTTATTTATGGGTTCCTCTGGAGGCGACAGGTGGTTTAGCGGATAACAGGGTCTATATTGGTGATGTGAATTTAGATTCTGAAACAGCCTACCAGTTTGAAGCCGGTCTAGAATATGCTTCCAATGGGTTGTATTTGGCGCCGAGAGCCTTTTACCATCGTGTCAATGATTATATCCAAGGAGAGGCGACCACTAATGCGGCTGCTATAGCCATGGGCGGTGCGTCAACGCTAGAATTTACAAATGTCGATGCTGAGTTATACGGTATGGATGTTGAATGGGGTTATGAGCTGGCCGATGAATGGCGTTTAGACGGCTCGGTGAGCTATGTGCGTGGCCGTCGACGTGATGGTGGCGGTGATAACCTGTACCGTATCGCGCCATTGAACACTCGGGCACAATTAACGTATGAGCAATCTAATTGGTCAATAGCAACAGAAGTAGAGACTTATTCTGCTCAAAATGATGTGGCTGATTACAATAATGAGATGAAATCAGCAGGCTATGCGTTGTTAAATATTCGCGCGGACATTGAGCCGGTTGCTAGCATGAGCATTGGGTTTGGGATTGAGAATTTGTTAGATAAAGACTACGCAGACCATACGGCTGCAATTAATAGAGCCGTAGGTAATGATGATGTGGCTGTGGACGATAAAGTACCAGGCCAAGGTCGTAATGTGTATATTACAGCCAGTTACGAATGGTAAGTTTCACCTAATACACACAGGAAAAACGCAGGCTAGTCCTGCGTTTTTTTATGGTTGCAATAAAACAAATGATCAAATTTTAAGCAAGCCTGCCGGATGTTGGATTGTGAAAAGATGTTGTCCACAACGGCTAAATTCGTAATGCCAGCTTGTACAAGTGGTGCGGCATTTTCTAATGTAATGCCGCCAATGGCAACAATGGGTATAGCTAGAGTGTTTAGCGCGTCTTTGATGAGCTGAGTATTGGCTAACGGTACGCCTGGTTTGGTTGACGAATGAAAAAAGCGACCGAAGGCAACGTAATCAGCGCCGTTTGTTTCGGCCTTAATAGCCAGTTCAAGTTGGTGGTGGCAGGTCGCGCCGATAATGGCTTTTTCGCCTAATAGTTTACGTGCCTGTTGAATGGATCCGTCAGATTGTCCTAAATGTACACCTTCAGCTTGGCAGGCGAGTGCAAGCGCTGGGTCATCGTTAATAATAAGCGGCGTGTCATACTTTAAGCACAGTGCGTGGATGGTTTTTGCTCGATGTAGCTTTTCTGTGGCTGTGCTTGTTTTGTCTCGGTACTGTAATAGCGCAAGCTTGCCTTGTAATGCGTGTTCAATTTGTTCGAGTAACAGCGCAGTGTTTGGCTGGTTTGGCGTAATGGCGTACAGCCCTTTTCGGCATTTTATTGTATTCATTTTGTGTCGATATGGCCGCGAGAAGGGAACGCTTGGCCTTTGCCGATTTTTCTAGCGTGGCGAATGGCCTGATCAGTGTAAGTTTGTGCTTGCTCTACAGCGCTGGGTATTGATTCGCCTTTTGCAATCAACGCAGCAATGGCAGATGCTAACGTACAGCCGGTACCGTGATATTCCCCATGAAGTCGAATCCAACTGTATTGCTGGCTAGCGGCGTTTGCTTGAAATAGGTGATTAATGATTTGCTCGCCGTGTTCATGCCCGCCCGTTATAAGCACGTTTTTAGCGCCTTGTTTTAACAAGGTTTTTCCAAGCGAATCGATGCTGCTATTGGTCGATAGACTGCAAAGCTTTACAGCCTCTAGCGTATTCGGGGTTAGCACATCGACAAGCGGCAACAAGGTGTCGGCTATAGTGCGAATGAGTTTTTCGCTCGCCAATGCGGTGCCGTCGCCGCTGGCTAAAATGGGGTCAAACACAACAGGGATATTAGGGTGTTTTAGCACAACGTTAACAATGGCTTCAACGCATTCAACTGATCCCGTTAAGCCAATTTTAATCGCCGCGATGGGCATGTCGTTAAACAAAATATTGGCCTGCTCAATTAGGTTGTTGCCGCTCAAGGATATTAACCGATGAACGGTGCTCGAATCTTGAACGGTTTGGCAGGTGAGTATTGTGCAGGGGTGACAACCGAACTGGGTAAACACTTCCGCATCCGCGATAACGCCAGCTCCGCCAGTTGGATCATGCCCAGAAATGCTTAGGGCGATAGGTGTATCGTTCTTGCTAATAGGCATGGTTATGATGAAAGCAGTTAAGCAGATAGTGGTAATAATAAATCACCGATAACAATAGTGCCTACTTTTAGGCCTAAAAAGAGTAAAATGCGCTGTTTTAAACGATAAATCCTTTCGCCATGTCTCAACTAGATAAAACTGATGAACTAAAGCAGCTCTTGCAAGAGCGTATTTTGCTGTTGGATGGTGCTATGGGCACGATGATTCAGTCGTATAACTTCAATGAAACCGATTACCGTGGCGAACGTTTTGCCGATTGGCCGAGTGATGTAAAAGGCAATAACGACTTACTATCGTTAACGCAGGCCGATACCATTCGTGCGATTCATCTGGCGTATCTTGAAGCCGGTGCGGACATTATCGAAACCAATACTTTCAACTCCACACGGGTGGCGATGGCTGATTACGACATGGAAGATTTGTCGTATGAAATTAACGAACAATCTGCTCGTATTGCGCGACTAGCAGCAGATGACATTGAAGCTCAATACCCAGGTCGTAGCTGTTATGTAGCCGGTGTATTGGGCCCAACAAACCGCACGGCAAGTATTTCACCTGACGTGAATGATCCTGCGTTTAGAAATGTCAGTTTTGATGAATTGGCCGAGGCATATACCGAATCAATCGACGCGCTATTAAAAGGCGGTGCGGATATTTTGTTGGTGGAAACCATCTTCGATACCTTGAACGCAAAGGCGGCGTTGTTTGCTATTGAGCAATATTTTGAAACCCACGGCGTGCGCTATCCGGTAATGATTTCTGGCACCATTACCGATGCCTCAGGTCGAACCTTATCGGGCCAAGTCACCGAAGCATTTTGGAATTCAGTGCGTCATATTAAGCCGGTTAGCATCGGTTTTAACTGCGCCTTAGGCGCTGAAGAATTGCGCCAGTACATTGCTGAACTATCACGCGTGACGGATACCTTTATATCGGCTCACCCGAATGCCGGTTTGCCAAACGAATTTGGTGGTTACGACGAAACACCAGAAGACATGGCGGTGCACATTAAAGAATGGGCGCAAAGTGGCTTCTTAAATATTATTGGCGGTTGCTGTGGCACGTCGCCTGAATTTATTACCGCGATGAAAGACGCGGTCAGCGGTTGTGCACCAAGGCAAATTCCAGAGTTAGAAACAGCCTGTAAATTGTCGGGGTTAGAACCGATGAATATCACCCAAGAGTCGTTATTCATTAACGTGGGTGAGCGGACTAACGTCACCGGCTCTGCACGGTTCAAACGGTTGATTAAAGAACAAGACTACGAAACGGCCTTAGACGTGGCACGTCAGCAAGTAGAAAGCGGTGCGCAGGTGATTGATGTCAACATGGACGAGGGCATGTTGGATTCGAAAGCGGCGATGGTGCGCTTCCTAAGCTTGATTGCCGCCGAGCCCGATATTTCCGTCGTACCAGTGATGATTGACTCATCCAAATGGGACATTTTAGAAGCCGGATTAAAGTGTGTGCAAGGCAAAGCGATTGTTAATTCCATCAGCTTGAAAGAGGGTGAAGAGAACTTTATCCAGCAAGCGAAAACCATCATGCGTTATGGCGCAGCGGTGATTGTGATGGCGTTTGATGAAACCGGGCAGGCCGATACCTTTGAACGCAAAGTAGATATTTGTACGCGTGCTTATAAAGTATTGACTGAAAAGGCAGGTTTCCCGCCAGAAGATATTATCTTTGACCCGAATATATTCGCCGTGGCAACCGGCATCGACGAGCACAATAACTACGCGGTAGATTTTATTGAGGCAACGCGCGTGATTAAGCGAACCTTGCCGCATGCGATGGTGTCGGGTGGCGTATCGAACGTATCGTTCTCGTTCCGCGGCAATAATGTGGTGCGCGAGGCGATTCACGCGGTGTTTTTATATCACGCGATTAAAGCGGGCATGGATATGGGCATCGTCAACGCGGGGCAACTTGCCGTGTACGACGATATCCCAGAACAATTACGCGAAGCGGTAGAAGACGTTATCTTAAATCGGACGCCTGCAAGTGGTGAGAGCGCGACAGAGAATTTGCTAGGCGTCGCGGCGAAGTATTTAGACATTGATTCTGAAGAAGCGGTTAAAGAAGCGGCAGAATGGCGCTCTTGGCCGGTTAAAAAACGCTTGGAACACGCGCTGGTTAAAGGTATTACCGAATTTATTGAAGAAGATACCGAACTGGTTCGGCAAGAAGTTGAACGCCCACTGCACGTGATTGAAGGGCCATTAATGGACGGCATGAACGTGGTGGGTGATTTGTTTGGCGCCGGTAAAATGTTTTTACCGCAAGTGGTTAAATCCGCACGGGTGATGAAAAAAGCCGTGGCCCATTTAATGCCGTATATGGAAGAAGAAAAAGGCGACGTCATTTCAAGTAACGGCAAAATCCTCATGGCAACGGTGAAAGGTGATGTGCATGATATCGGTAAAAATATCGTCGCCGTGGTATTGCAATGTAATGGGTTTGAAGTGGTGGATTTAGGCGTGATGGTGCCCGCCGAGACGATTCTAAAACAAGCGCGCGAACACAATGTCGACGCGATTGGTTTAAGTGGCTTAATCACGCCGTCGCTTGATGAAATGGTGCACATGGCGAAAGAAATGGAGCGCCAGGGCTTTAATATACCGTTGATGATTGGTGGGGCAACGACCTCACGCGCACACACGGCAGTAAAAATCGAGCCGAACTATCACGGGGCCAGTGTCTATGTGACCGATGCGTCGCGTTCTGTGGGTGTGCTAAGGAACCTCTTAGACACCCGTGAGGACAATGATTACCAACAAAAAATCCGTGAAGAATACGCGGAAGTGCGTGAGCGCCATAAAGGGCGCCAATCCACTAAACGTCAGTTAAATATTGAAGATGCCCGCGCGAATGCAACCGAGATAGATTGGAGCGCAGAAACGCCAATAAAACCCAGCTTTTTAGGCACAAAAGTATTAAACGACTTTCCGCTTGAAGAGATTGCAGAATTTATTGATTGGTCGCCATTCTTCCAAACTTGGGAGTTGATTGGCAGTTACCCAAAAATTCTTGACGATGAAATTGTTGGTGAACACGCGCGCGATTTATTTAAAGATGCACAAGCGATGTTAAAACAAATTATCGATGAAAAATGGTTAACTGCCAGCGCTGTGTTTGGCTTCTACCCAGCCAATAGCCGCGTGGATGATGTGGTGGTTTACGAGGATGAATCGCGCGAGGTAGAACGCGCTGTATTGCACCATTTACGCCAGCAAAACATTAAACCACCGGGGCGTAAGAACTATTGCCTATCCGATACCGTCGCGCCAGAAAACTCAGGTGTTAATGACTATATTGGTGCCTTTGCCGTCACAGCCGGTATTGGCATAGAAGAGCATGTGAAGCGCTTTGAAGCCGAGCATGACGATTACCAATCCATCATGATTAAAGCCTTAGCTGACCGTTTGGCTGAAGCGTTTGCTGAGTGTTTGCATCAGCAAGTGAGAAAAGAGCATTGGGGCTACGCTAAAGATGAGTCGTTAGAAAACAATGATTTAATTAAAGAAGCCTATAAAGGCATACGCCCTGCGCCGGGTTATCCCGCGTGCCCAGACCACACCGAAAAAGCGACCCTGTTCTCGTTACTGAATGCCACCGAAGAAGTGGGTATTGAACTCACCGAAAGTTTTGCCATGTATCCAACAGCGGCCGTCAGCGGTTGGTATTTTGCACACCCAGACGCGCAGTATTTCAACGTCGGAAAACTGAAGAAAGATCAAGTGGAAGACTACGGGCAGCGCAAAGGAGAGTCGCTGGATTACGTTGAACGTTGGCTAGCGCCAAGCCTCGCTTACGACCCTGATGACAATTGAGTTAACATTTTACACCACAGAGGGTTGTCATCTGTGTGAAGAAGCCAAACGCCTATTGCAGCAGTTATTGGCGCAGAACCCCGAGCGATATCAAATAGAAATTATTGATATTGCAGGTTTTGATGCGCTGATAGAGCAATATGGAACACGCATACCGGTGGTTAAAAAAAGTATCGGCAAAGATGATTTAGGCTGGCCGTTTGAATACGCCAGTTTGTTGGTCTATGTAGGGTCTAATTAATGGACGCTAAACAAAAAGGTATCAGTAAGTTTGCCTCTATCATGCTGGTGCTCAGCATAATGGCTGTGCTATTAGGCGTTGGCGTTTTTTACTGGTTGATTTTTGACGACACAGTGGCCTTATCAGACGGTGCAAAGCAGCCGATTGGCACTTTTCCGATGGAGTCGAAATAACGTTTTATTGTTATTCCTATGTCTAC
>LWDU01031878.1_pt1 | contig 10235 bp, 8 predicted proteins | sample 727161 | NCBI WGS metagenome assembly LWDU01 (sample SAMN04566230, study PRJNA314399) | hydrothermal vent metagenome | isolation source: deep sea hydrothermal plume seawater | place: Mexico: Gulf of California, Guaymas Basin | collected 2004-07-11 | reverse complement strand
GCATCAGTGCTGGGCGCGGCGATACTAGTCGCCGGAAGACGCAAGGACTGAGCGGTTCTCGCCAATACTGGCGAGGGCCCTCAGGGCCATGCAGGTGAGGCTATGGCTGGCTCAGTATCTACCGAGTGGACCATTTCCGGAACAGGGATCAGCGTACGCAACAGAACAGTCCTAGCCGCGATGACGAACAAGCAGTCAGAGGAAGACGGGACTCTATCCGACGCCGAGATCAACTGGCTCCATGGGCGTGCCGAGGGAGGCTTCGGCATCATCACCACGGCTGCCAGCCACGTACATCCCAGCGGGAAGTCGTGGGAGGGCGAGATGGGAGTCTGGGGAGACCACCAGATCCCCAGGCTGAAGGAGCTAGCCTCGGGGATTAGGGAAAGAGGCGCTCTCAGCCTGGTCCAGATTTTCCACGGGGGCCTTAGGGCACCACGGACGCTAACTGGGGAGCAGCCAGTCTCGGCGAGTTCCAACTACGAGAAGGGCGTGGAAGAGGAGTGCAGAGGACTCTCCGACTCAGAGATACACGAATTGGCAGCGTCATTCGGAGAGGCTGCCGAGAGATGCGAGAAGGCCGGATTTGATGGAATAGAGGTTCACGGAGCCCATGGCTACCTGATTTGTCAATTTCTAGGGACCAGGACCAATCGCAGAGAGGACCGCTGGGGAGGGGATCTCCGGGGGCGTTCACTATTCCTAAGAGAGGTTTTGAGAGAGATTAGGAGTAGGACATCCGAGAGTTTTCTCGTCTGCGTCAGAATCTCACCCGAACATGACGTGGGAGTAACCATGTCCGAGAGCCTGGAGCTTTCCACTATGATGGTCGACTGGGATGTAGATATGATTCACATCTCTTGCTGGGATGCATTCACTGGAGCCCAGGGGGAACCGGATGACTCTCGAACCATCACACGCAGGTTCAGAGAGGAGTTGGGAGAAGAGGTACCTCTGATCTCGACTGGTTCTGTATGGGACGGTTCCGATGCCCAATTTGTCATAGACGAGGGGGCTGACTTGGTGGGTGTAGCAAGGGTCGCCATCGCTCACTCTCACTGGGCATCTGAGATCGAGGGTGACGGATTTGCCCCAGAAAGGCCACCATTCACGCCCGAGCACCTCATCAACCAGGGGCTCAGTCCGACCTTCGTGGACTACATGAGGAGATGGAAGGGCTTCGTCACCGATGGAAGAATATCTCAGAAGTGAACTGAATCATCAACCTGAGATATTCAAATATGGGGCGCATGGCGCTCGCATTCTATGGACCTTGGTACGCTGATACTCGCAATCATCCCACTGCTGGTAGTCGTCGACCCACCTGCATCTATTGCTTTCTTCTTGACCCTTGGCGCGGAACGCGGCACAGCTACGCTTCGCAGAATCGCCTTTCGGGCGTGTGCATTCGCGACAATGGTGCTGCTCCTCTTCTTCTTCAGTGGTGAAGCACTGCTGACTTTCATGCACGTCGAGATGTACAGTCTCCAAGCCGCGGGTGGCCTGCTGCTCGGGCTCATCGGAATGAGTATGCTCAAAGAGGGTGAGAAGCCGAGTTATGAGCCCTCATTCCTTCCATCTGGAGATCAATTCGTTAACGAAACGCCAGTCGATTTCTCTCTCGTCCCATTGGGCATGCCGATGTTGGCGGGGCCGGGCTCGATCAGTCTGGTGATTCTCCTTGGGACGAACCCCGGATTCTCTACAAACATGGTCGCCATGGCAATCATTGCGGTGATGAGCCTCTCGCTGCTGATGTTCATACTCGTCTCCTCGATGTCCCACTTCCTCAGCGATAATACGGTTCGCATCATCACTCGAATCATGGGGCTGCTAACCGTTGTTATTGCGGCCCAGTATCTGTTCGATGGATTGGCCGCGTGGCACGCGACTCTCGGAGCATGATTCCGGTTCTGGACACTGCAGAGAGTGGTGGACACTGGGGTCTATCAACTCGAGAGAGATTTTCTTCCCAATTTCATTAGTGTGTCGACGACTGTACAATAACGTTCCATGGCCTCTTCAATGGCGATTCCCCGAAGCTTGCGCCAAGCCCGCCATTTCACCATACCTACCATCTCTCTAGATTTCGGTCTCGGGCTCTTTGCATCACCTTCAGTAGCCTGTTTGTAAAGAGCGTATAGTTTGAGCAGAGTCATTTCATCGGGTTTCTCCTTCAACCTCCAAACTCGCTTAATCGCCTTCTCGAACCTTTTTTTCAAATCCATCTCAATCATCTTCTTTACTTTCAGTGAGACGTGGTCCCAGCCATTCATCCACCACATCCCTACGGATCTGCAAGTCCACCTTCGATGTGTGCGGTATGTCAAGGATGCAAATCTGCGAATCTGCACTCTTATTGGGACCGAGATGCTCGACCAACAGATCGAAATGGACTCTTCCAAGTACCTCATCCTTATCCGACTGAAGGGTCAGAATCGGCACTTCAGGAAGTCCCCAGAAAGGTAATTCCGAGTTTGCGTAGCGCACGTTTAGGTCGGGGTGGATACGTTCGTATTCGCGACGCAAGACATGCCTAACCCATGGTTTTGACATGACCATTCGTCCGGGGAGTTTCTCATCTATTATCTTCGGGAATGACGTAACCGGCGATTCGAGGATGATCCCCATGAGGCATCCTTCCCACCATCCGGACTGGTGACTGGCCAACCGAATGGTGATGAATCCACCCATCGAGTGCCCATAGATTAGAAGTCTATCAGGCGTGAAACCGAGTTGTTGGGGGACTGCATCGAGCACTGCTTCAGCGTCGGCGATTACCTTGAGAAGCGTCCAATCCATGCGACCTGTTTGCTTTCCAAAGCCGCGCTGATCAAGGCTGACAATATTCATTCCGAAAGAAGCGAGATGCTGGCAACGAGTTTCGCCTTGGCCTAGGTTTGAATCATATCCATGCAGATATAGTGCGAGATCCGTCGACTGTGTCTCAGACTTGAGCATGAATGCTTCCATCTGCTCGCCCCCCCAGCCAAGGAATTTGAACTGATGCCAGCGTGGATCAGTGATTTCGATGGAGGAACCGTAAGGACTCGTGAAAACCGAGAGATAAATCTTCCAATAGACAAAAAGCCATCCACCGAAGGGAATGGACAGTCCTACGACAGCAATAATAAATCTGTTCGTAATTAGTTCCGGAAAGACTGCAAGTGCTAGTATTTCAACAGTGAATAGAATAGATAGGACGGTTGGAATAGAAGGTGTCCAATGTACAGGTGTCTTCGCATAAGCTGCCGCTCGACGAGCTCTGAGTTTAAGTTTCAAACGGCGACTTTGATGCATCAAATCATCGCCTCTGGGTATTCCATGAGGTGCTTGTGACCGGACTGGATAGAAGCTCCCAATGCCACTGTTTCAGGGTATATTCGTTTGAAGAATACTCGCGCACTAGCGAGTTTAGCCTGGTGGAAATCAGAGTCTGGTTGTTCGATGCAGACACGTGCTATCTTTGCCCACATATAGGCGAGCATGATGTTTGCGAAGTAGCGACAGTAATCGGTCGCGCCTGCGGCGATGAAGTGAGGATTGGCCATTCCTTCGGTAATCATGAGTAAGGTAAGCTGCTGCAAACCACGTACCCCCTTATGTAGCGGTTTGTTAAATTCGGACATTTCGGGGATTTCGCGATTCTCCTCTATGAATTCTACTAGAGGCCACATCAGGTAGCGGAGGTTTCTACCTAGGTTTTGTGTGATTTTGCGACCAGCGAGGTCGAGCGCTTGGATTCCGTTCGTTCCTTCCCAAATCTTTGATATTCGAACATCACGATAAAATTGCTCGACTCCGAATTCGCTACAGTACCCTGCGCCACCCATTACCTGCATGCAAATGCTGATGGTCTCGCAGCCAAGATCTGTGAAATGAGCTTTGACGACGGGTGTCAACAGTGAGATTAGAGCTTGCGCACGCTCGCGGATATCGTCATCCTCGCTGTGCATCTGATCGAGCAATGTCCCGACCCAGACTCCAAGGGCACGGCAGCCCTCGTTGTTGACTTTGGCTATGAGTAACATTCGACGGACATCGGGGTGAACGAGGATATTGTCTGCAGGTTGATCTGGATCGCGGATACCAGCAATATCACGCCCCTGGCGGCGCTCTCGTGCCCATGAAAGCGCATTCTGATAAGCGATTTCACCGAGTCCCAAACCCATCATTCCGGTGGCAAGACGTTCACGATTCATTAGCTCGAACATATTCGTCATACCTGTATTCAATTCACCTATCTGCCAACCGATGGAGTCGTCGAAATTCATCACACAGGTCGGTGATGCGTGCAGTCCCATCTTCGCTTCGATACCCGAGCAGGTGACGCCGTTTTTGATATTGCTCAAATCTTCAGATAGTCCCCCTACTCCTCCCGATTTCCAGTCCTTTGGAAGGAGTTTTGGTACTAGGAATAGGGAGATTCCCTTGGTCCCGGCCGGGGCATTCGGAGTCTTAGCTAGAACCATGTGGACAATATTTTCCGAGAGGTCGTGCTCCCCAGCGGTGATGAAAATCTTCGTACCTGTCACACGATAAGTACCATCTTTTTGGGGTACCGCCTTACTTCGAATAATTCCCAGATCTGTACCTGCATGAGGTTCCGTAAGACACATGCTCGCGCACCAATGTCCGTTCGCAAGATGGGGTGCGTAGTGGTCAATTAGGTCCTTGGTACCGTGTTTAGTGAGCAATTCGTAGACACCCAGCGTCAATGCTGGAATGACGGATATGGCCATGTTAGTTGAAATCGCGATTTCATCGGCTCCGTTACGTACAAAATGTGGCAGGCCCAAGCCTCCATGCTCGGGCATGCATGAGGTAGCGAACCAGCCCGCCTCGACGCCTTCTCTCCAAGCTTCCTTGAAGCCGGAAGGGGTCTTCACCTCGCCCTTCTCAAACTTGAGTCCCTCTCGATCTCCCACCTCGTTAAGCGGGAGTAGGACTTCTGTGCAGTAATCACCCCATCCTTCCATAATCATTCTTATGAAATCGCGATCGAGGTCATCGTGTCCTAGACTCTTGGCGATATCAATCACATCAAAGACTTCGTGAAATAGAAAATCGTATTCCTCGTAAGGAGCATTGTAGACTACCAGTCACTCACCTCAATTCCTCAATGGCTTGCCCTTCTGAACCATGTGCTCCATCCTTGCCAGAGAATCTTCGTGCCGGGCTAATTTCCCTATCGCAGCGAGTTCCATTGCAAGGATGTCTTCCTCAGTGAGACTATCGAGAAGGTTGGTATCTCCCCCAGAGAGGATGTGCGCGAGCTCGGAGGTAACTACGACGTCGTGTGGTGTAGCCTGTCCTGACCGGGCGAGGTCGGCGACAGCCATGTCGAGAGCGTATTTGGCGCTAGGTCCGGGCAGGTTGTATGAGTGTGGTTCGGGGGGAGTATATCCCTCAGCAAGTTCGAGGAGGGTGGTTTTGGCATCTGCAATCAGACGATTACGGTTCATACTGATACGGTCACTCGGACGCAAGAATCCCATTCTTCGTGCCTGTTCTGCTGATTTGGCGACTTTCGCTGTACCTATTATCTCAAAGGCCTTCAATATGGGAGTCATCGGTCCGCCTTCTACGAGTTCAAAATCAGAGAGTCGTGCGAGCAGTTCCTTGCATCCACCCCATCCAGGGACTATTCCTACGCCAACTTCTACAAGTCCGATATATGATTCAGTGTGGGCTTGAACTGCGTCGCAGTGGAGTAGCACTTCAGCCCCGCCACCGACGCAGATTCCTGTGGAGGCCGCCACAACAGGAACTTCTGAGTACTTGAGAGCCTGGTATGCCTCTTGGCCGAGGGCGATGAAATCCTCGACTTCCGTCCATGCAGCGAGGTTTGCAGCGAAGAGTGCGATGCCAAGGTTCGCGCCAGCACAGAAATTCTTGGAATCGTTGGCGATTAGGATACCTCTCCAATCATCGAACTCAGCCATGTCAACCGCTGCGAGAATGATTTCCATCGATAGCGGATCCATCGCATTCATCTTAGAGTGGTATTCGATGAGGAGGACCCTGTCGCCAGCGTCCCATATGCTCGCTGAAGCGTTTCGCTGAAGCGGTTTGCCTCGGCGCTTGAGATCGGCGACTGTGAGAGTTTCTGCTGGTCGATCAATCTCGATGTATTCTCCGGAGGGAGTCAATCGGTTAATTTCGCCATCTTCAAGCCTGTAGAATGGCCCTGATTCAACTGCACGTGCCAGAAATGGTGGAATTGGTTTGTTCGAAGCTTCGAGACGGGAGACCAGTTCGGCTGAGCCGAGTTCGTCAATCATCTCAAATGGACCGCGCTTCCAGTTGTAACCCACCTTCATGGCGTTGTCGATAGCGAAGATATCATCGGTCACTTCGGGAACCAAGTAGGCTGCATAGGCGAGTGTGTCTACGAGAATGTCGGAGACGAAGGCGGCGCCCTCATCGTGGTGGTTGAGCATTCGGGCAAGGCCCTGTTTGGCCATCTTAGTAGACTGAAAAGCCACCTTGTGATTGGCTGGTGCATACTCACCGGTGACTAGGTTGCGGGCCTCCTTTATCTTCGTAGCACCGTCACGGTTGAGTCGATAGAAGCCTCCCTTGCCCTTGCGGCCGGTGTTTCCCTCTTCAATCATCGAGTGAATGATTTGCTCTCCCGCACCTGCAATCTGATGGAATGGGTCATCCGGATTCAAATGAGCGAGCATGCTCTCCATGATATGAGGAATAAGGTCTACTCCAACAAGGTCAATCAGGCCAAAAACTGCTGTTTTTGGTAAACCAATCGGCCTGCCCAGCATGGTATCGGCCTGCTCAACTGTAAATTCATGGTCAAGTGTCGCCGCGATTGCGCGTTGGACGAAATATACTCCAAGTCGGTTTCCGATGAATCCAGGTGTATCGTTGCAATGAGTGACGTGCTTGCCAAGTTTGATTTCTGCAAAATCAGCGAATCGCGAGACGACAGATTCGTCGACTTCCGGCCCTGCGATGACCTCTAGTAAAGGAAGATATCTTGGTGGATTAAAGAAGTGGGTGATGAGGAATCTGCTGGCAATATCGTGTGGCATTCCATGTGTTAAAGCAAAGCGCGGTAGAGTGGATGTGTTCGAGGAGAGGATCGTGTTGGTTCCGAGGTTTTCAGCAAGTTTTTCGTAGAGATCCTTCTTAATCTCAAGGTTCTCTATGATGACTTCGATAACCCAATCGAATTCTTTTAAGCGAGATAGGTCATCCTCAATATTACCTGTAATGATTCGTTTAGCGTATGATTTGTGCATCAACATCTCTGGATTTGAATTGAGTATGTTTGCAACTGCACCCTTGGCTAGAACATCTCGGTCCTGGACTTTCTGATTCCCTTTCGGTATGATGTCGAGAAGCAGGACCTCGCAGCCGGCATTGGCACAGTGGGCAGCGATTCCAGCACCCATGACGCCACTACCGATGACTGCTACGCGCTCGATTTGTCGGGCTGTAGCGTGTGTAGTATCGACACCTTCGACGAACTTTTGCGACGATTCTTCCAACTTGTTCTTCGTCATTCTCTCACCTCATTCGTACTTCTCAAGGATAGTGGCTATTCCTTGTCCGCCACCTACGCACATAATTGCGAGGGCCCGCTTGGTACCATTGCGCTGCAATAGACTGGCTGCCTTCCCTGTAATGCGAGCTCCGCTGGCTCCCAATGGATGGCCAAGAGCGATTGCCCCTCCGTCGATGTTGACTTTTGATTTGTCCAAACCCAGCTCTTCTATGACGGCGAGCGATTGGGCTGCGAAGGCCTCGTTCAACTCTACAATGTCGATGTCTTCGAGTTTTAATTCGGCACGCTCGAGAGCTTTCTTTGTAGCCTCGACTGGGCCGATTCCCATAATTTCAGGCGCGCATCCGCTGACCGCCGTTGATAGGACGCGTGCAAGCGGCTTAATGTCGTGGGACTTGGCGAAATCCTCACTACACACAAGGACGAAAGCTGCCCCATCAGTTAGTGGAGAGGATGTACCAGCGGTCACCGACCCGTCTACATCGAAGGCGGGCTTCAACCCAGCCAAGATCTCAGAGTCTGTACCTGGGCGGATGCATTCATCCAAGTCAACCAAACCTTCCTCGGTTTGGATACCAACGATCTCCTCGACGAAATGGCCGCTTTCGAGCGCACGTGTAGCGCGAGCGTGGCTTTCTACTGCGAATTCCTCCTGAGTTTCTCGTTCAATGCTGTATTTCACAGCCAGATTCTCCGCTGTGATTCCCATTGACGTGAAAGCATCTGGAGCAACCTCGGCCATTCGTGGATTCGGCATTGGATTGAATCCAGTCATCGGAATACGCGACATAGACTCGATACCTCCCGCGATGAAACATTCACCAGAGCCCATTGCTATACGGCCCACGGCATCGTGTATGGCCTGCATGCTTGAACCACAGAAGCGATTGACCGTAACTCCTGGAACAGAATCCGGTAACTCGGTGAGGAAGGTGAGCATTCTAGCGAGGTTGAATCCTTGCTCCGCCTCCGGGAAAGCGGTTCCAACAATTAAGTCCTCAACCAGAGCTGGGTTGATTTCCAGTTTCTTGAGCAGCCCGTTGACGACTGCAGCGGCGATGTCATCAGGGCGTGTGCGGGCGAGTTTTCCTTTTCGAGCGGGGGTGAAGGGTGAGCGAGCATATCCGGCTATTAGAGCCATGAAGTAATCATCATTCAATGCAATAATTAAACCGTTGAGTGTTAATAATTACAACGACTACAAAATGGAACAGTCGGTGTAATTAGTAACACTGCCACAGTCTATCTTTTTCCATTATCAAGAGCGAAAACTTTGGGAACTCCCAAAACACATCGTGAACATGTTTCTGACAAAATAATAGTTTCATGACTGAGGACCAAAGATCAAGGTTTCACGATATTTTCCTGCACCTCGTGAGTCCGGAATGGCGTCAGTCCCTGATCATCGCCTGGAAGATACGGCGGTTGGGCTCTTTACGGGCCCATTCTGATTCACAAGCTACGCCACCTTGTAGCCTCCATCCCTTCTCTATGTGAGTCAATACTTGCTCTCTCAGTCTATTCGGACCGCGGGCGCGGAGAACGATGTAATCCATGAATCCGGAAGGGGGTTCCACCCTTGAACAGTGCGCTAGACTCTCGTGGTTTCAATCCTAATACTAGAGAGGTTCATAATTACGGCCCCCCTTCTATTGACGTGGCCGATGACTCTGGAGCGGATGAGAAAACATGGCAGACGACTGCCGGCCAACAGTTCCGCAATCTGAAGGAGAAGATGGTCGCGGCGACTGACTTCACCGAGAAGAAAGTCAAGGAAGCGACCAAGGTTGCTTCAGGGGGATTGGAGAGGGCGATAGCAAGATGGACACCCCTGCCACTCTCTCCCGAGGAAATAGAGCGCCTCAGTAAGATCCGAGAGTCCCTCCCCTCGGCTCCAGACATCCCCTCTCTGGATGAGTTGGTTCAGTCGGAGGGGAACGTCATGATACCCGTGGATGAGTACGAGAGCCTAATCGAGGCGTACAAGGCAAACGTGGAAATGAGAAAGGAACAGGGAGACATGCTAGTAGAGTCGCTGGCGATCACGCAGAGGCTCCTGGAAACGGAGAAGTCCCTAGAGAAAGTCAAGATAGTTGCTTCTGAACTGGAGAAGAGGAAGGATAAGCGGCCGGTTCAGGATCAGGGGCTATCTGAGATGATGGGGACATCCATCTCCGAGAGCGTGATGCTTCTGGGATTCTCAGTAGTCTGGTTAGCGTCTCTGATTGGAGCAACCATCTATGTCGATCCAAAGGGATGGGTAATCGAGGATTACTCAATTGATCTCTTCATCTGGTCTATCGGAACTTCCATCTGGGCCCTAGTCCTTCTTCAGAGGCTGGATGCAGTTAGGACCGTACTGGCAATGCCGCTCGGGATGAGGGTTCAGGCTGCTGCCGGAGTCGGATTGGTAACAGCGATGGCACTCCTACTATCAAAGGAAGAGTTCACCGCTATCGGGACGGTCTGGGGGTGGACGGCTACGATAGCACTGTCAGCCCTACTTCTTTCCGGCCTTGGCAGAGGGGTGTTAAACTCCGCCAAGCACGTTTTCAGATTCCGTGCAATCAAGGAGATTGAACCGAAGGGTAAGAAATAGTGAGGAGTGATTCAATGGAAACAGAGGCTAGCGTATGAGTCACCCCTATGGCCCGCCCAGGGCCGGACAGTCGATACAGTCACATCCACGACCCGCATCCGAGGGTAC
>LWDU01043440.1_pt1 | contig 10236 bp, 7 predicted proteins | sample 727161 | NCBI WGS metagenome assembly LWDU01 (sample SAMN04566230, study PRJNA314399) | hydrothermal vent metagenome | isolation source: deep sea hydrothermal plume seawater | place: Mexico: Gulf of California, Guaymas Basin | collected 2004-07-11 | reverse complement strand
CTGGATTACCGAAAATCAATGAGCTCTTACCTATTCGCTTCTGAACGCGGAGAAAAGATGACACGGTTTGGAGTTGGTAGGGTGTTTAAAACGATGGCTGCTAAAGCCGGATTGGATTCTAAACATTCAATCCATTGATCCTCCTGCTATGATCCAGTTCTCTTGAATAATTTCACCATCTGCAGTATGAATCTGTCCACGGACTTCTATGGTAGATCCGCTACCATCCTCCCAGGCACTCATAAATATATTATCAACTGGGTTATAAGCAATTGAAACAGGCTCTTGCGCTTCATCATTTCCTCCATCGCCAACATAACGTTCAGGTCCATCTGTACTCATAGTTCCCAAGTCATCAAAGGATACAATTTGCTTATAAATGTCATGCTCCCAACTATCATCATAGGAACTTGACCAAGAAATATAATATCGTATTCCGATTGAATCTGAAAATTCTTCAATTGACATAGAATGATTATATTGCCAAGTGTCCATCTGGCAAAAGATCAATTTTCCTGTCAATAATATTGGAATGAATATTTTCATTTTCAAAATTTATTTAATATACACCATTGATTTTGAAATAGCATTTTGTCCATTTTCTAACACTGAAATATAAATACCTGAAGAGATGGGTTCTCCAAGTTGGTTATGCGCATTCCAAATAATTTGATGTTTGCCTGCATCCATTTTACCTTTGACTAATGTAATTATTTCTTTACCTGTGATATCAAATATCTTCAATGATACTTTTTGAGATTTTGGCAAAGAATAACTGATGATTGTTTCTGGATTAAATGGATTTGGATAGATTGCTTTAATAGACAGGTTATTTGGTAACATTACATTTGAAATGAGTGAGACCGTTTCATCAGTCACATAATAACGAAATGGTTCAGCCGTATCAGAACCCCAAACAGAATGACTCCCCGGTGTATACCCAGCATCAGCTGCAGATTCTGATAATTCTCCACTAGCTTCCAATGATGCAGAAATGTCGATATATTGACCTACATCAACAATTCTGTCTCCATCGGGTGTATTTAAAAATCCCCACAAAGGTGCTTTGATTTCTGCTTCATGACCATCTTCAGAAACAGCGATGGTAATAATACCCTGATATACGGGTCCTCGGTCCTCAACCACAACATAGCTAGAGTCTTCAAATGTAACCCATTGGGTATAATAATCATATGACCCGGGAGCAAGATTGACAACCCCATTTGCCAAATCTTCTAGCCCTTGTGTTTGGGCTTCTGCTTCACTTGTAAATTCGTGATTGATATAATGTCCTGTATTAAAACCTCCATTATAAAACTCAACTTCCATATTCATATCGTAACCACGGCTGTCCGGATAATAACCACCATCTTTCAATTGATAGCCTGTTGTGTCGTTATCATCCACATCAATGGTGAAAATAAAATAATAGCGACCTTTCTTTTCATGCCCCAATGTATCCGAAGAAGTTCGACCAATTTCGCCCGTTGCTTTTATATAACCATATAAATTTTCTGCGTCATTGGCAAACTTAACTTCAAGAATATCAACATCGGTATAGTTTACATAGGATGGTGAACCACCATCCGGATATCCATCTGTATCATGTACATCGTCAGCAGGATCAACCGCTGCAGATGGGATATTGGACCAATCATCAAATTGGCCGTCAATCACAATACTTGTTTGTGCATAAATGCACACCGGTATTACCAATATAGATACTATGTATGATTTAATATTTCTCATCATTTAACTCCTTTTAAACTGCAGTTTATTTCTCAATTCTCTAACTCCCATTCGGGACTAACACGTTCACCCATATTCATTATGCGAATATTTCTCCATTTAACTTCAACACCACCCGTCTTCATACCATGCACTTGAAGTGCAATAAAACCTTTTGAAGTCAATGAATCTTCCAGATTTGAAGCTGGTACTCCGTTTATCCAAGTTTTAAGTGAGTTACCAATAGCTTCAATGTAATAATTATTCCATTCTCCATGTTTAAATGAATTTCGGGCAGCTTCATTGTTTTTTAAATCATATAGCCAGCCACGTCTTGCCTCATCATAAATCCCGGCACTCCATGCTCTATCGGAAGGATCAATCTCTACTTGATAACCATGCACTCTCCCGTTTTTGTATTCCTCAAAACTGTTACTTCTAATTTGTATCCCGGAGTTCATTCTGTCATCCACAAGAAATTCAACTTCAAGAATAAAGTTACTATAATGTTGTTTGGTACATAAAAAACTATTCGGCGTATTTTCTCTGGAAATGCCAATAATCATTCCATCTTCAACTTTGTATTCTGCTTCACCACCTTTCTGCTCCCATCCATCAAGATTTTTTCCATTGAACAGGTATTTCCATTTCATATTTAATCTATTGCCGGCAAAAAGGATTGTAATACCAATCAGTAGAAGTAAAACTATTTTTCTCATCTATTATATTTTACAGTTTAGGTTTCCACCCCGGTTCATACTCTCGTGTCCAAAATTTCATTGCATGTCTATCAACTATTCGGCCATTGATTCGATTTACATCAAAGGACTTTCCAATTCTCGATGAAATATTTGCATAATGTGTTAACATTTGAGTAACAGCTCCTTGAACAATGGGTGAAGTCAATTTTTGTTTTCCTCTGATTGTTTCAAAAAAGTTAACTGCATGTCTGGTTGAAAGACTTCCTCCTCCCCCAAGGGCAACGCCTCCTTCTTCTCCATTTACTCTTTTTTCTTTGATTAATTCACCTCGCAGATCAAACAATTTATATCCGCCACGGTCTAGGAATACAGATCCTTCAGAACCATAAATTATTGTACCTCTACCGTTAGAATATTTTTTGAACCCATTTCGACTATTTCCATCCCATTGAATAACTTTTTTATTGGGGAATCTGAAAGTGGCTTCCATCGTATCATACATATCCCATCCATCATTCACATGTTGAAATTTACCCGAGTTAACATCAACGTGTTCCGGGTATCCTACATCTAAAGCCCAACGGGCAATATCTAATTCATGGGTTGCATTATTTCCCATTTCCGCAGTCCCAAAATCCCAACCATACCAATGCCAGTTATAGTTCCACGTATCATGCATATATTCTTTTCTGGGTGATGGACCTTGAAAAAGATCCCAATCTAAACCGACTGGTGGTGGCGCCTTTTCAGGCACAGGTACTTCCCCTCTTTTATTTATATAATATGCAATTGCTTTATAAGCCTCTCCAATGATACCATTGTGGATTTCCTTGATTATTTCTGCAGATTCCAATGACGATCTTTGTTGATTCCCCATTTGAACGACTTTATTGTATTTTTTCTGGCAAGCAACAACTTGCTCATTCTCTTTAGGGTTATGACTGCATGGTTTTTCTAAATAGACATGTTTACCCGCCTTCATGGCCATTATGGCTCCCGGTGTATGCCAATGGTCTGGGGTTGCCATGAAAACAGCATCTAATGTTTTATCTTCTAAAACGATTCGGATATCATTTTCAAGTATTGGCTTGTTGGGTATTTTACCTTCAAAACGCTTTGCTGCTTTCTCTCTTTGACTTTCCATTACATCACATAAATACAATAACCTGACATTGCTTTCTTTTCTTTCAATAGATTCTACGTAACCACCTAATCTTCTTCCTAAACCTTGGATGGCAATATTTATTCTATCGTTTGAGCCAATAATATTCGCATACGACCTGGCGCTGGTTGAAAGCATCACGACACCACCTGCCAACCCAACTGACCCGCGTCTGATAAATTCTCGCCTTGATATTTCTTTAGTCATTTTGAACCTTTTAAGTTTATTTCATTCGACTTGATTGATTTTGTTTTCTCTTATTTTTATTACTTCAATATTTTTATTTTAATATTACGATACCAGCAATCATCTCCATGATCTTGAAGCACAATGTGTGCATTTTTATGTATTGTAAATTTTGGATATTTGTGATATTTACTCGCCTCAAAAAGTTTCGTGAATTCTGGCGAATCTGTATTTGCTTCAACAACCTTTTTGCCATTTAACCAATGTTCTATTATGTTACCATTAAATACGATTCGCGCAGAATTATATTCACCAACCGGCTTTAAGTTTTTTCCTTTTGCTTCAATCATATCATACAATGATCCCGCTCTGTGGGTTGGATTAAAATTGTCGCTATGCTTATTATCATCCAATACTTGGCATTCATAGCCCAGCGCCCCCGTCCATGCATTGTCTATCGAAATACTTTCATCTACGTTATACTTAACACCACTATTGCCACCATCACTAACTCTCCACTCAAATTTCAATTCAAAATTTTGGTAAGTATTTTTTGTAATTAAATCACCGCCTTTTAATGGTTGTCCATCGGCTTTTGTTGGCACATTTCCACTTGCGATTTTTTGGATGGCACCGTTTACAATTTTCCAATGTTCTTTTGGTATATCTTCTTTTCCAATACCGCGCCATCCAGTCAATGTTTTACCATCAAAGAGTAATTGCCATCCATCAGCAATTTCTAATTGGGTTAATATGTTGGGGCCAACTGATTCTGGTATAGGACTCTGCATTATAGCACAAGGTGATATTGCTGATAACACACTAAAAAACATTGAAACTCGGAAATAATTCTTCATGGTTGATTATAACCTTTTAGTTCTTGGTTCCATTGTTGTTAATTCAGCAATTTTAATTGGATCGCCCGACTCTATGCTTTTTCTGGCTGCAACTCCAATTAGTATTGACATTACTCCATCCCGAAGTCCGGCCGCTCTTCCATAAGGATCAATTTTATCAGGATTTTTAAATATTTTATCCTGCAATCGTTTATCACCCCCTCCATGACCTCTTGTTTCGGATGCAACATCAATTGTTTTATGTTTATTCCAAAGCTTATGAATAACAATTGGTTTATGCTCTACTTCATCGTTACTTGTTTGCTCCATCTCTTTAAAATGCTTCTCTGCCTGATCAATTGATACATTTTCTAAATATGGAATATCCAACCATGCTTCAATACTTCCCTTCGTACCATTTAATTTTACCCGCCATCCTTCATAGGGAGAATAAGTAGTTAAAGAATAATTCAATACAACATTGTTCTTATATTTTACTTGTGCAGACATTTTATCATAAATATTTATCTCTTCTCTATACACGCAATTATCTCGAATGTATCCATCGTATTTTTCGTTCTTAACATATAAATCCATTAAACGTTTACTGGTTGTTATGTCCCAATAAAATTCACATTCTGATTTGTAACTACACGTTCGGCATTTATCGCCTCTGAAAGGACCATTTACACCATAGTATTCCAAATCTCCATACGCAAAAACTTCTGACGGATCAGAATCTATCCACCAATTCAATAGGTCGAAATGGTGAGTCGCTTTGTGCACCCAAAGTGTACCACCTTCTTGACGCAAACCATGCCATCTCCTAAAATATGATGCGCCATGATATGTATTTAAATACCAATGAAAATCGACAGACCGTAATTCGCCAATCTCTTTATTCATCAATAATTCTTTAATTTTAGTTACATATGGAGACCAACGATAATTAAAACCAACAATAAGTTTTTTACGTGACCTCCCTTCAGCATCAATAATTCCCTGGGCTTTATCTTCATCAATAGTCAGTGGCTTTTCAGTGAGTACATCACAACCCATATCTAACCCTTTGATAATAAACTGATGATGTGTTGAATCTTTTGTTGTAACGATTACTAAATCCGGTTTGGACTCTTTTATCATTTTTTCAAAATTTGTAAAAGTTGAGCAAGATACACCAATGTATTTGCGACCGTATTCCAGTCTGCCGGGATTGATATCACAAAGTCCTACAAATTCCAGTATGTCGGAGTAATTTTCATTTAATCTTTTACCCCAAAAACTGGTACCTCTTATTCCAGTTCCTACTAGAGCTACCTTCAACTTTTTACCTGTTCCAAAAGCAAAAGTGTTAATGGGTAAAGCTGTACTAGCTGCTAGCATACTTATGGAAGTTAAAAAGCGTCGTCTTGATTGATTCATGATTGACCTCCTTAATCTTTCAGTTTAAAATTAATTTGTTTAGCATCCCATACTTTTTATCACAAAATAGTGATTTTCTGGTTTTAATCAGGGAACCAACGTTTAATGATTTTCCATCACCTTTTGATTGCCATTTTATTTTAATTTTAATTTCCAATGTGTTTGCATCAAACTTGTTTTTTCACCTGCTTTATCAATTTGATAATAAATGGTTAAAATTGAGCCGTCATCAAGTTGAATTGAAGCAGGATAGCCTAAATCATCACTCCCACTTAAACTCAATATAATCTCATTTTCAATATCCCAAGACTCCCCACCATTTTTGCTAATACAGACTCTTTCACTGTAAGGGATTTTTCTAAACCCATAAGATAGTAAAAGCCATCCATTTTTTAACAATAGCAGGTGGGGTGGATAACCCCAAATCTTCGTTTTAAAAGTTTCAGTCCAAGTCTTTCCACCATCATAACTTTTAGTTTGTCGTAAAAAAGAGTTCATTCTGTCAGAAGGTTGATACCTGAACATAGCCACTAATTTCCCATCGGAGATTTCAACAACATGGGGTTCAGAGTAGGGATCGATGGATTCATTCTTGGGGATCCTTATAGTAGAAATTAGATTCCAACTAATTCCATCATCAAGCGATTCTTCAACTGCCAACTTTTTTCTCCCATTGATATTTGCAGTACCAACATACAATAATCTTCCATCTGCCAATTCAATCGGGCCATGGGGCGCAGTAGATAATTGTTTTACCGGCTTTTCCCAAGTTTTACCTTTGTCTATTGTCCGACGTGTCCAGTTACCCAACCATTTATTTATTGTATTATCATTTAGTTTTTCCCTATGTTTTTTCCACCCGGGATTTTGTACATAGTTCCTCTCCGAATCAAATGCCATTGACGTAAACCAACTCACAACCCAGGTTCCTAATTTGGTTTCTAATATTCCTGCATCTCGATCATCCAATGGCGTATTATTTATTGTTACCGGTTTGCTCCAGGTTCTACCATCATCATTACTTCGTATCATTTGGGTTATTCCAAATGGACAAACATGAGCATCTCGATTCCCAGAGAAGACAGCGAGCAATTCCCCTAAACTTGTTTTTGTTATTGTAGGCCAACCAATATATCTATTTGGTTGTTTGCAAATAACTTTGGTTTCAATTATATCTATATTTTCGGAACTAATAGAAAGCATTTTTTCTTTTTCACCATCAAATTCCTTTTGTTCATTTAAACTATATATTTGTACATATGCCCCCCAGCCACCACCCAGTTGATCAATTTTTAATAGAATTGAGTTACTTCCTTTTTTAAGATTAATACGAGCAATATTTTGAGATGGGAGCGCACTTCTACCATTTAGATATTGAATTACCAGGTCTCCGTTAATCCAAACCTTGCCCGCATCGTTTGTGCCTATATGCAGATAAACATCCTGGGTTATTTCACTTTCTAATTCTGAAAATAAATATGTGAACTTACCTGAAGGTCGACCGAATAAATCTGTTAGATCAAGGTAATCATTTTGCCAATTATGATGAAAAAAGGTGCTACTATTTCCGTCCGGTGTTTTGAAAGGTTCACGAACAACAATTATGGGAGATTTTTCACCACCGATAGAAATAAGAAAATCTTTTAGAAAATTATCCTTTGTTTTGATTTTGTTATATCCATTTTCATATGAATTGCTTGTCATTGGTTCAGAGACTAACCAATCAACTACGGTAATAATTCCGCCATTATTTAGAATATTAGTAATGGGGATTTGTGCTTTCGTTACAAAATTAAATAGAGTAAAAAGGAGTAATAATCTCATACCAGTTAAATAATAATTACAGATGAGATATTGAATTAATAATCATCGTGGATAACTCCCTTATAAATCTTTTTAATATCAATTAGAAAATCAATCAATTATGCCATGATAACGGGCCATATAATATGGCAACAAATAAATCGTTCCCTCATGTTCCGAATAACCGCTGCCCTCTGTTGCAAGCAATGCAAAACCATCACGATCTAGCCGCACATGACAACGTTCATCAATCGGCAAAGCACTGCCATTGATGTGCCAACCTACTTTCAGTCGAAACTCTTGAGATTTTTCGAAAACATTTTGTGGTCGTAGAGGGTTTACGGGACGCCAGCCTTCATTAACAACCAGACCAGGAGTAGGATCAAAGATAATATCCAATCTGTGCCGGTTATCCATCCGATATCCAATCAAATCTAATGGCAATTTTTGCAATGTTTCGATGATGTCATCATGCTTGTAATCAGTTTTATAAAACTCCTGTGCTGTAAACTGTGCATAGGTTCCCGCATCATGAAAATACTTTCCCGAATCATAAATCCCGGAATCAACTAATTTATTAAATCGTGTGGACAGTGCGGCATAGATCGTATTCCAAAAGGCGCTTTTTTGTTTACTAATGTGTAACCACGAATTTTCAAGACTCTCGCGGTACATCATCAAAAGTTCCGGATCTTTTTCATAATTCATCAGACCGTAGAGACTCATCAAACATAAATTATTATCCCAGGGCACCACATCATCGGGTGGAAAAAACATTTTAGATTGCATCGCATTGATATGGTATCCATATTTATTTCGAAGGATTTCTGCAGTTTCTAAATATTTTTTATCACCTGTAACATGATGAGCAACATTGAGGAATGACAGTAACATCATCGAATTCAAACCGCGCTGATCCCAGCCCCAGATGGAATTATGAAATTCAGGAGAAAAGTTTGCCCAACGGGTTGGCTTACCATCATGATCACGGAGTAAAAAACCGTGGCGTATCAAATGATCTGTAATATCCCGTACGACTTCTTTAACCAATTTTTTTTCTTCAGTGGTTTCTGCAACCAAATCATAATAAATACCATAAAAAAAATAATGTCCGGCTAATTCATCTGAACTTGTATCACATTTCCACAGGTATTTTCCATCTTTACTTTTAACAAATCTTGGAATAATATTTTTCCAAAATGGATCTTCTTTTTGTTTTCTTAAATTATAGTCTTGATCATATTGTTCATTAACCAGCTCTGGCCAATCAATTGGAATAATAACTCTTGCAGGAAATCCCCTTTCATGGGTGATATCAACAAGCCGTTTACACGCATTAAAACTTCGTTTAGCCAGCTCCTTTGCTTCTATACTCCCTGTAACCGCATAGCGGAATGCTTGAGCAGAACCATACATTGCAGTATACATGCCGTCATTATCAGAAATAGCCGGCTCCCATGAATCTGCATTATAACGGATTTTTAACTTATTCTGCGCAATAAAACCCATTCTGTTATGATGAGATTCAACTTGTTCCGTATATAGATCAGCTTTTTCTTCAAGGGTCATTGACAGATAAATAATCCGGCTTACCCCCTTGTTTGTTGCTAACCAGACGGTACCGTCTTTCTCTACCAGAATATCATTCACATAATCATCTGGTAACCATCTTCTACTAAAACGATAGTGAAAAAATTTCCCATCTGTTCTAATTGCCCCTTTCTTAGTACCAAACCAAATTTCTCCATCCGGGGCACCCGCTATACATGTAAAATATTTAAATGGCAATCCTTCCTTTCCAGTAAAGAGTTTCCATTGACCATTGTAATAATATCCCACTCCTTCATCTGATCCAAACCATAAACGATCTTTTAAGTCTACATGCAAAACATTAACATTGGACAATTTCCAAGAATAATTCCTATCTCTCGGAAAAATTTCAATCAATTCATCTTCAATCTCATTTAGAATAAATAATCCATTCTTCTTTCCAATATAAACCTGATGCTGGTATTTAACTTTGGATAAAATATTTTCATGAGAGTTGTTTTTCTGTTCCGTTAATCTAGATGATGATTTCGTAACATTCTTCCATCTGTCAACATCAAAAATAAATTCCCCCTCATCAGAAACGGCTACAATATTTTTTGGTTCATCAAGTCGTATCTCTAAAAATACTGTTTCAGGAAGTCCATCATCTAATGTAAAAACAGTAACGGTTTCCTGTAAGAATTGATCATTGCTGTTTACTTGAGCAAATAAAAATGAGAACAGAAAAAAAATAAATTTGAACTTCATATTAAACTCCTTGAATTCAACTCTTAAGTGCAACTCAATGACTGGTTGTGAAAGAAGCGGAGCCGCTGTAGGCTTCGCACTTTTCTCACAGTCAAATAAG
>LWDU01000443.1_pt1 | contig 10236 bp, 10 predicted proteins | sample 727161 | NCBI WGS metagenome assembly LWDU01 (sample SAMN04566230, study PRJNA314399) | hydrothermal vent metagenome | isolation source: deep sea hydrothermal plume seawater | place: Mexico: Gulf of California, Guaymas Basin | collected 2004-07-11 | reverse complement strand
CAAGAACTCTCGCACCGCAACGCCATCGAACGCTGCTTTGGACAACGCAAGGACTTCCGCATCGCCCACGACATCTGCCGAAACCTCAAGGACGGCTTCGAGGACTCGCTCATGGAGACCGCCTGCGGGCTGCACAACCTGAGGATTGACTTCCCCATCGAGGCATGGCTCAAGGCTGCATGAGACCCAAAACCGAACCGGAAAACTCCGAACCAATCCACCCGCTTATTTGTGATAAGGTCTAAGATGTCATAAACGTTTCCAAAGGCTCTCCGGATGAGGATGTCGGTTGTGTGACCGAACTGTTCTTCTGCTAAAATCCAGTCTAGGGTTGTCAGTCCCACCCCCCCGAAGGTCTTTGGGACGTTCATAGAAAATAGACCGAGCTGGAGGGATTTGTTTTTGATGTCCTCCGCCAGGTCGGGATCGAGCTTTCCGGAATGCTCAATTTCCTCTTCCAGGGGTTGGAGTTCGGAAGTGATAAATTCCCGAACCGTTTCAACCAGCATCTTTTGTTCAAGCGAAAGTGAAAAATCCATCAGTAATAGCCTTTGCTGCCTCCTCCATCGATTGAAATCCCGGTTCCATGGATGTGTCGTGCTTGAGGCGAACACAGAAAAGCGACGAGCTCGGCCACGTCTTCAGGTTTGCCCAGACGTCTCAATCCTTCTGATGCGACAGCGTTATCCTGGATTTCCTGCGGACTGAGGTCCTGTTGCCTGGCCCGGGTTTCAAAGGTTTCCTTTAGCCTTTCCGTGACAGTCATGCCGGGATGGATCCAGTTCACATTGACATCATCCTTCAACCCCTGATTCGCCAATGCTTTGGAAAAATTGCCCAGGGCCGCATTGACTGCACCACCGACCATAAAATCATTTGAAGGTGTTCGGGAAAATCCTCCAACGATGTTGATCACGCAGCCTCTGTTTTTTTTCAGTTCCGGCCAGAGCATGCGGGAAAGCCTGACTGCAGAATGAAACTTGAGAGCAAACCCGTCCACCATCTCTTCGTCGGGTTGTCCGGGGAAAATACCCCCTTTAGTTGCTCCTGCAGAATTGATGAGGATGTCACAACGGTTGAATTGTTTGATCAGAGCGTTTGCTGTTTGCTGGCAGCCCTCGATGTCCCTCAGATCGGAAGCATGAAATCCTGAATCTCTGGAAGTTTTTGAACGGATGGCCTCGGAAGCCTGATGCAGTCTTTCCGGATTCGACGCCGCCAAAAAGACCTTCGCTCCCTGCTCAGCGAGTTTCATGGCGCACGCAAAGCCGATTCCTCGGGATCCTCCGGTGACCAGAGCAGTTTTTCCTTCAAGTTGTTGGGTCATAGAACTCTTTCATTTCTCGCTTCAACCACTTTGACCAATCCATGCAGGACTTTGAGAGTCGGAGTGGAAATTTTTGGCTCATGTCGGCAAATAGGTGAAGCCGGTGTTGTTTTGGTGTATTATGATCCTTTTGAATTGACAACCTTCCAGCAGGAATACGGAGATGATCCAGTTTCCCATCAAAGCTTTGCTGAGTGAAGAGGAGTGCCACGACTACTTGGAGCACACTCTCCACCCAGAGGGCTTGCGCTGCCCCCGCAGTCACCCGCTTCCGGTGGGACAGGCCCCCCACGACCCCGGACGGGCCCCGATTTTCAAATACAAATGCCGCCTCTGCGGAGCGGTGTATCATCTTTTCACTGGAACGCTCTGGTCGGGGAGCCATTACGACATCCGGATCGTGACGCTGCTGATGAGGGGATTCCTCCAAGGCGTCCCGACTTCGCATCTAGCTGAAGAGTTGGGGCTGGACCGCGGCAACCTGCTGAAGCACCGGCGGCGCATCCAGCAACTCGCTCTGCAGCACAAGCCCGAGGCCCCTCTGAGTGACGGGCAGACCGAGGCCGACGAGATGTTCCAGAACGCCGGAGAGAAGGGCCAATTGCATCCTGATCCGAAGGATCCCCCCCGCCGTCGAGCCAACAAGCGCCAAGGGCGTGGCACGATGGGAAACGACCGCCCCCCGATCCTCGGCGTGCTCGGACGGGAGTCCGGACAAATCCGTCTCACCGTTTGTGAGGACACCAAACAGAAGACTCTCCAGCCTCAGGTTGAGTCGGACACCGAGGCCGACACTGCGCTCCACACCGACGAAAGCAACGCCTACCACCATGTCGCTGAAACCGGACGGGGGCATGCCACGGTCAACCACACGAAAAAAGAATGGGCGCGCGACGACGACGGGGACGGAATCCGGGAAGTCCACTGCAACACCATCGAAGGAATCTGGACCGGACTGAGAAATTTTCTCCGACCCTTCCGGGGAGTGCATAAAAAAAATCTTGCCGCATACGTCGCCATTTTCGAGTGGGCGCACAATCTCAAGCGAGTCACCGCCGGACTCCTCAGAACCCTGATGATACCCAGTTTCACCTATTTGCCGACATGAGCCAGTATAGTTGATAGATAGCATCCACCTCGCCCATGCCAACTTTGAAATATTTCTAAATGAGCCGTCAAGAGAAAGTCATGCCACATAAACCAGCTTCACCCGCACTCAAAAAGTACACCGTATTGGATCTAACTCGTGTACGTGCAGGGCCGACTTGTGTGCGCCAACTTGCCGATTGGGGCGCCAATGTTATCAAGATTGAAATCCCAGATACACTGGCAGGCAGCAATCAAATGGGCGGCTCTCGTGAAGGATCAGATTTTCAAAACTTGCACCGAAATAAACGCTCACTTTCATTAAATTTAAAAGATGAAGAGGGTCGCAAAATATTCTTAGAATTAGCACAAACGGCCGATGTGGTAGTCGAAAATTTCCGGCCTGATGTTAAATTTCGCCTCGGTATCGATTACGAAACGCTAAGTAAAGATAATCCTGGTTTGATCTACGCCAGTATTTCCGGTTTCGGCCAAGATGGGCCTTATGCCGATCGACCGGGCTTTGATCAGGTTGCGCAAGGCGTGGGCGGATTAATGTCAATTACCGGGTTGCCCGGCCAAGGTCCAGTTCGGGTTGGAATTCCCGTAGCTGATTTGACAGCAGGCATTTTTGGCGCACAGGGAATTCTCGTGGCCTTGCTCGAACGTGAACAATCTGGAAAAGGGCAATGGATTCAGACGTCACTATTACAGGCTCAAATATTTATGCTCGACTTTCAATCTGCACGATGGTTGGTGGACGGTGAGGTTCCGGCTCAGGCTGGTAACAACCATCCAACTACCATTCCCACCGGCGTTTTCAAGACTAGTGATGGTGAAATCAATATCTCGGTAGCAGGTGAAATTATTTGGCAACGGTTTTGCGATGAAATAGGACGTAATGATTTGTTCGACCACCCCGACTACAATACGGGAGAAAAGAGATCCGATAATCGAGATGCCTTAAACGCCCTGATAGAGGAATCCATTTGCCTGAATACTACAGCCCACTGGGTCGGTGCATTTAATTTGGCAGGGGTACCATGTGGGCCCATAAACACCATTGATCAAACATTTTCTGACCCTCAGGTAAAACATCTAAAAATGACAAAAAAAGTCGATTCGAAAGCCCTAGGAACGTTGGAATTTGTCGGCCAACCAATGACTTTGAATCGGACACCAAGTAGCTTTGCTTTAGCTTCGCCTGAATGTGGTGAACACACCGAAGAAATTTTAGAAAGTCTTGGGTACTCTACATCGGAAATTGCTGAATTGCGTGGGAATAATATTGTTTAATGACTAGCAGTGAATGGAGGGGTGAATGAGCCCCACATATTTTCCATAGCCATGGCCGCACCGAACAACATGGCTTCTTGATAGGCGGGCGCAATCAACTGAACCGCTAAGGGCAAACCCGACGGATCCAATCCCGATGGAATTGTGATGGCCGGGTATCCGCAAATATTTGCGAGCGCTGTTAACTCTGCTTGGTTATCGGGGATTGGGCCATCGAATGGAAAGGCAGTTTGCGGTGCCGTCGGCGAGATCAAAACATCTACTCCGTCAAATATATGAGATGTTTCTGCTTTAACCTCTGTGATGGCGCCCACTGCATCCTCAATTTTTTCTCTTGTAGTGTTCCGACCGTAGTCGAACATTGCCTTTAAGCTTTCAGAAAAGTACTTGGGGTGATCCTCTAGCGGCCCCGCCAAAGCCTCTGAACCTTCCTTTTCTATGATTAGAAAGGCTTGCTGGCGTAATTTTCTTAGGTTTAATTCTGGTATTGAAAGCGAAGTAAGAGTGGCCCCGTTCTGCCGAAGCTCAGCTTTTGCCTTTTCAAACCCATCGGAAACTTCTTTGGTAAAATCAGACTCTGGGGTTTGTTCAAGCACACCGATCCGAATTCTTGTTAGATCGTAACTTTTTTCAGGGTGGTGACTCCAACTAGAGTGAGATTTGTCCAACAAGATGTTTAACAACAACATCGAATCGCGAACACTCAGGCAAATGGGACCAACATGATCGAAAGTAGGGCTTAACAAAACAACACCATCGGTGCTAACTAAACCAAACGTGGGCTTAAGGCCCACAAGCCCGCAATAGGCTGCAGGCAACCGGACAGATCCTAATGTATCTGTTCCTAATGCTGCCATCACCATTCCACCCGCAACAGCAGCACTGGCCCCACCGCTTGATCCGCCTGGGATATATCCGATCTGCCAGGGGTTATGGGTGCGACCGTGGTGTGGATTGTCGGTAATCGCCCCGAGGGCACATTCATCCATGTTTAATTTTCCAAGCAAGATAGCACCAGCAGCCCGTAGTTTTCTTGCTACCTCGGCCTCTACACCAAAGGGGAATATCAAATTAGTGCCATTGCACGTAGGCTGGCCATTCACATGCATGTTATCCTTTAGAGCTATGGGAATGCCATCAATAAGGGATAGAGGTGAACCTTTTTTATATCTTCGATCTGATGCCTCGGCATCTTGTTTCGCGGAGGCCTCGTCGATAGAAACAAAGCAATTTAAGGTGCTTTCAAACTTTTGAATATTCTCTAAATGTCGGGCCAACAACTCGCTTGAAGTTATCTTTTCGGAAGCGAGTTCAGTTCCGACGACTGTTATATTTTGTATTTCACTCACCTTTGTTTAGCCTCGTTGGTTTTAACAGATTGTACAATTTAGTCGATCAGCGGTTTACCTTCGAGCGGCTCCAAATTTTTGCGCTCCGACGACATTTTGTAAGGGATGCGGGGATTGGGCATGATGGTTCCTTAATTATCCGCCTGTCCCAATGTTACCGAGGGCGATGTCGAAATCAGGAGGTATGCAGACGAGCCACCGCGGTTGGCCAGACGATGGAAGCAATATCACCTTGGGCCAATCGAAACCGTTCGTCGGAAGAGTTTGTCAGGGCAATGAACTCATTTCCATCGGGCAGCCGAATTTGATGCTGGGAGCCGAAGCCCACGTAGGTTTCCTTTTCGTAGACGACCTGGAGAAATTGCCAGAGGTCATTATCTTGCGGTGCTTCCTTGGCGATCTCGATCATTTCGGCGGGAACCGAGACCGTCACCTCGGCACCTTTATCAGGGCTTTGCTCCGAGCGAGGGACGGCGACCGTCGCAAAACCCAAATCGATAATGACGTGGTTGCCGTCTGTCTCAATTACTTTGCCGCCAATCAGGTTGTTCTGGCCGATAAAATCAGCGGTAAACTTTTTGCGGGGCCGTTCGTAAATTTCCTTCGGAACCCCTTCTTCGATCATTTTTCCGTCGGCGATGATGGCGATGCGATCGGCGATTGTGAGCGCCTCTTCCTGATTGTGGGTGACGTGAATAAAGGTGATGCCCACCTGCTCCTGGATCCTTTTCAATTCTTGGCACATATCTTTGCGCAGGTTCGCATCCAAGGACGCAAGGGGCTCGTCGAGGAGCAATATGTCGCTTTCCAACACCAGCGAGCGGGCCAATTGTACCCGTTGCTGCTGGCCGCCCGACAATTCGTGGGGCATGCGGCCGTTGTATCCTTTCAACCCCACCAGTTCCAGAATGCTCGCCACCTTTTCCGCGATCTCTGGGGCCGGTAGCTTGAGCAGTTTTAAGCCATAGGAAACATTCTTCTCCACCGACATGTGGGGAAATAGGGCATAGGACTGGAAGACCATCGAGGTAGAACGTTTATTGGGTGGCAGACTGGAAACTTCCTGGCCGTGAAGCAGCACCCGGCCGGCGTCCGGCCGGTCAAAACCGCCGATCAACCGAAGGAGCGTGGTCTTGCCGCCACCGCTGGGGCCTAGCAGAACAAAATATTGCCCGTTTTCCACCTTTACCGATATTTCGTCGACCGCCCTCACCGGCCCGTAGGACTTCGAGACGCCGAAGGTTTCGACGGCCAAGTCCCCGGAGATGTCCCCGGCGACGTTATCGGATTTTTTCATGTCCATCAAACCGTCCTATTGCGACATTAGGGGTTGGGCCTTGACCCGTCTCTCGCGTTCAAGGCGTTCCGACCTTGCCACGCTGTAGATCAGGATCGAGCCAATAATAACGATCGACAGGATGCTCATGATGCCGGCCATGGCGTATGATTCCTCCGACATACCGATGTTGAGCATCTGCGCGACCAACACATTCGCAAAAGTGTCGAAGCCGCCTTTCAACAGCGCGGTCCGGGTCGCCTCATTGAAAGACAGGATTGCGACGAAGGCGCTGCTGCTGGCCACGCCAACCCAAATTTGCGGGAACTCGACCTGCCAGAACGCCTGCCACGCGCTCGCACCGCAACCGCGTGCAGCTTCGGTTTGTTGATCCCGGTAGCGCGACATGGTGATCAGGATTACCACGAAGGCGTAAGGAACGGTATAGAGCACTTGGCCGATCCACGCGGTGAGAAATCCGAGCTCGAACCAGCCATAAAATAACTCGCTGCCCAAGGCGTCGCTCAAGCCTTCAAAAACCCTGTTTAAATTCTTGAAGTAAACCAGCAGGCTCGACGCCATGATGTCGGCCGGCACGAACAACGGTAGCAGCATCAGCGTCACGAAGGCAACCTTATGCCGGGTCCGCTTATAGAATTTGGCCGCCAGCAACCCCATTGGAACCGAGGATAGGACCGAGGCGAGCGCGAGATAGCCGGTCCATTCGAGCGAAGCCACGAGGATCTTGTCGCCGAGAACCACCGTGTACCATTCCAAGGTGAACTCGTAGATCCGGGCGGCGAATCCATGTTCGTTGAACGAGATATAGATGACGTAGAACACCGGCGCCAGCAGCGCCCCTACCAACGCCAGCAGATACGCCCATTTGGCGCGGTAGGACCAGATACTGCCGTAATTGTCCTGCATCGCACTCAGTTCAACGGTTCAAGGATCTTGGTGAGATCGAACATGCGATGGCCGATATAGAGCAGCAACATCAGCGTCGCCATCATGATGGCGCTGATCGCCATGGCCAGCGGAAAGTCGATGGCGACGATCGCCTGGTTGACGATCAACCCGGCGTTGACCGCTCCCGGCCCTCCCAGGAGATTCGGCACCAGCGCGCTGCCTAACGAATTGACGAATATGAACACACTGCCGGCGAAGATGCCGGGTGCAGCGAGGGGCACAATCACATCTAGGAACGCCCGCACCGTCCGCGCGCCGAGATCCTCGCACACCTCGAACACGTAACCCTGAACGGCCTCCATAGCCAGAAAACCGGCGAACACCATGAACGGCATAAACGAGATCACGTCGCCGATCACCACACCGATGGGCGAGAACAGGATGACGGTGATAGGCTCGGAGATGATGCCGATATCCATCAAGAACGTATTTATCACCCCATTGCGCCCGAGGACGGGTCGCAACGCGAAAACGCGCACCAGCTCCGAAATCATGAATGGCAAAATAAAAAGCAGCACCACCCGGTGCTGCAGGGCGGTCGGGATGCGGTGGCGGACGAACACCGCGATTGGAAAACCCAGCGCGAACGATATCACTACCGCGATCGCGGCATGCAGCATGGAAAATAGATAGTTTTCCGCCCGGGCCGAAGTGAAGAATGTCTCGTAGGCGAACAAGGTTAATCCCGGCTCCATCCAGAACTGAGTGCGCTCGAAGACGCTCCAAACCACCGTCAGCGCCATCGGTACCGCTAGGAACAGCGTCATAAACACGACGGGGATGTAGAACACCCATTTTTGGACGCCGTTTTCCCCCAGCACGCGCGCCCAAAAACCTTCGGTTCGAATGTCTAACGCGTTATCCAGCATGCGACGTCAGGCTGCTTGCAGCCGCGACCACCAGTCTTGATAGGCCCGAAGGTGCTTCGGGAACACATTCTGCCAAGAGTTGCCCTTTACGGCGTAGCGCTCGTTTTTGCGCTTGAGAATGTCAAGTACACGCGCCTGCACACTGGCTGGGAAGTCCTTGGGGTTGGCCTTGATGTAGGCGTCGACGCCTGTCATTTGCGGTCCGAATCCGAGGCCCGCCAATGTTCGTGCGCCGAACCACGTTGATAGGTAGACGTTGGCGAGCTTGTAGTACAAATCGTCCTTGCCCCGTTCGCGTCCGCCCCTGGTGAACATGATCATGTTGTTCCAGGTCTGGTGGCCTTCCTTCATGGTGCCATAGCGGATGTCGGCCTTGTCGCCGACCTTCTTGTTGGCAACAATCTGGATCGGCTCCCAGCACGACGACATCAGCACTTCGCCGCTCGCCAGGAGGCCGACGCCGTTCTGGAAGCCGTCCCAGAAGGTACGGAACTGGCCTTTCTTCTTGTAGTCGATGAGAAACTGGCAGACCGCCTTGACCTCGTTCGGTTTCATATCGGAGGGGTTTTCAATTTCGATTTTGCCGGATTGCTGGAGATAGATCGCCATGTTGGTCAGGGTCGGCCCGAAATCGTTCTGCAGCGCGACGCGGCCCTTGAACTGCGAATCGAACAGGACACCCCAGCTATCCGGGTGAAACCCCAGCTCCTTGTAATCATAAGCCATGGAATCGGCGTTGGAGATCATCGGAGTGGCATACACCTTACCCTTGTGACGAATGGTATTGGCGCCCACCCCGCCTTCATTATAAATCGGCAGGATGTTTTTCCAGTTCGGTATCTTGCTGGTATCGAGCGGCACAATCGCCTTTTGCGAGGCGAGCGCGTCTTCCATGCCGCCGCCATTGTCGGTCACGGCGTCGAACAGCCGGTTGCCGTCGCCGACCACCATCTTCTGGATGGATTCATCGGCGCGGGCGCTCTTCGCGGTGGCCGCGATGGAAAGGCCGCCCTGGCTTTCCATGGCGCTCCAGTCCTTGGCTCCGACTTTGTGCACGCCGGGGTTGGCCCAAATCTTCAACTCATTTGCCTGGGCGGACGCTAAGCCGGAGAATCCGCCGAGGCCCGTGGCGGCCGCGACGCTAGCAGCGCTCTGCAGGAACAGCCGCCTGGTAAATTCATTTTGGTTCATAATGCACTCCCTGAGTTAACGGTTTAAAACCTAATTGCACCCAAATAAATTCTTGCTGTTGATTTCTATTCGGATGCATAGATCCACCACTATATTATTTTTACAGGACTTACGCAAGAGCTATCCTGACCGATGGGTTTCTCAACTGCTTGATCATGTACTGCGAGAGCATGCCGTGCTTGATCTGATAGACGGTGTTGCCGGTCTGGTGGGCCAGAGCCTTGAGGCGCACCCAGACCAGGATGGCGCAACCGATGTGGTTTCTCCGGATGCGCGCCCTGCGGCACTGGCAGGCCTCGATTCCGGTGAGCTGCTTTTCTTCGCGGTGAAACTGCTCGACTCTTCCAGCGGAGGCCGGACGCTTCTTGCGCCCGACCTCTCGGGCTCGGAGCTCTCCAACGAATCCTGAGCGAGCTGATTTTTTGAGAGGTACTTTCTAAGTTTGTACACAAACGGTGGAAAACCTGATTATTCAGACTGTCGCCGCATTTTCTTTTCGGCCTGCTGCAGACTGTCAGCGCAGGATTCATGGATGGTGTCCCACTGGCTGTCGTACTCAACAACACAGAAGAAAACCTGTGTGCCTTTATTCAGCCTGTATTTGACCACCTGAATTAAGCGTTTCAGGTTTTGATAAGGTTTAATTCCGGGACGTGCTTCAACGCTGCTGTGTGTTTCAGTGACTTTCCAGCCTTGTCGCTTGAACTCTATGACTTCAGCGTACAAGGGGGACGTATTGGCATGCAACAGGTGCCAGTTATAAAATCCAGAAAACAACATGCAGAATGTGGTGATCAGTAATTGTTTTTTCATTATCATGCCTCCACTTGCTTGAAAGAGGTGAATCCAAGCCCCAGAGGGGGTGTTCGGCCC
>LWDU01038172.1_pt1 | contig 10238 bp, 10 predicted proteins | sample 727161 | NCBI WGS metagenome assembly LWDU01 (sample SAMN04566230, study PRJNA314399) | hydrothermal vent metagenome | isolation source: deep sea hydrothermal plume seawater | place: Mexico: Gulf of California, Guaymas Basin | collected 2004-07-11 | reverse complement strand
ACGACCCCCGTTTCGCCGACACGCCCGGCTGCCTCGAGACGCCCAAGTCCCCCGATCTTCACGAGGACATCGCGAACCTGGCCACCCTCCGGTCGCTCCTCAAAAAGGGCAAACGCCCCGGGAAAACAAGATGATCCCGGCCGGATCGGCGTCAGGAATAATTTATCCCTAAAGGAAAACCGTTTGCCGCCGATTTTGATGGCGTTGCACGAGGAACGGTTCCTCAAGGGTTTTTGAATCACCCATCATAAAGGTTCATCAGCGGCACGGATGCCAATGCTGTAAACGACAAACGGATTTGTCGACATGGTAATAAATACGAACCTGGCCGCCATGACTGGGGCCCACAGGCTGGATTGATCACCTGAACCTGATTTTCCAAGGAGGGAAAAACCCAGGGAACGCGGCCCTCCAACTTCGGAGCCAACCCGTTCTCGTGCAACAACCGGGCAGCGCCATTCCGGCGCTGCCTTTTTGCTTTCGGCTACTCGGCCTGCAGCAACCACGCCAGCAGATCGGCCATCTGGCTGTTGCTCAACCCGGCCTCCAAGCCGGCCGGCATCAGCGACAAGCCGGTGGACTCGACGAGATCGGCAGCCGAACGGATGAACTGGCGCTCACTCCCATCGGGCAAACTCATCACGATGCCCGATCCACTCATGTATTTGATTGTGCCCACGATGGTCTCCTTGTTTTTTGCCGAGTACACTTTATGGAGTACGTACTGGGGTGCCACTTCACGGTTTGGATCGATAATGCTGACGAGCATTTTCTCCGCGCCGTTCGCCCGGACCGACTTTAAGTCCGGACCGATATTTTGACCCACGCCACCGAGCTGATGACACGCGGCGCACCGCTGCTCGAACGTCACGCGTCCGAGCTTCGCGTTGCCTCGCTTGGCCAGGGCCGGCCGGTACTGCTCGACGACCTTGGCTCGGTTCGGATCAACTTTGCCGCTTGGCTTGAAAACCTGCGTCAGATACGACGCCTTTTTTGGCCGAACAGAAAACTTGGCCAAGCGCCCGGCGCGCATCGTCTCGAGATTCCGAAAGATAACGTCGCTGAAAAATGATTTTGAAAACGTCGTGTCCCCTTTAAGTTCTTCGATGAGTTCCGCGTGCTGTTCGGTTGCGGCGTTGAGCAACGCCACCAGTTGCCAATGATCGGCACCCGCTTGTCGGAACAGCTTGGCCAAGGCATCGACCTTGCCGGGAAACTCAACCGTGCCGAGTGTCCAGGCGAGTTGAAACCGCACGTGTTTGTCGTGGTCGTCGGCCAAGCGGAGGAGGCTCTGCGTCAGCGGCGTCACGCCGGTTGGCTTTCCGCCGACACCGGCTTGGCGCCTGGGCAGAAATCGCTCGGCCAAGCGGATGGCATGCGTCCGCACGACCGGCGAAAGATCGGTGGTCACCGCGACCAAATCGCTGCGTTTCAGTGCGTCCAATCCGGCCAGCACGTGAAGCGCGTGCATTCGCCCGAGGCCGGTTTTACCCCGGTTGGCCAAGCGGCGCAGCGGCTCGACGGCCGCTTGGTTTTGCCGCTCGAACAACAGGCGCGCCGCCGTGCTCCGATGCCAGCCGTTCGGGTGATCGAGCGTCTCAACCAACTCGGCCACAGTCGCTTGGCCAAGCCGGGGCAGCTCCGGCTGAACAAACACTCCGGACACAACCCGGTAAATCCTGCCACGGTCGTTGCCGCTGTCGAGGTCGATGTGCTGCTTAATGCCGTGCGGAAGCGACCACGGGTGCTCGATCACTTCGCGGTACATATCGGCAATGTAAAGCGCGCCGTCAGGGCCGACCTCCATTTGCACCGGCCGAAACCAGTTGTCGGTCGAGGCGAGGAACTCCCGGTCGCGTTCATCGTCGGGGCGCTGCGCGGTAAATTTTATCCCATGGGAACGAAGTTTTTTTCGATGAACCAAGTTGCTCCCAGCGTCGGCGATGAAAGCGTCGCCGCTGTACCCGCTTGGCCAAGCGTGCCCGTCGTAAATTGTCGCGCCGGTTGCCGCCGTGAAATAACCGGACGGACGCCCGCCGCCCTCCACCGGCCCGGACACTTGCTTGGCAACGCGCCAGCGCGTACGGATGACCCGCCACGCCTCGTCCGGGCTGAGCCGAAACACCGGTGCCGAGGCGCCGTCCACCGGGATGTCCACCAGCGGCGACTGGGGCATGAAGTTAGGATTCGCGCCGGCGTAGCGCTGCTCGTACATCACCTGCTGAATGTGATGGCTGTTGCTGCAGACGAACTTCCGCCCGGCAGAGTCGAAGTCCATCCCGTGCTGCGCGCCGCCGTTCTCCAAACGAAACTCAAGCGTGCGCGGGTCGAAGGAGAAATCAGAGCGCACGAACGAAACCGTTCCCAACTCCGGCTTGCCGACAACGCGCACCTTCCCCGGCGTGCCGCTGGCCGTGCCGTGGATGCGATTGTCGAGCCCCCAGCGAAAGCTGTTCATGAGCGACTGCATGTTGAGCCGGTTGACCGAGTCGCCGATGCCGGTAAAGACAACCCGCCGCTCGTCGGCCTTTCGGTCGCCGTCGGTGTCCTTCAAATAAAGAATGTCCGGCGTCACGCCCACGAACACGCCGCCGTCGTAGCAGGCGATCGCCGTTGGCCAGGCGAGGTCGCGGGCATAAATCGTCGAGCGGTCAAAGTGGCCGTCTCCGTCGGTGTCCTCGAGCAGGCGCACTTGGCCAAGCTTGTCATCGCGATGCTCCGAGTAGCCGATCATTTCGATGACAAACAGCCGGCTGTTCTCATCGAACGCCATCGCCACCGGATCGGCGACCAACGGCTCGGCAGCAGTCAATTCCAGCCGAAAACCGGGCTTGAGCGAAAAAGTGCCAAGCGCAGCGGCCGGCTCGGTCGGTTTCAGGCGAGGAAGATCCCGCTTGGCGGCCTCCGGCTCAGCGGCAGAAATGCCCAAACCGGGCAAACCAAGGCAAGTCAGCAAGAAAATGAGATGACGGAACACAGAAGAAACCAAAAGGAAAAATGGCAAAACAGCAAGAAAAACATAATCTCTATTGACATAGTAGAGATTAACAGCTTACATTGTTTTTCGGCGTTGCTTGGCCAAGCGCTTGACTCGAAATCCCGTCATTAAAATGAAAAACGAAATTGCCTCATTATTGACCGAATCGCCGCTCCGCAGCGCTGTGAAAGGAGTTACGTGGCGCTTGGTGGCGACGTTTACGACCATTCTCATTGTCTATTTCATCACCGGCGAACAGGCCAAGGCACTGCAAATAGGGGCGATTGAGTTTGTGACGAAGTTTTTTGTGTACTACATCCACGAGCGAGCGTGGGTACGTATTTCATTTGGCCAATGCCAGGCCGAGACGGGGGGAAATCCGGATTTCGATTGACAAGTTAGCCCGTTTTGCGCTTCATTCCGCCTCGCTGCCTTGGCGGCGTTCTCATTAAGAGTGGTTGAGGGATCTGGCCCGATGACACCACGGCAACCGGTTGGCCCGCGAAGCCAATGACAAGGTGCCAATTCCAGCCCGGTAAGTCGCCGGGAAAAATGGGACGAGATCTCGGAATTAATTTTCACCCCTTCTCGTCTTTCGGGAAGGGGCTTTTTTGTCCCACTCACTCCCGGCCTATCGCAGCGAAAGCAGCAACATGAGCAAGAGTGCAGGATTCATGCGGGCACTAAAGTGCCGCGAGTGCGGGCGGGAATATCCGCTCGAGGCAACCCATGTGTGCGAGTTCGATTTCGGGCCGCTCGAGGTCGTTTACGACTACGACAAAATCAAGAAGTCGATGACCAAGGCCGCCATGGCCAAGCGGCCGGAGACGATGTGGCGCTTCCGCGAGTTGCTGCCGGTGGCCGACGAGCCGACCGTCGGCACGCGAGTCGGCTACACGCCGCTGGTCAAGGCCGACCGCCTGGCCAAGTGGCTCGGTGTGCGCGAGGCATGGGTGAAGAACGACGCGGTAAACTACCCGACGTTGTCGTTCAAGGATCGCGTTGTCAGCGTCGCGTTGAGCCGCGCCAAGGAGCTTGGCTTTAAGACGGTCGCCTGCGCCTCGACCGGCAACCTCGCCAACTCCGTCGCCGCAAACGCCGCCTCCGCCGGCTTGGATGCGATCGTGTTCATCCCGGCCGACCTCGAGAAGGGCAAGATTCTCAACTCACTGATTTACGGCGCGCGCGTGGTTGCCATCCGCGGCCATTACGACGAGGTGAACCGGCTTTGCGCCGAGATCGCCGGCAAGTACGGCTGGGCATTCGTCAACGTGAACATGCGGCCGTACTACGCCGAGGGCTCCAAGAGCATGGCGTACGAGGTCACCGAGCAACTCGACTGGAACCTGCCTCAGCACACCGTCGTGCCGATGGCATCCGGCTCGCTGCTCACCAAGATTCACAAGGGCTACCAGGAATTGATCCAGCTCGGTCTGGCCCGGGACACGAAGCCAACCGTGCACGGCGCGCAGGCGACCGGGTGTTCGCCCATCTCCGTTGCGTTCAAGCAAGGCATGGACTTTTTCAAACCGGTCAAGCCGGACACCATCGCCAAGTCGCTCGCCATCGGCACGCCGGCGGACGGGTTTTACGCGCTGAAAGTGATGAAGGAAACCGGGGGCGCGTCCGACGACGTGACCGACGACGAAATCCGCGAGGCGATGTCGGCGCTCGCCGAGTGCGAGGGCATCTTCACCGAGACCGCCGGCGGCGTGACCGTGGGCGTGGCCAAGAAACTGGTTGCCTCGGGCAAGATTCCCGCCGAGGATTCCGTCGTGCTCTGCGTCACCGGCAACGGCCTCAAGACGCTCGACGCCGTGCAGGGACACGTTGGCAAGCCGGCCGAGATCAAGCCGAGCTTGCGCGAGTTCGAGCAACTGATCGAGTCCGACAACAAGATAAAATCGAAGTAACCCAACACCCATTTCAGCATGGCAGCAACAATACGAATCCCCACTCCGCTCCGGAAGCTCACCAACGAGCAGGAAACCGTCGAGGTCGAGTCCGCCACCGTTGGCGCGGCGATCGATGAACTCGAGGGCAAGTTCCCCGGCATCAAGGAACGGCTCGTCGGTGAGGACGGCGAAGTTCGCCGCTTCGTGAACGTGTACGTCAACGAGGAGGACATCCGGTTCCTCGAAAACCAGGCCACGCCGCTCAAGGACGGCGACGACGTCAGCATCATCCCGGCAATCGCCGGCGGCTGACCCGCGGAGACAAGATTATGGCAGCCAAGAAAAAGACGGCCCGCAAGACCGCGCGCCTCTGGCTCATGTTCCCGCCCAAGCTCATCACCAAGCCGGTGGTGTGGGAGCTTTCAAAAAAGTTCCCCGTCATCACCAACGTCCGGCAGGCGAGCGTGACGGACGAAATCGGCCTGGTCTGCCTCGAGCTCGACGGCTTGGCCGCCGATGTGAAAAAAGCCATCACTTGGCTCGGCCGCAAAGGCGTCAGCGTCGAGCCGGTCGAGATCAACGTCATCGAAAGCTGAGCCAACCGCTTGGCCAAGTAGCTGTTTAAACCGGCGGGATTTTGCGCAGGGGCGGCGCTTTCACAAAGTCCACTTGTCGGAGATAGACTGGCTCAAGCTCGGAGGCCTCGACGAAATCGCTGCGGCCCGCGGCCAGGCGGCCGACATGCTCGGCGGCGGGAAATTTGTCGCCCAAGCCGGGGCCGATGACGGGTTGGCCGGCGGCGAGCAACGACTCGTATTCCGGCCGCTTGGCCAGGCGCGTCGGCTCGACATTCCGGATGCCATCATCGGCCAGCTCAAATCTGGCCAGGTAAAACTCCCCGCGCTGGGCGTCCACCGCCAGCGTGATTTCGCCCCGCCGCCCCGCCGCCTGCTCTCCCGTGGCCAACGCCTCAAGGCTATCGACAGCCTGCACTTTCACGCCAAGCGCGAGTTGCCAGCCCTGCGTCAGCGCGATCGCCGCGCGGATGCCGGTGTACGAGCCGGGGCCGATGCCGACGGCGATGCACTCGATCTCCGACCGCCCGACCTCGGCCTGGCCAAGCGCGGACTCGATCAATTGCACCGCAGCGGTGTCGCGGCCCTCGGTGACCGTTTGCGCCGCGAGAAGCCGCTCGCCGTCCAGCACTGCGACGCTCCGGTGATCAGACGAAAACTCAATCGCCAAAATCTTCATGAATAATCTTCCGCTTGGTTTCGCCTTCGTCTGCCAAATGCACGAGCCGCAGCACTTGGCCATCGGCCGGCTTGGCCGACTCAGGCAGCGGTTGGCCGGGCTGCCAGTCGCTACCGAGCCAGCGCTCAAACCACTCGGCGGCGGTGACGCCGTCCGGTGTCGTGAGATAATGCTCGAGTCCAGCGCCGACGATCTCCTGCTGGCTCTCGAGCCGGTACAGGTCGATGTGCGCCAGCGGCAGCGTGCCGTCGTCGTGCTCCTGCAGCAGCGCGAACGTCGGCGAGGTGACGGTGCCCGGGATGCCCAGCCCGGCGGCGAGGCCCTTGACGAGCTGCGTCTTGCCGGTGCCGAGGTCGCCGATGAGGCCGACGATCCAGCCCGGCCTCAGCTCCGCCGCCCAGCGTTGCCCCAACCCGAAGGTTTCCTCCGGGTTATTGGAAATGAACGTATCCACGAGTGGCGATCTCCATGATGCCTGACTTTTTGCGAATCTTTAGCCCCGGTCGGTCGACGATTTTACCAACGCAACTGAGCGGTGTGCCGGGGAATTCCTGTTTGAACTGGTCGAGCAACGTGACGGCCCGACCTTGGCCAAGCGTGAAACACAGCTCGTAATCCTCGCCATCGGTCAGCGCGGCGAGCAGCGGCGGCTTGGCGGCTTCCGACTCGCGGGCGCGCAGCCGTGCCTCGCGGCGGATCGGCAGGGCGCTCTCAAGCAACTCGGCCCCGGCGTTGGCCTCGGCGAGCAGATGGCCGAGGTCGCCGGCCAAGCCGTCGCTGAGATCGATCATCGCACTTGGCTGATGGTGCGCGGCCAGCCAGCGCGCCTCCGCGAGGCGAGGCGTGAACTCGAGATGATGTCCGGCAATCGAGCCGCCCAGTTCGCCGGTCACCCATACGCCGTCGCCGACGCTTGCGCCGCTGCGGAGGATGCATTTGTCGCGCGCGATCTCGCCGACCAGCGACACGCCGATGAAGAGCCGCTCCGGGTTGGCCACCGTCTCGCCGCCGACCAGCGACACGCCGTGCCGCTTGGCCAAGGCGGTCATGCCGTCGTAAATCGACTCGACCGTTTTGACGTCGAAGCCCTCCGGCAAACCAAGCGTGATCGTGGCCCAGCGCGGCGTGCCGGCCATCGCGGCAATGTCGCTCAGCGCGCGACCAAGGGCCTTATGGCCAACCTGCCGCGGGTCGGCATCTTTCGTGAAATGAACGCCCTCGACCACGGCGTCGGTCTTGTGGAGCTGCCACTGGCCTGGCACGCCGGCGTCGATCACGGCGCAATCGTCGCCCGCGCCGACGACCACCGAGTCGCCAACCGGGAGCTTGGCCTTGACCCGTGAGATCAACTCGAGCTCGTCCGGGCCGGGGTTGGGAGTGGCGTTGCTCATTGCCAAAACAACATGATCAAATTGGAGGCGTTGAAAACGGCGTGGGCAGTGATTGGGGCGAGTAGGTTATCCGTGAATTCGTACAGCGCAATCAGCCCCAACGCCACAACCGTCAGCGACGCGAAAGTCAGCAGGTTGACGTGGAACAGCGCGAACAAAAGCGCCGTGCCGATCGCGGCCACGCGCGGATGGCCAAGCTGCTTGACCGCCGGATAGAGGATGCCGCGAAAGAGAATCTCCTCCGCAACCGGCGCGACGGCGACGGCCATCACCACGAAAAAAATCAGCGTCGGGATGTTCTCCTTCTTGGCGGATTCTTCTGCGATGAGTGTAACCAGTTTTTGCGGCTCAGCCTGATCCCCGAGGGCATGAATCAGCTGGCTGGTCAACAAGGCAAGCACCATGGAGATGAGGACCAAGCCGAGTCCTGTCACCAAACCCAGCAGCAGGCAGCGGCCGGTGTTGTTGCGGTTGAAGCCGAAGGTGTCAGCCAACCAGACCGGCGATTGATAAAAGCGGCGGTTGACCTGAAACCAAACGGTGACGGCGACGAGAATGGCGACCGGCAGCACGGTGATATTGGACGCCATCTGCGCAACGGAGCCGTCCTCGAACAGGCCGGCGATGGCTGCGCCCGGGGCCAAGGCCAGCATGAAGGTGCAACCAAGCCAGAGCAGTGACTCGGGATTCCATGGTTTGTGTGTCAGCACGACCGGGCCAAGTTAATCGCCGCCGGGCGGTTCAGCCAACAAAACCTCCGCTTGGCCAGGCGCTCAATGCTTGAAATGCCGGCCGCCGGTGAAGGCCATGGCCATGCCGCGCTCGTTCGCGGCGGCGATGACTTCGTTGTCCCGCTTGGAGCCGCCCGGTTGTATAGCCGCGGTCGCGCCGGCCTCGGCGGCGGCGATGAGACCATCGGCAAACGGGAAAAATGCATCGCTGCAAACGGCGCTCCCGCTGAGGTCGAGCCCGGCTTCGCCTGCCTTCCAAACGGCGATGCGGCTGGAGTCCACCCGGCTCATTTGGCCGGCAAACGATGGCGTTGGACTTGACGTGCTTGACGGCGCGCCAGCCGAAAAGCATGGCCTTGAGTTCGTCCTCGCTTGGGTGACGCTCGGTGACGATTTCGAGATCGGCGGCAGTGGTCTGCCGGAGGTCGCGCTCCTGCACGAGGAACGACTCAGCGCCGACGGAGCGGATGTCCCACGGCACGACGTTGGCCGGGTTGAGCAGCAGCTTGGCCAAACGCAGGTTTTTCTTTTGCTGCAGCAACTCGAGTGCGTCGGGGGCGAAGTCTGGGGCAACGATGACCTCGGTGAAAATCTCGCTGATCGCCCCGGCAGTGGCGAGGTCGAGCGCGGTGTTGCAGGCAATGATGCCGCCGAACGGCGCCTGCCGATCGGTCGCGTAGGCCTTGGCCCACGCGTCGGCGAGGGTGTCGGCTTGGCCGATGCCGCATGCGTTAGTGTGCTTGAGGATGGCGAGCGTGGGTGGGTCGACGTCGAACTCGACGATCAACCCGGCGGCGGCGGTGAGGTCGAGAATGTTGTTGTACGAAAGCGCCTTGCCGTGGAGCTGCTGATAAAACTCACCGAAGCGGCCGTAAAGGGCGGCGCGTTGGTGGGGGTTCTCGCCGTAGCGCAAAACCTGAGCCTTGTCGGCGCGGACGACGAGCTTGTCCGGCAGGCGGTCGCTTGGCTGTTGCTGCTCGTAAACATTGGCCAAGTGCAGGGCGATCGCGCCGTCGTAGGCGGCGGTGCGGGAGTACACCTTCACAGCCAACTCGCGGCGGAGTTCGAGTGTGGTTTCGCCGTTCTCGGAGACTTGATCGGCGACGCGGCCGTAGTCGGCGGGATCGACAATGACGGTGACGCTTTCGTGGTTTTTGGCCGCGCTGCGAAGCATCGACGGGCCGCCGATGTCGATGTTCTCGATGGCGTCCTCGAGGGTGACATCCGGCTTGGCGACGGTCTGCTCGAACGGGTAGAGGTTCACGACGACGAGATCGATCGGCCGGATACCGTGCTCGGCGGCGGTGGCAGTGTGTTCCTCATTTTCGCGCAGGAAAAGCAGGCCACCGTGAACCTTGGGATGCAGCGTCTTGACGCGGCCGTCAAGCATCTCGGGGAAACCGGTATAGTCGCTGAGTTCCTGCGCCTCGATGCCGGCTTCGCGCAGTGCCCTGGCGGTGCCGCCGGTGGAGATGATCTCGACGCCGGCACGGGAGAGCACCTCGGCGAAGGGAACCAAGTCGGTCTTGTCGGAAACGGAAATGAGCGCGCGCTCAATCTTGGGCATGATGGGGTTGCATGGGTTACGATTGTGGGCCCGGTGTCGGGCCTGGCAATGTTCCCGGTATGCGCAGAAAAAATCAAGCCGCTTGGCTGCTTGGCCAAGCAGTATCGCGTCAACCCTCGGGCGGCTTGGCCGGGGCCGTGGCGGGCGGCATTGGGAAAGCCGTTGGCCCCGGTGCCGGCAGAGACTTGGGCACACTGACCGGGGCTGGGCGCTCGTTGCCGGGTTGCTCATAGGTCACGAAGGAGCCGTTCTCATCGAGCAGTGTGGCGGTGACAAAAATCAACAGATACCGCGGCTTGTCGATGGTTGAGCGTTTGCGGAACATCGCGCCGATACCGGGCAGGTTGCCGAGAATCGGAACCGACTCGACAATGGTGCGCTGCTCGCGCTCGAGCACACCGCCCATCATGACGCTTTGACCGG
>LWDU01036119.1_pt1 | contig 10239 bp, 11 predicted proteins | sample 727161 | NCBI WGS metagenome assembly LWDU01 (sample SAMN04566230, study PRJNA314399) | hydrothermal vent metagenome | isolation source: deep sea hydrothermal plume seawater | place: Mexico: Gulf of California, Guaymas Basin | collected 2004-07-11 | reverse complement strand
CTTCGTCCGTGAGGTGGACCTGGAGATTTTCCTGGCCTCCATTGTCACGGCGGGGAATTTCACCCTGTTGCGCCGGGTGCTGAAAGAGTCGTCGTTGCTGGATCTGGGGCGCCTGTTGCTGGACCGGATCAAGATGGGCAGCAAGTCGAAAGTGAAAGCCGACAGCCCCCGCGAAATGCGTCGCAAGGTGGCCGCGCATCTGGATCATATGGAAACCCTGCTGAGCGGAAATTTCCTGTTTGGCGATGCGCCCAATGCTGGTGACTTTTCCGCCTACCACAGCCTCTGGTTTCGCCGTGATCTGGCCGGGCGAAGCATTGCGGGTAGCCATCCGAAAGTGGAGGCCTGGATGAACCGCATGCAGGCCTTCGGGCAGGGCACACGCAAGGATATCAGTGCGGATGACGCGCTGGAGATTGCTCGCCAGGCTACGCCGCGGACCCTGCCCGAACAGGTGGAGCAGGCGCCTTTGCTGGGTCAGGCAGTGCGAGTGGCACCGTCAGATTATGGCCGTGAGCCGGTGTTCGGTGAGCTGTGTTATTGCGATGACCGCACGCTGGTGGTTCGTCGTGATGATGCCGTGGTGGGGCAGATTCAGGTGCATTTTCCCCGCGATGGTTTTGTCCTTTCAAAAGCAGACTGACGGAAATATTGATGAGCCAACCCAATAATCCGTTGCATGGCGTCACCCTGGAAACCGTGGTGACGCGTCTGGTTGAACACTATGGTTGGGAAGAGCTGGGGGATCGCATTCGCATCAATTGTTTTATCAGCGATCCGTCAGTGAAATCCAGCCTGAAGTTTCTGCGCAAAACGCCCTGGGCGAGAGAGAAGGTGGAAGCGTTATTTGTGGACACTTTTTCGCGATGAGCTGCCTCAATCTAGCGCAGAGAGTAGGTCGAATTTACCCAAGGGCACAGAGAGCCTGATGGCGTAATCCGACATTAGGCGATGAATCGATTGGCGCGGAAAAAATGTCGGGTTACGGCTACGCCTCTCTGTGCCCTTGGGTAAACTCGACCTGCAAAATTCGCCTTGCCGGCACGGCCCTGATATGGGCGCGAGACACCCGTTAAAGCAAAGCCTTGTCGGTCAGCGCAGCTTGCAGGTCTTGCTCCAGCCCTTGCAGGTTAATCTGAAAGGTATCGGCTAGCGTCGGTAATGTTTTGCTTGTCACTGCGCCCGTCCGGGTAGCGTACCGTATAGAGCCCGTTCAAGAGTGTGTGGCGGCGGTCTACGTCGGTGCGCACGGCAATCAGGTTATTGACGAATTTTGACGCCGGGTGGCACGCCACGTACCAGTTGGCCATGTCGAAATCGATGGGCCATTGCGTCATCAGGTCGAACCGGTACAGCAGTCGCCATACGCTACCCAGCTGCACTTCAATACGGAAATGGTCGCTCTGGGGAAGAACACGAAAATTCTCCAGCGAAGTGCTTTGGGCTGCCAGGCTGTGCAGCCTCAATGGCGCTGTCGGTGTCATGCCTCCAAACCCTACGTCACTCAAGTATTCCTCATCCTCGATGGTTACCAGCAACAACATATGCGAGCGGGGTGGCTGTGCGTCCTCCGGTTGGTTCCAGTAGACCCGGGCGGTAATCCCCCCCAAGCGCCGTCAGCACCGCCATAAAGAGCAGGTTGTTCTCGAAGCAGTAACCGCCACGGCCTTGATGAATCAGCTTGTGTTCCAGGCTGGCCAGATCCAGAGGCACCGGCTTGCCCAGCAGCGGGTTCAGGTTTTCAAAGGTGATATGCAGCAGGTGGCATTGCTGCAGGGCGCGCAGGGTTGCCAGGGTGGGCGTGCGTTCACCGGTGTAACCGACGCGTTGGCAGTAGGCATCCAGATCAACAGGCATGACAGGCTCCGGGTTCATCAACAGGAAAAGGGAGAGTACGGCCTCAACCCCGGTTGAGGTAAAGGGAAAAGGCGTATGACTCCGTCGCTGCCGCGATAACGTTTCGGATGCGATGGCGATGCTCACATTATCGCCGCTTTCCGACCATTGGTAGCAATGGCTGCACCAGCGTGGTTCGTGCTGGCTCCGCTGTGGCTTGCAGGGTGACATAATTCCGAAACAGGCGTGAATTAGGTCACAGATGCGTATGCGAAAAGTCGCTTCGAAATCCCCTGCGATTTACCGGTTGCTCGACTGGAAGGACAGCGACAAATGCCTGCTGTTGTCGGTGTTGCTGTTCATCTACATGTCCTTCTATCTGGTCTGGCATCTGGTCACTGCGTTTTACACTGACTTCGGTGCGCAGTACGTCTCCCCGGTCGGCGCCAGGCAGCTTTCCTGGGTGCTGTTATTCAATTTGAGCGGCTATCTGCTGCTCATTCTCTGGGCTTCATTATTACGTAAGGTCCGGCGCCAATCGCCGCTTTTTGTACACTGCTTTGTGCAGTTTTTTGGGGTCAGCTTTCTGCTGCTGGGCCTGATGTTCGGGCTGTATAGCCCGATCACGGGAATGGTGCTGCTCGGTTCACCCCTGGTGGGATTCATCCTGTTCGGCTTCCGTCCAGTGGTTTGGGGCTTCACCGTGAGCACCGTGATGGTGTTGCTGTTGTCCTGGTTGGCGGCCCGAGGTCACGATATTTACGCGCTGTATTTCCGCACCGATCCGGCGGCCAAGGGCTCCCTGTCCTATTACTGGATCGCCAGCACCGTTGCTTTTTCGGTGCCTTTCGTGGCGGGGCGCCGCTGGGTATACCGTGAAGCCCAGGTGCGCGCCATGGCCGTGCAGGATCCGCTTACGGGGCTGTCGAACCGGCGGGCCCTGTTTGACCAGTTTGCCCATGAAATGGCTCGTGCCCGGCGCACCGGGGAAGCGCTTTCCGTGTGCGTCATGGACCTGGATCATTTCAAACAGATCAATGACCGTCACGGCCATGCGGCCGGCGATACCGTGCTGGTGCGAGTGGCGAACTTACTGCGTGAATGCTTGCGCGAAACGGATCGCATAGGGCGTATTGGTGGCGAAGAGTTTGTACTGGTATTGCCCGATACCGGCCACGAGGGAGCAGAAAAAGTGATCGAACGGTGCCGCGCTGCCCTGGTCGGCACCCCGGTGATGCTTGATGTGGGTGAGCCGCTCACTGTCAGTGCCAGCTTCGGGGTGGTCACTGCGCTTGCCGGAGAGCAGGCAACGGAATCCCAGCTGGTATCCCGTGCCGATGATGCGCTTTACCTGGCCAAGAAACGCGGGCGCAACCGTGTGGAATTCTGGTCATCGGCCATGCTCGAGGTGGCCACAGCCTGATGCCTTGTCCCTGATTAACCAATTCCTGTCGCGTAATGGCCGGGTGCTGATCCAATGCCCGTTCTATGGTTGTTAGCAGGCTGGCGTTCGTGTGCGCCATTTTCCGTGCCATCCAACAACAACATCGCGGCGGGGCATCATGCAGCAATACGTTTACGACATTGTGATCAATCATGGGCAGTTCTTTGATGGCAGTTGCCGGGACGGCAGTATCCGGCATCTGGGGATTCGTGATGGGCGCGTTGTCACCATCAGTGATGTTCCGTTGCCTGACCATGCGGCGCCCAAAGTGTATGACGCCACCGGGCAATGGGTCACGCCGGGCTAACCCATAGCCATTACGATGCGGAAGTCATTGCCACGCCGTCACTGAAAGAGTCGGTGCGTCACGGGGTAACCTCGGTGCTGATCGGTTCCTGCTCGATCAGTATGATCAATGCCCAGCCGGAAGATTGTTCGGATCTGTTTACCCGGGTGGAAGCGGTGCCCCGTGAAGCGGTGCTGCCGATTCTGAAAGAGAAAAAAACGTGGGGTGACGCTGCCGGCTACCGGGGTTTCTATGACCGGCAGCCGCTGGGGCCCAATGTGGGCTCTTTTGTGGGGCATTCCGATATTCGTGTGGCGGTAATGGGGCTGGAGCGGGCCACGTCCCCGGCAAAACCCAGCGAACAGGAATTGCAGCAAATGGAATCCCTGCTGGAAGAGGCGCTGGATGCCGGCTGTGTCGGTATGTCGCTGATGACGACCCGGCTGGACAAGGTAGACGGAGATCGAGCCTGGTCACGGCCCTTGCCGTCCACCTACGCACGCTGGAACGAATTCAAACGGTTGTTCAGGATTTTGCGTCGCCGAAATGCGGTAATGCAGGGCGCCCCGGACGCGGTAAAGAAGGTCAACGTAGTGCGCTTCCTGTGGCAGGCCCACGGCCTGTTCCGTCGCCCCATGAAGTGCTCCATGCTTACGGCCCTGGACCTCAAATCCAACCCCTGGCTTAACGTGGTGACACGCTTGAGTGGTTTCGTGGCTAACCGCTTTTTGCGGGGCAACTTCCGTTGGCAGACATTGCCCGCACCGTTCACGTTGTATCTCAGTGGTTTGAATGTGAACGCCTTTGAAGAATTTTCCTCCGGTGAGTTGCTGCGTGACTACAAGGATGAGGATGCCATGTACGCGAAGGTGGATGATCCCGCCTTCCGCAAGCTGTTCAAGAAGCACGTCAACGCCTTGTTCACCAAGGGGCTCTGGCACCGGGACTTTAGTGATTGCTGGGTGGTGGATTGCCCGGACACGTCGTTAATTGGCAAAAACTTTGAAGAAATCGGAGCGGTTGAAGGCAAGGATGCGGTGGATGCCTATTTCGATCTGGCGGTGCAGTACCGCAATGATCTGCGCTGGAAAACCAATTACGGTAATCACCGGCCGGAGATCATGCACAAGCTGCTGGCGAGCCCGTATACCCATGTGGGCTTTGCCGATTCCGGCGCACACCTGGAATCCATTGCCCAGTACAACTTCCCGCTACGGTTACTGAAATATGTTCGTGATGCGGACGAAGCCGGGTTGCCCTTTATGAGTGTGGCAGAAGGGGTGAATGCGGTAACCGCCGATCTGGCGGACTGGTTTGGTTTGCAGGCGGGCAGCTTGCGCCAGGGCAGCCGGGCGGATGTGGTCATCGTGAATCCGGAAGGGCTCACCGACGAGCTGGATGACGTGGCCTGGGCGCCGCTGGAAGGCACCTCGCTGAACCGCCTGGTGAAGCGCAACGATGACGCCGTGACGGCCACGATCATTAACGGCCGGGTGGCCTATGACCGCGTTCAGGGCTTTGATGATGAGCTGGGTCGTGAGCGGAATTTCGGGCAATTTTTATCGAGCATGGACGTGAAGACCCGGGTGCGCAGCACCGAGTCTGGCTTGCAAACTGCCTGACCATTGTCAGGTGTGGGAGCCGCGCCTGCGGACTCCCACGAATCAGGTTTGCGTTTCCGGGTTAGCCCATTTTTTCAAGTAAGCCATTCACGGCCTGGGCAAACTGCACCGGGGAATCCTCCTGCAGGAAATGCCCGCCCACCAATGTTTGATGCGGTTGCCCCTGCGCGCCGGGGACCCGTTCCTGCATGTATTTGTCCCCGCCACGGGTAATCGGGTCGCCGTTGCTGAAGGTGGTCAGGAATGGCTTTTGCCATTGCTCCAGAATTTTCCAGGCCGCCCGGTTGGCGTCGCTGGCCGGATCGTTCGGTGTCACCGGTACCAGCTTGGGAAAGGCCCGCGCCCCGGCCTTGTATTTTCTGTTGGGAAACGGCGCGTCATAGGCGCGAATTTCGTCCGGGCCCAGTTTGCGGAAGGTGGCGGTATTCAGAATGCGGGAAATGGGCAGAACAGGGCTATAGATCGCAAAGTTCTTCCACAGGTGAAAGGCTTTTGGTGCCTGCTGATCACCGGTGGGCAGCATGCCGTTGCCTACTACGATGGCGCGAAAGCGGGATTCGTTTTCTGCGGCCAGGCGCAGGCCAATCAATGATCCCCAATCCTGGCATACCAGCGTGATGTCGGTGAGATCCAGCTGACCGAGCAGCGATTTCACCCAATCCATGTGACTCTGGTAACTGTAGGCATTGATGTCGGTGGGCTTGTCGGATTTGCCGAAGCCGATCAGATCCGGGGCGATCACGCGATGGCCGGCGGCGGCGCAGATGGGAATCATGTGCCGGTACAGGTAAGACCAGGACGGCTCACCGTGCAGCATCAGCACCGGTTTGCCGTCGGCCGGCCCCTCATCCACGTAGTGCATGCGTAATCCGCCCACATCCACGTAGTTCGGTTCGAAAGGGTAGTCCAGCAGCCGCTCGAAGCGGGAATCCGGGGTGCGCAGGTAATCCATGGCCGATCCTTGTCTGTACTGATAGCGAAGTGTGAGTAAGGAATACCAGTAGATGCCCGGATCGGCCATGTCGTTACAGGACAGTCTGCGTTTTGTTTTGTGTGAACAGGCCCTGGGGTATGGCCTTACTCATCCCAGAGATTGGCCAGGGTGTAATCGCTGCCCGGTTGGGCCCAGAAGCCGCCGTCCACGTAGCGGCGGTGCTTGTCCAGGGTGCGGATGGCATCCATGTCCGCGTCACTGAGTGACAGCTCGGCGGCGGCCAGATTCTGCTTCAGGCGCTCCGGGTTCACGGATTTGGGGATCACCACGGTGTCACGGTGCAGTGCCCAGCTGATCAGCACTTGTGCCGGCGAGGCGCCGTGACGGTCGGCGATTTCCAGGATCACCGGGTCTTCGAGCAGCACCGGCTCGTCATCGGCTTTCATGCCCGCAGGGCGGTCGAATGACCCCAGTGGAGAGTAGCCGGTGAGCGCAATGCCCTGTTCCTTGCAGAAGGACAGCATGTCGTTCTGTTGCAGATAGGGATGCAGTTCAATCTGGTTCATGGCGGGCTTGTAGCGTGCCTTGCCAAGCAAATCCTGCAGCTTTTTCACGCTGAAATTCGACACGCCGATCTGCCGCGTCTGGTTATTGTCCACCAGTGCTTCCATGGCTGCCCAGGTGGTTTCGACCGGCAGCTCCCGCGGATTTCGGGAACGGCACGCCAGGCTTCAGCGCTACCGGCCAGTGCATCAGGTAAAGGTCCAGATAATCCAGCTGCAAGTTACGCAGGGTGGTTTCCAGTGCGGGCTGCACGTCGTCCGGCGCATGGTCACTGTTCCACAGCTTCGAGGTGATCCACAGCTCTTCGCGCGTTACCGTCCCGGCGGCAAACACGTCACTGAGAGCCTGGCCGATTTCCTCTTCGTTGCCGTAAATATGGGCGCAGTCGATGTGGCGGAAGCCCGTTTCAATGGCGCTCTTCACCGCCTTGTACACCTCGCCGGGTTCGGATTTCCAGGTACCCAGGCCGAGCATGGGCAGGGTGTCGCCATTATCGAAGGTCAGCGTTTTCATGGTCTGCTCCTGTAAAGCGTACGACTCCCGGCTGGCTTGTGGCCGCCGGGACGGGAAACAATCTGCAACCCTACTACAGGGACTTTGCACCCCCCTGTTGGGTTCCCGTTGAATCCTTGCTCGATTCTCCACGGCGCTCCCTTATCCGGATTATTGGCTCCAGCGGTTTCCCTGCTTGAGCCGCCCCCGGCATTTCGCTACTGTGGCCGACCGGCGTTGGCCGCCCTCATTATCGGCAGTGCCTTTTCTCACTGCCCCTGCTTTTGGAAAACTCTATGTGGATCAAGAACCTGACTGTCTTTGTGGGCGAAGAAGCCTTCCCCTGTTCCGTGGCCGAACTGGATGAAATTCTGGACCAGAACCGCTGCCAGCCCTGCGGTTCGCAAACCGAACGCACCGAAGGCTTTGTGCCGCCGCTCAAGGGGCAGGACCCCATGGCCTACGCGGTGGACGGGTTCATTTTCTGCACCTACCAGGAAACCGCTCGTCTGTTGCCCGGGCCGGTGATCAAGGAGCTGCTGGATGAAAAAGTGGAGCACATCCAGCAGGAAGAGGGCCGCAAGGTGGGGCGCAAGGAAAAGGCGGATCTGAAAGAGCAGATTACCTTTGAGTTGATGCCGCGGGCGTTTACCCGCTCGCGCCGCACCTCGCTGCTGATCGATACCGAGCGCAAGCGGGTGATGGTGGATTCTTCCTCCGCCAGTCGCGGCGAAGAAGTGATCGCCTGCCTGCGTAAAGCCATCGGCTCCCTGCCCGTGGCGTACCCGGCGCCGAATTCCGCCCCCTACACCAGCTTCAGTAACTGGCTGCGTGATACCAAGCTGTTGCCGGAAGGCTTCACACTGGGTGACCGCTGCGAACTGAAAGGCGTCAAGGACGAAGGCGCTGCGGTGAAGTTCACCGCCGTGGATCTGGGGCAGGAAGAAATCCTCGCACACCTGGAAACCGGCATGGTTGCTACCCGCATCAATCTGGCGTGGCAGGATTCGCTGGAACTGGATATCAATGAAAAGCTGGAGATCAAGCGCATCAAGCCGCTGGATCTATTGCAGGAAAATATCGATGCGCTGGATGCGGACGACGCGGTAGCAGAGCTGCAGGCTCGTATCAGTTTGCAGGGCAAGGTGCTGCGCGAAGCGCTGGACAGCCTGTACGGCTATTTTGAAGTTTGAAAGAGACGCTTCACGTTGCATGCATCATGCAACACTCATTACGCAACAACGCGAAGGGTGTGATCTTGTTCAGTAAAGCCGTGCCCGCGCTAAAGGTGTCAGCGCGGGCACAGTCTTTCAACATCTGCGAGAGTTGAACCGCGTTGTTGCGTGCAGCGTGAGGCATGCTGCGCTAGTCATTAATATCCTCATCGTCCTGCTGGTCCTTGTCCATCTTCACCGGTGAGTTTTTATCGCACTGCGGTGAATGCTGGAAGGTCTGGGTCACGTCCAGATAGCCCAGGTGGGAAATGGTGCGGCGACCCAGCAGGATCGGATAGATCATGTCCGAGCGATCGTTCAGGGTGAACTGCTCTTCATATACGGTGTTGCCCATGCACACCTTCATCAGCACTACCGGGCGACGTTCGGTGCCGCCGGCACCGCGAATCAGCACCTTGCGGTAACGCGGCTTCTCGAAGGTTTTTTCCACTTTTTTACCGGTGGCTTCATCTACCACATCCACGGTAAAGCGGACCCAGTCCTCATCATCCTTTTCGTACACCTCCACATCGGTGGCATGCAGGGAAGAGGTAAGCGCGCCGCTGTCCAGCTTGGTCTTCAATTCCACACCCCAGGGCACCAGGGTGGATTTTTCCACCCAGCCAAACACTTTGGGGCTTTCCGGTGACTTGGCCATGGCCATACCGGTGCTGCTCAGCAGTGAGGCGGTAATAAAAGCGATGAGTCCTTTTTTCATGGGCGCTCCTTGGTCGTGAAAGCCTTGTGCGTAAAACGGGGATACCATTCGGCATCCTGTTGGCAGGGTATGACTGTGTTCACCGCAGACCGTTCCCCGGCAAATCATTGACTCTCTGGCTGCAGGCTGTCGCCAGTCAGCCATCCCCGACCCCTCCTGACAGGTTACCATTGTTGCAAATGCGCCGTTGCCGGCCGGTTAATGAACCGGCCTGCTGCAGGCGCCGGAAAAAGGGCCGGAGGGCCAGTGATGACAACAACGATTGCACCACCATCCATCAAGCTGCTGCTGGGTGAAAGCCGCGCCGCGTGGGCCTATGGACGCTATCTGCTGCGTGGGCTCGGCCATCGGCAGCTGCCGCTGGGCAAAGGCCAGCCAGTGCTTGTTGTGCCCGGTTTTGGCGCCAGCGATGCCAGTACGCGGCCACTGCGCAGGGCGCTGAGCAAGCTGGGCTATAACGTCTACGGCTGGGCCCAGGGCACTAATCTGGGCATGAACAGCAAACGTAAAAACCTGTTAGTTACCCAGTTGCAGGCGATCAATACCCGCCACGGGCAACCTGTGGCGCTGGTGGGCTGGAGCCTGGGCGGGGTGTTTGCCCGGGAGCTGGCGCGGGCCTTTCCCGATCAGGTGAGCCAGGTCTTCACCCTGGGCAGCCCCATCAATGGCGACCCGGAGGCCAACAACGTCTCCACGCTCTTCAACCTGTTTAACCCGAACCGTCCGCCGGCGGACCGGGATGCGTTCAATCAACGCATAGCGGCGCCGCCGGTGCCGTGCACGGCCATCTTTACCCGTGAAGACGGCATCGTGGCCTGGCAGTGCAGCCAGGAAGAGGAGGGCCCCATGACAGAAAACGTGGAAGTGCAGGGGACCCATGTGGGGCTACCCTGGAATCCCCTGGTGCTGGCGGCCATCGCCGAGCGGCTGCCCCGCACCCCGTTACCCGGAGAATTGCCATGAGTGACCTGAAACCCGGCCGCTACCGGCACTTCAAAGGCAATGAGTACCAGGTGATCGGCCTGGCGACCCATTCCGAAAGCGGTGAAACCGTGGTGGTCTACCACCCGCTCTACGGTGATCAGGCCCTGTGGGTGCGGCCCCTGGCCATGTTCACCGAAACCGTGGA